>Ga0070684_100001008_pt1 | contig 20081 bp, 20 predicted proteins | sample KBSC723LmetaG_FD_65653 | JGI IMG/M metagenome (GOLD analysis project Ga0070684, IMG submission 65653) | Corn rhizosphere microbial communities from Kellogg Biological Station, Michigan, USA - KBS C7.2-3L metaG | ecosystem: Host-associated > Plants > Roots > Rhizosphere ...
CATGTCCTCGTCCTCGAACGACAGGAAGAAGCCGTAGAGGAAGAAGCCGTCCAGGTGGCGGAACAGCACCGCGACGTCGTCCGTCTCGACCGACGACAGGCTGGTCTGGTGCGCGTCCGTCGTGTGGTACTTCGCCGGGCTGACCTTCTCGAGCAGCGGCAGGATCGGCCGCAGCAGCTTCTGCAGCGTCAGCGACGGATACAGCATCAGGAACAGCTCCATGCCGGAGCCGAATCCTTCGTCCGACAGGAACCGCTGCAGGAACGTCGTGCCCGTGCGCGGGTTGCCGACCAGAACGATGGGACGGCTCGCGCGCGTCTTCGCGTACTTCGGAAAGAACACGTGATCCAGCGCCATGAAGATCGCGACCACCGTTCGAATGAAGCCGAAGAACACGGCGACGAAGAGCGGAATGACCTTGATGCCGAAGGTCCGCCGCAGCACGCGGTAGATGGCACCCATCCTCGAGAAGATGCTGTTCATGGCTTTCTAAATCCCCGCTCGGAACTGCTGTTCGAACGCCGTCGCGAAGTTTTCGAATTCTTCGCTGGGCAGATGGTTGATCCCTGCCGCCGTCTTCCGCCCACCGCCAGTAGGAAACCTACGACAGAACGCCTCCGCCGAGACGGAGAAATCTTTCGGAACGCGCACGGAAACGAGAAAACCGCCGTCGGATTTTGGCGAAACGATTGCAACGGCGCTGCCGCCGTGCGCCTTCGCCTTGTCGTTCGCGAACGTCCCGCTGGCGCGACGCGCCCACGCCGCGTCGGGCAGCATGAAAACGATTGCGCCCGGCACCTCGCGCGCCGGCGTGAGCCGTTTCGCGAGCTCCATGTCGTCTCTCATCCCATCGGCCAGTTGTTTGCACGCGGCCGAGCTGTCCACGAACTCCAGCGGATCGCTGTACGGCAGCATCGCGGCCGCGAGCTCGACCGGCGGCACGTGCAGATCCTCGATCGTCTCGCCGTACGCGTTGTAGTTGATCGCGATCCCGAGCGTCTTCAGCCGTTGCGCCGCAGCGGGCGCGATGCCGGCCGCCGCCGCCAGCGCGTCCGCTTCCGCGGTCAGGCTGTCGCCGTACGCGCCGGCGATCGCCCACGCGCGGCAGCGCCCGTCCAGCACGCGGTCGACGATCAGGCTCGTGCAGACGTTCGGGCTCAGATCGATGTGCGCCTCCAGCCCCGCGTGCGCCGGGATGTCGCCCGCGAAGTGGTGGTCGAAGTAGCGGACCGACACCCCGGCCGCGAGCAGCTTCTCGAGGCCGGCGCGGTTCACGTCCAGCGAAACGTCGAGGACCGTGCACGCGTCGCCCGCCGACGCCGCCACGCGCTCCAGCAGCGCGATGTCGCGCTTGACGCCGGTCACCAGCGTCTCGCGGCCCGTCGCTGTCGATCCGCGCGCCACCAGGCGCAGCTGCTGCAGGGCGCACAGCCCGTCAGCGTCTCCGTTGAAGGCATAGGTCTGGTTCATTCGTCGTCACCCATGGGTACGATGCCGCGCTGGTGCAAGTACGCGACGACCTGCTCCGCGGCGTCCTCCGGCGACTGCCCCGTCGTGTCGAGCGTCAGCTCCGGCGCCTCGGGCCGCTCGTACGGCGAATCGATGCCGGTGAAGTTCTTCAGATCGCCGCGCCGCGCCTTCTTGTAGAGGCCCTTCGGGTCGCGCTGCTCGGCGACGCCCAGCGGCGTGTCGATGAAGATCTCGATGAACTCGCCGTCGCCGACCAGCGATCGCGCCATCTGCCGCTCGGCGCGGAAAGGCGAGATGAAAGCGGTGCTGACGATCAGCCCCGCGTCGACCATCAGCTTCGCCACCTCGCCGATGCGGCGGATGTTCTCGACGCGGTCCGCGTCGGTGAAGCCGAGGTCGCGGTTCAGGCCGTGGCGAACGTTGTCGCCGTCCAGCAGGTACGTGTGGCGATGGGAAGCGTGCAGCCGCTTGTCGACCAGGTTCGCGATCGTCGACTTTCCCGCGCCCGAGAGGCCCGTGTACCAGAGGACGCACGGCTTCTGCCCCTTCAGCGTCGCGCGCGCCGCCTTGTTCACGTCCAGCGCTTGCCAGTGGACGTTCTGCGCGCGCCGCAACGCGAAGTGAAGCATGCCGGCCGCGACGGGCGCGCCCGACGCCTTCTCGACCAGCATGAAACTACCGGTGGTGCGGTTCGCCTTGTACGGATCGAACGGCAACGCCCGATCGACCTGCAGGGTGCAGACGCCGATCTCCTTCTGCACCAGCGTGGTCGCCGCGATCCGATCCAGCGTCGACAGGTTGATCTTATATTTCAACGGGCTGATCGACGCCGTCGCGGTCGCCGTGCCCATCCGCAGGACATAACCGCGGCCGCGCAGCAGCGGCGCGTCGTTCAGCCAGACGATCGTCGCCTCGAACTGGTTGGCGATCTCCGCCGGCGCGTTGACCGCGACGATCAGGTCGCCCGGCGATACGTCGACGGTTCCTTCCAGCGCGACGGTCACGGCCTGGCCCGCGGACGCCTCGGGCAGATCGCCCTCGCTGCCGGCGATCCGCGTGACCCGGGTGATCTGCCCGGACGGCTGCACGCGGACGGCGTCGCCTGTCCGCACGCGGCCGGCGACGACCGTGCCCTCGAGACCGCCCGGATCGCCCCCGCGGTTCACGGTGCGGATCGGCAACCGCAGCGGCTGATCGCGCAGCCGCCCGACCTCGGGCTCGATGCGCGTCAGCAGATCCACCAGCGTGGGCCCGCCGTACCAGGGCATCGCCGCCGAGCGCTCGCGAACGTTGTCGCCGTTCTCCGCCGAGATCGGGATGCAGGTAACATTCGCGAGGCCGAGCTGCGTGGCCAGCGTGCGGAAGTCCTCGTCGATGCGCGTGAAGGTGGCCTGCGGCTCGACCGCCAGATCCATCTTGTTGACGGCCAGCACGACCTGGCGCACGCCGAGCAGCGCCGCGAAGAACCCGTGCCGCCGGGTCGCGGCGCTCACGCCCTGGCGGGCGTCCACCACGATCACGCTGACGTCCGCGATGGGCGCGCGGGCGGCGAGGTTGCGCGTGTACTGTTCGTCGTTCGCGGCCTCGACGACGGCGAACTGCTTGCCGTCGGCGGTCAGGCCGGCCCCGAGGCTGGCGATGAGCGCGCTCTTTCCGTCGCGCGCGCCTCCACAGATGTCGATACGGACTGTCGGCGTCGTTGGCATTGTTTTGGTCAAATCAGAACTGAGAGAAGAAGGCCCAGATCGCGGAGCCCGAGTACGGCGGCGGCTCGTGAACGCCGTCGAATTCGCACCAAGTGACCGGGTAACCCGTGTCGCAGCCCTGGTAGTTGACGCAGCCCGATGGACTGCCCGCGACCGTGGTCGTCGTGCAGTGGTTCCGCATCCGGAACGTGTCACGGACCATCCGGCCGTTCGAGATGTTGATCGTCGGATCGTTGGTGCCGTGCGATCCCCAGTACGCGAGCTGCTGCGTGCCGGAGCACGTCCCCCCGTTCAGGCTGCCCGACATCGGCGCGATCGCCCGGAACGTGTCGGCCTCGGCGCAACCCAGCGCGATGGTCTGGATGGCGCCCATGCTGAAGCCGGTCGCGAAGATGCGGTGCTGGTCTATGCACAGCTCGGCCTTGAATCTGGTGATCATAGCGTTGACGTACGGGATGTCGTTGGCGTTGGTCCAGCTGGTCGACAGCGCCTGCGCGGCGACGAAGATGGCACTACCCCCCGAAAGCGGCTCGATGCCGTAGTACGGGCCGCTGGGAGACGGCGCGCCGCCGGCGTCGACTGACGCGGCGTCATACATGCGCCCGTGGAAGGCGATGATCAGCCGGTAAGGATGATTGCCGTCGTAGCCGGCCGGAATCTTGATGATGTACTCGCGCATGGTGCCGGAAGCGTCGATCGTGAAATGACCGCTTGTGGGCGTTGCCGTGGTCCTGCCGCAACCGGCGCTGGGCATCGCGGCGCCGCCGGTGCCGGTGCTGCCCGCGCTTCCGGTGGTCCCGCCGCGGCCGGCCGCGGCGCTGCCCGCTGTTCCCGCCGCGCCCGTCCCGGTCGTGCCGCCGCGTCCGGCGCTTCCCGTCGTGCCGCCGCGCCCCGCCGTGCTTCCGGCGGCGCCGGTGTTGCCCGCGGTCCCGCTGGCGCCGGCGCTTCCGGTCGTGCCGGCGCCGCCGGTCACGCCCGCGCTGCCCGTCGGGGCAACGTTGCCGCCGGTGCCCGCGTTGCCGCTGGTGCCGGCCTGCCCGCTGGTGCCGGCGCCGCCGCTCGTGCCCGCGGTCGCGCTGGTGCCGGCGCTTCCGGTCGAACTGACATTCCCACCCGTGCCGCTACCGGCGCTGCCCGATCCACCACCGGTGCCCGACGTCGAGCTGCCGCCGCCACAGGCGAGGCCCGCGATCGCGAGCAGGGCAAAACACAGGACGCAAGACCGGCCATTCGAGGTCCGCGCGTTTGTCATCGGACACCTCCTGCGGCGAGGGGACGGGGCCCAGTCTCGGCGTCTTGCCACCCGACTGTCAATGCGCCGATCGCTTTGCCGCTGCGCGGGAATTGTCCGGTATCCACGTCAAGGTCCTCTCCTACGCAGTTGCACCTGGACGGCGTTTACGCTCGGACATTTTTCAGTTTGTCTGACTCGCCTGACTCACCCTCGTCGACGACGCGGGGGCCGGCGGTGCACTAAGCGAGGAGTGGGAACAGCGAAAATGCCGCGGTCCGACGCGACGGCGGCCGGGGTGTCGCTAGATGCCCGGCGCGGTGATACTCTCGCCGCGATGCGGTCGCTGCGACGCACGTTGTTGTGGGCGGCGGCGGCGGGGCTCCTCCTGAGCTGTTCGGTCAACCAGTCAGGTTTGACCGACGACGGTGGGGTGCACGCGGATGGAGGCACCGGCACGGGCGGCAGCGGCGCGCCGGCGGGCCAGGGCGGCACTGGGGGAAGCGTCAGCTCGACCGGAAGCGGCGGCGCCGCGGGCACCATCGTTACTGGAACGGCCGGCAATCCGGGCAATGCCGGACGCGGCGGCAGCACGACCGCCGGACTTGCGGGCACAACCGGCGCGGCGGGTGCAGGTGCCGCCGGCAAGGGCGGCGCCGGCGACGGATCCGGATCGGCGGGGACGACCGGGGCCGGCGACGCGACGGGAACGGCTGGCGTCGCGGGCGCGGGCAACACCGCCGGCACCAACGGCGTCGCGGGCGCGGACGGCGGCGCGAGCGCGGGCAGCGGCGGCGCGGGGGCCGTCGTCGGCACGGGTGGTGGCGGTGTCGCGGGCGGCGCAGGTATGTCCGGTGGCCGCGGCGGCTTCGGCGGCAACGCGACCGGCAACGCCGGACGCGGCGGCTTCGGCGGCAACGTCACCGGCACCGCCGGTCGCGGCGGCACCGGCGGACGCGGCGGCAGCAGCGGCAACCCGTGCACGGGCTATCCGGCGAACGCGAAGGCATTCGTCACGCCGACCGACAACCGCACGCACTGCTACTGGCCGCGTTTCAGCTCGCAGACCTGGAGCGAGGCGCAGCAATCGTGCACGCTGCAGAACGGCTACCTGGTCACGATCCTGTCCGCCGAGGAGAACGCGTTCGTCGTCAGCGTCGCCCAGTTCTCGGGGACGTTCGACGACACGTGGATCGGCGCGACCGACGGCAAGCTGGGCAGCGACAAGTCCGGCGCCGGCACGTACAAGTGGATCTCGAACGAGGCCTGGGGTTACAGCAACTGGGAGCAGGGACAGCCCGACGGCTTCTGCGATCCGTGCTCGCTCGGGCAAACTTGCACCTGCGATCACCGCGCCGTGCTCTCGAACAACGGAACGTGGAACGATCGCTGGCAGGACAACATGCGCTCGTCGGTCTGCGAAGCGACGCCGAACTAGCAGGCCGGCGTAGCGATCAGCGCGGCTCGGCGTCGCCCAGCGCCGTCAGCGCGTACAGCATCAGGTACGCGATCGCGAACAGCGTCCCCATCATCAGCGTCATCCCGATCGCGCGCGGATGCGACAGCGGGTCCTGCGCGTGCAGCGCGAGGGTCGCGAACAGCTCGCCCGGCCGGGTCACGATGTCCCAGCTGTTCCAGCGGGGAAACCGGCCGAGAAAGACGCCGAATCCCGAAAGACCAGCGATCGCGGCGACGAACGCCCACCCCGCGGTGCTGCCGACGCGCCGCTCGACGAGGCGGTGGATCAACCACAGCGAGAGGAACGCGATGCACAGGCCGGTCATCGCGAACGCGAAGACCATCATCGCGTCGTAAAGGTGCAGCACCACCCCGTGCGCGCGCAGGTGGATCAGATCGGTCACCAGGTAAGGTGCGTTGGGAAAGAACGCCAGCCAGACCGCTCCCAGCGCGAACGTTCCCAGGCGCGTGGGCGCCCGCCCCGGCGCGTGGCGGGCGGCGATGATCACCGAGACCACCAGCGGCACCCAGGCGAGCATCAAGTTCCACCCCAGGAACAGCAACGCGGCGCGGCCGGTCAGGCCCACCCGCGTCAGGGCCAGGGCGCCGCAGAACACCGAGGCCAGCGCCAGGACCAGGAGGGCGCGGAGGAGTCGCTTTTCGCTCATCCACATCGCGTCAACTCTAATGCCGGTCAATGAAATCGGGCCGCCGCGGGCTCTAACGGTCTGATGTCCCGAACCAGCGTCATTATATGGGTCGTGAACGGCTTCCTGGCCGTGGCGGGATCCCAGGCGGCGGCCGCCTGCCGCGTCAGCAACGAGACCGGCTACACGTTCACGGTCTCGTCGGGGAACGCCGCCAACCAGCGGGTTCGCGCCCACGCCACGGCGGCGATCGAGGCGGGCAAGATCCAGGGCAAGAGCGACGACGGCAAGACGATCAGCGGATCGTGCCGCGACGGCGGCGAGCTGGTCATCCAGGAAAAGAACGGCGTTCCGCTGCTGATGCCCAAGAAGCCGGTCAAGCGCTAGGCGCTGCCGGCCGACCCAGGTTGTATTCGCGGTACACGCCGACGGCGGCGAGCAACGGCACGAGCGTCAGGAAGATGCCGCCCAGCACCGCGGGCCGCGTCGATTCCTTGAGGCCGATCAGCAGCGGCCGCGCCATCTGTCCGTCGGGCGCGCGCACCGGATCCTCGAAGTAGTGAAACACCGCCGCGACGTCGGTGATCGTCGCGTGCACGATCACGACCAGCAGCGTCAGCCACAGGAGCGCGATGAAGCGCAGGCACAGCCGTTCCGGCCGCAGCGCGTACCGGGTCGCGCTCGCCAGCGTCACCACCCCGAGCAGCAACACCGGGTACATCCCCCACCCGCCTTCCATCATGAACTGGCTGAAGCTGAATCCGCTCATTGTGTCCTCCTCATCGTGCACAGAACGCTGCCGCCCCGCCCCGCGTGACATCACCGGCGCCGCTTTTCCGTTGTCACAACCCGCCCCCGCCTGGCGTTAACTAGAAGAAGATGGCCGCCGCCCCCTCAGCCGACGCCGCGCTGGTCGATCGGCTGCGGCGTGGCGATCGCGCGGCGTTCCGTGATCTTCACGGGCGCTTCGCGCCGGCGACCTTCGGGTTCTTGCTGCGCCTGGCGGGTCGCCGCGACGTCGCCGAGGATCTGCATCAGGAGGTCTGGCTGGCGATCGCGCGCCACGCGGCGCGCCTGGACGCGGACACCGATCTGGCCGCCTGGATCTTCACGATCGCGCGAAACCGGTTCCTCTCGTCGCGCCGACGCGCCGACCCGGCGGCGCTCGCGGGCGATCCGGCCGCGCTCGATCGCCGCGCGGCCGAGCCCGCGACGACCGACGATCCGGCGTGTCGCGATCTCGAACGCGCGCTCGCGTCGCTGCCCGAGGTCCACCGCGAGATGCTGCTGCTGGTCGGCGTGGAGGGGCTGGATGCCGCGCAGGCGGCCGCGGTCCTGTCGATCCGACCGGACGCGGCGCGACAGAGGCTGGCGCGTGCGCGCGCGGCGCTCGCGGCGGCGCTGGGCGAGACCGAAGGCGCGATCGCGATTCCGATGGAACGAAAGGCAAGCTCATGACGACCCCCGACCCCTTGCTGGAACGGCTCCGGCAACTGCCGCGCCCGGATGACATCGCGTCCGCGCGCACGCTGGCGCGCGCCGAGGCCGCGTTCGCGGCGGCACGCAACGTCGCGCGCCCGCGCGTGGGCTGGTCCGTCCCAGCCGCGCTCGCGCTGTGGGGCGCGCTGTATGTGGTGGGCGCCGCCCGCGAGCTCACCCGGCTGTATCCGACGAGCGCGGAGGCAAAGCCCGCGGTGGCTGCGAACCACCGCGGGCCTTCCGTCGGCGGCGATCAGTTCATGTTGAACGCCATCAGCAACGTGAGCGCGAGAACGATGGCGACGATGACGATCGTGCCACCCCTCCCCGACACCTTGCGCGCGACTTCTCTTTCGAGCGTGGTGCCACTCTGCCCAGACGTGTCTTCAGACATGGATCCCTCCATGCAAGTGGTTGCCTGCGATACCCGGACTGCCGAACGAGCTACGTTCGGGGGGGACCGCGGCACGTTCGCGGCGCGGACGGCGGCGCAACCGGCGCGCGCGCCACATCGGCAGCGCGCGCGAGCACCAACGCAGCCGGCGTCGTGACGACGAGACGGAGCGTGAGGGCGTGAGGCGGTAACTTCCAGAAGCCCGGGCGCGCGTTCGATTCGCGCGCGACGCGGAGCCGGGCCGGCGTGTCGTGCGACGCGACGATCGGCGTCCGGTCGGCCTCGCCGCCCAGGACCGGCGTGCGCTCGACCGCAGCGGCGTGCGCCGCCGGCAGCACAGGCGTGCCCGCCGCCGCCAGGACGGCGAAGAACGGAAGCACGAATGCAACGACACGGGCGCGCACGACGCCTTTCGTTGTAGCAGACGACCCGCGGGCGCGCGCGGTTAAGCGCCGCGCAGCCGGTTCCAGTCGACCGCCCACACTGACCCGCGCTTCACCCAGCGCAGCGGCCGGCGCGCCGCGGGCGGGGTCGCGAGCGCCAGATGATAGAGGTGGTCGATGCGCCAGAAGAAGCCGCGCGTGTGGTAGCTCTGCGGCATCGATAGGCGCACGCAGTCGAGGTGGTGGCAGAACTCGTGCAGCAAGGTGTTCAGGAGCGCCTTCGGGCTGGACACCTTCTCGCGGATCGCGGTCCGCATCCAGACGCGAATCCGCTGCGTCGACGGCGTGTAGTCGCCGAACAGCTGGTACGTGCACACGCCCGCCGTCACCTTGTGCGGGCGCACGCCGAGGACGCGCAGCGGCGGCGAGGGCACCTTGTAGAAGGCGGACAGCGCCTCCAGCAGCGACGTGCCCGCCAGCCGCACTGGCGTCGTCTCGCCCGCGGCCATCGCTTCGGCGAGCGTGCGCGTGAGCGCCTGGATCGACTCGCCCGGCGGCAGCGGCATCGTCGCGAGCGCGTCGCTGCGGTCGTATTCGCGCCGCCGGGACTCCGTGCGCGGCTGAGGATCCGTGATCATCGGTGCCGAGTCTGACACCAAATCCGCAGCGCGCCGGCCGTCGGTGGCGCCGTCAGCTCGGCCGCGCGCGCCGCCGCTCCAGACGCCGCGCCAGGCGCGCCAGCGGATAGCCGAGCAAGAAGTACAGCGCCGCGCACAGCGCGCCCGGCACCAGCCATCCGCGGTTGTCCACGGCCGTGATCGTCATGCGCTTCGTCAGCTCGACGACGGTCAGCACCGAGACCAGCGAGCTGTCCTTCAGCAGCGAGATGAAGTCGTTCGTCACGCCGGGCATCGCGATGCGCAGCGACTGCGGCAAGATCACGTGGCGCAGCGCCGCGCGGCGGGACAGACCGATCGCCAGCGCCGCCTCCCACTGCGACGCCGGGATCGCCTGGATGGCGCCGCGGTAGATCTCCGCCTCGTACGCCGCGTAGTTCAGACCGAGGCCGATGATCGCCGCGCTCCACGGACCGAGCGCGATCACGTCCGCGAGGCCGAAGTACAGGATGTAAAGCTGCAGCAGCACCGGCGTGCCCCGGACGATCTCGACGTACGCCGCCGCCAGCGGCCCGAAGCGCCGGCTCTCCAGCCGGACCAGCGTCAGCATCAGGCCCAGCGACGCCGCCAGCGCCATCGCCGCGAGCGAGATCACGAGCGTCACGAGCGCGCCCTGAAGGAACAGCGCGATCTGCCGGGGCGACAGCGGCGCGCGCGCCGTCGACGGCGCCACCGCGGCGGGCGCGACCGCCAGCGTGGCCTGGCGCGGCCCATCGATCTGCCAGCGCGCCAGAGTCTGCTGCCAGGCGCCGGACGCGATCTGCTCCTGCAGCGCGCGATCGATCGCCGCGCGCAGATCGTCGTCGCGCGGCCGCATCGCGATCGCGTAGCTGCCCTCCGCGACGTCCGCGACCACCGCCAGCATCGGGTGGCGCGGGGCGTAGCGGGCGACGATGATGTCGTCGAGCAGCACCGCGTCGATGCGCCCGTGCGCCAGATCGACGAACGGTTCGTCGACGCCTTCATAAGGAACGGCGTCGGCGCCCGCCTGCCGCGCGAGGTGCCAGGACAGGCTGGCCGCCAGCGTCCCGACGCGCAGCCCGCGCGTCGACGCGAGATCGCGCACGCGTCCGTCGCCCCGCCGCGCGACCAGCCGCTCGCTGAAGCGGTAGTACGGGCGCGAGAACGCGACCTGCGCCGCCAGCGCCGGCGTCACCTCGATGCCGTTCAGCGCGATGTCGAAGGTGCCCCGCTGCAGCGACGGGATCAGCGTCGACCAGTCGTTCTGCACGAAGCGCGCGCGCACGCCCAGCGCGCGCGCGAGCGTGTCGGCCAGGTCGACCTCGAAGCCGACCAGCGCGCCGCCGCGGGCCGCGTCCTCGAACACGTACGGCTCGCCGCCCTGCTCGTCCGCACCCCAGGTCAGCTCGCCGCGCGCCCGGATGCGATCGAGCGCGCCGGTCTGCCGCGCGCCGCCGCAGCCCACGAGCAACACGCAGGTCAGGAGCACGTTGCGGGTTGCCGCGGGCATTTCCGGGTACAGTTTCGTCGCAAATGGGAAAAACCGCACTGATCACCGGCGCCTCGTCCGGGCTGGGCCTCGAGCTCGCGCGGCTGTTCGCGCGCGACGGGCACGACCTGATCGTGGTCGCGCGCCGTCGCGATCACCTGGAGGCGCTGGCGACGAGGCTGGCGGCCGAGCACGGCGTCGCGGCGCGCGTCATCGCGGAGGATCTCGCCGACCCGATCGCGCCGCGGCGGATCTTCGAGGCGCTGCAGGAACGGCGGGTCAACGTCGAGTTCCTCGTCAACAGCGCCGGCTTCGGCACCAGCGGGCCATTCGCCGAGACCGACCTGGGACGCGAGCTGGCGATGGTCCAGGTGAATTGCACATCGCTGATGCACCTCACCCACCTGGTCTTGCCGGGAATGATCGCCCGGCGCAGCGGCCGCATCCTGAACATCGGATCGACGGCGGGCTTTCAACCGGGCCCGCGCATGGCCATCTATTACGCGACGAAGGCTTTCGTGAATTCGTTCACGGAGGCGCTGGCGTTCGAGCTGCGCGGCACGGGAGTCACCGCCACCGTGACCTGCCCGGGCGCCACCGCGACCGAGTTCAGCAAGGTCGCGGGCACCCAGGAGTCGCGCCTGTTCCACCTCGGCACGACGTCGGCCGAGTTCGTCGCCCGGCACGCCTACCGCGCCATGATGGCCGGCAAGCCGATGTCGCTCCCGGGCTGGCGTGCCAAGCTGGGGCTGCAGCTGCTGCGGATCGGAGCGCGCGGCACGGTGCGCGGGATGACCGCCCGCCTCAATACGATCGAACCGCCGCCGGCGCCGCGAACCGCGATCAGCGACCGAAGCTCATCTGGAAGCTGACCGACGATTCGCCGCTGCCGCGCGGAAACCGCAGGTCGCGCAGCACGCGCACCATGCAGGTCTCGACCTCGCTGCCGCCCGACAGCGTCGAGTGCGGGATCTCCGCGACCGTCACGTGTCCGCGATCGTCGACGGTCACCTTGAACGACACCTTGCCCTTGCCGGGCGCGCTCGCCGCCTCGTAGCAGGCTCGCAGCTTCGGCTGGGCCTCCCGCACGACCTTCTCGCCCTCGGCGCGCGGGACGCTGCCCTCGATCTTCATCCCACCGCCGGCCGGCGGCGCGGGCGCCTTCTTGCCGTGCCCGCGGGGCCGCGCGTCGCCCGCGTCGCTGGCGGCGTCGACCAGGTCGGCCGCGGCGTCCCGCACGACGACGGGCGCCGGCGCGGGCGGTGGAGGCGCGGCCGCCGGCGCCAGCTTGGGCGCTTCTTGTCGCGAACACGCCACGCAAAAGCCCAGGACGGCGAACCCGACCGTCACCAGAATCAACCGCCGCACGCACCCCATGTCGACCGTCATCCTACGCCCGATGCGGGAGTGGTAGAACCCTGCCGTAGCTCTCATGGCCCGCATTCTGATCGTCGAAGATGAAAAGGACCTGCAAGAGGTTCTGACCTACAACCTCCGGCAGGCGGGGCACATCCCGATCGTCGTGAGCACCGGCCGGGACGCGCTGAGCGCGGTGGCCGACCAGCACCCCGATCTCGTGCTGCTGGATCTAATGCTGCCGGACGTGTCGGGGATCGAGATCTGCCGGCGCTTGAAGAGCGAGAACGTGACCCGAGAGGTGCCGATCGTCATGGTGACGGCGAAGGGCGACGAGGTCGATCGCGTCGTCGGGTTCGAGCTGGGCGCGGACGACTACGTGGTCAAGCCTTACAGCATGCGCGAGCTGCTGCTGCGCATCGACGCCGTGCTGCGGCGGCGCACGCCGACGCCGTCGGGTGGCGCGCGCGGCCCGCTCGTGTTCGGCAAGCTGCGCGTCGATCGCGAAGCGCACCGCGTGTGGGTCGACGAGGAGGAGGTCACGCTCACCGCGCTGGAGCTGCGGCTGCTGTCGACGCTGCTGGAACGCCGCGGGCGCGTGCAGTCCCGTCCGGCGCTGCTGGACGACGTCTGGGGCATGAGCGGCGAGGTCACGACGCGCACCGTGGACACGCACGTGAAGCGGCTGCGCGAGAAGCTGGGCAGCGCCGGTCCCTACATCGAGACCGTGCGCGGGGTCGGATACCGCTTCACGCCCGCGACCGACCACGCGTCCGCCGTCGGTGCAGGCGGCGGCGACGGCAGCGACGACGAGCCATGAGGCTGGGCATCCGCGGCAAGCTGTTCGCGGGATCGTTCGGGCTGATCATCCTGTCGCTGCTCGCGGGCGAGACTTACCTCCGACCGGCGATCGAGGCGAACTTGCTCGAACGGATCCGCGCCGATCTGTTCGCGCGCCTCTCGCTGATCGAGCGCGACGCCGCGAAGCGCCCCGATCTGGAACGCAGCGGGTGGGACGCGCTGGCGGACGAGCTCGGGCCGCGCGCGCACGGGCGCATCACCTTCATCGACGGCACGGGCGTCGTCATCGGCGATTCCGAGGTCGCCCTGGACGATCTCGCGCACGTCGAGAACCACCGCGAACGTCCCGAGGTCGCGGCGGCGCTCGCCGGCAGCCCGGAGACCACGATGCGCTTCAGCGCGACGATCCAGCAGCGCCTGATGTACGCGGCCATCCCGATGGCGCTGCCAGGCGGCAGTCGCGGGGTGGCCCGCCTGGCCGTGCCGGTCGACGAGGTCTCCGCGTCGGTCGCCGCGGTTCGCCACATCATGTGGGGCGGGTTGCTGGTGGCGCTCATTGTCGCGTTCGTCGCGTCGACGACGGTCGCGCAGGTGCTGTCGCGCACGCTCCGCGGGATGACCGACGTCGCGCGCCGGATGGCGGGCGGCGATCTCACGGCGCGCCTGCGGGCGCACGGCAGGGACGAGATCGCCGAGCTGGGACGGGCGATGGACATGATGGCGACCAACCTGGCGGCCACGCTGACCGCGCTCCGGGGCGAGCGCGACCTGCTCGGGTTGATCCTCGAGTCGATGCGCGAGGGCGTGCTGGTGCTGGACGAGGAAGGCCGGATGCTGCTGGTCAACCCGGCCCTGCGCGCGACGCTGGGGATCCCGGCCGACGCCGAGGGGCGCGCCGCGCTGGAGCTGATACGCAACGCGGATCTGCCGACGATCCTGTCGCGCGCGCAGGCCGCCAGCGGGCCGGTCTCGGGCGAGATCGAGACGACCGGTCCGCGGCCACGCCGGCTGCTCGTTCACGCCGCGCCGCTGCCGGTGGTCAACGGCAAGCATCAGGGTCTGCTCGCCGTGTTCGTCGACGTCACCGAGACGCGCCGGCTGGAGACCCTGCGCAAGGACTTCGTCGCCAATGTGTCGCACGAGCTGCGCACGCCGATCACCGCCGTGCGCTCGGCGGTCGACACCCTGCGCCTCACGCTGGCCGGGGATCCGTCGGCGTCGGAGCGGTTCGTCGACATCATCGATCGCAACGCGCAGCGCCTGGGATCGCTGGTCGAGGATCTGCTGGATCTGTCGCGCCTCGAATCGAAGGACTACAGGCCCGAGGCGAAGCCCGTGCCGTTGCGCGCCGTCTCCGACCAGGCGCTCACGCTGCTGCGCGCGCGGATCGAAGAGAAGAAGCTGGACGTCGGCAACGAGATCGACGAGGCGCTGCCCCCCGCCCGCGCGGACCGGCGCGCCATCGAGCAGGTGTTCACGAACCTGCTCGACAACGCGGTCAAGTACTGCCCCACCGGCGCGCGCGTCCGCCTGCGCGCGCAGCAGACAGAGCGCGTCCTGCGCGTCGAGATCGCGGACACCGGACCGGGCATCGAGCCACGCCACGTGCCCCGTCTGTTCGAGCGCTTCTATCGGGTCGACAGCGGCCGATCGCGCGACATGGGCGGCACCGGCCTCGGCCTCTCGATCGTGAAGCACCTGGTGGAGACGATGGGCGGCGCGATCGGCGTCGACAGCACCCCCGGGCGCGGCAGCACCTTCTGGTTCACGCTGCCCGCGATGTCGTAGAATCCGGCCGTCATGCGGGCGGTCGCGTTGTTCATCGCCGGTTTGGCGGTTGGATGCAGCTCGACGCTGCAACGATCCGACGGCGGTGGTAGTGGCGGCGGCACCGGCGCGGCGGGCGCCGGTGGGAGCGACGCGGGCACCTGCATCGTCGACGGCGCGTCCGTTCCGAACGGAACGGAGTTTCCCTGCGGCTGCACCTCTTGCGTCTGTCTGGGCGGCGCGATTGGTTTCCACCCGGTCGAGTGCGTCGACGCAGCTCACTGTCGCATCGACACGCCCTACACGTACGGCGACACCGGCGGGCTGGTCGCGTACGAGGATGCGACGACACTGACGCCTCCGTGGTCGTGGACGCGCACGCGCACCTCGCACGTGATGTCGACCGCGAGCGGCAGCTGCGAAGTGCGACTCCTGTGCCTCATCGACGGCGACGGCAGCATGGTCGACGTCGAACGCATCAAGGTGGACATCGCCGACGGCGCCGTGCAGGCCGCGTTCGCGATGGCCACGCCGCCGACGTACGGACGCGACACCCGTCCTGTGGACGGAACCGTCTTTCAGTTCCTGCGCGACGACGGCCGTGGCTTCGTCGTCGGCAGCCCGTGCACTGGCAGCGCGGGTTGCACCGACGCACCGGCCGGCATCGCGACGCTCGTCGCAGACCTGCGGACGCTCGACGAACGGCAGCTGATGGACCCATCCTGCGCCGCGCTGCGCTGACCGAGACGCGCCGCGAGGCGGTTTTCGGTATTTGCCCTATGCGGCTGTTGATACTTTCAGGATCTGTCCGATGGAGCCTGTGGAAAAAGATCGCTAAACTGGGAGGACCGCTCAGGAACTGGCGACCGGGGAATTGTCACAGATTTGTTACTTCCTGGTTCCGTGTCCGTGGCAGTGTGCAGTCCCCGCGGCCAAATGTCGTCAGCCAAACGAACCTTGCGCAGGGTGATCCAGGACTGGCTGGCGGGGACCTCGTCGGCCCCTCTCCTGCTGCGGCACTGCGAGGTCTGTGGGGAGAAGTCCTGGCGGCCCCTCCCGGAGAGCGTGGAGGGCGTGACGATCGACGCCCACCTGCCGGGCGGCAAGCGCGCGGACGCGATCCTCACCGACGGCCAGGGTGCCGTCCAGCTGGTGATCCAGCTCGAAGGCGGCAGCAAGCTGCAGAACCGCGTCGAGTCGCGGGCCGGGTTGCCGATGATCGTGCTGCGCGCCGCGACGCTGGCGGACGAGCCTCACCGCTGGCGCGCGTCGCGCGAGAACGGGCTGCCGGCGTGGCGCTGCCGCTGCGCAGGAACGCGATCGCTTCCCGTCGACGACGACTTCTCGCTGCGCGTGATCGGGTGTCCGATCAATCTGCGCAGCGATGACGGACATCAGTTCTACGCGCGGGTGATCGAGGACTGCGGCCGCTGCGCGTTCTTCGTCGGCATCGGTTACGTCGGCAACGATCGCCGGCGGATCCAGCTGCGCTGTGGCTACGGCGCGCCGCCCGCCGAGCGGCGTCCGCCTGCGCCTGCGCCGCTCGTGAGTCCGAATCTGCGTCGCCAAATCGTGGCCGGATCGTAACCCCCTCCCGCCGCGCGGGCGCGCATCATCGCGCCATGTTCGATTTCGACGTTCGCGAGATCAGCGACGTCCAGTCAGAGGGTGGCGGGGACGTGCTCGGGTTCAACCTGGTCCGGCTCGACGCGCGGGTGACGGAGATTCCCCGCGGCCCCGCGCTGACCCTTTCGCCGGAGACCTCGATCGCGACGGCGATCGATTCGATGCGTCGCCGGCGGTGTGGCAGCGCGCTGGTCGTTCGCAACCAGCGGCCGCTGGGTGTCGTCAGCGATCGCGACATCGTCGCGCAGGCGTGCGGCGACATCGATGACCTGCGCGCGGTTCCGGTCTCGGCGGTGATGGTCCCCTGCACCGATCCGCTGAGCGAGGACGACACCGTCGGAACGGCGCTTCGCAAGATGTGCGCGCACCGGCAGTGGCACCTGCCGATCGTCTGCGCGCGCGGCCTGTTCGTGGGCGCGCTGGACGTCGCCGATCTGGTGCTGTGGCTGCGCGACCGATTGACGCTCCTGTCGGTCGAGGCCGCGTTCCCGACATAGAGACTCGAAGGGTATGTACGATTCCGGAGGTGGCGCCGGAGGCGCCGTCGAGGTGCGAACGTGGGGACGTCACCTCCGGGATCACTTTTCTCCTGCGGAAGTCGGAGGCTGCGCGACGGCCCGTGTCGCCCGCGCGACGCCGGCGCAACAGTTTGCTGTCCACCGTCCATCGCGGTTGACCGCGCTCGCGAGTGTCGGCTACGGGGTGAGCTCGCGCGCGTTGAGGAACCACTCGTGCACGCCCTCATGTCTCCCGTTCGCTTGATCGCCGGTGGTCTCGTCGCCACCGCGGCGAGCTTGCTGACCGCCGCCCCGGCGAGCGCGCAGGCGATGTGTGACGACGCGGCGCTGGTCAATCCGATCGTCGTCACCGGCACGACGTCGTTCGAGCCGACCCTCCGGCAGCTCGCGCTCAAGCTCGCTGCCGAGACGGCGCCGCGCACGATCATCTACGCGATCGACAGCGCCAGCTCCTGCGGTGGCATCGCGAACGTCGCCGACGCGATGGACCTCGGGGGCAAGACCGGGCTCCACTACACGAAGAGCGGCGCCACGTACGTTCGCGACGCGTGCACGTTCGCGCCCGGACAGAAGGCGCACGCGGCGATCTCCGACGTCTTCTACGAGAGCTGCACCAACCTCCCCCAGCCCCGGCCCGCCGAGCTGATGGACGTCGTCGGTCCGGTGCAGACGACGGTCTTCGTCGTTCCCAGCACCGACCTGACGACCCAGGCGATCACCTACGAGGAAGCGCGCGCGATCTACGGCTGCGGCGTTTCGACAGCGCGTCCCGTCGCCGGCATCTCCGATCCGATGGCCTCGTTCTGCTGGAACGGCGACGCCGGACCGCCGATGGTCGTCGCGGGAACTCTGGGCCTTCCGTCGTCGCAGATGACGCCGCCGAAGTGCTCGTTCGGCGGCGGCACGGTGTCCGCCGTGACGCAGAACCTGCTCTCTTACTCGTCCGGCGGCATTCACACGATCGGCTTCGTCACCGCGGACGTCTTCGACGACGTGCGCGCGTCGGTGAACGCGCTCGCGTTCCGCGCGCAGGGACAGACCAGCGCCTTCAACCCGGACTCTGCGTCGACGTTTCCGGATCGGCGGAACGTCCGCGACGGTCACTACACGCTCTGGGGCTACGAGCACGTGTTCGCCAAGATGACCGGCGGAAACCTGAGTCCGCAGGCCGCGGAGCTCGTCGGCTGGCTGACCGGCACGAAGCTCTCCGCGGGCATCGACTACGTCGCGCTGGAAGGCAGCGCCGGCCTGATCCCGCAGTGCGCGATGCGCGTCAGACGCTCATCCGACGGCGGGCTGCTGAGCCCGTACACGCCTCCCGAGTCTTGCCACTGCGCGTTCACCGCGGCGATCACGCGAACGCTTCCACCCGACTGCGTCGCGTGCACCGGCAACGCCATGTGCACCGGCGGAAAGGTCTGCAGACGCGGCTTCTGTGAGTGACCCGATCGGGCCGGAACGTCGTCGGCGGTAACAAAATCGTCACCAAAGTGTCGACTGCGCCACGCAGCCGCAACACTTCGTAGAGCTGCCCGCATTGCCGTTGCCACGACGCGTGCTCGTCGGATACGGGTGTTGGCGCACGCAAGCAATCACATTCATGGAGACACGCATGAACCGTCTTATCCGTCTAGCTGTCGGCACCGCCACGGTCGCCGCGGGCGTCCTGGTCGCAGGATCGGCCCACGCGCAGATGATGTGCAACGACGCCACGCTGCCGAACCCGATCATCGTCACCGGCTCCAGCGCCTTCGAACCGACGCTCCGCGCCCTCGCGGTGAAGCTGTCCGCCGAGGCGCTGCCGAGCACCGTCATCTACACGCCCGGCACGGGCTCCTGCACCGGTGTCGCGAACGTCGTGAACGGCATGGACCTCGGCGCCACCACGGGCCGCTACTACACCGGCGGCACCAGCGCCGGTGACAAGAGCTGCACCTTCGCGGCGGGGCAGAAGGCGCACGTCGCCATCTCGGACGTGTACTACGAGGCCTGCTCGGCCGTGACGCAGCCGAGGCCGGCAGCGATCATGGACGTGAACGGACCGGTGCAGGCGATGCTGTTCATCGTCCCCAAGGCCAACACGGCCACCAGCTACCTGACCTACAAGGAAGCGCAGACGCTGTACGGCTGCGGCGTCTCCGCCACGCGCACCATCGCGGGCTTCATGGACCCGATGGGCGTGTACTGCCGCGACCCGAACTCGGGCACCCAGATCACCGTCGCGAAGAACATCGGCCTGCCGGAGTCCGTCCTCGTGGCTCCGAAGTGCGTCAACGGTGGCAGCACCGGTGGCGTCGGCAGCGGCGTGTACATGTACCCGATGGCCACGCAGGCGATCGGCTTCGTCGCCGCCGACTACCTCGACGGGCAGCGCACCATGCTGAACCCGCTCGCGTTCCAGTCGGTCGGTCAGACGCAGGCCTTCTATGCGGACTCGGCCGCGGACGTCGCGGACCGCCGCAACGTGCGCGACGGCCACTACACGATCTGGGGCTACGAGCACTTCATCGCCCAGACGACGGGCGGCGCGCTGAGCACGCAGGCTGCCGACTTGATCGGCTGGGTGAACGGCACGAAGACCAGCGCCAACATCGACTACGTCGCGATTGAAGGCGGCGCGGGCGTGATTCCGCAGTGCGCGATGAAGGTGAAGCGCGGCTCCGACGGTGGTCTGCTCAGCCCGTACACGCCCGCTGATTCATGCGGCTGCGCGTTCGAGGCGGCGATCACCAAGACCACCCCGGCGGCCTGCATGGCCTGCACCGGGACGGGCACCAGCACCTGCACCGGCGGCAAGAGCTGCCACCACGGCTTCTGCGAGTAAAGGACCAACGACGATGCGTACTCATCTCTTCAAACTTTCATTCGCGGTCATCCTGGGCGGCACGCTCCTCGCGGGCGCCTGCAGTTCTTCCCCCGGCACGCCGACGGGCTCGGCGGGACGCGGCGGCAGCACCACGACCGGCACGGCCGGAACGGGCGGCGGCACGGCGGGCACCGGCGCGGGAACGGGCGGCGCGGCCGGCGACACCGGTGGCACGGGCGGTGAGGCGACCGGCACGGCCGGCACCGGTGGATCGGCCGCTGGCACGGGTGGCGCGACGGGCGGTTCGGGTGG
>Ga0070684_100001011_pt1 | contig 20045 bp, 22 predicted proteins | sample KBSC723LmetaG_FD_65653 | JGI IMG/M metagenome (GOLD analysis project Ga0070684, IMG submission 65653) | Corn rhizosphere microbial communities from Kellogg Biological Station, Michigan, USA - KBS C7.2-3L metaG | ecosystem: Host-associated > Plants > Roots > Rhizosphere ...
CCGAGAGCAGGCGCTCGAGCTGGATGTCACGGATGACCTCACCGACCTTGCCGACGACCTTGACCTTCGCGGCGGTGTCGCCGGCCCGGTTGGCCTGCTGCACGCGGTTGAGGACGATCGGAACCGTCAACGCGACCACGGCGAGTAGCGGGATCAGCACAAGAAGAATGAGCTTCCCGCGGATGCGAAGCCTACTGAGCAACACGTGATCGCCCGTCCATGCCGACCATGTGATCTCCCACTTTGATGATCTTGTGGCCATCGACCAACCTACCGGATCCACATCCGGCGTCACGTCGACAAAAGGGTGGTTTGGGTGGCCATTCAGCCTGTTCGGGTCGGGGTCCACGATGACCCGTGACCACTTATTGACGGTGCGTAGTGCCTTTTCTGCTCACTGGAATCCGCGCCCCGTTCACCCGGCCGTCACGTCGCTCGCCCAGGGTTTCGAGTTGTGTCGCGGCCCCTCGTGAGTGTGGTCATACCGACCCGCCTACGTCCAGACCTTCTGGTGCGTGCGGTATGGAGCGCGCTCGGTCAGACCTTGCGCGAGATCGAAGTGGTCGTCGTCATCGACGGCCCCGATCCGGCCACCCGGGCGGTGTTGACCGCGCTCGGGGACGACTACGTTGCGCTCGTTGATGACGACGATGAGTGGCTGCCGGAAAAGCTGTCGACGCAATATGCATTTGCGCAGACCGCCACGGCCGAGCTGCCGATCGTGGCCACCCGCCTGTACGTGCGCACGCCGCGCGCCGAATTCGTGTTGCCGCGCCGGCTGCCGGTGGATGGCGAGCCGCTCAGCGAGTACCTCACGATGCGCCGCGGCCTGTTCCACGGTGACGGATTCATCCAGACCTCGACCATCATGGCGCCGACCGTCCTGTTGCGGCGGGTCCCCTTCGACGCGAGCCTGCGCCGGTTGCAGGAACCGGACTGGACGCTGCGCTGCCTCGAGCACGACGACGTCGGCCTGGTCTACGCGCCCGATCCGCTGGTCATCTGGTACGCGGATGAGCACCGTCCCCGCGTGAGCTTCGACGCGCCGTGGCGCGAGCAGTTCGAGTGGCTGCAGCGCAGCCGGTCCCGGCTCACCCCACGGGCCTACGCGGCGCTGTCGATGAGCGTGATCAGCTCCATGGCCGCCCCGACGCGCAGCCCGCACGTGTTCTTCATGCTCTTGCGCGACGCGCGCCGGCACGGCCGGCCGTCGCGGCTGGACTATCTGACGTTCCTGCAGATCTGGTGGCTGCCGGACCGGATCCGCAAGGTGCTGCGGGACCGTTTCGCTGGCCGCCGGCGGCCCGCGACCGCCCATTGAACGGACTGTTGACCGCCGCCGGGATCCTGCTCGGCCTGGCGGTCGTCGCGTTCGCCGTGACGCTGCCCGGCAGCACCGTACGCGGCCTGGTGCTGGGCGGCAGCGTCTCGCGTACGCCGGGGTGTTCACCCTCGCCGCGCTGGTCGTGGTGGGCCGGCGGGACACCGACCTGAGCGTCGGCGTGATCGCGGCCGTCGTCCTGGTCCTCGGCGCGCTGCTCCTCGCCGGGGCCGGCAACGTGTTCCACGCCGTGCACGCCCTGCCCAACGCCGACCCGTCGACGCTCGCCATGCGCAACCGCTTCTGGGGCGGCACGCTGCTGTACTACCACCCGAACTCGACGGCCGGCCTCGCCGTCGCGGTGGCCGTCCGGATCGGGCCGGACCGGGCGTTCGCGGCCGGGCGACGGCTGGCCGCCGCGCTCCTCGCCGGGCTCTTCGTCACGCTGACCGGCTCGCGCACCGCGCTCGTGTTCGCCGGTGGCGCCGCCGTCCTGCACCTCGTCATGCTGTATTGGTGGCGGGTGGAATTTGGTGGCTTCCCCCGGTACACGCGGAAATGGATCGTCGCGGTGACACCGTTTGTCGTGTTGGCGCTGGCCGTGGGGTCTCCGGCGGGGTGGTGCGCAGCCGGTTCGGGGGCGGCGACGTGACCAGCGGCCGGGTCGACACGTGGCGGCAGGTCGCCGCCGACTGGCGGCACGCGAGCGTCGCCGGGAAGCTCTTCGGCGACGCACGCACGTCACGGGCCGTGGTCACGCGGCTCGACGACGGCGCGCCGCCGCAGGGGCCGCGGCGGAAGCTGAACACCGACAACGCGGCCGTGGGCGCGTTCCGGCGCGGCGGCGTGCTCGGCGGCCTCGCATTCCTCTTCGGCGTGCTGCTCCTCGGGTGGCACGCGGTGACCCGGCGACGAGCCGCGTGGTTCACGATCACGGCGCTGAGCATGCTGCCGCCGATCGTGACCGAGGACTGGCTGCTCGGCGGGGCGAACGGGGTCCTGTGGCTGCTGCTCCTGGCCGGCGAGGCGGGGGTCACGACATCGAGTTCCACTATGGACTGAACTACCGTGTTGTAATGACGGTCGTGAGCCCGCCGACCGTCGCCCTGATCGTGTCCGAGGACGGGCTCTTCATGAGTCGGTTCGTCGGCGGCGCCATGTCCGTGCTCGGCCCGCTCGGCGTCCACGTCCTGCTGAGGCCGGCCGGCGAGCCGTTCGACGGCGCGCTCATCGCCACGCTCGACCCCGGCGACGACGGCCCGCGGCGGCTGGTCGAGGCGGGCGTGCCCGTCGTGCTCTTCGGCCGCCCGGCCGAGCCGCTGCCGATCAGCTTCGTCGACATCGACCACCAGGCGGCCGGCAAGCTCGCGGCCGACCGGCTCGTCGACCACGGCTGCCGGTGCATCGCGACGATCGCCGGGCCGCTGAACCTGCCGGGCGGGCACGACCGGCTGGCCGCGTTCCGGGCCGCGATGGCCCACCGCGGGATCGCGTACGTGCCGTGTGTCGAGGGCCGCTCGACGCTGGCGAGCGGTTCACGGGCGATGGAGCAGCTTCTCGACGAGGTGCCCGACGTCGACGGCATCTTCGTCGCGAGCGACCTCATGGCGCAGGGTGCGCTGCTCGTGCTGCGCGAGCGCGGCCGCCGCGTGCCGGCCGACATCATCGTCGTCGGCTTCGACGACAGCCGCGCGGCGCTGGCCAGCCGTCCGCCGCTGACGACCATCCGCCAGCCGGTCGAGGAGATGGCCGCGGAGATGGCGCGGCTGCTGCTCGCCCGGCTCGACGGGCCCCATTCGCGCACGCGGTCGGTCATCTTCCCGCCCACACTGGTGCAACGACTGTCGGCATAAAGTACAGAGCCATGGTCCAACGGCGCATTGCGCAGTACCGTGTGCGTGTGCCCGGCACACCGGTGAAGCAGAAGCTGGCCGTCGGACCGTTGCGGATCGACGTGGCCAAGCGCATCGCGCGCTTTGAAGACCGGACGCTTCACCTGACGCGCAAGGAGTTCGACCTGCTCGCCTACCTTGCCGCGCGACCGGATCGCGTGGTGAGCCGGCAGGAGCTGATCGAAGAGGTGTGGCAGCAGCCCTACTTCGGCGCCGAGCAGACGGTGGACGTCCACGTGTCGTGGCTGCGCCGCAAGTTGGGCGAGACGGCCGCGGAGCCGCGCTTGCTGCGCATCGTGCGCGGGGTCGGCATCATGCTGGTGACGCCGACCTCCTAGGCGTCGTCGTCGTCGTCGTCGTTCTTAGTCCTCGTCGAGCCAGCTGATCGTGGGCATGTCCTCGACGACCGGGTTTTGCGCCTTCCACTGTTTCAACGGGTACGTGTTGAGCACGGCTTCCGCTGACCCCGTCGGGGACGGGGTCAGCCGGGGCACCATCGGGGGCGGTGGGAGTGGAGCGGGCGGCGGGGCCGGTGGGTTGGGGCGGCTGCCGCTGAACCACATGGACTGGCCGAAGCCGTCGGGCGGGACTGGGGATACGCGGATCGAGGTGACCGGCGGAGCCGGTGAGCGCAGCGGCTGATCGACCAGCGTCGGTCCGCCGGGCGCGCCGTTCGGCGGCCGGCCGTTCGGCGGCGAGTGTGAGGCGCTGCCGTGTGGTGCGCTGCCGTGCGGCGGCACGTGTGGTGCGCCGTTTGGTGTCAGGCCCGGTGGCGGGAAGCCGGGTGCGCCGTTGTGGGCCAGGGCCGGGGGCGGGAAGCCGGGTTGGCCTGGGTGCGGGCCCGGGGGCGGCATGCCGGGTGCGCCGTTGTGGGCCAGGCCCGGGGGCGGCATGCCCGGTTGGCCTCGGTGCAGGCCCGGTGCCAATGGCGGGCCGGGCGGCATGTGGGGTGCGCCGTTCGGTGCCATGCCCGGTGGCAGTGGCGTTCCGGGAGGCCAGTGAGGCGCAACGCTCGATGGCATGGGCGGCGGTGGCATGCCGGGGGGCATGGGCGGCGGTGGCATGCCGGGGGGCATGGGCGGCGGTGGCATGCCGGGGGGGATGGGCGGCGCGAGTCGTGGGTCGGCTGCCGTGCTCGATACGCCGTTCGGTCCCGGATACGGCGGGGGCATTCCCGGTGGCGGGCCTTGGGAGCTTCGTGGCGCGGGTGGCGCGTCGTCGTCCTTGTTGGTCCAGCGGATCGGCCTGTGCTCGCTCAGCGGGATCGGCTTCGGCGCCTCGATCGGGGTCGGGAGCACGATCGGCTTCGGGGGTGGCGGGCCACCATTGGACGCGCGGGCCATCGGGCGCCGCGGCCGGGCCGTCGGGCGCACGACATCGGGCGAGCCGCCGCCGCCGAAGACGCCCGCCGCGGTCTCCTGGCTCGCGTACTTGTCCGAGCCCAGCGCCGCGCGGTACCCGTAGGTCTTCGTTGGCCGGTCCTCACCGGTCTCGCCGTCGTCGAAATCCCACTCGGGTTGGCGCACCCGTACTCCTCCTCGTCATGGAGTACGGGCGGACGCCGCCGCGGGGTTGAACCCGATCGCGGAAATTTACGCGTGTGGAAGTTTCCGGAGCGTGGCGGCGGCCACCTTGGCGGCCGCGTCGCGCAGTTGGTCACGCGTCGGCGGGGTGGCTGGCGTGGCCTTGACGGTGACCCCGAGCTGCAGGTTCTTGTCATGGACCCACAACTGGTACGTGCGGTAGCCGTCGCCGGTGGTGACGTAGCCGAACGCTCCCGACGCGAGCTGGATCTCGTCGACCGGCTGCGCCGGTGCGTTCTTCTTGGCCAGGTCGTACGAGCTGCCGGCCGGGCCGTTGAAGACCATCGCCTTGACGTCGACGGTGACCGGCACGCCTTTCTTGGCGAAGTTGCCAGTACACGTGAACAAGCTGTAGCCGGTCTTGTCGGCGTGCGCGGTGGTCGGCGACTTCACGGCCTTGCCGTAGAGCGCGACAATCGGTGCGAAGTCGACCGAGCGGCAGAACGTGCCGGTCGGGCGGTACCCGCCGGCCGGGATCGCGGTCGCGCCCGGTCCGGGTGGCGCGTCGGGTGTGGTCGGAGCGGTGCCCGCGGCCGGTGGGGCGGTCGCGGCCGACCGGGTCGCGCGGATCGTCGGCTCGTCGCTGGACCCGCCCGAGGTGGCCACGATGCTGATGACGATGGCCACGACCACGGCGACCGCGCCGAGCGCGATCACCAATACCGTCTGTCGTGACCGTGCCGGGGGAGGCGGCGGCGGGGTCTCCGGGGTCGCGGGCGTCAGGTCCGGGGGCGCCGAAAGATCCACCCGTGAAGTATGCCAGCGGCCGTCGGCGGGTACGGGTCCGCTTTGTGAGGGCAATGCCTACCTGAATAGCATCACGATGAGTGCCCGAACAGGTGAAGGAGACGACGTGGCCCAGGACGACGAGGAAGAGACCGAGATCTGGACGCCCAACGACGAGGGCCAGTTGTCGAAGGAGGACACGCTCGACGATCGCGGGCTCGACGACGCGCTCGACGAGGGATACTCGCCGCCGGAGCGGCCCCGCGGGCTGGACGCCTTCGGCACCACGGCCGCCGAGCAGCAGCGGGGCGAGTCGTTCGAGCAGCGGCTGCGCCAGGAGGAGCCGGACCCGACGGCCGACCCGGACGACGAGCCGCTGTCGCGCGACGACCTCGACGACGACGAGGCGCTGAGCGAGTCGGACGAGTTCTTCGACGCCGACGAGGTCGGCGACCGGCGGGCCGGCCGGCTGCGGGCGCCCGACGAGGGCATCTTCGAGGACGACGAGAAGGACGAGATCGCCGAGGACACCGGCATCGACGGCGGCGCCGCCTCCGCCGAGGAGGCCGCGATCCACATCGTCGAGCCGTAGGACCGGCTGCGCAACTCGGCGAACCCGGTCGGCCTACGACTCCGCAGATCTGCACGGAGGCGGATCGGCGGCGGCTACCAGACGCGCGGCTATCTCGGGGTGGCCGGCCCAGTGCAGGTGCAGGTACGACGCGTGGACCCCGCCGACCACGAAGCCATCCGCATCGTGGCCCGGTGAACGCCACGCCGGGGTGGTCGAGGCGCCAGCCACCGCGGTGCGGTGGAACTCGTGGCCGGTCACCCGCGTACCCACCGGCCCCAGCCAGCTCGGCGAAACGGCCACCGCGTCCCGGTAGCCGAGCGTCAGCGAAGGGGTCATCTCGGCGACCGCGTCGATCACCCCGCACATCGGCGCGCCGTCCAGGGACCGGCACAGCCACAGCAGCCCCGCGCACTCCGCCGCGATCGGGCGGCCGCTCCGGGCCAGCGCAGCCACGGCCGCGTTGAGCGAAGCATTGGCGGCCAGCTCCCCCGCGTACACCTCGGGAAAACCGCCACCGACCACGAGGCCGCGGCAGCCGTCGGGCAGTCGCTCGTCGCGCAGTGGATCCACAATGGACACTTCGGCGCCGGCCGCGGTGAGGAGTTCCACCGTCTCGGCATACGAGAAGCTGAACGCGGGGCCGCCGGCCACCGCGAGGACCGGCCTTCCGGCCGAAGATACCGGAGGCGTCCACGGCGACGTCGCCAGCGGCGGGGCGGTCCGCGCCACCGAGAAAACCGCGGACAGATCCACGGCCCCGGCGATCAGTGACGCCAGCGCGCCCACTGTGGACAGCGCCGCGGATGAGCGCTCGGCCACCGGGACGAGCCCGAGGTGCCGGGCCGGCACGGCGACCGCGTCGGAGCGGTGCAGCGTCCCCAGCACCGGCGTCCCCACCTCCTCCAGCGCGTCGCGCAGGATCTCGGCGTGCCGGGGTGAGCCGACCCGGTTGAGGATCACCCCGGCCAGCCGGACACCCGGCGGGAACGAGCGGAAGCCGTGCACCAGCGCGGCCACCGACCGGCCCTGGGCGGCCGCATCGACGACCAGGATGACGGGGGCGTCGAGCAGCCGCGCGACGTGCGCGGTCGAGCCGAAGTCGCCGGCCCCGGTGCGCCCGTCGTACAGGCCCATGACGCCCTCGATCACGGCCAAAGAGGCGCCGCGGGCGCCGTGCGCGAAGAGCGGGGCGACCAGATCCTCGCCGACCAGCACCGGGTCGAGGTTGCGGCCGGGCCGGCCGCAGGCGAGCGCGTGGTAGCCGGGGTCGATGTAGTCGGGCCCGATCTTGAAGCCGGCCACCTTGACGCCCCGGGCCGCGTACGCGGCGAGCAGCCCGGTGGCCACCGTCGTCTTGCCGTGCCCGGAGGCCGGCGCACCGATCACGACACGCGGGACGCTCACCATTCGATGCCGGGCTGACCCTTGCGGCCGGCGTCCATCGGGTGCTTGACCTTCGTCATCTCGGTGACCAGGTCGGCCGCATCGAGGAGGGCCGGCGGCGCGTACCGGCCAGTGATCACGACGTGTTGGGCGCCGGGCCGCTGCCGCAGCGTGGCCACCACGTCCTCGACGTCGATCCAGCCCCAGTGCATCGGGTACGTGAACTCGTCGAGCACGTAGAACGTGTAGGCCTCGGCGGCCAGGTCCCGCTTGATCTGCGCCCAGCCCTCGACGGCCTCGGCCGCGTGGTCCCGCTCGGTGCCCGGCCGGGCCAGCCAGGACCAGCCATCGCCCATCTTGTGCCAGGTGATCGGGGGGCCGCCGGTCGCGCCGAGGGCCCGCAGGGCGGCTTCCTCGCCGACCTTCCACTTCGGACTTTTCACGAACTGGAACACGGCGATCGGCCAGCCCGCGTTCCAGGCCCGCAGCGCCATGCCGAACGCGGCCGTCGACTTGCCCTTGCCGGTTCCCGTGTGAACGGCGAGGATCGGCTGCTTGCGGCGCTGCCGCGTGGTCAGGCCGTCGTCGGGGACCGAGATCGGTTTACCTTGAGGCATCAGGCGGCCCTTCGCTCAAGCGCCACACCCCGTAGGGCGTCGGCCGAGACATCTTCCAGCCGGAGGTGCTGCCCGTCGAGCAGCCCCGCCAGCCGCGCCGCGAGACCGAGCCGCACCGGACCGGACTCGCAGTCGACCACGACGGTCGCGACACCCCGCAGCGCCGGGGTGACCTGGGCCGGGTCGGGGCCCGACGTAGTGCGCCCGTCGGTGACCAGCACGACGAGCGGGCGTCGCCGCGGGTCGCGCAGCCGCTCAATGCCGAGGACCCGAACCGCGAGCGCGAGACCCAGCGCCAGCGGCGTCCGGCCGCCGGTGACGAGGTCGCGCATGCGGGCCGCGCCGACGTGGTGGCTGCCGGTCGGTGGGACGACGAGCTCGGCGTCCGCGCCCCGGAACGTGATCAGGGCGACCTTGTCGCGCCGCTGGTAGGCGTCGCGCAGCAGCGACAGCACCGCGCCCTTGACCGCGCGCATCCGGTGCCGCGCGGCCATCGACCCCGACGCGTCGACCACGAACAGCACGAGGTTGGCCTCCCGTCCCTTGTGGACGGCCTCGCGGAGGTCCTCGGCGGTGACCCGGAAGCTCGGGCGGGCCAGGCTCGCAGTGGCCGCCGCGGTGAGCGTGGCCGCAAGGTGCAACCGCGTGAGCGGTCCATCCGGCTGACGCGCCGCGGTGGTCCTTCCATCCCGCGTGTACGCCGGGGAGCGCCGTCCACTGTGGCCCGTCGTGCGGGCGTCGGGGACGGCGAGCAGGCGCGCACGGTACGTCGGGTCGCTGGCGGCCACGCTGGTCTGGCCGCTGCCCTGGCCGGTCGACCCGGTCTCCTGCGGACGGTCGGCACCGCCACCGGACGGCCCGCCGCCGTCGTCCGGCGGTGTCGGGTCCGGCGGCGGGCCGCCCCGCGTCTCGTCCGGCGGCTTCTCGTCCGGCGGCTTCTCGTTCGGCGGCTTCTCGTTCGGCAGGTCCTGGCCCGGCGGCGTCTGGTCGGGCGGCGTCTCGTCCGGCGGTGTCTTGTCGGGCTGCTCGCGGGCTTGCTGGCGGGCGTCGTCCAGCGCCCGGTCGAGCTGCTCGTCGTCGAGGCCAGGGGCGTCGAACGGGTCGCGCCGGCGCCGGTGCGGGAGCGCCAGCCGGGCGGCGTCGCGCACCTCGTCCTCGGTCACCGCGTCGAGACCTCGCCAGGCGGCGAGCGCGACGGCGGCCCGGGCTACCACGATGTCGGCCCGCATGCCGTCGACCCCGAACGCCGCGCACACGGTCGCGATCCGGGTCAGCTCGGCGTCCGGCAGTACGACGTGCGGCAGCCGGCGGCGCGCGGCGACGATCTGCGCGGCGAGGTCGCGGTCGGCTTCGTGCCAGGCGGCGGTGAACGCGGCGGGGTCGGCCTCGAACGCGAGCCGCCGACGGATCACCTCGGCCCGCTCATTCGGGTCGCGCGGGGCGGACACCGAGACGGCCAGCCCGAACCGGTCGAGCAGCTGGGGCCGGAGTTCGCCCTCTTCGGGGTTCATGGTGCCGACCAGCAGGAACCGGGCCGCATGGCGGACCGAGACGTTGTCGCGCTCGACGTAGGCGCGGCCCATCGCGGCGGCGTCGAGCAGTAGGTCGACGAGGTGGTCGGGGAGGAGGTTGACCTCGTCGACGTAGAGGACGCCCCGGTGGGCGCCGGCCAGGAGCCCGGGCTCGTAGGCCTTGACCCCCTCGGCCAGGATCCGGTGCAGGTCGAGCGCGCCGACCAGCCGGTCCTCGGTGGCCCCGACCGGCAGCTCGACGAGTCTCGCCGGGCGGTGCTGAGCGGGGGCGCCGGCGTCGTGCGGCCCGTCCGGGCAGTCCGGGTCGGCGCCGGCCGGCGCGCAGGCGAACCGGCACCCGGCGACCACGTCGACCGCCGGGAGCAGCGTGGCCAGGGCCCGGACGATGGTCGACTTGGCGGTGCCCTTCTCGCCGCGGGCGAGTACCCCGCCGATGGCCGGGGAGACCGCGTTGAGCAGCAGCGCGGTGCGCAGGTCGGAGACGCCGACCACGGCCGAGAACGGGTAGAGCGGGTCGGCGGTGGTCAAGCTGTCGGCCAAGAACCGCGGCAGGTTCGTGCTCCGCTGCGCTTCGCAGTCATACCGCGACCTCCTCGGGATGGCGCGTCCCGCTTCGAAGTGAATCCCGCGCGAGGTCTGGCTTCCCGAGTCGAGCTCGGATCACAGTGGCGCGACCGCGCCGGACTTGCACCGGCTTCTCGCTCGCCCGACGCTAGCACGCCGGAGTGCCCACCAACGCTCAGGAGCCGTCCTGCTTCAGGCGCCGCTCGCGCTTGCCGCGCGCCAGCTCCGTGGCCAGCGCGTCCAGCTTGGGCTCCCAGAAGCGCCGGAACGTCTGCAGCCACATGTCGACCTCCTGCAGCGGCTCGGCGTCGACTGCGTAGAGCCGCCGCGTCCCCTCGGCCCGCACCCGGGCGAACCCGTTTTCGCGAAGGACCTTGAGGTGCTGGGAGACGGCCGGCTGGCTGATCCCGAACTCCTCCTGCACGGTCGCGGTGACCTCGCCGGCGGCCAGCTCGCCGTCGGCCAGCAGCTCGAGGATCCGGCGCCGGACCGGGTCGCCGAGGACATCGAACGCGTGCACGCCTCCACAGTAGAAGTGAAAGCTTATATAAGTCAAGCATAATCTGAACCTTTGGCCCACCGCCGCCCGTACCCCCGGCCGTGCAGCGCAGACTTGCCCTCGCAGTCATCGTCGGTGCCCTCCTGGGCGTGGTCGCGTTCGGCGCGCCGGCTCAGGCGCACGGTGCCTTGTCCTCACCGGCCAGCCGGTCGGTCGTATGCGGGGCGGGTACCCAGACCCAGATGAACTCGTCCGCCTGCCGGGCGGCGGTCGCTGCCGGGGCCGACGTCGACAACTGGGACAACATCCGCGTCGCCGGGGTCGACGGCCGGGATCGGCAGGTCATCCCCGACGGCAAGCTGTGCAGCGGCGGCCTGGCCACGTTCGCCGGGCTCGACCTGCCCCGCTCGGACTGGCCGACGACGAAGCTGCGGTCCGGAGCGTCGTTCACATTCGCCTACAAGGAGCGCATCCCGCACAAGGGCAGCTTCCGGATCTACGTGACCAAGGACGGGTTCACCCCGAAGAAGGCACTGCGCTGGGCCGACCTCGAGACCAAGCCGTTCCTGACGGCGACCGACCCGAGCATCAGCGGCGGTGCGTACGTCATGAAGGGCAAGCTCCCGGCCAAGACCGGGCGGCACATCATCTACACGATCTGGCAGACGACGAGCACCCCGGACACCTATTACTCCTGCTCCGACGTGGTGTTCACGGCCGCGCCGGCGGTGTCGAGCAGCACGGCCCCGTCGCCGACGAAAGCCGCGGCTCCCCTCGTACCATCGGAAAAAGCGCAACCATCGCTCGTGCCGCAAGCGGCGCAGACCGTCGCGCGGCCACGGTCGCGCACCGGGGTCATATGGGGGATGGGTGGCGCCGCCGTGCTCGCTGTCCTGATCGCGGGCGGCGTCATCGTGGCGACACGCACAACACCTCGGCCAAGGCACCACTGACGGACTAGCGTGTGGCCATGAGCGATCCGCTGGCCGCTACCAAGATCCTGCTGGATGAGTCCGAGATTCCGCGCCGCTGGTACAACATCATGGCCGACTTGCCGGCGCCCCCACCGCCGGTGCTGCACCCGGGCACCCACCAGCCGGTCGGGCCCGATGACCTGGCACCGCTGTTCCCGATGGCGCTGATCCTGCAGGAAGTGGCCACCGACCGGTATATCGACATTCCGGACGAGGTGCTCGACGTTTATCGGCTGTGGCGGCCGAGCCCGCTCTACCGGGCACACCGCCTGGAGAAGGCGCTCGACACGCCTGCCAAGATCTTTTACAAGTACGAGGGGGTCTCGCCGGCCGGTTCGCACAAGCCGAACACCGCCGTCGCGCAGGCCTTCTACAACGCGCAGGCGGGGGTCCGCCGGCTGACCACGGAAACCGGGGCCGGTCAGTGGGGGACCGCGCTCGCGTTCGCCTGCTCGCAGTTCGGCCTGGACTGCGAGATCTGGCAGGTCCGGGCGTCGTATGACCAGAAGCCCTACCGGAAGATCATGATCGAGACGTTCGGCGGGGTGATCCACCCGTCGCCGTCCGACCTCACCCAGGCCGGCAAGGCGATCCTGGCCGAGCACCCGGACTCGCCGGGCAGCCTCGGCATCGCGATCTCCGAGGCGGTCGAGGTGGCGGCTCAGAACGCCGACACCAACTACGCGCTCGGCAGCGTCCTCAACCACGTCCTGCTGCACCAGACGGTGATCGGCGAGGAGGCCCTGGCCCAGTTCGCCAAGGTCGGGATGGCTCCGGACGTGATCGTCGGCTGCACCGGCGGCGGCTCCAACTTCGGCGGGCTCGCCTTCCCGTTCCTCCGGGAGAAGCTGGCCGGCAAGCTGGACGTCACGATCCGCGCCGTCGAGCCGGCGAGCTGCCCGTCCTTGACGCGCGGCGTTTACGGGTACGACTTCGGCGACACCGCCGGGATGACCCCGCTGATGAAGATGCACACGCTCGGCCACGACTTCATCCCCGACCCGATCCACGCCGGTGGCCTGCGCTATCACGGCATGTCGCCGCTGATCTCGCACATCTACGAGCTCGGGCTGATCGAGGCGGTCGCCAAGACCCAGCGCGAGTGCTTCGAGGCGGGCGTGCGCTTCGCCCGGACGGAGGGCATCTTGCCGGCGCCCGAGCCGACGCACGCGCTCGCGGCCTGCATCGAAGAGGCCCTGCGCTGCAAGGAGACCGGTGAGTCCAAGGTCATCCTCACCGCGCTGTGCGGGCACGGCCACCTTGACCTCGCCGCTTACGGTGCATATTTGAGCGGTGAGCTGGTCGACCACGAACTCGAACTGGTGGATTTCGTGCCAGTGCAGATTTGACGTCCGATTTGGCGAACCCTCGACGGCCTGCCCTCCGTACCACCTAGCAAGCGGGTCGGAACTCCCGGAGGAGAGCCATGCGCGGACAGTACCGGTCGACGCCGGCGGCGGATGAGTGGATGGCGGTGCGGGCGCGGTCCGCGGCTCCGCCCCGGTACGCGACCGGCGTGGCGGTCGCGCCCGATCCGGTGGCCCCAATCACCGCGCCCGCCTACCCGATCACTGCGGTTCCCGCCTGGGATGAGCCGGTTCCATACCCGCGCCCGCCGCAATGGCGCGGGTATCCGCCGGGATACCCGCCGGTCCCGCCCATCTCCGCCCCGCCGCAGCCCAGCCGCTTCCGCGCCGCCCGTCGACTGCTCATCGGACTGCTGCTCTTCAGCCTGGCCCCGCTCCTCGGGCTGGGCGCGTTCCTCTTCGTGTTCAACGCCCAGCCGGCCGCCCAGACCAGCGGCCCGGCCGCCCGTGGCCCGGAGGTCAACGTGCCGACCGGGCCGAGCGCGGCGGCCGCCAGCCCGGCCCCGTCGGCCAGCCTGCTCAGCCCGGCCCAGGTCGTCGCCAAGATCAACCCGACGGTCGTCAACCTCACCGTGCGGCTGGGCAACGCCAACAACGGCAAGGCCGGCACCGGCATCGTGCTGAGCGCCGACGGCCTGGTCCTGACCAGCAACCACGTGATCTCCGGCGGGACCCAGATCAGCGCGTTCGACGTCGGCAACGGGCGCACGTTCACCGCCAACGTGCTCGGCTTCGACCGGTCGCACGACATCGCGCTGCTCAAGCTGCGCAACGCGAGCAACCTCAAGAAGATCACCGTGGGCAACTCCTCGGCGGTCAAGGTCGGCGACGGCGTCGTCGCGGTCGGCAACGCCGGCGGCGAGGGCGGCACCCCGAAGGCGGCGGCCGGCAAGGTCACCGCCCTCAACCAGACGATTGTGGCGACCGAGTCCGACGGCCAGGGCGCCCGGCGGCTGAGCGGCATGATCCAGGTCAACGCCGACATCAAGCCGGGCGACTCGGGCGGGCCGCTGGTCAACCGCAGCGGCCAGCTGATCGGCGTGAACACCGCGGCCGCCAGCGAGGAGCAGGCCCAGTCCAGCGGCGCCGAGGGCTACGCGGTGCCGAGCGACACGGCGATGAGCATCGCCCGGCAGATCGAGAACGGGCAGGCGTCCGGTACCGTCCACATCGGACAGACGGCGCTGCTCGGGGTCAGCGTCAACGACGGCAAGGGCCGCGGCGCCACGGTCACCGGGGTGGTGCCCGGCGGGCCGGCCCAGGACGCCGGGCTGCGCACGGGCGACGTGATCAGCGCGGTTGACGGGGAGTCGGTCGACTCGCCGGAGGAGCTGACCGCGGTCCTCGACAAGCACCAGCCCGGCGACCGGGTGCAGGTGGAGTGGACCGACCGCAACGGCCGGGACCGCCAAGCCGACGTCGAGCTAGCGACCGGTGCGGCCGGCTGACGCCAGTGCCTTGGCGATCACCGCGTGGTCGGCGTAGTCCCGGGACTCGACGATCTCCCCGTCGCGCACGCGCATCACGAAGATCGCCGGCATGTCGAACGTCTCGCCGGTGCCGACGATGGTGCTGTGGTATTCAAACTCGCCGATCACCACCTCGGGATCGGCCGTCTCGTGGATGCGGACGTTGCGCGCCTCCCGGCGGACCTCCGGCATCATCGACAGTCCCCGGGCGAAGTGTTCGCGGAGCTCCTCGCGGGTCCGCAGGGCCGGGGCGCGGTTCGGGTCGAACGGGTGGATCACGTTGGTGTGCTCGGCGTAGAACTGCGGGAGGTCCTCGAGCCGCCGCTCACAGACCCCGTTGAGCACGCCGAGAAACGCCTCTCGAGGCGTACGCGTCATGATGTCCTCCTGCTATCGTAAGGCGGATCGGAGTAGCGACTCCGCTTCCGAGCTCGAAAATACGGAGTCTGGACTTCGTTTGTCAAGGAGGCCGGTGTGGCTCGGCGGGACGCTCGGACAAATCGGGCGCGCATCCTGGAGGTCGCCGAGGACGTCTTCGGGCGGGGCGGCGAATCGGCCTCGACCGAGGAGGTGGCCCGCCTTGCCGGGGTCGGCATCGCGACCGTCTTCCGGCACTTCCCGACGAAGGCGGCGCTGCTGGAGGCGGTGCTGCTCGAGCGGTTCGGCCGGCTGCGCGAATACGCCGAGTCGCTGGCCGGGGCCGAAGATCCGGGGGCGGCCTTTTTCGGGTACTTCCGGCACATGGTCGAGGACGCGGGCACCAAGATCGCGATCGGGGAGGCGTTGATCGACACCGGCACGCTCACCGATGAAAGCCCGATCGACCGGGCCGCTGCGGAGTTGCAGCAGGCGCTCGGCGTGCTGCTGGAGCGGGCTCAGAAGGCCGGCGCGGTCCGGGCCGACGCCGCGCTTCCCGAGGTGTACGCACTGCTGATCGGCGCCTCGCGGGCGGTCTACTACGCGCGGCTCGACGCGGGCGTGCGGGACAAGACGCTGGCGATCATCTTCGACGGTCTCCGTCAGCGGTAGCCGGCCAGCCCCCGGTCCAGGCGCGCCATCGCCTTGTCCAACTGCGCTCGGGCCCGCCGCACCAGGCTCGGCCCGGTCCGCCCGGCCAGCACGTTGGCCCGCACAAACTCGATGAGCGCCCGATGCACCCCGATCAGCGCGTTGGCCACCACCCACGGCTCGAGGTCTCCGGGGCGGGCGGCGGTCTCTTCCGCGATGATGGCCGCGAGCGCCTCGGTGTAGTCGTCGTAGATCTGCCGCTCCCGGGCCCGCAGCGCCGGGCTGCCGGTGATGACCCGCGTGATGTCGACGACCCGCTGCACCACGGCCGGGTCCCGCGAGGCGAGCGGGCTGTGCGTCGTGGCCAGGAACGCACGGAACGCGGCCGGGATGGACAGCGTCGGCTCGCGGTCGCGCACGGCGTCGAGCAGCGCACCGCGGAACTGCTCGAACCGGTCGTAGACGAGGTCTTCCTTGGTCGGGAAGTGGTTGAACACCGTCGCCTCGGACACCTCGGCCAGCCGTGCGATCTCGACGATCGGCACCGCCTCGAACCCCCGCGCCACGAACAACTCGAACGCCACCCGGGCGATCGTCTCGCGCGTCTGCTGCTTCTTGCGCTCGCGCAGCCCCACCGTCACGGCGTTAGTATAGCTACCCTAACGTTAGAGTCACCCTAATCTCATGGGGAGGCGCGGTGACGAAGGCGCTCTGGTCCACCGGCACGGTCTTGTTCGTCGCGATGGTGGTGCACGTCGTGATCCTGGCCGTCACCGGCGACACGTGGTCGGGTCCGGTGTCGTTGCGCAAGCCGGCCGACTTCGCCGAGGCCGGCTGGCTGGTCACCTGGTCGGTGGCGCTGATCCTGCCGCTCCTGCGCACCCGGCCGGGGCAGCGGCTGGTCATCGGCGGCTCGGCGATCCTGTTCGGGGTCGGGGAGACGGCCATCATGGCCATCGAGGCGTGGCGCGGCGTGCCCAGCCACTACAACTTCAGCACGCCGTTCGACGCCACCCTGATGCGCGGCGGGGCGGCCGGCACGGCCGGGGTGTTCCTTGTCGGGGTGGTCGTGCTGCTGGTCGCCGCGCTGCGGACCGGCGGGCTCGCGCGGAGCGTCCGGCTCGGCCTGGTGGCCGGCGTGGTCGTGCTGTTCGTCGGCTGCGCGGTCGGCTTCATCATGGTGTCCAACAACAGCGGCGTGTTTCAGGGCAGCATCGGCGGCGGCTTCGCCAACCGCGCGGCGGCCTACCTCGGGCCGGACGCGGCCACGGTCGGCCCCGACTATCTGCTGCTGCGCCCCGAGACGCGCGGCGGCGACCTGCTCCTGCCGCATGCGATCGGCGTGCACGGGCTCGTCCTGCTGGCCGTGCCGGCAATCCTGCTCGCGCGCACGGCGATGCCGGCCGCCCGGCAGTTGCGCCTGGTCGCCGCGCTCACGGGGGCGGTCGGGCTGGCGATGCTGCTGTTGCTCGTCCACGCGTTTCGCCAGCTGCCGCTCGACCGGCTCAACCCGGTCGAGATCGTGCTCCTCGTCCTGTGTGGAGTGGTCGCTGTGACCGGCTATGTCAAGGTCGGACAAATGGTCCTGTCGACGGGAGGAATGCATGTCTTACCCAGATCCGGTGTACCTCGGTGAAGGCGGCGAGCCGAGCGGCCGGTTCCGGCCGGCCGGCGCCGAACCCGAGCTGCAAATGCGCTCGGGCTCGGCGACCTACCTGACCACCGGCGCGTCGACCGGCGGCAAGCTCGGGCTCTACCGGTGGGAGATGAACGGGCCCCGCAGCGGGCCGGATCCGCACTTCCACCGCAGCATCGCCGAGGCCTTCTACGTCCTTTCCGGGACGATCCGGCTCTACGACGGCAAGCGGTGGGTCGACGGCGTGCCCGGTGACTTCCTGTATGTGCCGGAGGGCGGTGTGCACGCCTTTCGCAACGAGTCGGGGGAGTTTGCCGCGATGCTGCTGATGTTCGTGCCGGGCGCGCCACGCGAGCCCTACTTCGAGAACGTCGGCTCGATCAGGCAGAAGAGCGAAGAGGAACAGACCCGGTTTTTCCTCGAGCACGATACGTTCTGGCTTTAGGGCCTATGGCCAGCACTTATGCCCATCACCTCGTTGTATGATCAGCGTCTCTGTGGCGTGACCAGTAGCGGTGGTGGGTGCTGTGCCGACCGGCAAGATACTGCGCTTCGACGATTCGCGCGGATATGGGTTCATCGCCCCCGCGGCCGGCGGGGAGGACGTTTTCGTCCACGCCAACGACTTCGGCGACCAGCGGCACCTGGTGCACCAAGGCATGCGGGTCGAATATGAGGTCGAGGAGGGCGAGCGCGGCCTGAAGGTGTCGAGCGTCCGCCTCCTCGACCCGCCGCCGGCCCGCCGGGAGGTCTTTCTCAGCCCGGGTCGTTCGGGTAGCGGGCAATCTCGACCGGCCGGCAACGGCGCCACCGGTGATGACGACGGGATGTGTGACGTGCTGTCCGAGCGGGATTTCGCCCTCGAGGTCACCGAGACGCTGCTGCAGCACGTGCCGTCGCTGACCGGCAGCCAGCTCGTGCAGATCCGGCAGCGGCTCGGCGACGTGGCGCGCTCCCACGGCTGGCTGGAGTCGTGACGGCGGCCCCTTCGTAAATGCAGGGGCCGCCGTCACGAACCGTTACGGATTGACCGTGATGGTGAACGTGCTCGTCGTGTTCTTGATGTTCTGGAAGTTGTTGCTGAACGTCAGGTGGTTGAACGTCACCGAGCCGACCGCCGGGCCCTGACCGGCCTCCGGCATCTCGTTGGCCCACAGGCCGAAGCCGGACTTGGCGTCGAGGGCGTCGCCGCTCTTCTGGGCGCCGCTGATGCTGACGTTGGTACAGATCGTGTCGGCGATCGGGAACTCCGGCGTGGTCCCGTCGTACTTGGTCTGGAACATGATGCCGGAGTACGTCGGGTCGATGATGTCCACGTCGCTGACCCGGATGCCGCGGAACTCCTTCGAGGCCGAGAACATCCAGATGGCCGGGAACGTCTGTTGCCCCCAGAAGTGCCCGCCGGCGCGGACCAGCGACATATTGGACAGCTGGGTCGGCGTCGTGCCGAAGCCCACGAACGCGATGTCGAAGTTGAGTGAGCTGATCGTCACGCCCGCGTACGTCAACATGTCCGCCACGTACAGGTTGCGGAAGATGTTGTTGTACCCGCCGTAGACCGCGATGCCGGCCGCCCGCCAGGTGAGCGTCGCCGAGAGGTTCTCGAAGACGTTGTCGTGGTTGCCGACCGAGCCACCGTTGTCGATCGCCGAGAACAGCGCGAACGAGTCGTCGCCGGTGGACCGGGCGTCGTTGTTGGCGATATGCGTGCCGGTCGTGTCGTTCGTGAAGTTGATGCCGTCGGCGAACGTGTCCCGGATCCGGCTGTTCGTGATCGTGATGTTGGTGTTGTGGACGCCCCAGTACATGCACAGCTGGTGCTCGACCCAGATGTTGTCGATCGTCAGGTTCTGCACGTTGAGCAGGTCGCCCCACACCTTGCCGTTGCCGTTGCGGCTGGTGTAGTTGCCGAAGAACGCGAAGTTGCCGAACGACGAGCCGTTGGCGCTCGACTCGACGGTGAAGCCCGCGTCCGTGTTCTCCTGCGCCGCCGGCGTCTGGAACCGGGTGTACCACGGGCCGGCGCCGACGACCTTCACCGCCTTGCCGTAGACCTGGAACTTGCTGGTCGTCTGGTACGTGCCGGCCGGCAGGTAGACGCCGAGCGCGGTGCTGCTCTGCCGGGCGGTGTCGAGCGCGTTCTGCACGTCCTGCTGGGTGAATCCGGCCGGGGTGAGGTACTTCGTCGGGTCCGGGTTGGCGACCGGGGACACCTGCTCGAGGTTGATGAAGTCGATCGCGAACGGGCCGCCGTTCGACGGGTCCTTCTGCAGCTTGATCGTGTGCCCGGCGGCTACCGTCGTCCCGAGCATGACGTTGGCCTCGTCGTAGATGTGCCGCGGGCCGGTGCCCGGGGAGTTCGTCGGGTTGGCCTCGTCGCCGTACAGCCACGCGAAGTGCGACGTCAGGTCGATGTTCTTGAGGAACTGGCCGTCGACGTAGATGGCCAGCGTCGACGTCGTACCGTCCGGAATGGAGAACCGGGTGACCAGCGTGTTGGTGCTCGCCTTGGTCGTCCACTGGACGAAGGCACCGTTCGTGTTGAGCGTGACCGCCTTGCGACCGGACGCCTCACCGGCCAGGTCGCCGATGGTGCGGTTGGGCCCGACGACCTGTGCGCCACCGCCGAGGGTCCCGTCCTCCGCCTCGTACATGTCATAGGGCATGTTGGCCCCGCGGCCGACGAAGAATGCCTGGTTGGTCGTGTTGTTGGCCTGCTTCACCGGCAGCTCGTTGGCGTCGACCGCGACGACCACGCGAACGGTGTAGCGGCCGTTGACGGCGGTCCACGGGCCGAGGCTGACCGGGCCGGTGGCGGCGCCGGCCGCGATTGTCCCGCTGAACGATCCGGTCAGCGTCTTCACCGCGGTGTTGTTCGCGTCGAGCACGGTCAGCGTGAG
>Ga0070684_100001016_pt1 | contig 20015 bp, 16 predicted proteins | sample KBSC723LmetaG_FD_65653 | JGI IMG/M metagenome (GOLD analysis project Ga0070684, IMG submission 65653) | Corn rhizosphere microbial communities from Kellogg Biological Station, Michigan, USA - KBS C7.2-3L metaG | ecosystem: Host-associated > Plants > Roots > Rhizosphere ...
CGGGCGTCCTCTGAATTCGATCCGAACGTCGGACTGTTTGAGTGCTAACTGAGCCAGATCAGCAAGCATATCACTGTAATCAAACATGTTGCCACTATAGCCAACGCGAAACTCACCAGCCGAATCGTTGCACCTTGATGGCCTGATCGGCTCAGCCTCTGGAATCGGCAAGATAACGCGCGAGTTGCGATGCGGGCCCAATGCTTTGAGCATTCCTTCGCTGATGCACAGGCTGAGATCCGCAGATCGATGAAGTTCTTGAAAACGCCGTTCCAGTTGCTTGCGTACGGGAGCATGAACCCCGGCAATGTCCGGCCACCAGTCATCAAATCGCACAATCAACGGCAACCCGTGCCGTTTGGCATAGCGCTGCGCCACCCAGCAGCCGCTGCCGTATGCGAGTGTAAGAACAACTGTTCGCGTCCCACGGGGGGGCGCGACAAGGCGCGTCTCTAATGGCAGTGTGGTGTGCATCAGGTAATCGATGTCACCTGCCCATCGCCGCGCTGCCGTTCGCATTAGCCGCGGAACAATCTTCGAGTGGAAACGGCCGTGGACAATCTCGTGATGTTCAGCGGGCAAAATGTGCAGTCGAATGCCGCGGCGGTTCATCAGATGTCGATGCAGCGTCAGTTGTGCAGCAGACATACTCTTCTCAGGCCGAACTGAGGAAATCAGAATCACATTAATTTCATCCATTGGTAGTGCTCGTTGATTGTCAGTTTCGGATCTACCGGGCTTCTGCCGCCTCTCCCCTTGGTGAAGGGGAGAGGATTATATGCCACGCCGTAGCGCAGCGTGGGCGGGAGGTGAGGGGTTGCCATTGAGAGCATCAACCGGGACGAAATCATCCCTCACCCTCCCCCTCTCCGCGCTCCACCCGGTCGCGATCCCGGGCGAGGCGACCCGTACGGCCTAACTGACAATCGGGCAACGCGCCTCGTCCATGGACCAACTCGGTTATTTTCTGGACGAATACGTCCTGCAACCGATCGGGATTAAACAGCGTCTGATGCAGTTGCAGCGCTTCATAAGAGAGCTTCCTACTTAGCGCTGAGTCTGCGGCAATTTGACGGCTAAGAGCCACGACGGCGTCGGCGTCACTCTTAGAGACGACCGCAGCTCCACCATGCTTTTTAGCCACACGAACGGGCGTGCAATAATCTGGTCCCCAAAGAATCACTGGTTTTCCAAATGCAACGTAATCGAGGAATTTGGTCGTGAAACTGGTGCGCATGAAAAGTTCATGCTCTTTCTCGAAACTCATCACTGATAGCAGCGCATCGGCACTGGCCAGCACCTTCGCAGCTTCTTCCGGTGGTTTGAAGCCCAGATAGGTGCCATTTGCCAGCGCGCGCTCACGGAGTTGCTTTGGCCAGTCGGCATTCGGCCCGACCACGATGATTTCCAAATCGCTCGCCGTCTCGATCCGTTCGATCAGTGAGCACAGCATCCGTCCGTAAAAATTTTCAACCGCGCCGACGTATACCACACGAAATTTTCCGCTGCGCGGCGGCCACGTCTTTTCCGGCACGACATGTCTACCAGGGATCGGATAAACCACGTGACTGTTGGGATGCGGCCCTAACACTTCCTGCATGCCATCGCTAGTGCAAAACGCCAAATCGCACGCGGCGTAAAGCTCGCGGTAACGCCGGCTCAGAATCCGCTGCGTAGACTTATGACCGTAATGACCTTTCATGGCGGGGAACCAGTCGAGAAAAAGTCCTGCCAGCGGCAGCCTGTGTCGTTCCGCGGTTTTTCGAGCGATGTGACATAGCCCGCATTCCGCCAGCGTAAGCACAATTTGCGGCCGAAAACGTTGCACTGCCTCCTCCAGCGCGTCATTAGCTGTCAGCGGCCAGATAAAATTTTCATAGTCAGCAATCCACGCAGCCAATTGCCGACCGAATCGGCTCTTTCTCAATCGATGAACAGGATATGGCAGCCGCAATTGTGTGTGTATCAAAAGTCCGTCTGCGAAGTCTGCGTTGCTAGCCACGTGCAATTCAAACGGGTTTCGGTCGACAAAGTGCCGGTACATGACAATGCGCACACCACAGTCGTTTCGTGGTGGCACGATGCTTACCAGCAGAACGCGAGGTTTTGCTATCATCGAGAACTAGCAGAGGTGTCGCGTCTCTGAACCCAGATTACCTTCGGAACAAAGCTGTTTATCCGGCAGTTTCACAAGGCGGTCGGGGTTGTGATCCCTCAGGTGGCGAACTGATCGCTTCACTAAATCAGAGACTCTGGACGGCAACAGAGCAATGCCCGCGAGGCCACCGATGCTTCTCACCATCACGGCAAAATTACAACCGGTCAGTTCTTTCATCCAGAAGCAAAGTAGTTCTGACTTAGCATCGCGATAAAGCAAATGTCTAGCGCGAACACCGCAGCATTTGCCTAAGCCAATGGTATTTCAGGCAGTAATGAAAAAAGAGTGGTAAGCGCTCCCCTCACGCGAGGCATGTAGAACCAAGCGGGGAAAAGCATACGGCCCAAAAATGCGAGCTGGGTAGGCCGGTCACCGGCCGTCGACTGATCGCAGAGCTTCCCGTAAAGCTTCCAAGTACGCCCTGCCATACCGCTGATCGGGCTCGAGATGATTGCCTTCTGCCCACTCGTTCCACGCATTCAGGAACAATATGTGTGGCGTATTCCTGGACTTCATCAGCTTCGCGAGGGTCTCGACCAGCCAATCATGAAAAAGCTTTGGTGACGACCCGATAAACACGATTGGATTTCGCCGACGCCGGGGAGAGTTGTCCCAACCCGGAGTAACACAGGGAAACCGCAGATAACTTGGTTGAATCCGTCTGCTCATCGAGCTGACAAGATGACGATAATTTTGCACGTTGATATTGTCGGATAGAAGCTTTCGACGAAGAAAAAAGCGGAGATCGTTCCATCGCCATTGTCTAAGTCTAAGCCGACGCAAGCTCAGTAGCGTCCCGAGATTAGGGAACTCGGGCTGAAATTCGACTGCCGCATCAAGCCCAACTTCATTCGGAGGCAATACATCAGTGCCTGTGTCGACGCGGCACAGGAAAATCTCGCCTATCCCCAAACGACGACATTCGTCGCGCCAGATCGCTGTCGTCTTTTGGACGTCTGGCAGCTTATGGGCGCGATAGATAATGAACAGCGGCTTGTTTTTTATCCTGATATAACGAGAATCGGCAAAAGCGCGAGCGAGCCAGCGAATGTGCGCAAGATCGTCCTGCTCCGAGTAGGTTTGCTCCATCAAAACCTCAGACTCGCCGCCATCCCAAACGCGTGTCCAATTCTCGTTAGCCCAGCAAAGGCAAAACGGAAAATTTGGGCGCCCTGACGTCAACACCTCATCAAACGGTCGATGGAGAAGCCGCTTGCCTGAGAACCAATAGTGATAATAACAGAAGCCGGTAACACCATACTGCCGGGCCAGGTCCGCCTGCGCTTCGCGCGATTCCGCAACACGAAGATCGTAAAAACCGAGATCGGCCGGCAGGTGCGGCTGGTAGTGCCCGCGAAAAAGCGGACGCGCTTTAGTGACACTCGTCCACTCGGTAAATCCCTTACCCCACCAAGCGTCGTTTTCCGGGATCGGATGAAACTGCGGTAGATAAAAGGCAATAACTCGCAGGGCGTCTCGCGCTATTAGCGATTCAGGCATCGTGGTTAAAATCTTCGAGTGCAGACCTTAGCTCGTTCAGGTAGCCTCTGCCCCACTTCTGGTCGGGCTCCAGGTGATTGCCTTCCGCCCACTCGTTCCAGGCGTTGATGAAGATCAGATTGTCCTGTCGAAAAGAAGATTTCTTCCAATTGGAAAGACTACGCCGCAATTCTTTTCCAAAAGAAGCGGGGTCCGCTCCGACACAGACGCTCCCAAATGTGCCACGGCGAGGGCTGTTGTCCCACCCTACCAGCACACAAGGTATCTGAGGGAAGCCGCGGAAACAGGGCGTCATCTTCCGCCGGGCTTTTACATCCTCATACAACTTTAACCGGCCGCTAAGGACGCCCAGCTTCAAATTCCGAGCGAAGCGAGCTATCGATAGACGATCATCCACCGCTCCAGGAAGCACGCCCAGCTGCGGCTCGAAGTGCAATGTCGTGTCGAATCCAAACCTTCTGTCGTCCTCATCCGGGTGGCCAGCATCTGTTGCAACTAGATATGGCTCGTTGCCGGTAGCGCGACGTGCGGCACTCTTCAAAAAGGTTGTGAAACGAATCGGATCCGGGTGACGATCCGGGCGATACAGCAAAAAAACCGGGCGATTATCGACTGTAATGTACCGCTCGTCGCTAAACACAGAGCTTAAATACTCGCTGTGGGCTTCGTCGTCTTCGCGTGAGTAAGTTTGGGCGATTAGAATGTCCTGCCCCTCACCGATCCAACGACGGCTCCACGGCTCATTGGCCCAGCAAAGACAAAATGGAAATTTTGGCCTGCCGGACTCGAGAACTTCTTGAAATGGCCGTTCGAGAAGCCGACGGCCGTGAAACCAGTAATGAAAATAGCAAAATCCCGAAATCCCGTGTTCACGTGCAAGCTCAGCTTGAGCCTCGCGCGTTTCGGGGAGCCTAAGGTCGTAGAAACCGAGATCAGCCGGCAAATGCGGCTGATAATGCCCGCGAAACAGCGGACGTGCTTTTGCGACATTCGTCCACTCAGTAAACCCTTTCCCCCACCAGGCGTCGTTTTCCGGGATCGGGTGAAACTGCGGGAGATAAAAAGCAATCGCGCGGATTCTCATTCCCCACCCGCTGATTCTCGACTTACAAATACGGCCAAAAACGTGCTCATTAAAATCGGGTGTATGTCAACAGCGATTCTATGAGGGTCCTTTTTTCATGACCACAACGTTCTGACTACACAGATTCCTATCATGAATGTAGTAAACGAACGTGTTTACCCAAACGGCTTCAAGCGATCCGTTCGCGCGACGGCGAGGACGTCTTGAAAGTCCGCCCAACCCCGTTCGCTATAGGAGAGAATCCTCACACCGGGTATGTTGCCAGCAATCTCGATAATCTTCTCCGGCTTGCTAAGCGAGACGCCGTAGCCCGGAGCGCGCTCGAAGAGTCCGAAGAAGCGCCGCGCCAGGATTCGGCCGCCGGGCACATTGTCGGCAAAATTGATGACCTTGATGATCGTCCCCCGCCCGCGGATCGAGGCGGGGTAGTCGGCGTATCGGTCGCCGTAGTCGGCATATCCGTAGCCTGTTCGTTCGAAGTCTTTGAGAATGCCTCGCCAACGGTCGCTGTCGATCAGCGGATGGACCGTTCGATGAACCTCGATGGCCCAGCGCCCGTGAAAGGTAGCCACTAGGACGCCGTTGTCGCTCAGACACTCGCATAGGAATTTCATCCACTCGGCCGTGCGGCGTTGGTCGACGTGTGTGAACAGCGAACCAACCCAGATGACGTCGAAGGGCCCCGGCAGGCGCACTTGCGTCAAGTCAGGCACTGAATAGACTCCGCGACCGCCAAACGTCTTCGTGCAAAAATCGACGCCTGTTCGGTAGACGTCGCAGAACGTGAAGCTTGCTTCCGGGAACGCAGCACACAGATGACGGGCCTCCCGGCCGTGCCCACACGGCAAATCGAGGATCGTCTCGACGTTCTGAAGCGAGCCTATCGCCAGCGCGCGCAGTATCGCAAGCACTGCGCTTTCTCCCGCCGAAAAATAAGACGACAAGTCGGGACCGCCCAGCCACATCTCGTCGTCGGGGGCAATGGTCTGAATGATGGTCGAGCGCTTCAAGCGCTGATAGATGATGTCGATAGCGTCAGGGGTCATCAACGTTTCCAGTCAGTCATCCAGCATCATTCGCCACTTGGCCTTCAGACCGATCTTTGGGTGAGCATAGCCTTTACACATCGGCCCCTTGCAGTATTTCGTGGCAGTCATTTCTTGAAAGGTTTTTGCTGAACGAAGACGTCCGGAAACTGACCGTCAATGCCGAGTGAACGGTCTCGAATAGTGTGAATAATCACGGGGAATCTGCCCCAGTCCTGGAGTAGAAAAGGAAGCTCCACTCCCCATTCAGTGAAAACCAATGATCCGTTTTCATCTATCGGGTTGCCATGATAATCGGGTTCTTCCAAATGCTGGAGGACACCGTCTCTCACCAAAGCTCGAACCAAAGTTTTATTCCAGCGGACCCAGGGAACCGTAAAGATATGCGCTCCTCCCGGCTTCAAAGTTCGCATGATTTCCCGGACTGCTAGCGCGACATCTGGCAAATGTTCGAAGACATCGGAAGTGATAACCAAATCGAACAATTCATCTTTGAATGTTTGCGACATGAGGTCTTCACAGCGAAACCCCTTGTGGATTTGGCCCCGCGGCGCGCCTGGAAAGAAATGAGTAGGAAGATATTCCGGACATTCCCGGGCCAGCTTGGCGGACAACGGACCGCCGGGAGACGATTCATGGATCTTCAATTCCCGCCATTTTGGATAAAGTTCAGCAATTACGAACATCAACGCCCGCCAACGTGGAATGCTTTGGCAGTCGACGCATTTATATGTGTTACGCAAATAGGGGCCTTCGATTGCAAAATAGACTTGCCGCTCACAAATAGAGCAGTAACCGCGATTACCCTTTCTCCGCAATATTTGCCACGTTCTGCTGATCTTATCGCGCGCGCGGCGCACACGGGCGCTGCGTTTCAACCTCGATAGCATACTTAAAATTCTTTGCCGTGATCGGATAATACTGCGCAAGCTAGAAAAAGCCGCGCTAAGAAGGCAGACGTTCTAGCTACACTGCGGAGAATGACGCAGCCTTTTTGCAGCCGTCAATGCCGACAACGAGGCTATTAGTGGCCACAGCGCTACGATACCAACGCACATTTCCCTATCGACTGGGTGGCGCATTTTCTCGTTCTAGAAATGCAAGAATTTGTTTAAATCTCGCAAAGGAGAACCCGCATATCGAGCAGACAACCAGGCAAAGTCTCTTAGCGGACCAATTTTGTTTTAGCAGGGTAACTTTCCACCGGAAAGGTATGTGGTAACCAGCCTCGTATAAACGCCACACGGCCTCATCCAGCGACAAAGCCAGGTTTCTTCCTTGTTCTGCGCGCGGATCATAGAGCAGAAATTCAATCTGCGTCAGCGACGGAATGAGTGGAAAGTCCGCGTAAAATGCTGGATCGGGCGCTGTGATCGATTTACCACCCCCCTCATAATCTGCAATCCGCAGAGGGATGTAGCGCTTGCGGATACTTTCATCGTTAAAGCAGCGAATGTTAAATTCCCAGTCCGCCAGGGACCGGTATTTCGTATTGTAAAAGCCTAGTCGGTCGAATACCGAACGTTGATAGAAAATGGCTTGGTGACAAATGTTGCGGCGAAGTAACTTGAAGCGGTTAAAGCGCCCATCGTAAGGTCGGTTGCAGTCTGACAAGTCCACATTTCCGTAGAGGAACGTTGGCCGCGAGGTTTGGGCTTGGCCGGGCAATTTCCTAATCTCAGCAGCCACCGCTTCCAGCACCCCGGGTAGCAACCGGTCACCTGCGCCGAGGAAGTAAAGAAATTCGCCACTGGTCAGCCGAATGCCTTTATTCATCGCGTCGTAAATGCCCTCATCTGGCTCGGAGAACCAGCGCAACGCGGAACCTTGCGCGCACAGATGCTCCAGGGTGCCGTCGGTTGAGCCGCCGTCAATGACGAGAAATTCATACAGCTCTTTTTTCTGCGAGAGGACTGAAGCCACCGTGGCAGCGATTTTTGCTCCACTGTTGAAGGTCGTAGTAATGACCGATATCAACGGCGAATTCATGATTAACTGGGGGCGCAGAGGTGACGACATCTCGGGGAAAGGCGGCTGGTGAAGAACAACAGCCTCGGAAACTGACGCGAGCGGAGCAGCAAAGTTTGAGCCTTTCCTGGCCAGCGGCGTGACGCACAATGACTATGAAAAATCAAAAGTCTCATTGAATTGCGGCGCAAATCAGCATCTTATCCCGTCAAGTTTGGACAGGAGTCGTCGCTATCGATTATTGACGACAGAAGATTGCATCAGCCTGAAGGATGCGACCATCCCTTGGACTAGACAACTGTTCGAAGTTTCCGTTGTATGTAAGACCGTGGTCCCTGAGAAGCCGGTAGAGGTCGTCGAACAACGGACCTCCCTCGTAAAGAGTCTGAAAACTCACTTCAATAATTATGATCTTTGCCCGTGCTACCACATCCTCGCCTCCGGCAATGACCTTGTCTTCAAAGCCCTGCACGTCCAACTTGAGCAGCAGCGGGTCCGGCAAGTTTAGTTCCCGAGCCACATCTGAAAGCCTACGGACTTCGATCATTTCAGTTTGTTCTTTGACCGCGAACGGGAATGACTTCTTGTGTAGTTCGGCCATTGGCAACAGAGATGAACTTGGGGCGTATTCATTGTGATGGATCTCGTGTTGCCCAGCCTTTTCACCAAGTGCACAGCGAATGGCGCGGAAGTTTGGCTGTCCTCTAAACCGTTCTGTCAGCTTAGTAAACGGTTCCTCGAGCGGCTCAAAGCAGACCAGTTCTGCGTTGGGAAGCATCGTACGGATCCGTTGGGCGAACTCTCCGATGTGGGCACCCACGTCCAGCACTGTCTTGATGCCGCACTCTGCGAACCAATGATTTTCGGGCTTGTACTGCGGACCAAAAGCCGAAATCATTTCGAGTTCTTCCGGCGGAAAGACAGGCTGAGCCGTCGGCGGACGCGACCGCACAACATCCATTCCTAACGCTCGCAACGGTGCCTTGAGGAGTCGCTTGGTAGCAGCTTTAACGTTCACGACAGAAAATTGAATCTATGAGAGAGGAGTACAAGTGCTTTGCCTGATCGCCCTGCGGGGACCAAGCCGGAGGTAGAACTGCTGGAATCATGAAACCTTCCCACCGAGATATAAAGAAGAGCAACACTCTTGTGATAAAGCTGGTGCAATTCCGCTTCATCCAGGTAAGATGAACGCTCCTCGTCCGAATGTCTGCAACAGAGAATGGTTTTGCGCGGCGCTTCCGCCGTTGATAAGGGGTTGCAGTGATTTTCGCACATGTCGACGACGCGACAATGGTTTTATCCGGGCTATGGCCGACTCCTATCGCAAGACACCTCGAATGATTTCGCGTCCTTTTCCGCGCATCCCGGCAATTAACACGCGCCACGGAATGGTCGCGAATCCGTTTGCTCTGACAAACCTTAGCATCGCAGATTTTGCGGCGATTTTCCCGTCGTGTTCGCGAATGAACCAATAAGCCTTCTCTGCGTGGGCGCTTGTCAACACCAATTCTTCATGAAACTGCCGACGTGCTGCGGAATGTGATTCCGACAACCACTTTTCGATACAGCTAATAATGCGGGGGTCGCCAGGTTCCGCCATTTCTATGACCCTGCTTTCATCAAGTCTTAGACGCCTGAAATCCATAGCTACTGATGCAAACTTGAAAACTTCAGTTGATTTCGTGAGAATTTGCAACATCGGCAATGCCTTTCCTGCGGTCGATGTGGTCAACCACGTAATTCCGCTGGAGCAACCTATTAATCCTGTGCAATGGCGGGACAAGGCGGCATTTTCCCTGTAAGTGAGGCAGGATGCATCGACCACGTGAGGGGATGGTTGGACAACAGTTTCGCTTGAGCTCATCAAAAAAACCACCTCTGGATGGTTTTTTCCCACTGCGTATGCCAGTGCTTCAGCCCTGGCCGGCGTCAAAGGCGATTGTCCGCTGCTAGGGCCGCATTCAAACAAAAAAACATGTTTGAATTCATGTAAGCGATGCTTCAGGGCGAAGTCGGCAACATTCCGGTTCTCTGTTTCTGTTAGGAACACCTCGGGGAGATGTGGCCCCGTTATTGGCTTTCCATATGACCCATACATAGTGGTGCGGACCAGTCCGTCGTAGTATCGAACGTTGTCCGGCAAGACTTGAGTAAAATAGGCTTTTTCGAGATTTCCCATGCGAACCTGATCAGCGACCCAGGTTTTTGCCTCCTCCCAGCCGGATGAAAACGCTTCATCCCTACTGCTTAAAACTATTCTGTGGGTCGTATCTACATGCGGGTTTCCGTCAAGGATGGAAGCGTACTTGTCTCCAATCACCCAAGTTAAATGACATCCGGAATAGTCCCGCTTGATTTGCCGTGCAACGAGAGTTGCGAAAAGGCAATCTCCATACGCGACCAACTGAACTAACGCAACCCTCATGGCTTGCAACCCAGACCGTGAAAGGTTGGTTCCATAAATCGCTTTATGAATTGGTTGTCATTTTGTTTCCTCCGCGGGGGAAATTGGAGGAATCAAGCACTTTCATTCGCGGCCGCCCTGCTAAGGCCCATCGGCCTTCGGTTCGGAGATTTCACAGCACCGTGCCGCCTCTGCCATCATCATCGCGGCAAGCCAGGAAAATGTGCATTCGGCTTCATAGTTTCCCTTCAAGAAGAAGCGGACGCCACCCTCGGTTGCCGCCACTTCAAAATTCTTTTCGCGTGAACCTTCGCTCGGATTTTGGCTGCCGACAGTTGCAGCCGGAAAGTGCTCTTGCACGCCAGCGCGGCGTCCAACTGGTTCAAGCTCGCTTCAAAATCATTTTGCCCCAACAAATGCCGCGCCAGCCAAAAGCCTTCGTAGGAAAAGCGGTTAACGGCGATTTCCGTGAGCCGCTGCGCTTCGCCTTCTGGCAGGTGCTTGCGCCAGACACCAATCGCCTTCGTGACGTCGCGGATGTTTTCTCCACTGCGAACCTGTCGCGATGAGGTTGCGTCGGAATGATTCCGCCAGCACGCGAGAATTTTGGGTTCGTAGAAAAAAGGGAATTTGCTGGCGATGCGAATCCACATTTCCAAATCCAGTGCGCTTTTCAAATCGGGATTGAATCCTCCCAACTGCTCATAAGTAGAACGTCGAACCGCAACAGCCGCGCACTGGACGCGCTCTGCTGTCACGAGCGGCTCGACAAAGTTTTGCAGCAATCCGGGCGAAGGCATTTCCAAAATGGACAGCCGATGCCAGTGGTCGCTCTCATCGCAGTAAGCGTGGCGGCACAAGGCTGCGCCGGCCTGGGGAAATTTTTCGACGCCAGATCGCAACGACTGGTAAAAGCCCGGAAATACAAGATCGTCCTGATGGAGGATGTGAACCCATTCGCCCCGCGCGCGTTCGACGCAGCGATTCCAGATTCGGGCCAGACCAAGGTTGCGCGGCTCACAATGAACGGTGACGCGTTCGCCGGCTAGCTTGCGAATGAATTCCGTGGGCGCCCCGTTCGGCGATGCATCGTCGATCACCTCGATCTGCATCTGGTCCGCGCCGGCATCCTGATCCAGTACGCAGCGAAGTGTCTCTTTCAAATAGTCTGCCCGCGGATTGTACGTAGGTATCATTACGGACCAAAACGGGCGGCAGCTCTCGACTGGCAATTCGCGGATTGCCGCAGGTTTGAGACTGTTGCCGGAACGCGGCTTTTTTGACGACATTTTGCGACGGATTATAATTGGGCTGCAGTGCTTCACCAAGTGGGAAAAACACACACCTACCTGGTGCCTGGCGATAGCATTCCCGCGCAATAATGTTTGGTTCGCTCGATCTCATGCGACACACGCTTGATGCAGGAAATGAAGGAAATGGTTAGCAAAAGGAAAGGACAGACACAATGACCGACGCGGAGCTCCAGCAAGTGCTAGCTCGCTACGCCTTCTATCACATCATAAAGCTTACAGACACCATTTCCACGCCAGGAAATCCTGTGTACGTGCGGGCGCAGAACCTGTGCATGGAGCGTCTGAAATCACTCGATGTCAAAGGCAAGCGTGTTCTGGATATTGGATGTCGCGACGGCCTTTTTTCTTTTGCGGCGGAGTCCATGGGAGCGGCAGAAGTGGTGGGTATAGACAATGACCTATCAAAGGCCGCCACGGAGTTTCTGATTCCATTCTTCAACTCCAAGGTCCGAATGCATCAAATGAATTTGTATGACCTGAAGCCAGAGAGCTTTGGCCAGTTTGACGTTGTCATTTTTCCGGGTGTTCTATACCATCTCAGGTATCCATTCTGGGGCCTAAGAGCGATCAGAGACGTCTTGAAGATCGGCGGTCATCTGCTCATCGAAACTGCCATTTGGGTAGGCGAACATAATAACTCCATGTTGTTTTGTCCCATAGGCGACGACAACCCTTACGCACCCGACGAAACCAGTTGTACGTTCTTCAACGAGAAGGGACTTGTGGATACTCTAACATCGCTCGGATTTCAGACGGTCCACACGGAACTGCTGAGCAAGGTTGCGACGAGCGCGACACCCCGCAAGCACTGGCTTCGGCGCGCGTTGCATACAAGCGCGGCGCTACGCAGCTACATGAAACGGCTCATAACGTGCATGAGCCCTCGCTTCAAACATGCAGATCGGCCTGCGAATAAACAAGTCCATTGGTGTGTTGTCGACAGGTGTGTTGTCCACAGTACCTTTTCTGCATTTGATAAGAGCACATTCACTGCTCAGTATTGGGAGGCTACACATGCTTTCCACACGTCCCATGGAGGCTAAGGATCTTTTTGCTAACAAAGAGCTGAGGGCGACGCGGTAAACCGCGCGCCTTGCCTCCGGCGTTAACCTTCTAATTGAATTGAATTCTCCATCGAACAAATCTTGTGAAATTTGTCTGAGGCGTCGTTTAATCCAATCTCAGCAAGCCCGCGTACCCGACCTGCTATTGTTTGACCCACGGGCCGAGCCGGACAAGGAGTGTAAAGCGCCACTAGCAACTGTGGTTTGGTAATCGACCCTGCATTGACGATCCTGCATATACGGAAATCGCTTTCGGGCTTTATCGGTCACGTCTGGATAACTAAGTGTTTCCGTTTTTGAGCGCATTGCGGGTCGCCTGCAAATACGCATGACCCCATTTCTGACATGGCTCCAGATGATTTCCCTCCGCCCATTCATTCCAGGCATTGATGAAGACAATCGGTTCATCCTCGTTGACACTTTTCGCTTTTTGGGCGGCGGCAGCCAGCCACTGCTGGTAAAGTTCAGGAGTGCTGCCGTGGAAAATAGTAGCTCCCAATTGTCTCCGGGCGGCGTTGTCCCAATTGGGCGTCACGCAGGGGAAACGGAGATAGGGCGGATTTGGTTTGGCGAGCATGTTGTTCATGAGTTCCGCGTACGAATACACTCCGTGCGTGCAGAGCCCCGGTTGCGCCAGCCCCAGCGCGGTCGCCACTCGCTGGATTCGTGGCCGCCGCGAAAGTTTGTGCGTTACTTTATTGGCCTCTTGTCGCAGCGGTATTTCCCTATGATCAGGGGCGAATTCTACCGCTCCGTCCAGATTGTATTGCGGTGCCAGACCATGATCCGCTTCAAAGCTTTCCACATTGCAAATAAAAATGTCACCGACGCCCAGGCGCCTGGCTTCGTTCCGCCATATTTCGACCGTGCGCTCAGGATCGGGCAGCCGGGATAAACGATAGACCAAAAAAAGTGGGCGACCGTGAACGCAGATGTAACGCGGATCGCGAAAAGCTCCTGCCAACCAGCGAATGTGATTCAGGTCATCCTCCTCGTCATAATTCTGCGCCATTAAGATTTCTTGCTCCTGACCGTCCCAAAGGCGTGTCCAGCTTTCGTTAGCCCAACAAAGGCAGAAGGGGAAATCTGGTTTGCCGGAATTCAATACCTCGTTAAACGGACGCTCCAGCAATCGTCGTCCTTTGAACCAATAATGATAATAGCAAAAGCCGTGGATGCCGTACTCGCGGGCCAGGTCAGCTTGAGCTTGTCTGGCTTCCGGAAGACGCAAATCATAGAACCCGAGATCCGCCGGAAGGTGGGGTTGATAATGCCCTTTGAATGCGGGTTTCGCTTTGGCCACATTCGTCCAGTCGGTAAACCCTCTCCCCCACCAGACGTCGTTTTCCGGGATCGGGTGAAACTGCGGCAGGTAAAACGCAATCGCGCGGATTCTCATCCCCCACCCGCTGATTCTCGACTAACAAATACGGCCAAAAACATGCTCATTAAAACCGGGTGCTGAAGGAGTTTCTCAACCAGCATCGCGTTCACTGCTTAGCGCACCGTGTAAGCCTTCGCCGTCGGGATCGCACAGGACCAAATTCGGATTGATCTTCTCCACCTCCTCTAGGGTAAATATATCTGCAGCATCTCACTTGCGTGTGAATGCTGCATGGACCTTTCTGGCTAGTGGTTCGAGAGATGTACCGACTATCATCTGCCTTAGAAGCTTTTTCATGTTACTTCTCCAAGGGCTTTGCCTTGATTCCAGCAGGCGCGGCGAAGAGCTGCAGGGGGATCTACTGGCACCTAACGTTTGCTGTTGGGCTTTCAAGACCGATCTTTGGGCGACGATAGTGAAAAGAGTGTGGGCTTTTCCGAGATAAGGCTGCTGATGCAAATTCGCTGTTGTTGTGAATCCCATCACGGCGAGAAACTGGGTGAAAAATTGTGTGCTGAAATCCCACCAGGTGTGCCAGAGGAAATTCTGCGGATCCGGCGCGAGACGGCAGACAGGTGTTCCTTCCAAATCTGGATGGAACACATCAGTGATGATGACCAACCTGGCCATCTTTCCGCATTGCTCAACGATCCGGAGCGGATCACGGCAGTGTAACAACATGGAACTCATCAGTGCGATGTCGAATTCTCCAAGAGCGGCAGGCAAATTGTAAACGTCCCCGTAGTAGACCTTCGCCTTGGATTGGTGAGCCGCGTGAGTGAACCAATAGGAATTCTTCAACCTTTGCATCCACTGGTGCGGGCCGAACGCTTCTTCCAGCTTTTCAGCCGGATACGGCACAAAATCCCACGGGTGCTCGGCTGTTACTTCGACGGAGACGACCTCGGCCCCGCGTTTTTCCATCTCAAAGGTTAAGAAACCGCTCGCCGGACCAATTTCCAAAACGCGTTGACCAGCGAAAGCGACTTTGCCCAGATAGTCATCCACTCCGCCCCGCAAATCCCATTGCCCAGTCACGAGTCCATGACCAGGGATTTCCATCGTATGATAAAAGCCGCAGTCGGCCGGATCTTCGATCTTTAGCGGGGTCGCGAAAATCTCGTCGTTGCTCGCACCTTGCATCGCTCAATCAGTTCCGGTCACAGGAGCAACATTTCACTGTTTGTTGCGCCTCAGGGCCTCTTCGAGCGCTACGTTCGAACTTAGAGGCCCATCATTGAACCATGTTGGATTGAAAGACTGCACGGCGAGAATCATGCCGAATGATTCGGCATCTGGAAAGGGAAATCGTTTGGGAGCGGAAGATACGAGGCCGGTAGCTTCACAAAAATTTCATGGCTAGTACGCGAGCGTAGCCTTTATGGATTGGCCCTTTGCAGTATTTCGTCGCAGTCATCTGTTAATGAGGTTTTTGCTGGACGAAGACCTCCCGAAACTCACCGTCAATGCCGAGTGAACGGTCTCGAATAGTATGAATAGTCACAGGGAATTTGCCCCATTCCTGCAGTAGAAAAGGAAGCTCCACTCCCCATTCAGTGAAAACCAACGATCCGTTTTCGTCTATCGGGTTGCCATGATAATCGGGTTTTTCCAAATGCTGGAGGACACCGTCTCTCACCAAAGCTCGAACCAAAGTTTTTTTTGACCGATACCAGGGAACGTTGAAGATATGTGCTCCTCCCGGTTTCAGGGTTCGCATGATTTCCCGGACTGCTAGCGCGACATCTGGCAAATGTTCGAAGACATCGGAAGTGATAACCAAATCAAACGATTCATTTTCGAATGTTTGCGCCATCAGATCTTCACAGCGAAATCCCCTGTGGATTTGGCCTCGCGGCGTGTCTGGAAAGAAATGAGTGGGAAAATACTCCGGACATTCGCGGGCCAGCTTGGCGGATAACGGACCGCCGGGGGACGATTCATGGATCTTCAGTTCCCGCCATTTTGGATAAAGTTCAGCAATTACAAACATCAACGCCCGCCAACGTGGAATGCTCTGGCAGTTGACGCATTTATACTGGTCACGCAACCAGGGGCCTTCAATTTCAAAATAGACCTGGCGCTGGCAAATAGAGCAGTAACCGCGATTACCTTTTCTCCGCAATATTTGCCACGTTCTGCTGATCTTAGCGCGCGCGCGCCGCGCGCGGTCGCTGCGTTTCAATCTTGATATGATACCCAATTGCTTTGTTGTGATCGGATGTTATCGCGGAAGCTGAAAAAAGAGCCGCTCTAAGAAGACGTCTAAGTTACTACGCGAAAAAGGCGATGACGCGCGGATCCATTGCGTAACAGACATCACGCTGGAGTCGCGTGGATAATGTGCTGACATCCAAAAAGGAGAGGCAGCCGACGGGCGAGCGCCCGAACTATCGCGGCCCGGCGATCGCGCGGCATCCAGCGCCATGGACTCCGGTTTTCATAATCCGGTAGCGCTACGCCGGCAGTGTGCTGCAGACTTATCACCCGCAGGCCGTTCGTTTCGAACAGCGATCTGACGGTGTCTGCGGTAAACCAGCGAAGGTGAGTCGCGTCGCGGATGCCAGTCGGTTGGTACTCAAATCGACCGCAAAGTAAATCCAGTCGCACAGACCAATGCGCGACGTTTGGAACCGAGGCAACCACCCGTCCGCCTGGAAGGAGAGCGCGATGAGCCAACTGAAGAAAACTACCGGGATCGGCAATGTGTTCCAACACGTCGGCAAAGAGAATGACATCGAACGGCTCCAGACGCTCGACGATGACGGGCGTAAATGGTTCTTCATAAACTTCCAAGCCCCGCGCACGAGCAACAGCGGCCCGGTGCGAATTCGGTTCGATCCCGATAATTTTAGCATTCCGAGTGTCCGCGATCATGTGTGAGACGGATCCCGTGCCGCAGCCTATGTCCAACACGCGCGATCCCACCGGCACCAGATCTGCCAACATACGCGCAACTTCTTGAGGCGCGTCTATAAGCACGTCGTAACGCGAAGGATCGAGTTCGCCGTTTTCCCTCATTCCGCACGTCTGATCACCGGCGTTCACGTTGCAGCCGCTGCGATAACGGCGGATTTGAGGCTCAGATCAACCACCTTATCACAGCCGGCTATGGTGCTGAGACGGTGAGCGGCCACGACCATCGTGAGTTTGCCAGCAAGACTGCCCAATGCCTCAAGCAGCTTCGCTTCAGTGGCCACATCGAGCGCGCTGGTTGCTTCATCCAGGATTAAAAGCGATGGACGATGGTAAAGCGCGCGCGCAAGACCGATGCGCTGACGCTGCCCACCGGAAAGTCTCACGCCCCGCTCCCCGACGCTCGTATCAAAACCGGCAGGCAATTCCCCTTCGATGAATTCGAGCAGCTGCGCCATGGCACAAGCTTCACGCAACCGCGCCGGATCGATCTCATTGTCCGGCAGGCCGAACGCGATATTGCGCGCAATGGTATCGTCGATGAGAAAAATATCCTGTGGCACATAACCGATGGAAGCCTGCCATGCGGGCACGAGCGCAGGTGTAAGCGGCTTGTCGTCGATCAGGATCTCGCCTGTGGTTGGCTGGTACAGGCCAAGCAACAAATCAACGAAAGTCGATTTTCCCGAGCCGGTCGGACCGATCACACCAAGAGAAATGTTTTTGGCGATGGTCAGAGAAAATTCCTCCAAGACCAGCCGCGATGCGTCGGGATAACGAAAACTGATTTCGCGCAAAGTAATCGAATCGTTCCAGCGAAGAGGCCTGGCTCGAGCCATGGCGTCGCTACTTGTCGCCGGCGAGACAGACCCGTCGGTTTCCGCCTCAACAAATTCGTCATACACTTCGTCCACGGCGTGGCGCATCGAGCTGACCTGAGTCAGCTGGGTATAAAGCAACTGAATTGCAGGCAGCAGCCGGTAACCTGCAAGCGCCATCACGGCCAGGTTCGGAAGAATGTCGGAGAAATCGCGTCCTTTCACAGCCAGCAGCAGCACAGCCACAACGAGGCCGCCAAAAGCGAGCGGTTCCACAATATAACGCGCGCTGTTGAAAACGGCCATGCGGGCGCCCATTTTCGCGATGATTGCGGAATGGCCGGCAAACCGAGCGAGAAAATGTTCTTCCGCACGCTGGACTTTCACCGGTTTAATGCCGCCGAGCATCTGATTGGCTTCCCGATAGTAGCCGATGGAATGTTTTCTTAAATTTTCATCCACCTCTCGACGTTTGCGCGCAAGGAGCCGGAACGTGATTGCATAAAATCCGCCAAGCCCGATTGCTGCCGAAAGCGCGATCACCGGTTGGACCAAAAACAGCGTGGCCAGTAGCAGCACGGTAGTCACCGTGCGCGCGACCATGTCCAGTATCGGGAGGAGCACTCCGGTGGTGTAATTCAGCACGTCGCCAAGAACTTTCTTGAGGAGGTCGCCGGAGTTGCGCTGAAGAAAATAGGTGTATGGTTGTGAGGCCATTCGGCGCAAGAGCCGGACCCGCAACCAGTGAGCAAAGTTCTGGGCGTAACGAGTCCGCGCGTAATCGGCCAGCAGGTTCACTGCGTTGGACAAGAGGATGGCAGCGATGGCGATCACTCCGGCTACGAGAAGCAGTTGAAAGTTTTCCATCGGTGGAAACAGGCTTAGGAATCGCGTGCCAAAATTAGATCGGCGAATACGATCGGGATCAGCGGCGAGCGCCAAAAATGGGAAGATCGACGTGACGCCGATAACTTGAAAGACGGCTTGCGCAAGCGAGAGCAAAAAAACCCCAGCCAGTTTCGCCCTTCCGTATGGGCGCGCCAGAAAGAGAACGCGACGAAGGAGGTCGGAAAGGTTATGAATGAAGGGGGGCATGTTTCCGCGCTACACGTCTAAGAAGTCGGGCTCACATCTCGGCAACGGCGAGACTTCGTCAATCATCTGCGGGAAAACTCAACTGTCAAAGGTCGCGCAAACCACGATTCTCATATCTGATCCTGAAGCTTTGAAGATGGCGTTAATTGCAGAGCCACAGTTTCCGCGACAATTAGGCAGGCGCAAGTAATTGGGCGCGAAACCAATCTTGAAGTGGCTTGGGAGTGTCATCCGGGCATGCGATAAACGCCGATCCCAAATCCGGGCTCGTCGCTGACAACGCGCTCGTCAGTCTCGTGCTCGACGGTGAACTCTCGCCAAAACTGCGCGACGCCTTTCGTCCGCTCTGCCGGATTCTGAGAGATATCGTGGAACGCTATAAGTCCGCCCGGAGCCACAAAAGGCGAGTACGTTTTGAAGTCCTGCCATGCTCCTTCGCAGGAATGGTCGCCATGAATGAAGAGAAAATCGACCATGCGACCTTCCAGCAACGCGGCAATGCGCTGCCGTGTGGTTTCGCTACGAGAGTCACTGTCCATCAGCAAAGTTATGCGTTGCGAGCCCACCGCGAATGCTCGGCGTACGAGAGAATATGACGACCACTTGCCCAAACGACCGACTGGTTTGGTGTCGATTGCAAGCAGATGCGCGTCAGGAGCAGCAGCGCGCGACCAGAGGAATAACGCACCGCCGAAGTCTCGTCCGATCTCGAGCACGACACCTGGTCGTTTCGCGCGTACGAGCTCGAACAGCCACCGGATTTCCTCGCGCTTCTGCATCATCCCGAACTCCGCGTCAGCCAACGCAAAGGCTTTTTCGAACGTAATGTTTTGCGCGACTGCGCGGACCCGACGGAGCTGTTTGAACGCAGTGGCGTAACGCAACACTTGTCGAATAATTCCCTGTCCTCTTGCGCGCATCTCGGCTAGAAAGACGCGCCACCGAATGGTCGCGAATCCGTTTGCTCTGAGAAACCTTACCATCGCAGATTTTGCGGCGGTTTTCCCGTATTGTTCGCGAATGAACCAGTAAGCGTTGTCTGCATCGGCGCTTGTTAACACTGATTCTTCGTGAAACTGCCGACGTGCTGCGGAATGTGATTCCGACAACCACTTTTCGATACAGCTATTAATGCGGTTGTCGTCAGGTTCCGCCATTTCTATCACCCTGCTTTCATCAAGTCTTAGACGCCTGAAATCCATAGCTACTGATCCCCATCGGAAACCTCGATTTGGGCTCGTGAGAATTTGCAACATCGGCAA
>Ga0070684_100001017_pt1 | contig 20003 bp, 20 predicted proteins | sample KBSC723LmetaG_FD_65653 | JGI IMG/M metagenome (GOLD analysis project Ga0070684, IMG submission 65653) | Corn rhizosphere microbial communities from Kellogg Biological Station, Michigan, USA - KBS C7.2-3L metaG | ecosystem: Host-associated > Plants > Roots > Rhizosphere ...
GAGAAGCGCACGCGGCTCTTCTCGGAGGAGGAGCGGAAGATCACCGCCTACCACGAGATGGGCCACGCCCTCGTCGGGCACTACCTCGAGCACACCGACGAGGTGCACAAGATCTCGATCATCAGCCGTGGCCAGGCGCTCGGCTACACGATCTCGCTGCCGCGTGAGGACCGGTACCTGACGACCAAATCTGCCCTCATGGATCGTCTCGCGATGACACTGGGCGGCCGCGCGGCGGAGGAGCTCGTCTTCCACGAGGTCACGACCGGCGCCGCCAACGACCTCGAGCAGGTCACCTCGACCGCCAAGCAGATGATCATGCGCTTCGGGATGAGCGAGAAGCTCGGCCCGCGCGTCCTCGGCCGGAACCACGACATGCCGTTCCTCGGCCGCGAGATGGGCGCCGAGCCCGACTACTCCGAGGAGATCGCCCGCGAGATCGACGACGAGATCCGGCGCGTGATCGAGGAGGCGCACTCGACTGCCCACCAGGTCCTGCGCGACCACATGGACGACCTGCACCGGCTGTCGGCGATCCTGATCGAGCGCGAGACGATCGACAAGGACCAGTTCGAGCGACTGCTCGCCGGCGAGGACGAAGCCGCGATCTTCCCGGAGGAGCCGCCCCCCGTCGAGCCGGAGCCGGCGCCCGAGCGCGAGAAACGCCCGAAGCCGCAGCCCAAGCCGTTCCCGCTCCCGGGCGCGCTCTCGCAGCCGCCGCCGCCCGAAGGCGCCAAGCCGTAGCAAGCACCCGCTCCGTCTGAGACGCTCTCTCCGGCACAATCGAGAGGGAGGCAGGCGTGAGCAGATACGGGGCACGGGAGATCGCGGGGGCGGGCGCGGTGATCGCGATCGTCGGGGTCTTCCTCGACGCGATCCAGACGATCAGCTACTGGGAACTCGATGGAACGATCGCGTGGACGGGGCTCGCGTTCGGCGGACTCGCCCTGCTGCTCGTCGTCGTCGGCTACGCGGGCGCCGGGCTCGACGGGTGGCTGTTCGCGGTCGGGGCCGCCCTGGTCGGCTTCTGGGCCTGGTTCCCCGCCGTGTCTGCGTTCGACGGCTGGGACGAGACCGGCGCCGGCATGTGGTTGTGCCTGGGGGGAGCAGTGCTGATCGCCCTCGGCGCGGCCACTTCGCTGTCGCTGGCAGGCCTCGTCGCGACGACACCCGGCGGCATCTCCTTCCCGACAGTAGTCTCGGGCGTCGGGATCGCGCTCGTCTTTCCGGCCATCTTCCTCGACGCGCAGCAGAGTGCGAGCTACTGGGACGGCGATGGGCTGGGGATCCTGATGCTCGTGGTCGCCGCCTTGTGCGCGCTCGCGTGGGCGGCGACGATCGCCGGAGCCCGGACGCGTGGGCTCGACGCCGCGCTGACGCTCGTCCTGCTCGGCCTCGTCGCCTTCAACCCGATCGCCCTGGCGTTCAACGACCTCCGCGACATCGGGGCGGGTGGGTGGCTCGCGCTGGCCGGCGGCATCCTCGCTGCGGGCGGCACCTGGTCGGCGCGCGGGGTGGAGGCGCAGCGCGCCGCGACCGTGCAGGTGTGACGGGCGTGTGGGCGGTGTCCCGGCCGCCCACACCGGACCCCGTCGCTACGCCGTGGCGCCCTTGCTCTCCCAGAACCGGTTGAGCGCCCCCTGCACCTTCACGACCCAGATGATGAAGCCGATCAGCGGCAGGAACATCCAGAAGCCGGTCACCCCGCTGACGGGCTGGTGCTGGCCCTCGCGCGAGTAGAGCTTGCCGACCTCGGACGGGGCGACGAACCACATCACGATGCCGATCAAGATGCCGATCACCAGCCACAGGACGCCGCCGAGGCCCTCACCCGAGTATCGCTTGAGCTCCTCTCCGGTCTTGTAGTGCCAGTAGAGGAAGTAGATCCCGAGCGTGATGATGCTGATGATGATCACGAACGCGACGCCGCGCGGCATGCCCAGCGGTGCGGCTGCGGCTGCGGGCGCCGCGGGTGGTGCTGCTGCCTCACTCATGCAGACTCCTTCCGGTTCCAGGTGGACAGGGCATCAGACCACGCCACCGCCGACCGGTCAACGCCGTCGCTCGATCAGGCGCCCTTTCGGGTCGCGAACCAGGTCGCGGCCATGTCCTCGTCGCCGTGGCCGAGCTCGATCGCGCGCCGCATCCGCTCGAGCGTCTGCGGGGCGAGGCCCAGCTCGACGCCGGCCGCGTCGGCCATCTCCACTGCGAGCCCCACGTCCTTCGCGGCCAGCTTCAGGGCGAAGGCCGCCGAGTAGTCGCCGGTGACGATCTTCTCGCCTTTCATCTGCGCGTAGGGCGAGTCCATCGGCCGGCCCTTGATCGCGTCCAGGAACGACCGCTGGTCGAGCCCGAGCGCCTCCGCGAGCGCCATCGTCTCGCCCAGGTTCTCGACCAGGTTGAGGATCCAGAGGTTGATCGTCAGCTTCAGCTTCGTCCCCGCGCCGGGCTCGTCCCCGAGCCACATCACCCGGTTCGAGATCGCATCGAGGACCTCCTCGGGCCGTTCGGGCCCGGACGCCAGGACGAGCAGCTCGCCGGTCTCCGCCGCCGGGCGGGAGCCGAGCACGGGGGCGTCCAGGAAGCGCGGGTGCCGGGCCGCGAACCGATCGGTGTCGGAGACGCCGACCGTGGAGGACTGGATCCAGAGGAGGTCCGGGTCGAGCTCGGGCACCACCGCGTCGACGGTCGGACCGTCGGCGAGCATCGTCAGCACGACCTCGGCACCGTCGACGGCCTCCGCGGGGGTGTCCGCCACGGCCGCGCCGAGACCCTCGGCCTTCTCCCGCGTCCGGTTCCAGGCGGTGACGTCGTGCCCGGCCGCGGCGAGGTTGCGCGCCATCGGCCCGCCCATGATCCCCGTGCCGAGCACCGCGACGCGCATTGCGGCAGTTTAGGGTCTGACCCCGAAGGGGTCTGACCCTACCGAGTGGTTGCGCCGCGCTCTCTGGGGACAGTCCCCTGCGGGGACAGTCCCTACAACCTCAGGCTTGCGCCGGGACGGGCGCCGCGACCTCGTACGCCCGCCGTTTCTCCGCCTCACGGTTCCTCACCCAGCGGATCGCGGGCCGTTCGACGTAGCGGAACGAGATCGCTGCTGCCGCGAAGGCGAGCCCGAGCGCCAGCACGCGCTCGGCGTCGAGCCGGGTGCCGGAGACCGCCCTGTGGCCGAGGAGGACGAGCCCGAAGATTGGCAGGTGCCAGAGGTACAGGCCGTAGCTCCGCCGGCCGATCCAGACCAGCGGCCGCCAGGCCAGCGTCCGCGCAAGCAGCCAGCCCGGCACGGCGACGATCGAGAGGATCATCGCGGCGGCGCCCAGCGCGATCACGGTCGACTGGCCGCTCGTGTAGTCGAAGCCGTACCTCGCGTGCTCGGCGGTGAGGCCGGACAGCGTCGCGCCGACGACCACCGCGCCGATCACGCCCCCGGCGACGAACGCGCGCGCGTACCGGCCGCCCTGCGCGCCGAGCGCGAACAGCCCTGCCCCGGCCGCGCAGCCGATCAGGAGCTGGCCGGCGCGCTGGTCGGGGGCGTTGTAGAGGTACTCGTAGGACACGCCCGAGTGCTCACTGACCAGCCGGTAGGTGACCGCGAGGCAGGCTGCCGCGACGATCCACCCGGCCACGCGCGAGCCGCGACGCAGTAGGACGATCATGCACAGCGGCCACGCCGCGTAGAACCATTCCTCGACCGAGAGCGACCAGGTGTGCCCCATCCACCCGAGCTCGCTCGCACCGCTGGCTCGCACCCAGGACGAGGTGTAGAGGAGCGCCGAGACGACGCCGAGATCCGATGTGCGCCACTCCTCGGGCCGGACGATCGCGAAGGCCACAGCCACGATCGGAGCCATGACGAAGAGGGCGGGAAGGAGGCGGGCCGCGCGTCTCCACCAGAACGCGCGCAGCGAAATGTGGCCCGTCGAGTCGTGCTCCTGGAGCAGGAGGGTGGTGATCAGGAACCCGCTGAGGACGAAGAACACGTCCACACCTTCCCCGCCGGAGTCGAGCGTGATGAACATGTGCGACGCCAGGACGGCCAGGATCGCGATCGCCCGCACGCCGTCCAGAGCAGGCTGGTACCTCAGCCGGTTCGGCTCGGTCGCTACCTCGGGCCCGGGGCCATGAGTCGAGACCGTCCCGCCTCCGGTCGGCCCCCCGATCGGCATGCTCGTCTCCATCCTCTCTCCAAACTGACCATGCCACGACACGACCGGCAGGTAAAGGCCATGTGAACGCCTGCACCTGCCGAGCGCGAGAATAGGGTCGTGACCCCGATCGAGCATCGCTTCCCCCGCCCCTCCGTCATGGGTGTCGTCAACGTCACGCCGGACTCCTTCTCGGACGGCGGCGTCAACTTCCGCGCGGAGGACGCAATTGCCAGCGGCCGCCGCATGCTCGACGACGGCGCGTCGATCGTCGACGTCGGCGGCGAGTCGACGCGGCCCGGCTCGGACGGCGTCTCGGTCGACGAGGAGCTGCGCCGGGTCGTCCCCGTGCTGGAGGCCCTGGCCGGTCGGCCCGTCTCGATCGACACGGCGAAGGCCGAGGTCGCCCGCCGCGCGCTCCAACTCGGCGCAGAGCTGGTCAACGACGTCACCGCCCTTCGCGGCGACCCCGATCTGGCCGGCGTGGTCGCCGAGTCGGGCGTCTACCTCTGCCTGATGCATATGCGCGGCGAGCCGCGCACGATGCAGGACGACCCGCGCTACGACGACGTCGTGGCCGAGGTCGCGGCCTTCCTCGAAGAGCGGCTCGCCTTCGCGGTCGACCAGGGCATCGCGGAGGAGCGGATCTGCCTCGACCCGGGCATCGGCTTCGGCAAGACGGTCGAGCACAACCTCGAGCTCGTCCGCCGGCTCGACGTGCTGCTCGCGCTCGGCCGGCCGGTGGTGATCGGCTTCTCGCGCAAGCGCTCGCTGGGGCGGATGCTCGGCGACCCGGAGGCGACCACCGGGTCGGTCTCCGCCAGCCTCGGGGCCGCCGTCGCCGCGTACGAGCGCGGCGCGACGATCCTGCGCGTGCACGACGTCCGCGAGACGGTCGAGGCGCTGACGGTTGCAGCGCGCCTGGGGAATGTCCCGAAGTCAGGGACAGTCCTGGGATGATCGTGGAGCTGCACGGCCTCGAGGTCTTCGGCCGGCACGGTGTCCTCGAGGAGGAGAAGCTGGACGGCCAGACCTTCGTCTACGACGTCGAGCTCGAGGTCGACGAGCCGGCTGCGGACCGGATCGACGATGCCGTCGACTACCGGCTCGTGGCGGACTGTGTCCGCGAGGTCTCGGATTCCCGGTCGTTCGACCTGATCGAGTCGCTGGCCGCGGCCGTGGCCGACGCCCTGATGTCGCAACTCGGCGTCTCGCGGGTGCGCGTCCGCGTCAGGAAGCCGCGCCCGGCGGGGATCGAGGCCGCCTGGTCCGCGGCGACCGCCGACCGCAGCCGATGATGCGGGCATATGTCGGGCTCGGGGCCAACCTGGGCGACCGCGAGGCGATGGTGCGGTCGGCGCTGGAGCAGCTCGCGGCCGAGCCCGGGGTGGAGCTGGTCGGCGTATCGGCCTTTCGGGACACGGCCCCGGTCGGAGTGGTCGACCAGCCCCGGTTCCTGAACGCTGCAGCCGCGGTCGAGACGTCGCTGTCGGCCCGCGAGCTGCTCGAGCTGCTGCTCGGGATCGAGCGCCGGCTCGGCCGAACCCGCGAGGGCCCGCGCTTCGGACCGAGGACGATCGACCTCGACCTGCTCCTGTACGGCGACGAACGGATCGACGAGCCGGGGCTGGAGGTGCCCCATCCTCGTCTCCACCAGCGCCTGTTCGCGCTCGAGCCGCTGGCCGACCTCGACCCCGACCTCGTCGTTCCCGGCCGCGGCCCGCTGGCACACCTCGTCGCGGGGCTACAATCCGCGTGATGTCGCACCTCGACGAGCTCGACGAGTTCGAGGCCGATCTCGAGCTCCAGCTGAAGAAGGAGTACGCGGCGGTCTTCCCGCTGTTCCGTTACTGCGTGCTCACCCCGGACACCACCTACCTCTGCAACAAGGTGGAGCTGCAGCCGCGGATCCAGCCCGCCTACCCGCTGTTCGAGGTCGAGATGGAGGACGTCTGGGTCTGGGACAAGAACCGGCCGAGCCGGATCATCCCGCGCACGCGGATCTTCACGTCCGGCGACGTCACCGTCGAGGAGCTCCGCGGCGAGGGCGAAGGCCCCCCGCTGACGGCGGAAGCGCTCGCCGAGCGGATCGGCGAGACGCTCGGCGCAGACGACGACAGCTGATCCTCCGGCAGCCCGCTAGGCTCGCGCCGTGCTGCTCGCGGTCGACGTCGGGAACACCCAGACCGTCTTCGGCCTGTTCGACGGGGACAGCCTGTCGGAGCAGTTCCGGGTCGGCACCGATCGCTCGCACACGGGCGACGAGCTCGCGGTCATGCTGCGCGCCTTCGTCGACCTGGCCACCCTCGACGGAATCGTGCTGTGCTCCTCGGTGCCGCAGCTGGTCCACGAGTACGAGACGTTCTCCGAGCGGTGGGCGAAGGTCCCGCTGCTCGTGCTCGGGCCGGGAGTGCCGACGGGGATGGCGATCCGCTACGACGATCCACGTGAGGTCGGTCCCGATCGGATCGCCAACGCGGTCGCCGCGCGCGACCGCCACGGTGCGCCGGCGGTCGTCGTCGACTTCGGCACCTCGACGAACTTCGACGTCGTCTCGGCTGCGGGCGAATTCGCAGGCGGCGTCCTCGCCCCGGGGATCGAGGTCTCGATGGATGCCCTCTTCGCGCGCGCGGCCCGGCTGCCGAAGGTTCCCTTCGAGGCGCCCGAGCGGGTGATCAGCCAGACGACGACCGCCGCGCTCCAGTCGGGGCTCGTGTACGGGTTCGCCGGGCAGGTCGACGCGATCGTCGACCGGATCCGGGAGGAGCTGGAAGCCCCCGGGGCACCGGTGGTGGCGACGGGCGGCCTGGCTCAGCTGATCGCGCCGCACACCCGGACGATCGAGCACGTCGACCCGTGGCTCACGCTCGAGGGCCTGCGTCTGGTCTGGGAGCTGAATGCCGTGGATTTCGAGCCACAGCGGCAGTCGCGCCGGGCCAAGGAGCGTTGACCGGCGGGGCTCCTGCGGGCGGCGGGCTCGACGGCCGGCGCGTGCTCGTCACGGGCGCTTCGGGATTCATCGGCTCCCGGCTCTGCTCGCGGCTCCGCCTGCTCGGAGCAGAGGTCCATGGGACGGTGCGGCAGCCGGAGTCGGCAACCGACGGCGACATCGCGTGGCTGGTCGGCGACGTCGGCGACCCGGACGACGTCGAGCGGGTGTTCGAGGTCGTCCGGCCGGACGTCGTCTTCCATCTCGCCAGCCGGGTCGCCGGCGACCGTGACGTCGAGCTCGTGCAGCCGATGCTGGCGGACAACCTGCTCGGCGCCGTCAACGTGCTGGTCGCAGCCGAGAGGCGTGGACAGCCGCGGGTCGTCCTCGCCGGATCGATGGAGGAACCCGCGCCCCACAGCCGGCACGCGGTGGCGTCGTCGCCCTACGCGGCGGCCAAGTGGGCGGCGACGGGCTACGCGCGGATGTTCCACGCGCTCTACGCGCTGCCCGTCGTCGTGCTCCGGATCTTCATGGTCTACGGGCCGGGTCAGCGCGACCGGACGAAGCTGGTCCCCTACGTGATCGAGTCGCTCCTGACCGGAGAGCCCCCGCGGCTCACGGGCGGCACGAGAGCCGTCGACTGGATCTACGTCGACGACGTGGTCGATGCGCTGCTGAGCGCGGCGCAAGCACCGAGCGTCGAGGGAAAGGTCCTGGACGTCGGATCCGGCTCGACGGTGACGATCCGGGAGCTCGTGCGGCGGCTGGCGACGACGATGGGCACGACGGTCGAGCCGGTCTTCGGCGAGCTCGCCGATCGTCCCGCGGAGACGGAGGAGGTCGCGGAGGTGCGGCCGACCGAAGAGGCGCTTTGCTGGAGGCCGGCGACGACGCTCGACCGGGGCCTGCGGCTCACGGTGGACTGGTACGCCGAGCGTGGGGGCTCGGACTAGCCGCCGCCGTAGATCGAGACCGGCAGCTCGAGCAGCCGGTCGTCGACCTGCGGCTGCTCGGCCTCGAGGCGGGCGAGCACGTCCGCGGCGCCGGGCGCCGCCGCCAGCAGACGTTCGACCACCGCGTCGGTCGAGTCGAGCAGGACCAGCTCCTGCTTGAACGGCCGCGGAAACCGGCCGCGGCCCAGGTACCAGCCGTAGAACTTCTTCAGGAACCCGGATGCGCGGCGCTCGCCCATCTCCCGGACGGTCTCGCGGACGAAGAGGATCAGCTCGGCGGCGACCTCCTCGCGCGTCGGCTCGGGCTCGTCGCCGTCGACGATCTCCCGCAGCACCCACGGGTTGCCCTGCGCGCCGCGGCCGATCATCACTGCTGCGGCGCCCGTGCTCGCGAGCACGGCCTGCGCTCGGGCGCGCGACGTGACGTCCCCGCAGGCGATCACGGGCACGTCGACCAGGTCGACGAGCTCGGCGGTCACGGAATGGTCGGCCGTCCCGGTGTACATCTGCTTCGCCGAGCGCGGGTGGAGCGTCAGGGTCGCCGCGCCCGCCTCGACCAGCCGAGGGCCGACGTCCAGGCAGGCGCGCGAGCCGTCCTCCAGCCCACGGCGCATCTTCACGGAGACCGGCACGTCCACGGCATCGGCGACCGTGGCGACGATCCGCTCCGCCCGCTCCGGGTCGTCGAGCAGCGTCGCCCCAGCGCCGGTCTTGGTCACCTTGCGCACAGGGCAGCCGAAGTTGATGTCGACGATGTCCGCTCCTGCCTCGACGACCATCTCTGCGGCCTCCGCCATCAGCGCCGGCTCGGAGCCGAAGATCTGCACGGCGAGGGGATGCTCGTCCGACGCGATCCTCAGATAGCCGAGCGTCCGCTCGTTGCCGTGGTGGAGGCCGGCGCAGCTGACCATCTCCGAGCAGACGAGCCCAGCGCCGAACCGGCGGCCCTGCCTGCGGAAAGCCTGCACGCTGACGCCGGCCATCGGGGCGAGCACCACGCGCGACGTCACCTCGACCGGCCCGATCCACCAGGAAGACCGCAGATCGACGCCCAAGACGAGCGGAAATCGTAGCCGCAGGCACCCTTGCGCAGGGGCGGCCGCTGCCGGTACCATTCCGGCCCGCGACGGCGCCGTGTGCGCCGCGTGTTTCTTTCGAGGAGGGCCGTACGTTGGCGAAGGAAGTCATCCTCACCAAAGAGGGTTACGAGAAGCTGAAGCAGGAGATCGAGTACCTCTCGACCGAAAAGCGTCGTGAGGTGGCCGAGCGCATCCGGGTCGCGCGCGAGTTCGGTGACATCGCAGAGAACTCGGAGTACGACGACGCGAAGAACGAGCAGGCCCTCGTCGAGCATCGGATCGCGACGCTCGAGGAGCGGCTGCTGTCCGCCCGCGTGATCGAGAAGAAGGACATCGCGAAGGACGTCGTCTCCGTCGGCTCGCACGTCAAGCTGCGCGACATGGGCGCGAACAAGACCTTCGAGTACCGGATCGTCGGCTCCGCGGAGGCGAACCCCGCCGAGCAGAAGCTCTCGAACGAGTCGCCGGTCGGCAAGGCGATCATCGGCAAGAAGAAGGGTGAGGTCGTCGAGGTGGCGGCCCCGCGCGGCTCGCTCAAGTTCAAGATCCTGGAAATCAAAGCGGCGTAGCGTCGCTGCCGCCGAAAGGCAGTGACAGGCTCGAGCCTGTCACTGCACGGAACGCCAGCACCTAGACTCGGCAGGCGATGAGCCGGCCGAGCACGCTTCCCAAGCGGTTTCCGGATCGGGACGAGATCGCCGTTGTTCGCGCAGAGGCGGAGGCCGTGGAGCCCGACGCGGAGGCGGACGCGACCCGGCGGCTGGCCGGCCGGGTGATGGCGCGTCGCGACCTCGGGAAGCTCGTTTTCCTCGATCTCGTCGACCGCTCCGGGCGCATCCAGCTGCTCGTGCAGCCGGACCGGATCGGAGACGACGTCGACCTCGACCTCGGCGACGTGATCGGCGTCACCGGGAAACCGGCGAAGAGCCGCCGCGGCGAGCCCAGCCTCGCCGTCGACCGGCTCGAGCTGCTCGCCAAGACGAGGCGGCCGCTGCCGGACACCTTCCACGGCGTCACCGACGTCGAGACCCGGTACCGGCAGCGCTACCTCGACCTACTGATGAGCGACGAGTCGCGCGGGCTCGCGATCGCGCGCACCAGGATCGTCGCGGCGATCCGCGCCTACCTCGACGGCGAGGGCTTCCTCGAGGTGGAGACGCCGATCCTCCAGCCGCGCTACGGCGGCGGCTTCGCCGAGCCGTTCGTCACGCACTCCAATGAGCTCGGCGCCGACCTCTACCTCCGGATCGCGGACGAGCTCTACCTCAAGCGGCTGATCGTCGGCGGGCTCGAGAAGGTGTACGAGCTCTCGAAGGACTTCCGCAACGAGAGCATCTCCTACAAGCACTCGCCGGAGTTCACGCAGGTCGAGTGGTACGAGGCCTACGCGGACTACCGCGACACGATGGAGCGCACCGAGGCGCTCGTCCTCGCCGCGGCGCAGGCCGTGGGCTCGCCGACCGTCACCTTCCGCGGCCACGAGATCGACCTGTCGCCGCCCTGGCAGCGCGTGCGCTTCGTCGAGGCGCTCGAGGCCAAGGGCGTCTGGTCGCGCGACGAGGCGGAGCTGCGCGCCAAGCTGGAGGAGGCCGGCGTCGATACCGGCCGCGACCGCTCGTGGTCCCAGCTCGTCGACCACGCGTACTCGCATTTCGTCGAGCCGGAGCTGATCCAGCCGACCTTCGTCTACGACTGGCCGCTCGAGCTCTCGCCCTTCGCGCGCACGACCGACGACGACGAGACGCTCGTCGAGCGCTTCGAGGCGGTCGTCGCCGGCATGGAGTTCGCGAACGCGTTCAGCGAGCTGAACGACGCGGGGGAGCAGGCGGAGCGGTTCGCGTTGCAGGAGGCGGAGCGGGAAGCGGGGGCCGATGAGTCCGAGCCCGGCGACCCCGACTTCGTCGAGGCGCTGTCGTACGGGATGCCGCCGACCGGCGGCTGCGGGGTCGGCATCGACCGGCTGGCGATGCTGCTCACGGGCCGCGACTCGATCCGCGACGTCATCCTCTTCCCAGCACTGCGCGAACGGGGCCCGTAGATGGTTCGTCCCTGCGGCGCCACTCGGCTTGTCCGAGCGGTCGATCTCAAGCTGTCGCGCGGACGATCCGATGCTATGACGTGGCCATTTCTCTGCGGTGGCACGCCAATGAGGCAATGACAGGCGTCCGGCGGCGGATCCTCGTCGTGTCGCCGTTCCCACCGCGGCTCGACGGCCGGCACGGCGGCAGCCGGGCCGTCGCCCAGCTGATCGCGGGGCTGGCCGCCCGCCACGCGATCGGCCTGCTCGTCCTGCGCGACCCCGACGAACCCGGCGTCGACGAGCCCTTGCGGAAGGCTTGCGACCTGGTCGTCGAGGTGGAGATCCCGGCTGTGGGATCGTCGCTGCGCGCCCGCGCTGCCAACAAGCTGCGGATGCTCGCCGCGCTCGCGCGTGGCGTCCCCGGCTGGGCCGTCCAGCGGAGCGCGCCCGACTTCGAGGATCGCCTCACCGAGGCTTTGGAGAAGTGGCGGCCCGACATCGTGCAGCTCGAGTACCGGATCATGGGCCAGTACCTCGCGACGCTCCGTGCCCACTCGGTGCCGTGCGTGCTCGTCGACCCCGATCCGAACGGGCCCGAAGCCATGCCGTCGGCATTCCTGACGCTGGCCGAGGGCAGGGCCTGGAAATCGCTCGGCCGAACCGTCGCCGAGCAGGTCGACGCCTGGGTGGTCTTCACCGAGCGCGACCGGGGCGAGGTGGCCAAGCTGGGGTCCCGGACGCCGGTCGCGTGCATCCATCTTGCGTACGACGTGCCTGAGCATCCGCGGGACCCGGCCGGAACCGGCCATCGGATCCTCTGGATCGGGAGCTTCATCCACCCACCGAATGTCGATGCCGCTTTGAGGCTGGCCAGGGACATCTTCCCGGCCGTGAGAGCCCGAGTGCCAGACGCGTCGCTCGAGCTCATCGGGTCCTATGCGACACCGAATGTGCGCGCGCTGGCAGGCGACGGGATCGTCGTCCATGGGGACGTTCCCGACGTTCGCCCTTACCTCGACGCGGCGGCGGTGCTCGCTGCTCCGGTCCGGACCGGAGGGGGGATGCGGGTGAAGATCCTGGAGGGGCTCGCCGCAGGGAAAGCGATCGTGGCGACGCCGCTCGCCCTCGAGGGCCTCTCCCTTCGGGACGATGAGCAGGTCCGCGTCGCGGAGGACGATGCCGGGCTCGTCGACGCCGTGGTCGACCTGCTCACGAACGTCGAGAAACGGATCATGATCGCGAAGGCTGCACGCGACTGGGCGGAGAGGCACCTCGGCATGGATGCCCAGGTCAGCGCCTACGAGGATCTCTACGCATCCCTGCTCGACGGCGCCCGCTCCGTGCGGCCGCTGCGCGACGCCGACACCCGCGCTCGGCGCAGTTGAGTCGGCTCAGGCGGGGGCGCGGGCCGGTCTGGCCGAAAGGCGTTCGAGCACGCGTGTGAACCGGCCACGCCGCCCCACCACGCGGATCAGGAACGACGCGTCGTCCTCCGAGACGGCGCGCACGACCAGCGCGCCGGCCGCGAGCGTCACGACCAGCGCGAGGGTGGCGACGACGAACATGCCCGGCCCTTCGTCCACGAGCAGGACGAGCCGCGCGACCGCGCCCGCGACCGCAGAGATCGCGATGACGCGGAGGACGGAGCTCCAACCCAGAAGGATGCCGCCGACCAGCCGGATCGCAGCTGCGAGCAGGAGCGCCGTCGCCACCACGGAAGCGCAGGTGTTGGCGATCGCCGCGCCGATCGCGTCGAGCGGCTGGACGAGCGCGATCGCCAGCGCAATGTCGACGGCGGCGGCAATGGCGCTGATCACCACCGGTGCCCGCACCCGGCCGTGTCCGACGATCACCGCGCCGGCCGCACCGGCGAGGGGCGTCAGCGGCACGGTCAGGATGACGATCAGCAGGACGTGGCCGGCGCCGGCGTACCGGTGGCCGTAGAGGAGCCGGAGCAGGTCAGGGCCGAGGGCGAGGCCCGCGGCGGTGATCGGGATCGCGAACAGGAGGCTGAGGCGCAGGACGCGCGAGAACCCGTTCCGGATCCGGTCGGTCTCCCCGCTGCCGGTCAGCGCCGCCACCGACGGGATCAGGACCGCGCCGAAGGCCCGCGGCACCGCGATCAGTGCAGCGGTCGCCGAGAACGCGATCGAGTAGAAAGCGATCTGCCTGTCGGTTGAGTAGTGCTCCAGGATGAAGAACTCCGACCGCTGGCTGACGACGAGATTGAGGATCACGGGCACCGACATCGCCAGCGAGAACCACAGCACGGCGGAGCGCGGCTCGACCATCGACTCGGGCGCCTTGCCGAAGCCGGCGAGCACGCCCCGCGCGAGGATCTCGCTCCACACCCAGCGCGCGACGGCGGTGGCTGCGACCACCGCCAGCATGCCGCTGATGCCGCCGCCGAGCTCGAGCACCACCAGCGTCGCGACCACCGACACCGCGCCCGTGATCAGCACCGAGTACGCGAACGGACGCCACTGCTGGGTGCCGAGCAGGATGTTGCCCGGGACGACGTTGAGCACGCCCGCCAGTGCCGCGATCCCGCCCCAGATCCACGCCCAGCCGGGCTCCGCTCCGAGCAGCGCCGCCGCGACCAGGGCAAGGCCGCCGGCACAGCCCGCGAGGACGGCGATCGGCATCGTGCTGCGGACGAGCGATCGCAGCGAGGGCTCGCGGCCACGCCCGACGAGATCTCCGGTGAAGCGGAGCAGCGCGTTGGCGAGCCCGCCACCGAGGAACGTCTGGACGACGATGACGATGAAGGCGATGTAGCTCTGCCGGCCCATCTCGTCGGGCGTGAGGATCCGCGCGGCGATGATCGAGGTGAAGAGCGTGAACGCAAAGGGGCCGATCTGTGCGGCCCCCTGCCAGAGCCCTCCGCGGAAAGCGCGCGTCCCGGCGGTCTGCTCGAGTCCCGTCCGGTCGTCAGGTGCCGAGGACGGCCGGGGATCGGCGTTCGCCACGTCAGGCATCCGCCGCATCCGGGCGATGCACCGCACGGGAGTACGAGCCGTGTCGGAAGAGCTCGTCGATCCCGATCGCGGGCAACGTCCCGACCCCCACGTCGTTGCGGGCGAAGCAGAGGTTGAATCCGTAGAGGTTCGACCCGACCAGCCGGTAGCCGAGCTCGCCGGCCAGGCGCAGGAACGCCGCCGGGGAGGCCCCGATGGTGGCTCCCGGGGGAGCGCTGCGCCAGTCGAAGCCGGCTTCGTACGGCATCACGTAGTCCTCGAGGCCGAGCTCCGTCTGCGCCTCGACGACGACGAGGCGGGGGCTCACGGACGTCAGCGCCTCCCAGAGCCAGTAGTCGTTGCCGTCGACATCGATCGAGAGCAGGTCGATCTCGCCCTCGAAACCGGCGCCACGGATCAGTTCGTCGACGTTCTCCCGGGTGACGAACGCCTGGACGACCGCCGGCGGGCGCTCCCGTGTGTCCGGATGGCGCTCGTAGAAACGACGCGCGTGAGCGGCCTTCGCTGCGTCCGCCTCGACCAGGAGGCCGTCGAAGCCGAGGTTCAGGGCGAGGTTCGCGCAGTTGCTGGCGTAGACGCCGTCCCCGGCGCCGAGGTCGACGAAGCGCCTCGGTCCCATGCCGCCAGCCCCGAGCAGGTACAGGATGACGCCGTCCTCGTCGAACTGCGAGAAGACCCGGAAGCCCGAGTCGCGGATCGACGGCAGCGGCTCACCCGCGGCGACCAGCCGCTGGTACGTGTGCAGCAGCGAGCGCAGTGCGATCTTCGTCGCCGGCGAGGTCTTCTCGTCGATCCTTCGACGGTCGTCCGACAGCTGGAGCACCCGCTCGACCATCCCGCGTGCGAGCTGCTTCGGCCGTCGGACGATCGGATCTCTCACGAGGTGAAGCGGTCGAGGGTGCGAACGACGGCATCGACGACGCTCTCCACGTCCTCGTCGGTCAGCTTGGGCGAGAGGGGCAGGGACAACGTGCGATCCGAGATCCACTCGGAGTTGGGAAAGTCGCCGCGCGCGTATCCGAATGCGTCCCGGAAGTAGGGATGAAGATGCAGGGCCCGATAGTGCACGCCGGTTCCGATCTTCTCCTCGTGCAGCGCGAGCAGGACGTCGTCCCGGGTGGCCGAGAGTCGATCGATGTCGAGCAAGACGGTGTACAGATGCCTGGCATGGCGCGTGCCCGGTGCCTCGGGCAGAGGGCTGAAGACGGGGAGATCCTCGAACGCCTCGTCGTAGCGGGCCCAGATCGCCTGCCGGCGACGAAGACTGTCCTCGACCCTGGCCAGCTGGTGGAGGCCGAGTGCGGCCTGGAGATCGATCATGTTGTACTTGAACCCGGGCTCGACGACCTCGTAGTGCCTGAAGCCCTCGTCGGAGAATCGCTTCCAGGCATCCGCCGAGAGGCCGTGGAGGGCCAGCCGCTTGATCCGTGCAGCATGCTCGTCCGATGCGGTCGTGACCATCCCGCCCTCGCCGGTCACGACGTTCTTCGTGACGTAGAAGCTGAAGGCTCCGAAATCGCCGAACGTCCCCGCGTGGCGTCTCCCGACCAGCGTCTCGATCGCGTGGGCGCAGTCCTCGATCACGGCGAGGTCGAGACTGCCCGACAGCTCGACGATCTCCTCGATCGCGCACGGACGGCCCGCGAAGTGCACGGGAATCACGGCGCGTGTTCGCCCGCCATGCCGCCGGGCGATCTCGTCGGGTGTCAGGCACATCGTCTCCCGGTCGACATCGGCGAGCACCGGATGCCCACCGGCGTGGATCACGGCGTTCGCGGTCGAGGCGAACGTCATCGCGGGCACGATCACCTCGTCGTCGGCCCGCAGGTCGAGTGCCACCATCGCCAGATGCAGTGCGGCCGTGCACGAGTGCACCGCGATCGCGTTCGGCGCGTCGACGTACTCCCGAAACGCCTCCTCGAACCGCTCCACGCGCGGCCCTGTGCCGATCCACGCCGACCGCAGGGTGAGCAGAACCTCGTCGATCTCGGATTCCCGGAGATCGGGACTTCCGAAGACGAGATAGTCGGCGCGACCGCTCATCGGACTCCGGTGCCGGTGCGTGTGAGTCGCAGAACGAGACCCCTGTTCTCTGCCGGGGCGAGTCCGGATCGCCGGGGCTCCGCGAGCAGGTCGTCGACCGTACACGGCGCGGAGTCGTGAGTCTCGACGAAGAGCTCGTCGACGGGATCCCAGGCCGATGCGGCGGCACGGCAGATCCCGCACTCCGCACCCTCGGCGTCGATCTTCACGATCAGCCTGTGTCCGGAGGCTCTGCGGCGAGCGTCGTCCAGGACGTCGCGTCCCGCCACGACCGAGACGACCTCCGACGAGACCCGGTGCGCGGGTCCCGTCGGAGGCAGGCGGGCGTGCAGCGAATGAGTCCATGACTCGGCGCTCAGGGAGAGCACACCCGACCCCGACTCTTCGCCCACCGCCTCCTGCCTCGTCTCCCATTGCAGGCCTCGTCGGCGGAACGAGGCGGCCGCCCGCTCGAGCAGCGCGAAATTCTCCGAAGCCGGCTCGTACGAGATGACGCAGCGTGCCCCGCCGAGCAGCGCGAAGGCACCGAAATAGCCCTTGTGGGCGCCGACGTCGACGACCACCGCCCCTCCGTAGTCGGCTCCGTACGGGTTCTTCCGGGGCACGAAGATCTCCCGCAGCGTCTCGAGGTCGCTCGCGAGCGTGCTCCGGTTCAGAAACACCTTTCCGCCGTCCCGCAACGGGACGCCGGCGCGACCGTGACGATGCCAACGCGTCGCGGAGATGGCCGTCAGCTTCACCCGACCGGGTACCCCGAAGGGGCCGGCACCGATCAGTTCCCGAATCGCCGCCGACGACGGCATCGTGGCGCCGCCCCATTCGCTCGGCTGAGTCTCCTCCGTCATCCGCGCCATCCTAGGGCCGGTCCGGCGCGTCACCGCACTGCGCCGAGCGGTGCGCCGGACAGCCGCCGGCAGATCCACGTGATCCGCCCGCTCATCCGGCCGCCGACCGAGGAGACAAGCCAGTCCGCATCCTCGCGGGGGAGCACGCGCAGCGACGCCGCGAGGCCCGCGTACACCACGAACGACACGACCATCGCGAGGACCAGGCCGCCGGCCCCGTCGACGAAGCGCAGGATGAGCTCGCCGCAGCCTCCAGCGACCGCGGCGGCGAGAACCGCCCGGGCCAGGTGACGGGGAGCGAGCTGGATGCCTCCGACGAGGCGGACGCAGTAGACGATCCCCAGCAACGCCGCCCCGATCTGCGCCGAGACGTTGGCGAGGGCGGCTCCGAGCGCGTCGAGCTGGGGTACGAGTGCGGCCGCAAGTCCGAGGTCGATGACTCCGGCGAGCACGCCGATGACCACCGGTGCGCGGATCCGGCCGTACCCGAAGAGCAGCCCTCCGCTGAGCCCGCCCGCGGGCACAACCAGCAGCGGTGTGATCAGAACCAGGAAGAGCAGTCCCGCCCCGTTGTACTCGCTGCCGTAGAGGAGGCCGATGAGCGGCGGGCCGAACACGATTCCGCCGGCCGTGAGTGGAATCGAGATGATGAACAGGAGCCTGAGGCCGCGGCCGAAGCCGCTCTGGATCCGCTCGTGCGCTCCTGCTCCGTGGAGCGTCGCCACGGCGGGGGCGAACATGTTGCTGAGAGCCGAAGGGAGGGCGAGGAGGGCTGCATACAGCCCGAAGGCGATCGAATAGAGGGCGATCTGCCGGTCCGTCGAGTAGTGCTCGAGGAAGAAGAACTCCGACCGCTGGAAGACGACGAAGCTCAGGACCATCGGCACCGAGGCGACTGCCATGAAGTGGAGGACCTCCCTCCTGACCTTCCCCAGGGCGACACGCGGGGACGTGATCCGCGCGAGCAGACGGTGCGAGATCGTCCATGCCCAGACGGCCATCACGAGGTTGCCGGCGGCAAGGACGACGAAGATGCTCGTAATTCCGCCTCCCAGCTGCAGTGCGACCATCGTCGCGATCGTCGTTCCGACCCCGCAGGAGAGGATGACGAACGAGTTCTGTCTCCACCTCTGGGCTCCGACGAGGACCGACGCGGGAACCTTGTGCAGGATTCCGACGAACGCGCCGATCGCGCCGAAGACCCAAGCGAGACGAGGAGCGCCTCCGAACGCGGCCATCAGCAGCAGCACCGCCGCTGCGGTCCCGGCTGCCAGCAGTCCGAAGCGGCGGGCCCACGAGTAGAGCGAAAGAATCCTTCCGTCCTCGCCCTTGCCGATGAGCTCGGCGACGTATCTCGGCATCGACGCGGCGAAGCCGCCCGAGCAGATGGTGATCGCCGAGATGACGATGAAGGAGATGTAGCTCTGCCGACCCATGCCGTCCGGGCCCAGCGCTCGTGCGGCCACGATCGAGATCAGCGCCGTCATCACATATGGAGAGAGGTGCGAGGCCGTCTGCCACGGCCCGCCGCGAACCATGTGCGCTCCGGCCTGCTCGACGCTGTCCTCGAACGGCGAGGAACCGGCGGCGTCGGGCGCGGCCGGGCTCGTCAATCGGGTGCTCACGAAACGTTCCCTCCGCCGGGGCTCCCCCGGCGGACCACGCGGACGGTTCTCTTCGCGATGCGGCCCGGCAGCCTCGCGGCCTCGACGGCGCGGCCGACCCGGCGCATCACCTGATCGTCCGCCGCGGTTCGCTTCGCTCCCGAGAGCTGCCAGAACGCGGCCCAGACGTAGAAGTGAAAGGCGACGAGGACGCCGGCGCGCAGGAAGCCCGGTACTCCCTCCCGCCAGGGCTCGGCGACGACGAACTGCCTGTACGCCTTCCCGCCGAGCGTCCGCAGCATGGCGCGTGCCGTGAACACCTGTCCTCGATCGACCATCGACTGCGCCTCGGCGGGCGCGTAGCGAAGCGCTCGCTCGATCGCCTCGGCGACGGTTCGGTTGCGGTCGTGGATCATGACGAGGTCGTCCCGCGCGGGCAGGTCAACCCTGCGGTCGGGCGTGACGCTCGGCAGGGCGTTCGGCACTTCGGGCCACCGTACGCTCGCCCGCCGATAGAAGCGGGGCTTGGGATCGTAGCGGTGCATCGGATGAGTGGCCGGATAGCCGAGGTCGTAGTTCATGAACGGGATCGCGACGACGTCGATGTCGTCTCGGTGGCGTAGGCGCAGGAGCTCCTCACGCAGGCCGGGTGTCACCCGCTCGTCGGGATCCATTGCGAGGATCCAATCGCCGGTGGCGGCGTCGGCGACCACGTTCCTGACTGCTTCCACGACCGGTACTCGCTCGTGGCTGATCACTCGCGCGCCGTGACGACGAGCTACGCCCGCCGAGTCGTCACTGCTCTGGAGATCCAGGACGATGATCTCGTCCGCCCAGCCGACGGACTCGAGGCATGCAGGCAGCTTGTCGGCCTCGTTTCGGCAGACGATGCAGACGCTGACGGTCGGGGCGGCGCTCATCTCCTGTGGTTGTCGGCGATCCGACAACCTTGCACGAGTCCAAGTGGAACTCGGCGGACGAGCGCCTCCGCGAGGGCCGCGCACCCGCGTCGTTCGCCGGGGCCAACGGTCGTGCCGGTCATGGCAGTTGGTCCAGGATCCGCCTGATTCGAACTCGCATCCAGAGCAGGACGAAGAGTCCCAGCCGTTCGAGGACGGTCGTCGACCGGCTTGTTCTGAGAGCTGCGCGCACCTGGGTCCAGGCGACCCCTTCGCGGCCCGCGTACAGCAGGCGACCGGCTCTGCGGATTGCCGTCGTCGCGGCGATCTCCAGAGCCTCCTCGCTGATCTGGTCGGCCCGTTCCGGCGGCAGGAGACGTCGGTTGAGGTCGATCACCATGCGGAGCTCGCGGACGTACCGCTCGGCCGAGAGGGCGCTGGTGATCGACGAATCGTGCACCCGGTAGAGCGCGAGCGGCTCGGGCTCGTACCAGACCGGGTAGTG
>Ga0070684_100001018_pt1 | contig 19983 bp, 10 predicted proteins | sample KBSC723LmetaG_FD_65653 | JGI IMG/M metagenome (GOLD analysis project Ga0070684, IMG submission 65653) | Corn rhizosphere microbial communities from Kellogg Biological Station, Michigan, USA - KBS C7.2-3L metaG | ecosystem: Host-associated > Plants > Roots > Rhizosphere ...
TACAAGGCGATCCAGAGCACCGAGACCCCCTGGGCCACCGACGAGGCGAAGGCCCGCGCGCTGGACGTGACCCGCCGGACGATCGTGCTGCTGAAGAACGCGAACGGCACGCTGCCGCTTGACCGCAGCAAGACCAAGACGGTCGCGGTCATCGGCCCGCGCGCCGATTCGGTCGTGCGCGACTGGTACGGCGGCACCCCGCCCTATCCGTACGTCACCGGGCGCCAGGGGATCGTGAACAAGCTGGCCGGTACGGACGCGAAGGTGATCTACGCGCTGAACGACAACGGCGGCGGCGCGGCGTCGACGGCGGCGTCCGCGGACGTCGCGGTCGTGTTCGTCGGTAACCACCCGACCTGCGGCGAGCCGTATCCGCCCTGGGGAACCTGCCCGTCGCAGTACGAAGGGCGCGAGCAGGTCGACCGCGTCCACATCGGCCTCGAGCCGGAGCAGCTGACGCTGGTACAGGCCGTCGCGGCCGCGAACCCGCGCACGATCGTCGTCCTGGTCTCCAGCTTTCCGCAGGCGATCGGGTGGATCAACGACAACGTCCCCGCGATCGTGCATGTGACCAACTCGGGGCAAGAGCTGGGCAACGCCGTCGCGGACGTGCTGTTCGGCGATTACAACCCGGGCGGGCACACGACCACCACCTGGTACCAGAGCGAGACCGACATCCCGACCGCGATCACCGACTACGACATCAAGAAGGGAACGACCTACTGGTACTTCACGGGAACGCCGCTCTACCCGTTCGGCTACGGTCTGTCGTACGCGACGTTCGAGTACGGGAACCCGAGCCTGAGCGCCCCGACGCTGCCGGCGTGTGGCAGCGTCGAGGTCGGCCTCGACGTGATGAACACCAGCGCGGTCGACGGCGACGAGGTCGTGCAGCTTTACGTCAGCTATCCGGGCTCCGACGTGCAGCGCCCGCTGCAACAGCTGCGCGGCTTCCGGCGCGTCCATATCGCGGCCGGCGCGACGACGCGCGTGACGATCCCGCTGCGCGCTGCGGATCTCGCCTACTGGGGCGAGAACGCGGGGCGCTTCCTGGTCGAGGACGGCAAGTCGGTCGAGTTGCAGATCGGGGCCTCTTCGCGAGACATTCGCCTCAGGATCCCTCTCGCCGTCACGCGCTGATCCGATCCGCCTCCTTGACCCGCACCCTTCGCGCCTCCCTGCTGCTCTGCCTGCTCGGCTGCTCGCCGGGGATCCAGGGCTTCCGCGCCGAGCCGAACGTGATCTGCAGCGGCGCCCCGACGACGCTCAGCTGGATCGCGTCGGATGACGGAATGCTGTCCAGCACGCCGCCCGACGCGACGCTGGGTCCGGTGCCCGCGACCGGGACGCGCGCGGTGATGCCCGCGGCAGCGACCACCTACCGGCTGACCGTCAAGCGCGGGTGGAAGACCGTCTCGCGCGACCTCGGCGTCGAGGTCGTGGCCGCGCCGGCGGAGGCCAAGACGATCGGCGCGTCGGTGGCCGATCCCTCGACGACGTGCGCGGGAAACACGCTGGCGGTCACGGTCACGGCGCCGGCGTCCGCCTGGGACGCGCGCATCCAGGTCGCCACCGTCGGCCTCGCCCCGGGCGTCGATCGCACTTATCACGTCGAGCACGCGGGGCGATCGGCGGACGTGTCGCCGGGCGCGCCGTCGGCGGCGTTCGCCGGGCTGCCCGTGCAGGGCAGCTGGCGCCTGTCGACGCCGCTCGCGCCCACCGAGGCGTGCGGCCGCAACGTTCCGCGCAGCCTCATCATCGAGGTCGCGTCGACCTGTTCGCGATGACGAAAGGAAAGAGAGCGCGCCCATGACCCCGGCGGAGCTACGCACGCGCATCGACACCTTCGTGTTCTTGATGCTGGAGAACCGGTCCTTCGACCATCTGCTCGGCCACCTCCGGCTGCCCGGGTTCGGCGGCCGCGCCGACGTCGAAGGCCTGACCGCCCTGGACAACCCGGACTACGCGAACCCACGTGCGAACGCCCGCATCGCTTACCCGTTCATCGCGTCGGACGACGCGCCGTTCCCGGGCGACCTGCCCCACGATCGTCAGGAGGTCGCGAGCCAGATGGCCTACGCGGGCGCGGCCGGCGGCTACGTGATGAACGGGTTCGTGCAGTCGTACGAGCTGTACAGCGCGACGACGGGCCTGCCCGATCCCCCGCCGATGCGCGTGATGACGCCGCCGCTGATCCCGGTGACCAGCTTCCTCGCCGACCAGTACGTCGTGTGCGACCACTGGCACGCGCCGTTGCCGACGTCGACGCACCCCAACCGGCTGATGGCTGTCAGCGGCACCTCCATGATCGACCGGACGCCGGGCGGCCTCCTTCCCGAACAGGACCTGGTCTTCGACTGGCTGGACCGCCACGACGTCCGCTGGCGCGTGTATTCGGCGGGCTTCTCGTTCTTCATGCTGATGCCCAAGATGTGGCCCTGGCTGCTGACCGATCGTTTCCGATCGGCGTCGCGCCTCGCCTACGACGTCCAGCACGAATCGTCGGAGACGTTCCCGCACGTCATCTTCGTCGAGCCCGACTACCACGACTCGCCCGTCCACCTGAGCGGACACGGCAACGACAATCACCCGCCCCTGCCGATGAGCTTCGGCGAGGTCTTCGTGAAGGCGGTGTACCAGGCGCTGACCTCGAACCCGGCGCGCTGGGCGAAGACGCTGTTCGCGCTCAGCTACGACGAGCACGGCGGCTTCTTCGATCACGTGCCGCCGCTGCGGGTACCGATGGAGGCGCCGGCGGGCGCGACCTTCGCGGCGGGTCCGTTCACGTCGACCGGCCCGCGCGTCCCCGCGCTGCTGATGTCGCCCTACGCGCCCCGGCGGACGGTGGCGCACGGGCTGTACGACCACACCTCGCTCCTCCAGATGCTGGCCGATCGGTTCGACAACAGCGGCGCGCCCTACTCGGCCCACGTCGAGGAACGGCGCCAGGCGGACGATCCGATCGGCTCGGTCACCGAGGCGCTGTCGCCGGACGCGCGCGCCGACATCCCGCGGATTCCGGACGCGCCCCTCGTGGGCACGGCCCCGCTGGTCAGCGTCCGCGCGCCCGCAACGGACAGCCAGCGATCGTTTGCGACCGCGGCCACGGCGTTCGCGGGCGCCCGCGGCCAGGACGCGCTCCAGAAATACCCGCAAATCGCGCAGTTTCTCGCCGCCGGCTCAGCGGTCGAAGACGACGCGTAGCGACGGAAGCGCAAGCATCCTCGAAGCTCTATGCATGCCGCTATGCGTGGCGCACACCGACGTAGATGACTATGCTGGTCGTCGAATTTGCCGAAATAGGGCAACGGATGACCGCTCAGCCAGATCGTTTGTCGCGCTCCACCGGTGGCAGCAGCCACGCGGTGCACTTCTACGAGAACGACGAAGAACTCGCGGACCGCGTCGCCGCGTTCATCGGTGAAGGCCTGCTCGCCGGCACGCCCGCGGTCATCGTCGCGTCGGCGCTGCACCGCCAGCAATTCACGAGCCGCCTCGCGGCCATGCAGATCGACATCGAGGCCGAGCGCGCCGCCGGCAACCTCACGATCCTCGACGCTGCGGCGACGCTCGGCAAGTTCATGGTCGGCGACGTCCCGGACCGCGAGCTGTTCACGCGGATCATCGGCAGCGTCATCGAGTCCATCGGCACGCGCAGCAACCGCTGGGTGAAGGTCCGCGCCTACGGCGAGATGGTCGACCTCCTCTGGAGGGGCAGAAATCGAACCGCCGCGATCGCGCTCGAGGAAATGTGGACGGACCTGAGCGGCCTGTACCCGATCGATCTCCTGTGCGCGTACGCGATGCCGGGCCTGGGCGCCACGGCGGGCGGACCCGGCCTGGGCGACATCTGCGCCGAGCATACCGACGTCTCGATCGGCGCGGCTGCGACCGAAGACGGCGATGTCGTCGGCGAGGCGATCAGCGACCTCCATCATCAGACGCGGGCCCTGGCCGCGGAGATCGCCCACCGCAAGCAGGTCGAGACCGCCCTGCGGGCGTCGGTCCAGGAGCTGAAGCGCGCCCAGGCGTCGGAACGCGAGCGCGCCGCGCGGGCCAAGCATCTCGCCGACGATCTGAGCGAGACCATCCGGGTCAACGAGCTGTTCATCGGCGTGCTGGCCCACGACCTGCGGGCGCCGCTGACCGCGATCATCACAGCCGCGCAGCTGATCAAGAAGCGAGAGGCGCTCTCGTCCGATGGACGCAACGCCAAGGCGCTGGGACGCGTCCTGTCCAGCGGCGAGCGCATGTCGCGCATGATCGAGCAGTTGCTGGACTTCACGCGGCTGCGCGTCGGCGGGGGCATCGTCATCGAACCCCGGGAGACCGATCTGGTCACGCTGGCGCGCCAGGTGGTCGACGAGCTGGACGACAGCTATCCCGATTGCGCCGTCGACCTCCAGCAGATCGGCGACACGAAGGGCCTCTGGGACGCCGATCGACTGGGTCAGGTCCTCTCCAACCTCGTGGCGAACGCGTTCCAGCACGGTGTCCCTGCGGCCGGCATCCGCGTCGTCGTGGACGGCAGCACGCCCGACGCCGTGTCCGTGAAGGTCCACAACATGGGGGCGATCGCGCCCGCCCTGGTCGGACAGGTCTTCGACCCATTGACGGGCGGGCAGCGGCGTCGCGACCGATCGCGCGGCCTGGGCCTGGGTCTGTTCATCACCAGGAAAATCGCCGAGGCGCACGGCGGCGATGTGACGGTGTCGTCGAACGACGCCGAGGGCACGACGTTCGCGCTGTCACTGCCGCGGGTCACTCAAGGCGCCGAGGCCCAGGCGGCGCTCGCGCGCGGGGCCGGCGTCTCCCACGCGCGCGACAACATCAACCTCGCGGCGCTGGCGCAGGATCAGCTGCGCGAGAGCCAGACGCGGTTCCGGCTGCTCGTCGAGGCGGTCAAGGACTACGCGATCTTCATGCTCGACCCGACGGGCCGGATCGTCACCTGGAACGCGGGCGCGCAACGGATCAAGGGCTACGAGGCGCGTGAGATCCTCGGCCACCACTTCTCGGAGTTCTACGAGGAGCACGAGATCCGCTCCGGGAAGTGCGAGCGCGAGCTGGAAGAGGCGGCGCGCGAGGGGCGCTTCGAGGACGAGGGGTGGCGCCTCCGCAAGGACGGCACGAAGTTCTGGGCGAACGTCGTGATCACCGCGCTGCGCACCGAGAACGGCGAGCTCGTCGGATACGCCAAGGTCACGCGGGATCTGACCGACCGCCGCCGCATGGAGGAAGAGCGCCTCAGCCTTGCGCGCGCCGAGGAGGCGATCCGCCTGCGCGACGAATTCCTGTCGCTCGCCGCGCACGAGCTGAAGACCCCGCTGACGGTCCTGCAGCTGCAGCTGGACACGCTGCACGATCGCATGGACGACTCGGGCCAGCGCGTCGCCAAGAAGCTGCAGCGGGCCGCGCAGAGCAGCGAGCGCCTGTCCCTGCTGGTCGAATCGCTGCTGGACGTGTCGCGCATCGCGACCGGCCGCTTCGCGCTGGACATCAAGGAGTTCGATCTGGTCGACACCGTCAACCGCGTCGTCGACGGCTTGCGCCCCTCCGCCGAGCGGGCGCGCTGCGAGGTGTCCGTGGTCTCGTCGGAGCCGATCATCGGCGCCTGGGATCGCCTTCGTCTCGAGCAGGCGCTCACGAACCTGCTCGCGAACGCGATCAAGTACGGTGCGGGCTCGCCGGTCGTGGTCTCCGCCGGCCGCCAGGGAGGCGAGGTCGTCGTCGAGGTCCGCGATCACGGCCCCGGCATCCCCGAGGGCGAGGTCGGCCGCATCTTCCAGCGGTTCGAGCGAGGCGCGTCGATCCGCAACTACGGTGGGCTGGGCCTGGGGCTCTATTTCATCCAGGCGATCGTCGACGCGCACGGTGGCTCGGTGAGCGCCACGAACGCGAGCGACGGCGGGGCGCTTTTTCAGATGACGCTGCCCTTGCGCACCATCCTCGCGCCGGAGACGGCCGATCTGCAGCAACCGGTAGACGTGAATTGACCAGCGGGGGGCACCGGATCTTCGTCGTCGAGGACGAGGAGATGATCCGCGAAAGCATCGTCGAGTTTCTCGACGAGAACGGCTACGAGGCGGTGGGCGCGGCGCATGGGCGCGAGGCGCTCGACAAGCTGAACACGTCCGGCACCGCCCTGCCCTGTCTGATCCTCCTCGACCTGATGATGCCCGTGATGGACGGGCGCGCGTTCCGCGAGCAACAGCTGCAGTCGCCGGGGCTGGCGGGGATCCCGGTCATCGTCTTCAGCGCCTACCGCGACGTCGCGAAGGCCGCGGGCGAGATGACCGCGGCGGGCCATCTCGAGAAGCCGCTGCGGCTCCCGGACCTGCTGCGCACCGTGCGCCGGCATTGCGGGAGCGGCAGGCCGGCGCAGCCGCCGGCCTGATCGCGACCCGGAACGCGACTACTGGCTGTTTCGCTGGGTGAAGTGCGGCTCTGCGGCCAGCCGCGCGAACGCCTCGGCGATCCCGATCGACCCCGACTGCAGCGCGGTCACCTGGCTGGCGCCCAGGCAGGACTCGTCGCTGCCGTACGCGTACGCCGCCAGATACGCCGACATGCACTCGTGGATGATCGGCTGGTTGGCGACGGCGGTCATCAGGTCGTCCTCGCCGTTGAAGGTGATCATCGTGGTGTCGGGCGCGGTGATCGTCCCCGTCGAATTGATGTCGAAGGTCTTCTCCTTGGCGCGGAAGCGCCCGCCCTCGTCGAAGTGCTCGAACGCGAAGCCGAGCGGGTCGAACTGCTTGTGACATGTCGCGCAGCTGCCGGCCGCGTGCAGCTTTTCGTACCGGTCGCGCGTCGTGTTGATGCCGGTCATCACCGTCGTCGTATCCAGCTGCGGCACGTTCGGCGGCGGCATCAGGTGCGCCCTGCAGAACAGCTTGTAGTACGTGAACAGGCCGCGCTTCGTCGGCGATGACGTGTCCGATCCCGCGTGCCCCGCCAGGAACGCGCCCTGCGCGAGCACGCCGATGCCGGTCCCCGCCGGCCGCGTCACCGACGCGTAGTCCGACGCAGGCGTCGGGAAACCGCCGGTATACATGTTCCCGGTCGCGTAGTAGCTGGCGAGCGCCTTCGACGGGTTCGTCGTGGTCGCCGTCAGCAGCTGCTTCATGCCGCCCGCGTTCTGGAACACGGTCTGGTCGATGAATGTGCGCGTCTCCTTCACCATGTCGGCGCTGACCGACGCGTACGACGTGATGTTGGGCTTCTGGACCGACGTGACGTTCGAGTAGTCCAGGTACTGCTCGAAGAAGCGGTGCAACATCTGCTTGCCCGCGTCCGTCGCGATCATGCTCTTCGCGAGCGCTGACGTGTCGCCCAGGTTCCCGCTCGCCGCCATGGTCAGCATCGCGTCCGTCGGCGTCGTACCGGTGAAGGTGTACGCGAGCTCGGTCGCGATCTCGTAGGCCGAGAGCTGGCGCATGCCGCCGCCGCTGTCGCTGCCGACCTCGCTGCGGTAAAGCGCGTTGGGCGACTGGATCAGCGCGACGATCATCCACTTCAGCGCGGTCTTGAAGTCCGACTTCCCCTTCGACGTGTCGAAGAAGGTCAGGTAGCGGTCGTGCTCGGCGGTCGTGATCGGGCGCCGGAACAGCCGCCGCCCGTACTTGTTCAGGAACGTCTCGGCGCAGGTGCGGTCGGCCGCGCCCGTCGAGCACGGCAGGGTCGTCGCCAGCGGCGTCCCCACCAGCGCGGTCGCCAGCGACAGCGCCGTGTCGACGTACGCCCCCGCGAGCTGCGCGCCCACCTGCGCCGTGCCGTCGTTGTCGAAGCCGTGCGACGAGATCGTCGCCGACGGCAGCGACATCGTCCACTGCCCCTTCACCTCGGGGAAGACGTCGTTGAGCGTGTTCTGCAGCTCCACGCCCGTCATCAGCCGCAAGAACGGCCGGCCCAGCGACGGGCCCGAACAATCGAGGTGGAAGTTCGGATCGCCCGACGAGCCGGCGGTCCCGGTGCCGGTGCTGCCGGCCGTGCCGCCGCCGGCGGTCCCCGGGTTGCCCGAGTTGCCGGCGGACCCGGTGGCGGAGGTGCCCGCCGCCCCCGCGGTCCCCGTCGGGTTGTCCGCCGGCCCGGCGCCCGCGCACGCGGACACCAGCGCCAGCGCGCCAATCGAAGCGAGCCGCTTCACGACAGCACCCCCGGCAACACACCCATCTGTCCGGGGAAGGTGACGTTCGCCGCCCCCATGGCCTTCGCCATCGTCAGGTAGATGTCCGCCGCCGGGCGGTTGACCGCCCCGGCCTTGTCCTTCGTGTCGATCGGGAACTGCACGACCTGGCCGCTCTTCAGCGCGCCCCCGGCCTTGCCGATCGTGACCAGCGGCAGGTAATCGGGCGTCTGCGGGTAGAGGATCTCGCTGACCCGCGTGTGGTCCTGCCCGTCGCCGATCTCGCTCATCACGTAGATGAGGCTGTTGTCGAGGACCTTCGTCCCCGGCGCCGCCGGATCGTCGGTCGTCGCCAGCTTGCTGATGACCTTGGTCACCAGCTGGGTCCAGAACCACTTCTGCGCGGTCGCGAACGGCGCGCGAATCCCGGTTTGCAGGTTCTGGATGTCGATCGCCGAGTTGTACTGCCCCCACGGCGGCGTCGTATTCGCCTGGTACTGCGTGTGCGACAGGCCCAGGTGGTGCGAACCGGGCGCGTTCGCGAAGCTGAAGTTGAAGTCGCAGGTCGCGAACATCGGCATCAAGCCGATGACGGGCGCCGCGTTGCAGATCATCGCCTGCGCGATCAGCTCCAGCTGCGCGGCGAACAGGAGCTGGAAGTTCTTCTCGTCATAGAAGTAGTCGCCCGCGCCGCCCGGCTGCGGCACGTTGCCGGCGCTCTGCGTCCGGACCATCTCGACGCTGGGCAGGTTCGGCTTCGACGAGCAGGCCGACGTCGGCATCACGACGTTGCCGTCCGCCTGCAGCGACTGGATCGCCGCCAGGTGGGTCGCCAGCTTGTTGTTCTCGTTCGTCAGGCTCTGCAGCGTCGTCTGCAGGCCCTGCACCTCGGACGCCGTGAACGCGAGGAGGTCCTTGCGCAGCTGCACGTCCGCGTTGACGGGCGGCTGCGTCGTCTGGCCGCCGAACAGCGCATCGAACGCCTTGACCGGGTTCTTCTCCGGATCGACGGGCGTCCCGTTCCAGAACAGCATGCCGTTCGCGTCGAGGCCGTTCGTGATGTGCGAGCACGCCCCGAGGATCAACGGCTTCACGTTCAGCGCCTTCGCGATCACATGCTCCACGGAGGTGCGCGACGAGCTCGTCATCGGGTCGGTCACGCCCGAGAGGCAGTTGACGATGCCCGTGTGGGTGTCCGCTGTGCCCGGGTACTGGAACCCCTGGTAGACGTTGACGTAGGACTTGTACGGCTGCAGCGGGCCCAGGATGCTGACGTTCGTCTGGTCCAGCGCGAAGTCGGTGTAGTTCGCCGTCGCCTTCGGATCCAGACCGGTGACCTTGGGATTGAAGTGCTCGGGCGCCGTCCCGTGCGGGATGTACATCAGGAAGAAGCGCTTGGGCGCCGCGGTGGTCGCCGCGGTCGCCATGCGGGCGAGCCGCATCGCGGCCGGCACGGACATGCCGAGGGCAGCCGCCTTGAGGAACATGCGGCGATTGACCGCGAGCTCCGCGCGAGAGGGGGCAGGACGTCTCCGACCTAGGGGCATGACTTAAGCTCCTTCTGGACGTTAATGACGCGAGGGACGTGGCGCCGCCGCCGCCGCCGACCGCAGAAAAGCTACCACGCCCGACGGAAAAGCAACGTCCGCATTTTTGCGCTCGAGTGCATTCCGCCACCGGCGGTTCGGTCATCGAAAATTCTTTTTCGCGCCGGCCCCGCCGATTCTTGAGCCGCGGCGCCGACCCTGCCCCGCGGGCACTTCGCTAGTAGCTTTTCTTCCAGACCAGATCGCCGGTGGCGGTGCCGAGATCGCCGTATTCGGCTTCGATCTCCCAGCGCGAGGTGATCTGGAATTCGAGGTGAACGGCGTTGCGGTTCTGATAGCGCATCGGGTCCGCGGCGACCCTGCCGACGTAGCCGACGTAGAGGCGGTCCGTCAGGTACCGTCCCGCCTCCACCTTGGTGCCGCCGAGGCCTTCGCCGCCGACGTCGATGGTCAGCACGTCGAAGGGCAACCGGTCGGTCAGGGCCGACTGCAGCTTCGACGCGAGGAAGCCACCGACGAGCGACGCCGCCTGGTTCGCCGGCGATGCGCCCGGCGCGCCACCGCCGCCCAGCTGGAGGTGGCCGCTGATGATCAGCGTGTACAGCTGCGACTCGCTCAGATCCGGTCGGTTCGGTGACGTCACGGTGAGCGTCAGCTTGTCGATCGGCCCCTTCGCGGTGATCAGCACCGTCACGTTCTCGGTGTTGTTGACGTGCTCGGCGCGCACGTCCAGCTCGGGGTGATCGGGCGAGCCTCCGAACGTCAGCGTCGAATCCGCCTTGAGGTCGAAGCGCCGGCCGTAAACGTCGATGCGTCCTCGCATGACCGTGACCTGGCCGAACACCTGCGTCTGCTCGCCGACCTTCACGCGAAAATCGCGCGACAGACCCAGCTCGAGGTAGGCGTCCTTCCCCGAGACCCAGAGGTGACGCGGCGAGTTCACCTTCAGGCGCAGGCTGGGCATCCGCGACGGCCCTGGCCGCCCGGGCGCGCTCGCCGCCTTGTCCAGCGCCCTCAGCTTGGCGGCCTGCTCCCGGTTCAAGGGCTGGCCGCCGTCCATCAAGATGATGTCCGGGGGCTCGGCGAGCGGTTGCAGCTCCCTGCGGCTCCTCTCCGGCAGCTCGATGCGCGCCTCGTCGATATCGAGGTCCAGCTTCGTGTCGGGCGGCACCGCGCGCCCCCGGAGCCGGGACGTCAGCGACACCACAGCCAGCGGCTGGCCCTCGATGTAGATCGGGAGGTGATCCAGCTTCGCGTCGGCGGTGACGTCGTATGCGTTGCCGCCCGCGCGCGTCGCGGTGCCCGTCAGCCGCGCGTGGCCGGAGCCACTCGCCGCTTTCAACTCGTCGAGCACGACAGCCTTGTCGTCGCCGTGCAGCGCGAGGTGGATGTCGCGGTACTCGCCGAATTCGGTCACGCCGAGCACGCCGTCCTTCCATTCGAGGCGCCCGTCCAGGCGCGGCGCGGCCGCCGTGCCCTGCACCGTCAACGACGCGGTCAGCAGGCCCGCGATCGTCCGGATCTGCGGCGTCACGCCCGACAGCCCGCGCAGCTCGAACTGCTGCGCCTCCAGGCGCGCTTCGAACGGCGCCCGCTGGAGATCCACGCCGCGCGTGACCGCTGGATACCCGAGATCCATCTTCATCGCGGCCGTCGCGTGCAGCCCGCCGCCGTTCGCGGACGACAGGCGGGCGTCGACCTTCGCCTGGCGATCGGCGTAGCGGGCCTCGACCTGCGCGTAGCCGACGGCCTGCTTGTCCAGGTAGACGTCGCTCGCCTGCGCGTGGAACAACGCGCGCGGCGCGCCCAGCGTGCCGTCGACGGTCAGATCGCCGTGCAGCTTGCCCTTCAGCGCGCGCGCCGGATCGCGGCTGGTCCGGGCCTGAAGGCCCAGGCGCTGGATCACGTACGGCCCGAACACCGCGCGCAGCTCGATGGGCGCGTCCGCCAGGTGCGTCCCGTCGAGCAGACGGCCAAGCGGGACGCCCACCCGCGACTCCAGCGCCAGCAGCGGCCGGCGCTGGCGCACGACCCGGACGCGCGCCGCGATGCCGCCGTCCAGGTCGACCTCGATGCGCCCGTCGGTGGGCGGAAATCGCGGCCCGGTGGCGCCGGCGACGTCGACAGCCACCGTGCCGTGCGGCGCCGCGGCGGTGCCCGTCACGGACAGCTGCGAGGACAGCGTCCCGCCGATGCGCGAGGCATGACCGGCGACGCGCGCCAGGTCCGCGAGCGCCACGCGATCGACGGTGCCCTTGATCTCGAACGGCGTGCGCTTCAGGGCGTCCACCGTCGGCGGGCGGCGCAGGACGCCGCTCAGCGACAGATCCGTCGTGAGATCGATGCGCGCGTGGACCGGCGCGCTGCTGGTCAGCTGCGCGGTGATCTTGCCGTCGCCCTCGCCCTTCAACGACACATCGAGATCGCCGATCCGCCGATCTTCGAACGCCAGGCCGCGACCGGTCAGGGACACCTGCGCGCGCGGCTCGCCGACGCGGCCGTCGATCTTGATCGACGCGCGCGCGTGTCCCGCGAGGCGCGGGACCTTCTGACCCGCGGTGTCGGCGACCGTCTTCGCGATCGCGGCCAGGTCGGTGTCGCCGACCTCGACGTCCAGCGCGATCGGCGCGCGCTTGTTGCGGGGCGGCCAATCCCCCGGCAGGTCGAAGTGCGCCGTGGCGGCGACCCCGGGCGCGCGCGCCTTCAGGCCGCCGCGGGCGCGGCCACGCTCGAGCCGCGCGTCGAGATCGAGCGACAGGTCGCGGTGACCGTGGATGCGGCCGCCGGCCAGCTTCGCGGTCGCCAGGATGCGCGGGTGCGCCCCGTCCTCCGCCCGGACGTCCGCGTCGACGACGCCGCCGAGGCCCATCGCCGGGTCGATCAGCGCGCGCGGCAGCCGACCGAGGTCTAGCCGCGAGACGACGACGTGCGCGGTCTTCACGTCGCCGTGGGCGCGAAGGTCGATCGCGAGGCGCTGCCCCGGCGTCGTCACGTCGGCCAGCTCGAAGCCTGACAGCGCGACCCCACCCACCAGCGACAGCTTGGCGCGCCGGCGAAGCGTCCAGGTGGCCTCCGGATAGCGGATGTCCAGCGCGTCGACCAGGAAGACCCGGCGGTCGCGCGGGTCGCGGGTCCCGCCGATGTCGACGCTCAGCGGCTGCGGCCCCGCGATCGCGACGTGCGCGGTGAGGTGGCGGCCCGCGGTGCGCGCGGTGACGACGGGCGCGCGCAGCTGCTGCGCGCCGAGCGCGACGGACGACGCGCGCGCGTCCAGCTCGAAGGAATCGGGCGCGCCGAGATCGGGGATGCGCGCGTCGGCCGCGAGGTCCTTCACCCGCTTGTCGTCGAAGCCGAGCGATGGGAAGCGCGCCGCGACCCGGACCGACGGCGCCGCGAGCGTGCCGCCAGCCTCGACGTCCACCCGCCCGTGCCCCCAGAGCGGCAGCCGATCGAGCGCGAAGTCATGCGCGAGCGCGCGTGCCATCACGCCCAGATCGGTCGCGTCGATCCGCGCCTGGGCAGCAATTCGATCGCCGTCGAGGTTGCCATCGGCGTCCAGGCCCAGGCCCCGGACCGCGGCGTGCACCTTCGCGTGACCCTGGCGGGTTTCGGTGTCGAGCTCACCCTGGGCGTCGACCCGTCCGCCGCGCACGCGGATCGACAGCTGCGCGCCGACGTGCGCGCCCGCGAGGCTGCCCTTGCCGTGAATCGACAGCTCGGCGACGTGCACACGCCTGCCCTGCTCACCCCCGGCGGAGGTTCGGTAGTCGATCACGCCGTCGGTGACGGCCAGCGCCTGCACGTCGACCGCGATCCGGTTTTCGCTCGGCGGCGGCGTGCCCGCGGGCCGGGGAGCCGGGGCCTTCGGCTGCGGTGGCGCGAGCGCGCGGGCCAGGTTCAACCCGCGACCGTCCTGCACCAGCGCCAGCTCGGGCCGCCGGATCTCGACCGCGCGCACGTCGACGTGCCGGCGGAGAAGCGCGAGCGGGGAGAACCAGACGTCGACGCGCTCGACGCGACCGACGAACTGTCCCTCCGGATCGTAGAGGGCGACATCCTCCAGCGTCACCCGATCGCCCCCGAACGCGAACCGGTCCAGCGTCATCGTTCCGGCCAGCGCCGCGTTCAGGCGCGGCAGCGCGATGCGCCGGACCAGCTCTCCGCCGCGCCCGGTCTGCAGGAACGTCCAGGTCACGCCCGCCAGCAACGCGATCGCCGCGAGCGCGACGACCGCGATCTTCGCGGCGATGCGCAGGCCCTTCGCGACAGCCCGGATCAAAACGCCTCTCCTATCGCGATGTGCAGCGCGCACATGCTGTCGGGCACCGGTGTGGCGACGTTCGAACCGAACAGCCCGAAGCAGCTGTTGTTCGCCTCGTAAGGCACCTGCACGACCGCGCCCGCCGCGTCGACCGCGAACAGCGGCGGCAGATCGCCGAACGGCAGCCGCCGCGCCAGGTCGACGCGCACCGGACCGACCGGCGTGAGCAGGCGGACGCCGACCCCGACCGCCCACAGCACACGCGGGACGTCCCCCGGCATCAAGCGCCCACGCCGGACCTGGCCGTAGTCGACGAACGCCGCCACGCGCAGCGACGGCGTCAGCGAATAGCGCACCTCGAAGCTGCCGTCGATCATCCCATTGCCGCCGATCGGAACGGTGACCTGGGTCGTGGGCACGCCCGGAGGCGGCGGCACCTGCAGCAGCGGCGACAGGCGGCGGTCCGCGAAGCCGCGCATCGAGATGCTGCCGCCCGCGTAGAGACGCGTGGTCACCGCGCTGTCGTCGGGGTTCCCCGAGAACGGCCACAGCTCGCCGACGCGCAGGCGCGCCGCCACAGTCAGCTCGTTGTCGTCCCCGAAGCTGTGGTAGCCGCGCACGTCGGGCAGCACGCGGATGTAGTCGAAGTCACCGCCCAGCTCCGCCCCGCCCTGCTGCAACGAGAAGCTGACGAAGGTGCCGCGCCGCGGATCGAAGATGTGGTCGCGCCGATCCCACGTGATCACCGGTTCCACGTACGACAGCCAGACGAAGCAGTGGTCGCTGGTGGTCTCGCAACCCAGCGTCAGCGGCGCGGTGGCGGCGCTGTTGATCGGCGCGCCGTCCAGGTAGTCCGCCTCGATCCGATAGGCGGGGAAGATCGAGAGCCGCGACGTCCACTGCCACACGACGCCGACCATCGCGCGCGCGCTCAACGCGTTGTACGTCTGCTCCATCGTCCGGTCGAACTCCAGCGTGCTCCGCTCGCGCAGCGACGGCTTGCCGACGAAGCGCGGCTGCTCGAACTCGAAGCGCAGGCGCGCGATCGGGCCGTTGCGCGTCGCCTCGTCGGTGCGACCGGACGAGACCGCGAAGATGCTGGGGAGAAACGCCCACCCCGCCTCGGCCCGCACCGTCAGCTTGCGCAGGCCACCCAGGAAGTCGCGGTTGGTCCATTCGCCGATGCCGCGGACCTCGTTGCGGACCGCGTCGGCGCGCGCCCCGACGCCCAGGCGCAACGTGCGGAACGGCCCTTCGCGGACGATGACCTTCACCGGGATGCGCGCGGTCGTCTCGTCGGGCTCGCCGGCCGCCACGCGGATCGTCGCGAACACGCCCAGGCCGAACAGCCGCCGCTGCGCCTCCTGGATGAGCTCGTCGCTGTATTGAGTCCCTTCCTTGATCGCCAGCCGCACTTGCTCCCAGACCGTGCTGGCCGGAACGCGCGCGCCCGGAACGGTGTCGACCTCGATCGCGCCGAAGTCGTAGCGCCGGCCCGGATCGACGGTCAGGGTCAGGTCGGCGAGCAGCGTCTTCGCGTCGACGAGCGCGCGCCCCTCGACGTGAGCCTTCGCAAAGCCGCGGTCGCGCAGCCGATCGGTCAGCTGGCGCTTCGTCCCCTCCCAGTCCTCCTCGCGAAACACCGCGCCGGTCTCGAGCGGCAGCCTCTCGAGCACCGCCGCGCGATCCGCGGGCGGCAGCCCCTGCACGTCCATCTTACCGACGTGGGTCGGCTTGCCCTCGCGAACCTGCACCTCCAGCTGCACGCCGTCGGGCGGATCCTCGATGACCTGATCGCGGACGATCTGGGCCTGGTAGAAGCCCTTCGCGGCGTAGAGGCGCTCGATGCGCCGCAGATCCGCCTCCCAGGTGGCACCGTCGAAGTGCTCCTTGCGCGCGAACGGCCACCAGCCGGTCTCCTGAGTGAGGAGCCGCTGCTCGATCTGGCGCGACGACAGCTCGTCGTTTCCCGAGATGTGCAGATCCCTGACGATGGGCGTGTCCTTCTTCTGCTGTTGCGACGCGCACCCGACGGACAACGCCACGGACATCACGCAGATCGCGGCGCTCCTCCACCCTGCGGAACTTGCTCACTGTCGGCGAGGCGGGAAGACGCTCAGCGCAACTCGATGCCGGCGCTCGCGATCGCTTCCAGACGTTCCGGATTCCCGTCGAACGAGAGCGCGGTGCGCGTCGCCTGCACGCGAACCAGCACGGCTGGGTCGTGCCGGCCGCTCTCCGGGTGATCGCGGAGGGCGAGATGCGCCTCCAGGCTGGCCCCTGCGTCGACGACGACGCGGTCCGGACCGGCGGTGCCGACCGCCGCCGGCTGGACCCAGAGGCGGCCGCCGATCCAGCTCCGGTGCCGCGGCAGCGCGCCCAGGCCCAGCCGGACCTCGACGCTGGCCGGGACGCCGAGGCCGTGTTGCCGGCGCGCGGGCACGTCGGCGCCTCCAGGGAAGTACGCATGGTAGGCGAGCCCGAGCCCGACCAGGACGTGGTCGCCGAGGTCGCGCCGATCGAAGACCGGCGCCAGCACGCCCCAGCCGAGCTTCGGTTCGGCGGCCAGGTTGCGCGCCCAGTTTCCAGCAAGGTCGAAGTACAGCTCCCAGCCGAACGCGGCGTGCGCGGGCGACTCGGGGATCGTCCGGCGGACGGTGCGATAGCCGAAGAGGCGCGCGTCGTAGGATCGCAGCGCCGGGCGGCCGTTGCCCAGCGCGACGAACGTGGCGTTGCGCCCGACCACCATCGCGGTGTCGCTGGGAAAGCCGAAGCGCCGGTGATCGCCCAGCTGTTCGTCGTAGAGCGCACCTTCCAGGGCGAAGACGGCGGTGGGCGAGAGCCGGGCAGCCCCGTCGCCCGCGATCCCGGCGAGGACGGCGACCTGGTCGATGCCGCTGCGGGACATCGCCGCGTCGTACTCCTGCCGCTCCGATCGGATCACCGAGGCGAGGGCGCCCTCTTCGTCCGGCGCACCGGCGTCGTCGAAGCGCCGCGCCACGAACAGCGACCGCCGTGTCCGCTGCAGCGATCGAAGCGCGCCCGACACGCGCGTCTCGACCGGGACGCAAATGAGATCCGCGTAGCCCACCACGTAGGCCTGCTCATCGATCGGCAGCGCGGGATCGGGAAACAGCAGCGCGTCGCGGAGACCATCCGGGGCGCTCTTCATCCGGGCGACGTCGTAGCGCGCCTCCGATTGCAGCAGGGCGAGCAGGCGCGCGCGGGCGGCGATCGCGTCCGGCGCCGCTCGCCGGACGAACGACAGCAACCCACGGTAGCCCGCCATCCGCGTCTCGGGATCGTCGCTGCTGACGTCGCGAACCGCGCCGGTCGCCTCCGGCGCGAGACCCGCGGCCAGCGCGGCCACCGTCGCGCGAAGCTTGCGATGGCGTTCGCCGTCGGCGCGCGCCTCGGCTTCCAGGTTCGCGAGCGTCGACAGGTGGCTCTCGATCGTCGCGCTGTCCTGCAGCCACGCCCGCACGTCGCCGTCGTCCCCGACGTCGCGGCCCGCGAGCGCGCGCCCGAGGCTGTCATAGGCAGCCTCACGAACAGCCGCCTGTGCGTCGTGGGCGCGAACGAACGCCGCGCGCAGCGCGGGGCGGTCGGCAGCCTCGACGCGCGCGGCGATGCGCGCCTCGACGTCGCGCCGGTGCCGCGAGGTCAACCGCGCCCGATGATCGAAGCTGTGAAGCGGTTCCTCCACGAACTGCAGGAACGGCGCCCCGTCGGCCCCCTTCGCGCGCGCCAGCGGCTCGAGCAGCGAGGCGGGCGGCGCCGCGAGCAGCCCCGGCGCGTCGGTCTCGAACCCCGACGGCCGCACCTGGTCGATCAGATCGAGCATCAACGTCGCGCAGTTGCGGCGGAAGAAGTAGTACTTCGTGCGCGACGCGCGCTCCGCCGTCCAGATGCGCTCCATCAGATCGCGCCGCTCGGCGGGCGACAGGTTCAATCGCCAGCGGCGCAGGTCGCGCCCTTCCAGCACGACATACTCGCGGTAAGCGTCCAGGAACGGGCGTTCATGCAGCGACGCCGTGAAGTAGCCGGCGATCCCTTTCAGAGCGTACGCGCGGTCCGCGGCGAACGGCACGTCGTTGTCGGCGAGGAACGCGACCGTCTGCGAGACGTGTAACGGCGTCGCGCCGTCGTCGTCCCGATAGACCAGGCGGACCAGGATGTGGCCGAACAACGACGCGGCCATCGCCGTCGACGGCGTCGCGAGCACGATCTCGACGTCGGCAAGCCGATCGAGGTCAGCCCAGCGCTCGAAGGCCGGGCAGCCCGGGGGCGCCGCCGGTGATCCGAGCGCCGCCAGGCGACGGCGCACGAACGCGGTCTGGCTGAGCAGGCGGCACCCGACGCCGTCATCCGCCATGCCCCCGTCGACGAACAGCGCCGACACGAAGGACACGAGATCCCAGCGCGGCGAGCGCGCCCCGCGCGGCGCCACGAACGCGGCCTCGCTCTGGTTGTCGGGCCGCGCGTGCAGCGGGTGCGCGAGCGAGAGCTGCCAGGCGTTGATCCGCCGCCAGCCCGGCTCGTCGGACCAGCGCGCTTCGCGATCGAAGCCGAACACCAGCGCCAGCACCACCTGCCGCCCGAGCTCCAGGGCGCCGCGACCGGGCGCGCAGAGATGCACCCGCCCTTGCCCATCCACCAGATCGTCGTCGGACGGAAGGCCATCCGGTTCGCACGCGTCGCGATCGCGGACCACCACGCGCGGCGCCCGCGCGAGGATCGCCGCGGGCACCCGGGCGAGCACCTCCTCGACGCGCGCTCGCTCTTGCGGCGACCACGTCCCGGCCAGCGCCGGCGGCGACGCCGCGCCCGCGACGCCGGCTTCCAGGCCGACGCAGGCGATCGCGACGAGACACCCGATGACGATGCAGCGGGCGCGCACGCGGGCGGGGTCAGCTCCCGCGGCCCGCCGCCATCACGCGGGCGACCAGCGCCTTCGTGCGCGGACGCCCCAGCGCGCGATCCGTGACGCGCATGAAGGCCACGCTGAACCGTTCCGCCTGGCGTTCGTCGATGGGTCCGTCCAGCGCTTCGATCAGCGCGCCCTGCTCTTCCGACCCGTCCAGCGCCCGCCGCAGCCGTCGCTTCTCCACCGCGGTCAGCCGAAGATCGTGCGCCCACGCGTCCAGGACCGGGCCGTCACCGGTGCTGACGTCGTGAAGCAACATCGCGTGCTGCCGGCGCATGAAGCCCGCCAGCGCGACGGTGGGCGGCGGCCCCTGCTGTCCGCGGTCGGTCATCGCGATGCCCAGCGCCGTCGCGCCCACGCCCACGATCACCACGACGATCGAGAAGATGTGGGCGTTGCGGCTGTGCGTCGTCCAGTCGCTGGATCCCTTGCTCGTGTGTTCGGTCGACCAGTCGCTGGAGTTCTTGGGCGAGTTCTGCGTCGAGTTGTCCGAGTCCTTCGACGAGTCGCCGGAGGAATGGGACGAATCATTCGAGATCTTCGACGAGTCGTTGGAAGAGTTCGACGAGTCGCCCGACCCCTTCGACGAATCGGACCCGTTGCTCGAACCCGAGCTGGAAGTGCCCTGCCCGGAGGCCGCCGCGGGCCGCGCGGACACGGCCGCGAGCAAAACGGCGAGAGCAATCGTGGTGCCAGGGTGTTGGAATCGCGCGCTGGCCCGCATCCTCCGAAGGCATCGATCGATCGGCGCGCGGGCTTGAGCTACTTCAGAGGCGGCGCGTTCGCCGGCAGCCGTTCGTACGCGCGTCCGCCCGGATCCGACACGTGGTACGTGCAGCCATTCCCCGTTGCGAGCACCCGAGCGCCGCGCATCCCGAGCGCCCACTGTACGTGATCGCGCGCGCCTACGAATAGAACCCCTTCCAGTACTCCTCGTGCGAGCACCGAAACTCGTCGGGCCGCGTCTGTCTCAGCAGGTTGTAGCGATCGTTGAGCAGCTCGAGTGCCGCCCGCAGGTCCATCCCACTCGCGTCACACGCGCGCTTCAAGAAATGGACCTTCGCGCCCGCGAGGATGAGCGGATCCAGCTCGTCCCACGGCAGGTCCTTGTCCGGCGGCG
>Ga0070684_100001021_pt1 | contig 19946 bp, 17 predicted proteins | sample KBSC723LmetaG_FD_65653 | JGI IMG/M metagenome (GOLD analysis project Ga0070684, IMG submission 65653) | Corn rhizosphere microbial communities from Kellogg Biological Station, Michigan, USA - KBS C7.2-3L metaG | ecosystem: Host-associated > Plants > Roots > Rhizosphere ...
GGGGCGACCCGCTGCGGGGCGGGGGCGACGTGCTGCAGGGCCGCTTGGTGAGCCGGATCGGGGAGAAACGTCTCCGGTCTCTAACTATTTGCGAAGCGGCTCGTCGGAGGGTACAAGTACGCGTCCCTGCGGGCCGCACGGCCGCCCATGGAGTGGGCGGAGACGGCGGGCCGCGAAGGAAACGGAGGGTGAGAGTTGAGAAAACGACCGTCTTTGTGGTTGTCGCTTGCGGCGCTGCTGGTCGGCTTGGGGCTGCTGGTTTCGGCTTGCGGTTCCTCGTCGAGCAACAGCAGCTCGTCTGGCGGTTCCACCACAGGGAGCGCTGGCGCAGGCCAGAAGGGCGGCACGGTCAAGGTGCTGCTCGCGGACGACACGGACTATGTCGATCCCGCGCTGGCCTACTACCAGATCTCGTGGCAGTTCGAGTACTCGACCTGCCTCAAGCTCCTGAACTACCCGGATTCTGCCGGGGATGCCGGTAGCCAGCTGATTCCCGAGGCAGCCGAGGCGCTGCCCGAGGTGTCGGCCGACGGCAAGACTTACACCTTCACGGTGAAGTCCGGCCTCAAGTTCTCCCCGCCCTCCACTGAAGAGGTCACGGCGGAGACCTTCAAGTTCGTGATCGAGCGCGACCTGAACCCGAAGATGCAGTCGCCTGCCGCGTCCTTCATCAGCGACATCGTGGGTGCCGACGATTACATCGCCGGGAAGGCGAAGGACGTCAAGGGCGTCGTCGCCTCGGGGAACAAGCTCACGATCACGCTGAACGACGTCGCCCCCGACTTCCTGTCGCGGATCGCGATGCCGTTCTTCTGCGCCATCCCGACCGACACGCCGATCGAGCCCAAGGGCGTCAAGAGCGTCGCCTCGGCCGGCCCGTACTACGTCGCGTCGTGGACGCCGAACCGCTCGATGATCATCAAGCGGAACCCGAACTACACCGGTGACCGCCCCGCCTTCCCCGACGAGATCCAGTACCAGATGGGTGTCGAGCCGGATCAGGCGGTGCTCGAGGTGAAGCAGGGCAACGCCGACTACATCGGCGACGGCACACCGCCGGCGCAGAACGCCGAGCTGGGATCCACCCTCGGACCGGACAGCCCGGTCAACGGCACGGACAAGCAGCAGTTCTTCGTGAACCCGATCCTGTCCGTCTCGTATCTGGCAATGAACACGACCCGGCCCAACTTCGACAACGAAGCTGTCCGCCAGGCCGTGAACTTCGCCATCGACCGGCAGACGATCCTCGACCAGTCCGGCAAGTACGCCGGCACGCCGTCGGATCAGATGCTGCCGCCCGGCATTCCTGGTTTCCAGGACGAGGACATCTACCCGCTCGACGGTCCTGATGTCGCAACGGCCAAGCAGAAGCTGTCCGATGCCGGCGTCACGACTCCGATCAATGCCGTGCTGTACACCTGCGACACCTCGCCGTGCCCCGAGCGCGCACAGGTGATCCAGGACAACCTCAAGGCGATCGGGATCAACGTCACGATCAAGCGCTTCGACCGCAACATCCAGTTCCAGAAGGAAGGCGTGAAGGGCGAGCCCTTCGACATCGCCGACGAGGGCTGGTTCGCGGACTACGCCGACCCGTACGACTTCATCAACATCCTGCTCGACGGGTCGAACATCCAGAAGACGGGCAACGTGAACTTCGCCTACTTCACGGATCCGGAGTGGCAGACGAAGATGGCTGACGCTGCCAAGCTCTCCGGGGACGAGCGCTTCTCGACCTACGGACAGCTCGATGTCGACATCTCGAAGGGCCCGGCGCCTTGGGCCTCTCGGTCGAACTCCAACCAGATCGACCTGTTCTCGTCTCGAGTGGGTGGGATCACCTTCCATCCGGTGTACTCGATGATCCTGAACGCGCTGTACGTCAAGCAGTAATACCGCTGTACAATGCACGCACTCGCGGGGGCGCCGGCCAGTCCGGCGCCCCCGCACCAAAGACTTTTTCCTAAGCCTCCGTGATCCGCTACCTCATCCGCCGACTGCTCTGGGCCGTGGTGCTCTTCATCGCAGTCACCGCGGTCACCTACGCCCTCTTCTTCATCGTGCCGGCCGATCCGGCCCGGATCATGGCCGGCAAGTCCGCCAGCCCGGCCGAGGTCGAGCGTGTGCGGAAGGCGCTTGGGCTGGACGACCCGATCTACATCCAGTATGCGCACTTCCTGAAGAAGCTGGTCATCGAAGGCTCGCTCGGCACCTCCTACGCGAACCGCCAGGAGGTCAACGACATCGTCAAGTCGGCCGCCCCGGTGACCGCGTCGCTGGTGTTCGGCGGCATGATCGTGTGGCTCTTGATCGCCTTCCCGGTCGGCGTCTACTCGGCATTACGCCCGAGATCCAAGACCGACAGGGCGGCCATGGTCGGGGTCCTGATCGGCATCTCGGCCCACCCGGTGTGGATCGGCCTCTTGCTGTCCTACTTCTTCGGCTACCGATGGCAGGTGACGCCCATTCAGGGCTACTGCGAAGTGTTCTCGCCACCGCCCGGGCAGTCGCAGTGCGCCGGCTTCCCGATCTGGCAATGGGCCTATCACCTGATTCTGCCCTGGATCACGATCGCCGTCCTCTACGCCGCCTTCTACGTGCGGATGATCCGGTCGAACACCATGGAGACGCTGAACGAGGACTACGTGCGCACCGCGCGTGCGAAGGGCGTCAAGGAGAGCACCGTGCTGCGCTCGCACGTGCTGCGAAACGCGATCCTGCCCGTGGTCACCATGCTGGGCATGGATCTCGCGCTGGCGTTGGGCGGCGCCATCTTCACCGAATACGTGTTCGGCCTGCCCGGCCTCGGGAAGGAGGCGGTGGACTCGATCCGCCGGTTCGACTATCCCACCACCGTGGGTATCACGGTGTTCGCCACCGTCGTGGTGATCACGTTCAACCTGCTCGTCGACATCCTCTACGCCTACATCGACCCCCGGATCCGGCTCAGCTAAGTGGCTCTTCTCGAAGTCCGCGACCTGAAGACCCACTTCACGACCGATGACGGCGTCGTCAAGGCCGTGGACGGCGTCTCCTTCTCGGTCGAGAAGGGCAAGACGCTGGCCATCGTCGGCGAGTCGGGCTCGGGCAAGAGCGTGACCTGCCTCACCGTGATGGGGCTGAACCCCAGGCGGGGGGTCGAGATCTCCGGCGAGGCGCTGTTCAACGGCCGCGACCTGATCAAGCTGCGGGGCGAGGAGCTGCGCAAGATCCGCGGCGACGAGATGTCGATGATCTTCCAGGACCCGATGACCTCGCTGAACCCTGTGCACACGATCGGCGGTCAGCTGCGGGAGGCCGTGCTGGTGCACGAGAAGGTGCCCAAGCAGCAGGCGAATGCGCGTGCGCTGGAGATGCTGAAGGCCGTCGGCATCCCGCGTGCCGAGACGCGGATGGACGACTACCCGCACCAGTTCTCGGGTGGCATGCGGCAGCGGGTGATGATCGCCATGGCGCTGATCAACAACCCCGACCTGCTGATCGCCGACGAGCCGACCACCGCGCTCGACGTCACCACCCAGGCGCAGATCATCTCGCTGATGACCCGGCTGCAGCGCGACTTCGGCAGCGCGATCATCCTGATCACCCACGACCTGGGAGTGGTCGCCGAGACCGCCGACGAGGTGATGGTGATGTACGCCGGCCGCGCGGTCGAGCGGGCAGACTACAAGGGCCTGTTCTACGAGCCGCACCACCCCTACACGTGGGGGCTGATGGACTCGATGCCGACGCTGTCGGGCGAGGACACCGAGCTGACGCCGATCCCGGGCACGCCGCCGTCCCTGCTGCGGCCGCCGGAAGGCTGCAAGTTCAATCCCCGCTGCCGGTTCGTGATGGACATCTGCCGCACCGAGGAGCCGGAGCTCAAGGAGGTCCCGGGCAGCCCCGCGCACCTCGAGCGCTGCCACCTCGACGAGGCGGTCAAGCAGGCCGAGATCGAACGGATCGCCACCGAGCGGCTGGGAGCCGTCAGCTGATGGCCACCAACGGCGAGCCGCTGCTGGTTGTCGAGGACCTGGTCAAGCACTTCCCGATCACCCGCGGGATCGTGTTCCAGAAGGAGATCGGCCGTGTCCGCGCGGTCGACGGGGTCTCGTTCACACTCGAAAAGGGGCAGACGCTGGGCGTCGTCGGCGAGTCGGGCTGCGGCAAGTCGACCATGGCCCGCTGCGTGATGAAGCTGCTGGAGGCCACCTCCGGCAAGATCACCTTCGACGGCCGCGACATCACCAATCTCTCCGCGCGTGACCTGATGCCGGTGCGGCGCGAGCTGATGATGGTGTTCCAGGATCCCTACGCGTCGCTCAACCCGCGCAAGCGGGTCGGCTTCATCGTCGCCGAGGCGCTCGAGGTGCATAAGATCGGCACGCAGGCCGAGCAGAAGCGGCGCGTCCAGGAGCTGCTCGAGATCGTGGGCCTGAACCCGGAGCACTACAACCGGTTCCCCCACGAGTTCTCGGGCGGCCAGCGCCAGCGGATCGGCGTCGCCCGCGCCCTGGCCGTGCGGCCCAAGCTGATCGTCTGCGACGAGCCGGTATCCGCGCTCGACGTGTCGGTGCAGGCGCAGATCCTGAACCTGCTGAAGAGCCTGCAGCGCGACTTCGATCTCACCTACATCTTCATCTCCCACGACCTGAACGTCGTCCGCTACATCTCCGACAAGGTCGCGGTCATGTACCTCGGCAAGGTGGTCGAGACGGCCGACCGCGAGCGGCTGTACCAGGCGCCGAAGCACCCCTACACCGGGGCGCTGTTGTCCGCGGTGCCGATGGTGAATCCGGAGATGGCGCGGGCCCGCAAGACGATCGTGCTCGAGGGCGACGTGCCCAACCCCGTGAACCCGCCTGCCGCCTGCCGCTTCCATCCCCGCTGCCCGCGGTTCGTGGACGGCACCTGCAACGTCGAGGAGCCGCAGCTGGAGGCCAAGGCGCCCGGCCATCTGGCCGCCTGCCACTTCCCGCTCGAGAGCTGGCCGCTCGCGGATCTCCGCCTTCCGGCAGGGCAGACCGCCTCGTCGTGATCACCGACGACCGGCGGCGATACGTCGTCGCCGGGCTGAGGCGGTTCGCCAAGCTCTCGGTGGGCGCGGTGATCATGGTGGTCGCCGTCTCGCTGGTGATGGGCCTGCTGTTCGGCCATCCCGTGGTGCGGTCGATCACGCTGGGCTTCTACCTGACCGGCTCGGCGGTCGTCATCCTCGGCTTCTTCCACGCCCACAGAGGGCCGTTGCGGCCGCAGCAGGAGGATCCGACGAGGGCCCCGTTCGATCGCGGGCCGGTGCGCCAGGCAACCCTGGAGGAGCGCGAGGAGGCGCTGAACGCGTCCGGCCTGTTCGTCAGCCTGGGCATCGTGCTGTTCCTGATCGCGATCGTGATCGACAGCATCTCCCACTAGCCGCCCGGGAACCCGGCGCACATCCGCCGACAGGCGGTGCCATGTACGCTGATCCCATGCACAACCTGAACTACGTCGCATCGCACGTCTGACGGCTGGATCACGACGCCCGTGTGGCGTCGGCGGTGGCCCGCTCATCGCATCTCGTGCGAGAGGCGCAGCTTGCCGATGAAGAGGCGATGGCGGGCGCAGGATCGGGCCGACTGCGGCGCGGCATCCGGCGGGCCGCAAACTTCCGGGCAGGGCTCTCGTCTAGAGGATTGACGGATGGAACGTGAACGACATGGAGGGACGAGCGGGGCACCCCGCCCGATCGACGCCTGCGCGGCCGCACGGCTGACGCTCTCGGCCGGCATCGATGGGGAGTCCGCCGAGCTCGAACGCGAGGCCGCAGTGCGCCACACCGCCGGCTGCCCGGCCTGCCAGGCCTTCGCCGCCGAGTCGCAGCAGCTGTCGGCGACGCTCCGCGCCGCCGCCGTGCTCTCGCCCTCGCGGCCGCTTGCCCCGGACATCCAGCGACGGCGGATTCCGCGGTCGGTCGCAGCCGGCGGGTCGGTGGTCGCGGTGCTGGTGGCCGCCGTGCTCGGCGCGGTGGTCTCGGCCCGGGTGCAGCAGGCGCCCAGCAGGCCGCCTGCGGCCGAGCTGCGGATCGCCAACCTCGACTCCCGCCAGGCCCAGCTCAGGTTTCAGCAGCGGCAGGTGCAGGCACTGCTTCATCTGCCCGACTTCGATCCCACGATCGACCGCGCGCTGCAGCGTCAGCGGCTCGGCTGAGCCTCGTCTCAAGCTGTCACGAACTTCTGCGCGGACGGCGTCCGGCGCCTGATAGAATCGGCTAGCTTACGCGGAAAAGCCGGGCTCGCTCGCCAACACAAGGGAGTTACATGTCTGACGGTAACGGCCACAACGTCGGGAAGATCGTCGAGATCAAGGGCGTCGTCATCGACGCCGTGTTCGAGGACGAGCTGCCCGCCATCTACAGCGCCCTCCACATCACGGTGCCGGGGCGGGATGGCGGATCGACGCTGGTCGCCGAGGTGCAGCAGCACCTGGGTGACAACCGGGTGCGCGCCATCGCGATGGACGCCACCGACGGCCTGGCCCGTCATCTGGACGTGATCGACACCGGGGCGCCGATCAGCGTCCCGGTCGGCGAGGAGACGCTGGGCCGGATCTTCAACGTGCTGGGCGAGCCGGTCGATCAGGGCGACCCGGTCGAGGCCAAGCAGCGCTGGCAGATCCACCGCGACCCGCCGCTGTTCGAGAACCTGTCGCCGACCGCCGAGATCCTGGAGACCGGGATCAAGGTGGTCGACCTGCTGGCCCCCTACGTGAAGGGCGGCAAGATCGGCCTGTTCGGCGGCGCCGGCGTGGGCAAGACCGTGCTGATCCTTGAGCTGATCAACAACATCGCCACCCAGCACGGCGGCCTGTCCGTGTTCGCCGGTGTGGGCGAGCGCACCCGCGAGGGCAACGACCTGTGGCTGGAAATGACCGAGTCCAAGGTGATCGAGAAGACCGCGCTGGTCTACGGCCAGATGAACGAGCCGCCGGGCGCCCGGCTGCGGGTCGGCCTGAGCGGCCTGACCATGGCCGAGTACTTCCGCGACGAGGGCGGCCAGGACGTGCTGCTCTTCATCGACAACATCTTCCGCTTCGTCCAGGCAGGCTCCGAGGTGTCGGCGCTGCTCGGCCGCATGCCCAGCGCGGTCGGCTACCAGCCGACGCTGGCCACCGAGATGGGCGAACTGCAGGAACGGATCACGTCCACCAACAAGGGCTCGATCACCTCGGTGCAGGCGATCTACGTGCCCGCCGACGACCTCACCGACCCGGCCCCGGCGGCCTCGTTCGCTCACCTCGACGCCACCACGGTGCTGTCCCGCGACATCGCGTCGCGCGGCATCTACCCGGCCGTCGACCCGCTGGACTCCACCTCCCGGATCCTCCAGCCGGGTTCGGTGTCCGACGAGCACTTCCGCACCGCCACCCGGGTGCAGGAGGTGCTGCAGCGCTACAAGGACCTGCAGGACATCATCGCCATCCTGGGCATGGACGAGCTCTCGGACGAGGACAAGGTCGTCGTGCAGCGGGCGCGCAAGATCGAGCGCTTCCTGTCGCAGCCGTTCTTCGTCGCTCAGGCGTTCACGGGCTCGGAGGGCAAGTACGTGCAGCTCGACGACACCATCCGGAGCTTCCAGGAGGTGCTGGACGGCAAGCACGACGACCTGCCGGAGCAGGCCTTCTACCTGGTCGGCGGGATCGACGAGGTGGTCGCCCGGGCCGAGGAGATGCGGAGCGCCGCCGCCTGATGGCGGAGTACACGCCCTACCCCGTGCAGGTGATCACTCCGGAGGGGCCCGCATTCGCCGGCGACGCCCAGATCGTGGTCGTCCCCGGCGACGCCGGCCAGCTGGGCATCCTTGCCAACCATGCGCCGCTGATCTCGAGCCTGAAGCCGGGTGAGACCCACCTGACCGATGCCGAGGGCCGTGAGCACCGATTCGCCACCGGCAACGGCTACATCCAGGTGCGGAAGAACGAGGCGCTGGTGCTGGTCGGGGAAGCTGTGCCCCGTGAGGAGATCGACGCCGGGGCCGCGCGCGCCCGACTCGACCAGGCGCGGGCCGCGCTGGAGCAGGCAAATGCCGGCGAGGGCGACGTGTTCCGGGCCGAGCGTGAGGTGGCGTTCTCCGAGGCGCTGGTGCGCGTCTCGGAAGGCGGGTAAGCCCCACCCGGGCGAACGCTGTCCGCGCCGACGGATACGCTCGACATATGGCATATCCGGTGCACTTTTCGGTCGACTACCAGGAGCGGGCCTCCCGGCTGACCACCTTCTTCCGGTTGCTGCTGGTGATCCCGCACGTGATCGTGCTGGCCTTGTGGGCGATCCTGGCCTGGGTGCTGTCAATCGTGGCGTGGTTTGCGATCGTGATCACCGGCCGCTATCCCCGCGGTATCTTCGACCTGCAGGCCAGGTTCCTCGCCTATTACGGGCGCGTGCTGTGCTACCAGTGGCTGCTGGTCGACAGGTTCCCGCCGATCGGCGGCGGCTCGCCCGACGACGGCTATCCGGTCAGGGTGACCGTCGACTATCCGGAGCGCCAGTCGCGGCTGACGGTGTTCTTCCGCCTGGTGATGGCCATCCCGGCGTGGATGGTCGCCTACGCGCTCAATCTGCTGCTCGAGATCCTGGGCTTCTTCGCCTGGGTGGTGATCCTGTTCCTGGGTCGGCTGCCCCGGGGCATCTTCGAGGTGATGGAGCTGCCGGCCCGGTTCCAGGTGCGGCTGGCGGCCTACGCCTTCCTGCTGCTCACCGACGCCTACCCCTGGTTCCAGCCGGAGAGCGAGGCAATGGTGCCGGAGCGGAGCTGGGACGACCCGCTGCCGCCGGTCGCCTAGCTCTCACGCTGGCCGGCCACCCGCTCGTCGGCCCGCCCGGTGGGCAGTGGACGGGCCGGGTCGTACGCGCCCGCCTGCGGATGGCTGCCGGTGGCGATCAGGTCGGCGACGATCCTGCCGCCGAGGAAGCCCTGCACGTTGCCCACGCCGCTGTAGCCGCCTGAGACGTAAAGCCCGTCGCTGCCCGGCACCGCGCCCACCAGCGGCAGCATGTCGGACGAGAAGCCCATGATCCCGGCCCAGCGGTGCTCCATCCGGACGCCTTCCAGGCCCAGCGTGCGGGCGGCGAACCGGTCGATGGCGCGCTGAATGGGGGCTGTTGTGGTCTCGACGTCGGTGAACTCGGCCTCCAGGTCGTGCATCCGGCCGCCGCCGACAGCGATCCGGCCGTCCGCGGTGGGCCGGTAGTAGTAGAAGCCGCCGTGCGAGTGGGTGGGCACGTCGAGCACCCGCAGCTGGGACGGCAGCACCGCGGTCACCGCGACCTGGCCGCGCACCGGATAGATCGCCCGAGCGAGGTCGGGCGCCAGCCGGGGGATCAGCCCGTCGCAGGCGATCAGCACGGCCTGGGCCGTCACCCCGCCGTCGCCGGTGGCGACCCGCCAGCCCCCGCCGTCTGCGGTCACGGACACCACCGGCGAGCGGTCGAACACCCGAGCTCCCCTGCCCGTGGCGGCTTCCACCAGCGCACGCACCCAGAGCGCAGGCGACAGCTCGCCGTCCTGCGGCAGGTAGGCCGCCTCGACGAACGAGTCCCGCAGCGGCGGGGGGATGCGCTCGGGCGCCAGCAGCGCGCGGATGCCCGCCCCTGCCGCCGCCTCGACCATCGCCGGGATCTCGCCCGCCTCGTCCGCGGTGGCCAGCCACAGGCTGCCGGTGCGGCGGATCGCATGCGGCACGCGCAGCTCGCCGGCCAGCTCCTGCATCTGGTCGAGCGCCGCCTCCGTGGCCAGTTGGAGCGCCGCAGCCTGATCCGCGCCCAGGCGGTCGACCAGCTCGGTGTACGTGAGGGCGGTGCCGGTGGACGCGAAGCCGCCATTCCGCCCGCTGGCGCCTGCAGCCGCCTCGCGGCCCTCCACGACCGCCACAGAGACGCCGTGCTCGAGCAGGCGCCAGGCGCAGGACGCGGCGGTCACGCCGGCTCCGATGATGCAGACATCGGCGCTCGCCGGGCCGGTCAGCGCCCCATACAGGCGCGCCGGCGCCTCCAGCTGCCAGAAGGAAGGGCCGGTGACGGTATCGGCCTTGGGCTGACGCATGTCTGACACCTCGCGCCACACTAGCCCGCGGATGCTCCTCCCAGCATGCCGAAGCGCACCTACAATCGCCCGCGTGCAAACGCCCGACGAGCTGGCCCTGCTGGAGCGGTTGATCGCCTACGACACGTCGTCGGAGGACGGCATCCGCGACGCCTTCGCCTTCCTGCGGGGGTGGCTGGAGGGGCGCTCGATCGCCCACCGCGAGTACGAGTCGAACGGCCTGCCATCACTGGTCGCAGCGGTCGGCGAGGGGCCGCGCACGATCGTCTGGAACGCCCATGTCGACGTCGTCCCCGGCCGCCGCGACCAGTTCTCGCCGTGGCGCCAGGACGGCCGCCTGTACGGCCGAGGCGCGTACGACATGAAGGGGGCGCTGGCGGGCATGCTGACCGCGCTCTCCGACCTGGCCGACGCCCGGGACTCGATCCCCGGTCTCAAGGTCAAGCTGCTGATCGTGCCCGACGAGGAGGCCGAGGAGGAGCCGGCCAACGCGAAGGCGTCGGCGTTCCTGGCCGAGGAGGGCCACATCGGCGAGTTCGTGATCTGCGGCGAGCCCACGAACCTCGAGATCGGCGTCCAGTCCAAGGGCGTGCTGGTGGTGCGGATCGACGTCGAGGGCAGGGCCGCGCACGGCTCGACGCCGTGGCTGGGCCAGAACGCGATCCTCCGTGCGATCGCCCTCTACGACCAGATCACCCGCCTGCCGTTCACGGCCGCCCGCTCGCAGCTGTTCGACGGGCCCTCGGTCAACATCGGCCGGATCTCCGGTGGGGACGTGGTGAACAAGGTGCCCGACCACTGCCGGATCGACGTCGACATCCGCTACCTGCCCGACCAGGACGCGGCGGAGGTGCTGCAGCAGGTGCGCTCGCTGGGCGCGTCGGTGACCCCGATCTACGAGCTGCCGCCGGCCGATCTCGACCCGTCCGAGCCGCACGTCCGCGAGCTTCGCGAAGCGATCCGCTCGGTCGGCGGCGGGGACGCCCCCAGCGTGGGCCGCGACGGCGCGTCGGACGCCGTGTTCTTCCTTCGCAAGGGCATCCCCAGCATCGAGTTCGGCCCCTCCGGTGGCGGCCATCACGGCCCCGAGGAGTTTGTCGAGATCGACTCCCTGAGCCGCTACCGGAACGCCCTGGTGGCGTTCGCGCGGCGCCTCTCCGGGACGGCGGCGGCGTGAGGAGTCCCGGCGGGCACGGCGAACGACCCATCTATACTCAGGCGAACTGCCCGCGTTCATCGCGGGCATCCGTATGTCAGGAGCTCGTGTGACGATGTCCGAGCCGCCATCCCGAGACCAGCCGCGGATGACGGTCTACCAGGCACGGAAGAAGCGGCACCGCCCGCGCTGGCGGCGGATCGCCGCCTGGACGGCCGCGACCGTGTTCCTGGTGGCCGTCGCCGGCGCCGCGGCCGTCGCCTACTGGGCCAATGGGCTGGTCGACAAGATCGGCAACCTCGACAGCAACGTCAAGGCCGCCCAGACCGACCTGTCGCAGAACATCCCCACGCCCAGCCAGCCGGCGGTGGCGCTCGTGATCGGATCGGATCACCGGGCCAGCTACGGCAAGGGCGAGCCGTCGCGCTCCGACACGCTGATGCTGGTGCGGATCGACCCTGTGACCAAGTCGATCTCGATGCTGTCGCTGCCCCGCGACCTCTACGTGCCGATCAACGGCGTCTGCTGCAACAAGATCAACGCCGCCTACTCGGACGGCGGCGTGAAGCTGGCCCTGAAGACCGTTCAGGACTACACCGGCATCAAGGTCAACTACCTGATCGTGGTCGACTTCAGCGGCTTCACGCAGCTGGTCAACTCGTTCGGCGGCGTCTACGTGAACGTCGACCAGTACTACTACCACGTGAATACGCCGGGAACCGACCAGTATGCCCAGATCGACATCAAGCCGGGCTACCAGCTGCTGCGCGGCACGCAGGCGCTGTCCTTTGCCCGCTACCGGCACACCGACTCGGACTTCTACCGCACCGCCCGCCAGCAGCTCGTCCTCGATGCGCTGCAGACCAAGGCGTCGGGCAAGCTGCACGGGATCGGCATCGATCAGATCAGCACCATCAAGGACGTTGCAGAGACGGTCGCGAACAACGTGCAGGTGACCGGTCCGAAGGGCGCGCCCAGCGTGCGGACGATGATCTCCTACGCCAGCCTGGCCTACGAGACCAAGGGCAACGCCCTCAGCGTCAAGCTGCAGGCGGAGGTGGCGGGCGACCCCACCAACTCCTACGTGACCGCCACACCGGACGCGCTGCGACGGGCCGTGTACCTGTTCGAGCATCCCGAACGGGTGGCCAAGCCCAAGAACGAGATCCCGACCGGCTCGAAGGCGGGCAAGAACAAGGGCTTCAAGCCGAAGGTGAAGCCGGAGGGGGTCACGGTCACGGTCGTCAACGGCAACGGCGTCACGGGGTCGGCCGGCACGGGCGGCCAGGCGCTGTCCCAGTTCGGCTATCAGGTGTCGGTGGCGAGCACGCCGGCGCCCAGCTTCGACTACGCCCAGAACTGGGTCTACTACCGCGACGGCTCGCAGAAGGCCGCCGCCGACCTGGTCAAGATCCTGGGGAACGCCCAGGCCAAGTCCCTGCCGCCGGAGTTCACCTACGCCAGCGACATCGTCGTGGTGGTGGGCAAGCCGTTCGACGGCAAGACGGCGATCGCGCCACCCAAGCAGCGGCAGCCGGGCGGCCTGCCGCCCGACATCATCGCCGACGACCAGGCCTATCTCGGCTACTTCCAGGGCGCGCAGCGATCGCTCCGGTTCCCGGTGCTCTACCCGACCGTGCAGCAGGCGGACTCCCAGTTCGACGATTTCACGACGGACCAGCCCGTGCGGGTGTACAACATCAAGGAGGCCGGGAAAGGCTGGAACTCGATGTACGCCGTCTTCCAGATGCCGAACGCCCCGGGGGCGTTCTGGGGCATCGAGGAGACGCGCTTCACCGACGCGCCGATCCTGGACAATCCCGATCTGGAGCGCAAGCTGGACGGCCGCACCTACCGCTTCTACTTCAACGGCGAGCACATCCACATGATCGCCCTGGTCGACCGCGGGGTCGCCTACTGGGTGTCGAACACCCTGCGTGACGACCTGTCCAACGCGGCGATGATCGCGATCAGCCGCTCGCTGAGGCCGGTGCGATGACCCCGGCCGGCAACGGCCGCCCGGTGGGCGTGATCGGCGTCGGGTACGTCGGCCTGGTTACCGCCACCTGCTTCGCCGACCTGGGTCACGAGGTCGTCTGCCGCGACATCCTGGCCGACCGGGTGCAGGCGCTGCGCGACGGCGTCGTGCCGATCTACGAGCCGGGCATCGAGCGGCTGCTCGAGCGGAACCGCCAGCGGCTGACCTTCACCACCGAGATGGACGAACTGTTCGAGCGCTGCCGGGTGCTGTTCGTGTGCGTCGACACGCCGCCCATGCATTCCGGCGACGCCGATCTCTCGCGCGTGCACCGGGTGATCGACGAGCTCCCCGATCTGGACGAGCGCTTCGTCCTGGTGATGAAGAGCACGGTTCCCGTTGGCACGGGGGAGAAGATGCGGGCCGAGCTGGACGCCCGCGGCCTGGAGCACGTCGGCTACGCGTCGAATCCTGAGTTCCTGCGCGAGGGGCGGGCGATCGCCGACTTCATGGAGCCCGACCGGATCGTGATCGGGGCGTTCGACGCCGCCGACGGCGACGCCGTGCAGGCGCTCTACTCGGACATCGACGCGCCGATCGTGCGCACGGACACGTCCAGCAGCGAGATGATCAAGTACGCCTCGAACGCCTTCCTTGCGACGAAGATCTCGTTCATCAACGAGATCGCGAACGTCTGTGAGGAGGTGGGCGCCGACGTCGGCGTGGTCGCCCACGCGATGGGTCTCGACGAGCGGATCGGCGGCCACTTCCTGCGGCCCGGCATCGGCTACGGGGGCAGCTGCCTGCCCGGCGAGGAACTGGTCGTCGTCCGCCGCGGGGACGAGGTCGAGGAGATCGACCTGGAAGCCCTGTTCGAGAGCGAGGGCGTGGTCGATGATGCCCATCCAGGCGGCATCGAGGCGCTGTCCTGGTCGCCCGGTGAGGAGCTGCCCGACTTCCGGCCGGTGAGCGTCCTCACCACCCGCGGCTACGAAGGCGAGCTGGTCACGGTCGAGGTGGCCGGCGGCGCCCGTGTGCGCTGCACGGCAGACCACCCGTTCGTCGTGCTGGAAGCGAATGGCCCGCGTGTGCTGACCGCCGACCAGCTGGCCGAGGGCATGTCGCTGCCGCTGCTGGTCACGGTGCCCGAGGAGGTGGTCGACCAGATGGGCCGGATGGCCGAGATCCCGGCGCCGGTGCGCGAGCGGGTGGTGCCGGCCCCGATCCATCGGATCGAGCGCGAGGCCTGGGAGGGCGCGGTGTACTCGATGGAGGTGCCGGGCCCGGAGACCTTCGTCACCGGCTCGGGGATCATCGTGCACAACTGCTTCCCCAAGGACGTGCAGGCGCTCAAGCAGCTGGCCGGCAACTCCGGCTACCATTTCCAGCTCCTGACCTCGGTGATCGAGGTCAACGAGCTGCAGAAGCGGCGCCTGGTGGGCAAGCTGGAGAAGCACCTGGGGCAGCTGCGGGGTCGCCGGATCGCCCTGCTGGGCCTGGCCTTCAAGGCGAATACCGACGACATGCGTGAGGCGTCCAGCCTCGTGCTCTCCGCGCGGCTGCTGGCCGAGGGCGCGGACGTGGTCGCCTACGACCCGGTGGCGGCGGACAACGCCCGCGGCCTGCTCGACAGCCGGGTCGAGCTGGCCGGGTCGGTGATCGGGGCGGTGCGCGACGCCGACGCCGCGGTGATCGTGACGGAGTGGGGCGAGTTCCGGTCGCTGCCGACCACCGCCGTCCGCGACGCCATGGCGACGCCGCTGATCGTCGACGGCCGCAACCTGCTCGACCCCGCGCTCGTCCGGGCGGCCGGCTTCGTGTACGAGTCGGTCGGCCGTGGAGGCGAGGTCGAGGTTCCGGCGTGATCGCGGTCCTGCTGGTCGGCGGCAGCGGCACGCGGCTGCGGCCGTTGACGGAGTGGCTGCCCAAGCCGATGGTTCCGATCGCCAACCGGCCTTTCCTGGAGCACCAGATCACGCATCTGCGGCGGCACGGCGTGACGCGGGTGATCCTGTCCTGCGGCTACATGCCGGACGCCATCCGCGACCACTTCGGGGACAGCCTGGAGTACGTCGTCGAGGACTCGCCGCTGGGTACCGGCGGGGCGATCGAGAACGCTGCGCGCGGCCTCGAGGAGACATTCCTGGTCGGCAACGGTGACGTGCTGACGGATCTCGACGTCAGCGCCCTGGTCGACTTCCACCGGGCGCGGCGGGCCCGGGCCACGATCGCGCTGCATCCGGTCGACGATCCCAGCCGCTACGGGCTGGTGCGGACGGCGGGCGACGGCTCGGTCGAGGCCTTCATCGAGAAGCCGAAGCCGGGCGAGGCCGACGTCGACACCATCAATGCCGGCACCTATGTGATGGAGCCCGACGTGCTGTCTCTGATCCCGTCCGGCGTCCAGGTGTCGGTGGAGCGCGAGGTGTTCCCGCGGCTGGTCGGAGACGGTCTGTATGCACGGTCGGAGCCGGGCTTCTGGATCGACATCGGCACGCCCGAGAGCTACCTGGCGGCCAACCTGCGGATGATGCCGGAGGGCGGGCTGATCGACCCCACGGCGGAGATCGACCCGGCGGCAACGGTGACGGATTCGGTGGTGGGGCCGGGTGCGGTGGTGGCCGCCGGAGCGCACGTCGAACGGTCGGTGCTCTTGCCGGGAGCCCGACTCGCGGGCACGATGGAGGTCGTGGAGCGCGTTGTCGGCATGAATGGAGAGTTCGTGTGGTAGGTGCGGCGGCTATGGAAGAGGCGATAGAGGGGCTGTCAGAGCAGCTCCGGGAGGGCGATCGGATCGGCAGTGCCGCGGGCGCCGCGATCTCAATGCCGTCGGCGGTGGTGATCACCGGCATGGGCGGGTCTGCGATGGGGGGAGAGCTCCTGCGCGGCCTGATCGCCGCCCACTGCCCGGTGCCGATCACCCGCGTCCGTGGATTCGGCATCCCCGGGTGGGCCGGTCCCGGCACGCTGGTCGTCTGCGTGTCCTACTCGGGCAACACGATGGAGACCCTGGCCTGCGCCGAGCGCGCGCACGATCAGGGTGCGACGATCCTGGCGGTCGGCTCCGGCGGCAAGCTGGGTGACCTGGCCGAGGAGTGGGAGGTGCCCTTCGCGCGGGTGCCCGGCGGCATGCAGCCGCGGGCCGCGCTGGGGTATCTGTTCGGCGCCATGGCCGGCGCCTTCGGCGCCGCCGGCCTGGCCCGCGACTGCATCGCGCTCGAGTCCGCTCAGGGAGTCGACATGGTGGATCGCGAAGCCGCCCGGTCGTTGGGCGAACGGGTGGCCGAGACGATCCCGCTGATCTACGGCGCCGGCCCGGTGGGCGCCGTGGCCTACCGCTGGAAGACGCAGCTGAACGAGAACGCCAAGATGCACGCGTTCAGCCATGCCTTCCCGGAGCTCGACCACAACGAGATCGTGGGCTGGGAGGGAGCCCGTGGCCTGTTCGGCGCGGTCGTCCTTCGCGAGGGCAGCGAGCAGGCCGAGACGCGGCGCATGATCGACCTCACCAAGGAGCTGATCGGCGCCGACGCCGTGTTCGTCGAGGATGTGGGCGGGGTGGGCGACACGGTCAGCGGCCGCGCGTTCTCGCTGGTGGCGTTCGGCGACTGGGTCAGCTACTACGCCGCGCTGGCCCGGGGCATCGATCCGACCCCCGTCGAGCGGCTGGTCGAGCTGAAGCGGCGCATGAACGGCTCGGTCGCCGGCACTTGACATTATCGCGCTCTCGCTATATATAGCGAGTATGCAATATGACGATCTGCTCGACCGCCTGGGATCGGCGCTCGAGCGCGGGGATGTGAGAGCCGCCGAGGTCGAGCGGCTGCTCCGCGACCGCGCGTCGGGCCGGCCCGACGCGGCATCGGTGCTGAGCGCGCTGGGGCTGGCTGTCGCCCTGGCCGGGGTTGCCCTGCTGTATGCGATGGGCTACAGCGATCTGTCGCACGGCGCGCAGCTGGTGACGCCGTTCGCGTTCCCGGCTGTCGTGCTGGCGGTTGCGATCGCCCTGGCGAAGGCCGGCCGGCCGCTCTGGCAGGCCGAGACGGCGGGGTTGCTCGGCCAGGTGGCGCTGGCCGTGGCATTCGTCGTCGCGGAGCATGAGCTGAACCCGCAGAACACGGCGGTGTACGGCGCCGTCTGCGCGCTGGCCGGCGTGCTCGAGGTGCTGGTCTGCCACCAGGCGATCGGCAGCGTGCGGCTGACCGGCTGGGGCCTCTCGGCGTCGATCGTGGGGCTGGTCACCTTCTCGGCCGTCGCGATCGGCGACGGCGGGTCAGGCGACCCGCTGATCACCCTCGCCGGCCTGGTGCTGATCGAGGCGCTCGTGGCACTGGGGATCGCGGCGGTGCTGATCCAGCGCGACAACGAGTTCGGCGTGCATGCCGCCCGTACAGCGGCGCTGCTCGGCTATGGCGCGGCCGTGGTCGGCCAGGGACAGGGCGACTGGGAATCGTTCAGCGTCTGGATCCTGGTGATCTCGGTGGCGGCCGTGGCGACCTTCCTGGCCGCGGCCGCGCTGCGGCTGGATGCGCTGGTCTGGGTGGGTGCCCTGGGCGGCGTGATCTGGATGGGCCTGGTGACCGCGGTCAGCGGGTCGGACATGGGCAGCGCCGGGATCGTGCTGATGGCCGGGCTCGGCCTGACCGGGTTGGGGCTGCTGGTCGCCCAGCTGCGGCGGGTCACCCACGCCGCGGGCTGACCGATCCGCGGGCCGGCCCCGGCTATAGTCAGCCCGGCATGAGCACCACCGCGCATCATGACGTCCGCGACCTGGGCCTGTCTGCCGACGGTGTCAGGCGGATCGAGTGGGCCGACCGGCAGATGCCGGTGCTGGCCTCGATCCGCGAGCGATTCGCCGTCGAGCGCCCGCTGGACGGGATCCGCATCTCCGCCTGCCTGCACGTCACCAGCGAGACCGCGAATCTGGCCCGGACGCTCAAGGACGGCGGCGCGGACGTCGTCCTGTGCGCGTCCAACCCACTGTCGACGCAGGACGAGGTGGCGGCGGCCCTGGTGGCCGAATACGGCGTGTCGGTGTTCGCCATCAACAATGAAGACTCTGACACCTACTACTCGCACATCGAGGCGGCGGTTGACCACCGGCCGCAGATCACGATGGACGACGGGGCCGATGTGATCGGCGTCCTGCACTCTCGGCACCAGGACATGCTGGGCGAGATCATGGGCGGCACCGAGGAGACCACCACCGGCGTCATCCGGCTGAAGGCCCTGGAGCGCGACGGCAAGCTCGGCTTCCCGATCGTGGCCGTCAACGAGGCCGACACCAAGCACCTGTTCGACAACCGCTACGGCACCGGCCAGTCGACCATCGACGGCGTGCTGCGGGCGACCAACGTGCTGCTGGCGGGCCGCACCTTCGTGGTCTGCGGCTACGGCTGGTGCGGGCGCGGGCTGGCCGACCGGGCGCGCGGGCTGGGCTCCCACGTGATCGTCGTCGAGGTCGATCCGCTGCGGGCGCTGCAGGCCGTGATGGACGGCTTCCGCGTGATGCCGATAGCCGACGCCGCGCGGGTGGGCGACCTGTTCGTGACCGCCACCGGCGACAAGAACGTGATCCGGGCCGAGCACTTCGAGGTGATGAAGGACGGCGCGATCCTTGCGAACACCGGGCACTTCAACGTCGAGATCGAGATCCCGGCGCTGCACCAGGCGGCCACCCGGGTCAGCGTTGCCCGGCCGATGGTGGAGCAGTTCGACATGCCCGACGGCCGCCGCCTGTTCCTGCTGGCCGACGGCCGGCTGGTCAACCTGGCTGCAGCCGAGGGTCATCCGGCGGCCGTGATGGACATGAGCTTCGCCAACCAGGCGCTGTGCGCTGAGCACGTCGTCCGCAACCACCAGACCCTGGAGCCCAAGGTCTACGGCGTGCCGCAGGAGATCGACGACGAGGTGGCTCGGCTCAAGCTGGAGAGCCTCGGCATCGCCATCGACACCCTCACCGAGGAGCAGAAGCGTTACCTGTCCTCGTGGGACGAGGGCACCTGAACACCGGGGCGCCGGCCCCCGCACTGAGAGCTTCGCCCGCCGTGTCACTTGAGCCCGAGGAGATCGCCCGGCTCGACCGCGACGCCGTCGTGCTGCTCGATCAGCGGCTGCTGCCCGGCCAGCGGGTCGAGCGCAGGCTGGCCGACTGGCAGGCCGTGGCCGATGCGATCCGCACGATGGTGGTACGCGGCGCACCGGCGATCGGCGTGGCCGCCGCCTACGGAGTTGCTCTGGCCGCCCGCGCTGGCCGCGGCGAGCTGGACGCCGCCTGCGCGGGCCTGGTCGAGGCCCGCCCGACCGCGGTCAACCTGCCCTGGGCGGTCGGCCTGATGGCCGAGGCGGCCGCCGGCTGTCCCGATGCAGAGCTGGCCGGCCGGCTGGAGCAGGCGGCCCGCCGGCTGCACCTCGACGAGGTCGAGCGGTGCCGGGCGATCGGCGAGCACGGCGCGCCCCTGCTGCCGCGCGGCGCGCGGGTGCTCACACATTGCAACGCCGGTGCGCTGGCGACGGCCGGCTACGGCACCGCGCTCGGCGTCGTCCGGGCCGCCCACGAGCGCGATCCCGGCCTGTCGGTGTGGGTGGACGAGACCAGGCCGTTGCTGCAGGGAGCCAGGCTAACCGCCTGGGAGCTCGGGCAGGATGGCATCCCGGCAACCTTGCTGGCCGATTCGATGGCCGGCTGGTTGATGGCGCAAGGCAGGGTGGACGCGGTGATCACCGGCGCCGACCGGATCGCCGCCAACGGCGACGC
>Ga0070684_100001022_pt1 | contig 19936 bp, 16 predicted proteins | sample KBSC723LmetaG_FD_65653 | JGI IMG/M metagenome (GOLD analysis project Ga0070684, IMG submission 65653) | Corn rhizosphere microbial communities from Kellogg Biological Station, Michigan, USA - KBS C7.2-3L metaG | ecosystem: Host-associated > Plants > Roots > Rhizosphere ...
TGCGTGGCGTCGGCATCGGACTGCGCCGGATTTTCGCCGATGACGTACAGCGCGTTGAGCTCTTTGGTCTCCATGGCGTGGATCATCTCCGTGAGATGCCAGCCATCCTTCGGAATGATGTCGCGGCCCCACGCCTGTTCGAACTTCGTTCGATGCTCCGGCTTCTGGACGTCCTGAAATCCGGGAAGTTTGTTCGGCAGCGCGCCCATGTCTCCGCCGCCCTGGACGTTGTTCTGCCCGCGCAGCGGATTACATCCGCAGCCGTAGCGCCCGACGTGCCCGGTGAGCAGTGAGAGATTGATCAACGCGAGCACGTTGTCGACCGCGTTGTGGTGCTCGGTGATGCCAAGCGTCCAGCAAACCATGGCGCGATCGGCCTTCGCATACGCGTGCGCGGCGTCGCGAATCACCGCGGCGGGGATTCCCGTCTCGCGCTGCGCATATTCGAGCGTGTACGACTCGACCGACGCGCGATACGCGGCGTAGTTGCTCGTTCCACGTTGGATGAACGTGTCGTCCTGCAAACCGGCGTGAATGATCTCGCGGGCCATCGCGTTGGCGAGCGCGATGTCCGTTCCGACGTTCAACCCGAGCCAGACGTCCGCCCACTGGGCGGACGTCGTGCGCCGCGGGTCGACGACGTAGAGCTGCGCACCGTTCTGGATTCCTTTCAGCAAATGATGGAACCAGATCGGGTGGGCCTCACGGGCGTTCGATCCCCAGAGGAAGACGAAGTCACAATGCTCCGCTTCCTCGTATGAGCTGGTCGAGCCGCCCGCTCCCAGGATGGTCGTCAGACCGACGACCGAGGGAGCGTGTCAGGTCCGGTTACAGCTATCGATGTTGTTGTTGCCGAAGACCTGCCGGGCGAATTTCGACGCCAGGAAGTTGACCTCGTTGGTCGACTTCGAGCAGCTGAAGATTCCGGTGGTTTGGCGACCATGGGTCTCCAAACTCTTGCGGAATCCCTCGGCGGCGCGATCGAGTGCTTCGTCCCAGGAAGCGGGCCGAAGGACGCCGTTGTCGCGGACGAGCGGCTGCGTCAGGCGGGGGTATGCGCCCGGCGGGTTGGAACGGGGCTGCATCGCGTGCATCTCCAAGACGGGAACGATCTTAGGAGAATGCACGGGGGATGCAGCCCGAGGCAAGTGGCCAAGGTTACGTCTGCCGGTCGCTCGAAAGCGGCTTGGTCATTTGCCGAGGTCTGAGTAACAGCAGTCGCCGCCGCATGCGAACCACAAAATCGGGTCGTTCCAGTCAAACACGGTCTTAGCCGCGAGAAGCTGTGCCAGGTGTACTGCAACCGTGTCCGCGTTGTGCCCGGATGTCTTCGTTTCTTTGCAGACATCCTTATTGACCCAGATCATCGAGTCATCATGCGGGCTGCCGGTATGACCGCACTGTTTGAAACTCCACTTTTTCCCGACGGACCATTTGTCCTTTCCCGAGTTTGGTGGAGCGATCACAACAACGCCGGCATCTCCGACAGAGACTTCACCCGAATGCGATCCGCCTTCGAATCGTGCGATCCAAATCGCCGTCTCGCCTTTGGCTATTGCGAGGGCGCGCGGCGTGCAGTCGGCAGGCGATTCGTTCGTAAGAAGCGCAATCGGGTACCAATCAGTTTTCTTGTTCGGGTTTGCGGAGAGGTTTCCAGTGTTGTTTGCGGCCTGGATCCGGACATCGCAATCCACGTTTCCGCTCTCAGGTTTGGCTTTGAAGACTTTCCCAGCTTGAAACTTTCCGTTGAGATCTTGTCGGACGAAATTGCCGATCTTATGATCGCCAAAGATCGTCCCAAGATGCCAATGCGGATCGAATGGCATTGACGGCGGCAGGACCTGTGTGCTTGCCGCCACGTTGGCGGCAGGTACTGACACGACCGCAGGGTTCTCCCTGCCAACACCTCCAATGACAATAGCCAGCAGCGGCGACAACGCGGTTAGCCTCGGCAAGTGCTCCTCCTAGAGAATTGTTTGAGCTTTCGGACAGGCCCTAGTGCCGTGCGGGTGCTATGGTCTGCATCTGCTTCGTGATCGCGCTGAGTTCCGGATCAGCGCGCCTCCAAAGGGCGAGCACGGAAGAGGCCATCTCCCGCGCGACGGAGCGGTCGCCCGCGTTCTGCGCTAGGTTCGCGCGAAGAGCCATCGATCGAACAACCAATACAACATCGTTCGGATCAGCGAATGACGAGGGGTCGAGCGCGGGAAGAGTTCGTAAAACCTCGTCGAGGTCGCGCGTCGCCTCGGCCGTGTCGCCAAGTACAAGCCACATAAGTGCAATCGGGAACGCGGCGCGCACGCCGTTGCCCGGAGCTCGGCCTTTGTCGATCAAACGCAATTGAGCGAGCCGCGCGCGTGCGCTTGCCGTGTCCCCTGTCGTCAGGCTTGCCGCGATGCGAATCACCTCATCGCCTGATGCCGCGTCGTACTGCGGTGGGCCGACTTCTCCGGGCAACTCATTGACGAGGGCACGCCCAACTGCGGTCGTTCGAATTCGCAAGGCCAACATGGAGTCGGGTGCAAATGTCGAAATGAGATCCGTAAGACGACGAGCGAACACTCGAACGCTGTCGGGAAGAATTCCGAATGCGGAGTACGTAACAAGGGGCGACAATGTCTCAAGCACGACTCTCGGCGGCTCCCATCGACGCCCATCAGAGAGTCGAATCCCATGATCCCCATGCGCACGTGACATCAAACGAATCGTCTCCTGAACTCGCCCGAGCAACGCCGCGACCCCGACGAACCCGGACACGACCCCATTGAAGCGAAATGCTCCGACGCGAGCCAACGAGTCAGCCTTCGCGTACGCCTGTTCGAAGCGCCTGTCCTTGAACAGTGTCCTCACCTGAGCGACTGCGAGACGAGCCTGTTGGATCGAATCGACCGATAGCGAGCGGGCGTGGTCCAGCAGTTCGAGGGTGGACAGCTGCCGCCCGTTAACGTTTGCAAAGCCGCCCGATATCTCGGCCCAAACTGCCAGAGAGTCGAACGCCGCCGGGTCACCGGGAGTTTGTCTCACCCATTCCTCGACCCAACTGCGCAGGACTGTTCGATTTCGAATTACGGCCGCTTGGATCGACGCCTGAGGTGGATCGCCCCGGCGAGTCGCGAAATCGCTCGAAGGGTGCGGCGCAAACGCTATCGTGTCGTGGTCAAGGAACGGAAAAGCCCCAAGGACAAGTGTGTCGCGGCCAATTGCCCGACCCTCTCTCACCCAGTTGGTCGTGACGAATAGCACGCGAGATAAGCGACCGAGCAACCAGCCCCTGAACTCAGAGCCAGACCGTGTTGATTTTTGCTGTCCCGCGCGCCGATACGCCCGTGAGGCGTCCTCATAGCTTGTTCGAAACATCCAACCTGTTGGGCTCACGCGGCTGGACAGCACTGTTCGATCGCGCGCCTCACAGTCACCCAGCCCGATCCACGCCGTGTAATCCGCGGAATCCTGTTGAACGAGCGAATCAAACATCGCGCAGGCGTTGACGAAATCAGCGTTTGCGAGTGCAAGAATGCCCGCCGCTTTCACTGAATCCGTGCGCCGCAACCCGCCAACAATCTCAATCGCGCGTTTCGCTTCTGCGGCTGATTCGGCGCGGCGTGCAGTGTCCTGCCACACAAGCGTCTGAGCGAGCCACAGCCGTGCCAACGCAAAGCGGGGATCAGCCGACACTGCGCGCCGGAGCTCAGTTTCCGCATGTGACAATTGCCACGTATCGACAAACCCTTGCGCCGCATCGAACGCGCGCCATGCCGCCAGATCCGCATGAGTCGAGTCGGCTGCATCAGACCACGGTAAGCCGGCACCGTCTCGGAGTAATCCATTGATCAAGACTCGCAACGCCAGTGTCGAGCTGGAGCCCAGACTGGCATACGTAGAGCGACGCGTCTTGAGCGGCTTCTCGACGGCCGCGTCGTACAGTGTCGCGCGAAGGGTGACACTGTCTCGACTCGGCGTCGCGTCGACGACCACAAGATGCCGAGCGCCGGAACGACGAGTCGCCGTGAATGCCGCACTGAGCGATGTTGGTGCGACCAGCTGCGCGTCGCGCGCGAGGTCAGAAGCGATTGGTCCTCGCCAATCGCTGAACCTCGAAACCATTTCACGAACCGCCGTCGCGTTCGCGGAGTCATTCGCCTGTAGCGAAACAACGGCGTACAAGTCCGGATTGAGCTCAGACGCCGCGGCCCTAAAATGAAGCCACGCCGCACCCGCGACGACCACCGCAACACCAAGAGTGGTGGCCAACGCTGCGGTCCGTCTCCACGAGCCGTCGCGTTCGAGCTGCTGCAAAAAATCGCGGGCAGTCGCTGGCCGTTCGGCAGCGGAGTGCGAAGTCGACAGCGAGAGGAGATTCGCGAGATCGCGAAGGTCGCCTCGCGAATCACCGCGTACGCTTCCCCGCATCGTGAGAATTTCACGTTTCGACACGGGCCGACCAGGCACCGAACCCGTGAGCATCTCAAGACCCACGACTCCAAGCGAGTACACATCCGCTCGTTCATCCGTTGGAAGCTCGGGTGCCATGTACGCCGGCGTACCTGGCATAACACCGCTATCCGTTAGCGGCGTTGCCGTAGCGGAGACGGCTCGCGCAATTCCAAAGTCTGCCAGAATCGCATGTCCTTCGGCAATCAGGACATTTCCAGGCTTGACATCCCGATGCGCAATGCCGCGTTGATGAGCAAACGCTAAGGCTCCGCCAACGTCGCGAAGAACCTTTCGAATATCATCAAGCGGCAGCTTCCCCTCGCGTGCGATTCGCTCGCGCAGACTTTCGCCCGGCATGTATGGCGTGATGTAGTACAGCACATCGTCGTACGACCCGCTCGTGATGATCGGCAGGATGTGCGGATGTTGTAGCCGCACAGTCAGCTCGATCTCGCGCTTGAAGCGCGCGATGCTCGTCCCGGAAACCAGATCAGGGGGCAAGACTTTCACCACCACCTGGCGATTCAACTTGACGTCCGTTGCCAGGAACAGACGACTCATACCGCCCGCCTCGAGTTCGCGATCGAGGCGATAGGCGGTGCCTAACGCGTCCTGGAGAAGGGTCGCGAGTTGCGCCGTCAAGTCGAAGAGTCGGTGGGGGTCGGAGCGAACCGCGCCGACTCTCCGCGGGTAGGAATCGAAGGACGTCGGCGCTCGGTCGCGGGGGGATGCGACCGCCACCAGCATATCCCTACCGCGACGACTCAGCAAGTATCGGCCTGGCATTAGAGTGTGCATACGCATGCCGTTCGGCGTGGGATACGTGGATGGGGTGGCACCACAGGGCGGCTGACTATTTCTCGGTATTCTTCTCGAGCACGTTCGAGCGGATGGAAAACCCGGCGACTACCTGCCCGCGCGAGAAGCCGGGCACGGTCGCGGCACGCGGGAAGGAGTAGAACGTCACGCCGCCGCTAATCTGGGCGAATTGCAGTTCGAGCCCGGCCTCATATCCGGAAAAGCTCTCTTTGCTCGTGCCGAGCATTGCCTGGCGCTGGAGGGCGTGCGATTCGCCGGCGACGTCGCCGTGAATCAGCCGACGTGAGAACCCGAAGACGAGTCCCGCGGCGACTGGCTTTTCATCGAAGGTCTGGCTGATCAGCGTGTAGCCGACGCCGACGCCGAATCCGATCGGGACGACGGAAACTGCTTCTGCCGGCTCGGCTCCCGCCGCCGGGAGTGACCACACGGAGCTCGACACCGTACCGTAAGCGCGAGCCTTGAGACGATCGCCGCCCACCACTTCACGAACAAGGCGCGGGAGCCTCGCCTGGCGCGCGCAGCCGAAGAAGCTGGCGAACGACCGCCGCCATTCGAACAAGCCTGCCGTGAGAGCCTTGCCCGATCCGGGAGTGAGCAGCGAGGCGCCGAATCCGTCGCGAACGGTGTCTGTCTTCGCCGCGATGTTGATCTGGCTGGAGAACGACCAGGTCGACGACAGGCGAGAGATCCCGAGTGCACCGGAGGTCGCGGTCGAGTTGGAGCTGTCTTTGCCGCCGGTAAGTGCGCCACTGAGAAAGACCGCGGTGTTGGCGATCGTCGGTTGAGCGCACGCATTCTGAGCGGGCGGAGCGCCGCCGGCGGCGAATGTCTGTAGCGTTTGTGCACTTGCGCCCTGGGTGAGCGCCATGATCGACAGTGCGACAGCCGCGGGACGGGCGAAGCGAATGAGCGTTGTCATATGAGGAAGGGGTTGAAGGGGGTCTGTTGCGCTGCAGGTGGGTCAGCTCACGCCGCCGTTGGCGACGAATCGCGTGAACGTCTTTAGTGGGCGCGGAGTATCCACTCGTAGAACGAGGGCGTCGGCGTCGGCCTGTGTCGTCAGGATCGCGCGCGCCGGCACGACAGACGCTGCCGGGAGCCGTATGCCGCTGCCAATGACGGCCTTTCGTCCGACGTACGACCGCGTGCCGATGAAGCACCGGTCGCCGATCGATGCGTCGTGGTCGAGAACCACTTCGTGATCGATGAGCGTGTGACGGCCGACAGACACATTGATTCCGAGCGCGGCGCCGACGCCGACCTCCGAGTCCGCGCCGATGTCAACACCAGGCGCGATCATCGTCAGATGACCGATCATCGTGCCCGCCCCAATCTTCACGGGGAGCACGATGATCTTGCCGTTCTTGAGGCACATGTTCGGCGAGATCGTCGCCTTGTTCGACAGGTATGCGCCCTTCCCGATCGACAAGAGCGGCAGGTCGCGAAGCCAGGTGTCCGGATAAGTCTGGAAGTCCAGACTTCCCCGGTAGCCGAACAGCCGGAACACGACCCGCTTGGCGAGCGGAATCGTGAGCACCGCGTGGTACAGCGGCCCGCAGTAGTAGAGCGCCGTCCAGCACAACGCGTAGAGGCGTCGTGGGCCGTAGATGCGGTGGCCGAGCGCGCGGGGGTAGCGGCCCGGCACGATCGACGTGCGCGTCAGCCGCGACAACAGCGCGGCGGTGAGCACGTACCCGACGCAATAGATGGCCGGCAGCAGCATGAGTGCCACGACGCCCGAGATCACCGACGGCGCCATCGCCGCGAACAGGCCCGCCGCCGCGAGCGGCAACCCGGTGATCAGAATCAGGTACGTCGGCACGAGCACGCGCGTCATGAGCGCGCGACCGCGTGATGTGGATTCCTGCATCGAAGCCTCCGTCGTCAGAGTCCATCGCGGTGTGAACACGCGATCAATGTCCGACGCCGGCGTCGTCCGGCCGTGTCATCAGCGTTTCGCGTCCGTCCCGCGAGCGTCCCCTCCCCGCACGCGCTTACAGCGTTGGCGCGGGCCGACTACCTTCGTGGCGTGCATTCCGAACAAACGACCGCGCTCACACTGCGCGTTTTGGGCGGTCTGGAGGTCGCAGGCTCCGCCGGCGCCGAGACCCTTGCGACCCAACCAAAACGCGCCGCGCTTTTCCTGTATCTCGCCGTGGCACGGCCCAGCGGCTTCCACCGGCGCGATCGGCTCGTCACGCTCTTCTGGCCCGAACACGATCAGGAGCACGCTCGAGCCGCGCTTCGCAAAGCGCTTCACGCGCTTCGTCAGGCCGTCGGCGACGATGTCGTGGTCACGCGCGGCGATGAGGAGATTGGCCTGAGCTCGAGCGTCTGGTGTGACGCAACGGCCTTTCTCAATGAAGCGAAACAGGAGCATTACGCGCGCGCGCTCGAGCTATACCGCGGCGATCTCATGACCGGGTTTTTCGCCGACGCTCCCGGGTTCGAGCGATGGCTCGAAGAGGAGCGCGTCTTTTTCCGCGAGACGGCAGGGTCGTGTGCTTGGGCGCTCGCCGAGCGGTACGTCACGAGCTCGGACCTGACGTCGGCCACCCGCTGGGCGCGACGCGCCGTCAACCTTGCCCCAAACGACGAGCGGCGTCTGCGAAAGGCGCTTTCCCTGCTCCATCAGGCCGGCGACCGGGCCGGCGCGGTGAAACTGTTCGAGGATTTCGCGCGACGCCTTCACGCCGAACTCGACGTCGAACCGTCGCACGAAACCCAGGCGCTCATCCGACAAATCCGCGGCAGATAGATTTCATCTACGTTCCGAACCTCGGGAGCTTCGCGTGTCACGTCGATCAATCGCTTTGGTCCTTTTTGCCGCCGCGTGCGGTGGCTCCAATCGCCCCTCCGTATCTCCGCCGCCAGCTAGCGGTGGCACCGTGTGGCCCGATGAAGGTCCACCGACGTGGGCGCCGCGTCCGACGGAAACCGCGATCACGGCGAACGACCTTCGCACCCGTCTCTATGGTTTCGCCGATGATTCAATGCTGGGTCGGCGCATTGGCGAACCTGGCAACTATAAAGGAACGGGCTATATCGCCAACGAGTTCAAGCGACTCGGACTGAAGCCGGCCGGCGACAACGGGACATACTTTCAAAACCTTCCCTACGGGCCGAGCGGCTTCGACATCAACGCGTCCAAGCTCATCGTCGCCGGTAAGCCGCTCGCGCCGCGCACCGACTGGGTGCCCGTCGTGCCCACCGCAGCGAACGGGGTCGGCGCCAGCGCCAGCCTCGATAACGTGCAGGCCATTTACGCCGGCCGGTTCGGCGATACGACGACGCTGGACCCGGCCGTCTTCCGAGGGAAGATCGCGGTCCTAACGGCAACGCCGGCGCAAGCGGGCCTGGCCGGCGGAGGACGCGCCGCGCAGCCAATGCTCCGCTGCGATTCGTTGCCGAACAAGTTCGGCGCCGAAGCCGCGGCGCGGGTCGAGGCGCAGCAGCGAGCGGATAGCGCCGCCCGCGCAGGCGGTCGTGGCGGCCGTGGTGGCGGCGCCGGTGGTGCCCCTCGTGATACGCGCGCTCAACGCGCCGGCGCGGTAGGCATCCTGTACATCGCGCTCGTCGACACGACGGGCCGCGGCGCGTTCAACAGCCGAATGGGAATGCAGGTCACCCCGGCGCCGGGCTCGCTCCCCAGCGCCGCGATCACGCGCACCGCCGCGGAGAATTTATTCGGCAAGAGCGCCGATCAGCTCACCGTCGGCGCTGTGAGCCAGCCAGTCACGGCGCAGTGGAACTACGCGTTCCGCATGTCCGACACGCCCGCCCGCAACGTGATCGCGATTCTTCCGGGATCCGATCCGGCGCGCGCGAGCGAATACGTGCTCGTCGGCGCGCACAACGATCACGTCGGCGTCAACACCACCGTCGTCGACCACGACTCCTTGCGCGCGGTGAACATGGTGACGCGACGCCAGGGCGCGAACGATCCTGTCTGTCGTCCGACGGACGACCAGTGGAAACAGATCAATTCCATGATCGCGCGCGCGCGCAGCATTCGTCCGCCGCGACGCGATTCGATCATGAACGGCGCCGACGATGACGGATCGGGAACGGTGATCATGCTCGAGGTCGCGGAGCGCTTCGCCGCCGAGAAGCCGGCGCGGTCGATCATCTTCATCTCGCACCAGGGCGAGGAGGCGGGGCTGCTCGGCTCTCGCTGGTTCACCGATCATCCGACCGTACCGCTCAACCAGATCGCCGCCGCGTTGAACATGGACATGGAGGCGAAAGGCCGTGCCGATCAGGTCATCAACGGCGGGCCGAGCTCGATTCAAACACTCGGGTCGCGTCGCCTATCGCGTGAGTTCGGCGACATCATCGACTCCGTTGCGACGAACGGAGAGGTGAAGATCGCGATCGATCACACGTGGGATGTTCCGGCGAATCCGATGAACCGGTTCTGCCGCAGCGACCAGGTGAACTACGTCCGCCACAACGTACCCGTCACGTATTTCTCGACCGGGTACGCGTACGACTATCACCAGCAGACCGACGAGCCGCGCTACGCCGACTATGACCACATGGCGAAGATCGGCCACTTCATCCACGACATCATGTGGACCATCGCCAATCGTCGCGACAGGCCCGCGATCACGGGGCCTGATCCGAATTATCCGTCCTGCGGCCGGTGAGTCTTTCCTCGGCGTCGCCGCACGGCGACGCCGAGTCCGACGAGTCCGGACCCGAGGAGCACGATCGTGCTGGGCTCGGGCGTGACGGTCAGCGTGTTGATCGTCTCGGTGTTGATTGGATAGGTCGGGCCGTCGCCGGTCCAATCGTGCGGATCGTTGGGATCGTCGTTGTTGGTCTCGCCGCCACCACCGGCTCCGCCAACGTCTTGGACTCCACTGTCGACAAGCAAGTCCCCAACTGCTCCGCCTCCCCCCTCGCCGGCGGTGTTCCCGGTTGAACCAGTCGTGCCGCCTTGCGGCGAACAACTCGTAGTCCCGTAGGTGGGAGTCGGCTGGTAAACCCAGCCGCCGCTGCTCAGGGTGAATCCGGACCCGCCCACATAGACGCCGCCGATACTCGGCACGAGCGGTCCCGGCGAGACCCAACCAATAGTACCGCAGTTCAGGCCATAGCCCGAGTATGAACCGGACACGTAGCCTATCGACTGTGCGTTCGCCGAAGGTGCGAAGAGAGCCATGGCGAGCGATGTCAGGAGCCCGGCCCGGGCTAAGATCGAGGCGGTCTTGCGATTTGATCCGGACTGCATTGTCCCTCTTTGAGTTAGTCGCTGGATGATGCCGGTCTGACGATGTCGGCTTCCCTGTGACAGCGGCCTGAGCAAAGGCAATCCATATACCAACCTCGGCCATTCCGTCTTATCGGTCGATTTGCCGGGTTATGGCCGGGCCGGCGCATCGACTGTTGCATTTCGCACGGGACATGTTGGCAGACCTCGGCCTGCCGAACGGTGCTGGTGCCACAGAAAACCGCGGTGTTGCGGCACCGAAGCGACACCTGTGAACCCGTGCCGTAGTCTGTTTCGGTGGGCCCTCTCGACCCGGTCCGGGTGCAAATGGGCGACGAATCGCGTAAGATCCCCCGTCACCCACCCGAGTCGAGGACGATGCGCACAACGCGCCTTCTATTGTTGTCTCTCGCCGCCGCGGCGGGATTCCCGGGCGCCGCCGCAGCCCAGGGATCCGATCGCGAAACCATTCTCGCGACCGTTCAGAAGGTCTTTGACGCCATGCGAACGCGGGACACCGCGCTCCTCTCGCAGGCCTTCGATAGCACCGCGCGCCTCGTCGGCGTATCGAACCGCGGAACGCCGAGCGTGAGTCTCACCGCGGCATCACAGTTCGGGGCGGCGATTGCGCGTGCTCCAGCGGGCGACGTGTGGAACGAGCGGATCTACGATCCCGAAGTGCGCATCGACGGCAACGTCGCGCAGGTGTGGGCCTATTACACCTTCCACCGCAACACCACTTTCAATCACTGTGGCGTCGACGCGTTCATGCTGGTGAAAGTCGGAACGACGTGGAAGATCACTCAACTCGCGGACTCGCGTCGCACGGAAGGGTGCACGCACCAAAATCCGTGAGTCGTTACGAGCGCACGGGGGTACGTCACTTGACTCATGACGCGGCGCCCGTCTGTTCGGCGAAGATCTGTACCAGGTGCACCAGCGTCTCCGTCGTCTTCTCGAGTCCGCGCCGCGAGTTGAACTCGATCTTGCTGTGAAAGTTGTGGCCGCCGGTGAAGACGTTCGGGCACGGCAGGCCGCGGAACGTGAGCTTCGAGCCATCCGTGCCGCCGCGAATGGGAAGCATGAAGGGCTCAACGCCGGCGCGACGCGCCGCCTCGAAGGCGTTGCGCGTCAGCTCGGGATGGTGCGCGAGCACCTCTTTCATGTTCTTGTAGTTCTCTTTGACATCGATGCGCACCGCCACGCCGGAGTACTCCCGCTCGATGTCGGCGGCGAGATCGCGCAACAGTCGCTCCTTGGCGTCCAGACTCGTGAGCTCGAAGTCGCGTAAGAGAACTTTGACGCTCGACTCCTCGACGTCGGCCACGCCGGCGTAGGGATGGACGAAGCCGACGCGATCTTCCGTGGTTTCCGGGAGCATGTCGTCCGGCAGGCGCAACACGAAGTCCGCCAAGGCGTAGATCGAGTTCACCATGACGCCTTTCGCGGTGCCCGGGTGCGTGTTCTTGCCGCGGAAGACGATCGTCGCCAGTCGGGCGCTCCAGGTCTCGTCACTGATCTCGCCGAGCGGACCGCCATCCACTGTATAGGCGAAGCGCGCGCCGAATGCGTCGACGTCGAACTTGTCGATCCCGCTCCCGATCTCCTCGTCGGCCGTGAACCCGATCCTGAGCGTGCCGTGCGGAATCGAAGGATTCCGCGCCAGCCAATCGACGAGTGTCATGATCGCCGCGACACCGGCCTTGTCGTCGGAGCCGAGGAGCGTCGTCCCGTCGGTGGTGATGATGTCGTCGCCGATCATGCCGGCCAGCGCGGGATTCTGCGCCACGGTGATCACCTGCGATGGATCGCCGGGCAGCGCGATGTCGCCGCCACGATAATCCCGATGCACGATGGGCTTTACGCCGGCGCCGCTTACCGCCGGCGAGGTATCGACGTGCGCGAGGAGCCCGATAGCCGGAACCTCCCTCGCATTCGCGGGGAGGTTCGACGGGATCGTCGCGTAGATCATGCAGTGTTCGCTGAGCCTTACGTCCTCGGCACCGAGGGATCGTAGCTCGTCCACCAGCTGCTTCGACAACGCCCATTGCGAATCGGTGCTCGGCGTCGTCGAACTGTCTTCAAGCGACTGGGTGTCGACGCGCACGTATCGCAGGAAACGATCGACGACGGACTCGCTCGGTGGGTTCATTGGCTGGAGAGTGCGGCGACGCCGGTCACCGGACCAAGTCGGCGCCTGCGGCTGAGAACGCCCGCCGATACAAGCGTGATGAGCAACGCGACGGGAAGGGGCTCGACGAATGTAACCGCGACATTGACCAGCGGATTCTTCTCGTAAAGCTCCGCGAACTGTTTCATGTCGGCGAGCTGCTTGTCGATTTCTGCCTGGGTCGCCCCCTTCGCCTTCGCCTGATCGACCTTATAGGCCTGGTACTTCGTGAAGAAATCCGGGGTGATCTTGTAGTAGATGACTTCCCAGGTCGCGACGTAGCACGCCGAGGCGACGACGGTGATGAGGGACCCGACGGCAAGGGCCCGACCGAAGCTGATGCGCCCACCGCCGACGTTGTCTCGATACGACCTGATCCCGAAGAAGATCAACAGGAAGGCAACCACCATCGATGTGTAGCCGAGGATCTCGGCGCGATCGAATCCGATCCCGTTCTCGAGCGGAATCGTCACCAGCATCATGACCGAGAGAATCGCGCCGGCGATCAGGCCGAACGTCCAGACTGTTTTCCTCATGGAATCGCTCCGTGTTGGGGTTGACGAGCGGCGCGACGATACCCCAGTTCGGCTGAAACGCGCATCACCCGAACGGGTGATTTTCGGCTTTGGACACGAAAATCACCCATTCAGGGGATGAGCCGGGCGTCCTTCGCCCGCTGAACCACCTGCGTCCGGCGCTTGGCGTCCAGCTTTTCGAACAGCCGGCTCGAATGTGTCTTCACCGTGTTCTCGCTGACGAACAGCTTCTCGGCGATCTCGCGGTTGCTCATACCGGCCGCGATGTGCTCCAGGATCTGCAGCTCCCGCGGCGTGATCCCGAGCTGCTCCAGGCGCGCGGCGTCGGGAACGAACGGTCCGGCGGACGCAACCACGGGAACCTCTCGCACGACGACACGGTCGCGGCGACCAGTGATTCGGAGCCCGAGCCAAATCCCGAGGCCCGAGAAGAGGAGCGCCACGAGGCCACCGTATACCTCGATGGAATGCTCCACGACGAGGTAGCGGTACTCGATCAACTTGAGACCCGCGATCAGGACGCCGCCGAGGAGACCGTAGATAAGAATGGTTTTCCGCACGGCGTGAAAATCGTCCCGACATACCCGACGCCGCTAGGTTTGTCGCATGAACGTGCGAGAGGCCATTCGGGCTCGGCGGTCGATCAAGCGCTTCGACCCGCGGCCCGTGACCCGCGAGGACATCGAAGCGCTGCTCGAAGCGGCGGCGCTCGCGCCGAACCACAGGCTCACGCAGCCCTGGCGTTTTTACGTTCTTGGCCCGGAAGCACGGTACGCGTACGGGCTAGCGCTCGGTGAGAGGAAGGCACGAAAGCTGGATGACCCGGACCGAGCCCGTGTTCTTCGCGATACCGTGGCGCAGGAACATCGCGATCTTCCGCTGATGATCGCCGTCGGGGTGGTGAACGCGGACGATCCCGAGATCCGCGAGGAGGATTACGCCGCGACGATGATGGCGGTGCAGAACGTCGCGCTCGCTGCCGTGGACCTCGGTCTGGGGACGCACATCAAAACGGGTGGCGTCATGTCGGATCCCGCGGCTCGTGCCGCCGCGGGTGTGCGCGACAACGAACGCATCGTCGCGATCGTGAACGTGGGTACGCCGCTAGAGACTCCGCCGGAAAAACGCCGCGAGCCAGCGTCGAGCTTCACGAACTGGATTCCCTGATTGCCGGATTGGTGCACCGATCGTAGAGTGGTTCGTCGACGACGTCGTCGCGCGAACGTGATCGGTCATTTCCAAATTCGGAGAACTGTCATGATTCGACAAGGACGCGCACTCGGCTTCGTTGTGCTCGCGGCGATGGTGCCGACGATGATATTCGCTCAAACGGGAACGGTGGCTGGCAGAGTGGTCGGCGCCGGTGGAGAGGTTCTGCCCGGTGCATCGGTCGCGGCGACGGGCACCGCGCGCGGCGCGATCGTCCGCGGTGACGGAACGTACTCGCTCGCGCTTCCGCCGGGCCGATACGAGGTTCGGGCGCGCCTCCTCGGCTACGCATCGGCCGCCGAATCGGTAACGGTCGCCAGCGGCGCGACGGCGACAATAAACTTCACACTGCAAAAGGCGGCGACGACCCTCGAAGCGGTCGCCATACTCGGCACACGCGGCGAAGAACGCACGGTGATCTCGGCGCCCGTTCCGATCGATGTCTTGTCGACGACGGACATTCGGCTCACCGGCCGCACAGAAACCGCCCAGATCATTCAGGCCGTGGCGCCGTCGTTCAATTTCCCGCGCACGTCGATCGGCGATGGTACTGACCACATTCGTCCAGCGACGTTGCGCGGTTTGGCTCCAGATCAAACGCTCGTCCTCGTGAACGGACGGCGACGCCACACGAGCGCGCTGGTGAACGTGAACGGATTCGTCGGCCGCGGTTCAGAAGCTGTCGACCTGAACGCGATCCCGGCGAGTATGATCGATCACATCGAGATACTGCGCGACGGCGCGGCGGCCCAGTACGGCTCGGACGCGATCGCGGGCGTGCTGAACATCGTGCTCAAGAACTCCGCCGGCGCCTCGTTCATGGGCGAGCTTGGCGAGAACGTGACGACCTACAATCGCGACGCGACGTCGCAGACGGCGTTTCCCGCGCAAATGTCTCCCGTCTCGGCGCACGACGGACGCGTGGCGCAGTCGGCGCTCAGTTACGGATGGACGGTCGGCGACAACGGGTTCTTCAACGTCTCCGGCGAGATCCGCGATCGGCAGGGAACGAATCGGACGCTGCCTGACACGCGACAGCAGTACTTCGCGGGGGATCCGCGCAACAGCAACCCGCCGCAGATCAATCACTGGCAGGGCGATTCATACAACCACGATGTCGTCGGCTTCTTCAATGCTGGTCGGACGCTCGACAACGGCATCGAGCTGTACGGCTTCGGGGGCCTCAGTAAGAGGCATGGGTCGTCGGCCGGCTTTTGGCGCCGGTCGCTCGACGACCGAACGCTGCGGAACCTCTACCCCGATGGCTTCCTCCCCTTCATCAAGTCGAAGATCGTTGACGGGTCGTTCTCCGGCGGCTTGAAGGGCAACGCCGCGGGTTGGAGGTGGGATCTCGGAACGGTCTACGGCCGCAACACATTCGACTTCACGATCGACAACTCGGCCAACGTTTCGCTCGGACCGACCTCGAAGACGACGTTCGATGCCGGGCAGCTTGCGTTCGGGCAATCCACGACCTCGCTCGATCTCTTCCGTGAAGTCTCCAGTCCGTTCGCGTCGCCGATTCGGGTGGCCGTCGGCGGAGAGTTCCGTGACGACATGTACAAGATCACTCCCGGCGAGCCCGACTCGTATCTCAACGGCGGCGTGAAAGTGCTCGACGCCAGTGGCGAGCCGACGACACGTTTGGCGGCCGTGGGCTCGCAGGTCTTTCCAGGTTTCCAGCCGACCGACGCCGGATCGCATTCGAGAACGAACACGGCGGCCTACGTCGATCTCGAGAGTGACCTGACTCGCCAATTCTTGCTGGGCGTCGCGGGGCGGTTCGAGCACTACAGCGACTTCGGATCGACGTCGACAGGAAAGGTCTCGGCGCGCTTCGAGCCCGTGTCGCGGTACGCTTTGCGCGGCGCGATCAGCTCCGGATTTCGCGCGCCATCACTCGGCCAAGAGTTCTTCTCTTCGACGGCAACGAACTTCATTGCGGGGCAGCCGTTCGACATTCGGACGTTTCCGGTGGCGACGGCCGAAGCGCGACTTCTCGGCGCGAGCGATCTCAAGCCGGAGCGTTCGGTAAACTACAGCGCCGGCGTGGCGATGGAGCCGTTTGGTTCCCTGGCGCTCACCGTGGATTTCTATCGCATCATCATCAAGAATCGCATCGTCCTCTCGGACAACTTCACAGGGACGACGATTCAGCAATTGTTCGCGTCGACTGGGTCGACAGCGGCGGGTGGACGATTCTTTACGAACGCCATCGATACGCGGTCGAATGGCGTGGACGTCGTCGCCAACTACGGTTGGACCTTCTCCAATCAATCGGCGCTCAAGCTCACGGGCGGCTACAACAACAACACGATCAAGGTCACCCACGTCGATTCGACGCCGGCCAATCTCAAAACATTCCAGGAAACGCTGTTCGGTCGGGTCGAGCGCACGCGCATCGAACAGGGCAATCCGCGCGACAACGCGTTCGTTTCGGCGAATTACGATCTCGGCCGCCTCGGCCTGACGACGCGCCTGCAGCGGTACGGGAAGGTGACGGTCGCCGGCGCAACGCCGACGAACACCACCGGCACACTCGACCAGACATATGCCGCCAAGACACTGACCGACGTGAGCGGATCGTACACGCTTCGGCGATATACGCTGACGCTGGGCGCCGACAACGTCTTCGACGTGTATCCCGATCGGAATTTGAACCCCGGCGATCCGGCGACTGGAAACGGGGGCATCTCGAATTTCGGCATCTTCCCGTACGCCGGCATCTCACCCTTCGGCTTCAACGGGCGGTTTGTGTACACGAAGTTGTCGATCACGATGCGCTGAACGAGCGCGCGCATCATTTTGAGAGCGTGGGAATTCGTCGCGGGCTTCTCGCTCTCACCGTTCCGTGGTACGCCGCCGCACAAGCGCCGGCGCGCGTAGTCGTTCATGTTCGGGATACGTCGCGCGCGCCGGTACAAGGGGCGGAAGTGGCGGTGATGCACGGATTGAACGACGCGCGCGCCGTTGTGATGACGGACGATCGCGGGCGCGCGGTGCTATCACTCTCCCATTTGGAGCCGGACGCCGACTACGGGTTGATCGTTCGGAAGATCGGCTTCGTGCGAGCCGACCGATTCTTTCGCGGGAATCACGACTCGCTCGCCTTCGACATTGTGCTCCAGCCTGTCGTGCGCGAGCTGGAGACGGTAATCGTCACCGCCGAAGAGGACATCAAGCGAAAGAGCTATCACATCGACGCCGACGAGATCGAGAGGAGCTCGGCGGTGCTGATCGACGCGACGGATATTTTGGCGAAGATCAAGCCCGACATGATCTGCGGGCGCAACTGCAGCCCAATGGCGTCCACGCAGGTGAAGAGCACGGTTCGCAAATGTCCCACCCTCGCTTTCGCGCCACCCCGATTGAAGTGTCCGGATGACGACAAGCCGCCGTCGATCGAGACCAACGTGTGGGTGAACGGCCGCCGCATTCGCCTGATGCCTCCTGACGCGATGGCCGTCGCCCGTCAGCATGGCGTTCTCGCGGGCTTATCGCCGGGCTCGATGACCGTATTGAGTGAGATCAAGCCGGAACACATCGCCGAAATGACCTATGTCGACGAGATGGACAGTTCGGTCGGTTTGATTGGTAGCGAGGGCGGCCTCTTCGTGGTGCTCAAGCCCAACGTGGTGTACGAGCCCGGGCGCGAATCATATGTCATGGCGACGGTGCCCGAAACGCCGAAGCCGGCCGCGATCCCCGCTTACCGCCTTCGTATTCTCGGCGTGTTCGACGGTAATACGGGCGAGCCGATCGAGGGCGCGTTAGTCACCGACGTGACGACGGGAACGCGCGCACGCACCACGGTCACCGGTACCGTGAGCCTCGCGTTCCTGCCGGAAGGCGGGACGCCGCTTCGCATCACGAAGACCGGCTACGATGACCTTACGATCGGCGTCGAGATCGCGCCGGCGAAGGTCGAACCGATCACGCTCGTATTGGTGAAGCGGCGTCCGAATCCTTCGGACTAATTGCTGTCGTCGAGCCAGGGATCGCGCGACATCCAGTTCGCGTCGGGCGCGAAGAGGTAGACCATCGCGCCGTTGGCGAGCTTGGGCAGCAGTTCTTTCGCACGCGACGGCTCCATCGCTGGACAGCCTTGGCTGCGACCAGCTTTGTCAGCCGTGACGTAGGGCGCGCCGTGTGCGACCACGCCGCGCGCGAAAGCGTTGTCGTTGAATCCGGTCGACACACCCATCAGTCGAAGCCCGATCGACGAATACGTCTGTCCGCCGGAATGTCCGGTGAACGCGTAGAGCGCTTTCGTGACGTACAAGCCGAGCGACGTCGCCGCACTGCCGAACGCGTTCGAGAAACGCGTCGGAATACCTTTGCTGTTCGCGGCCGACCCGCGGCCCGCCGCCACGGTAAACGGTCCGTCGACAACCTTGAGCGAATTCATATCAAGCACGTACCCGCGAGGCTTGGTGCTCGGAAGGCCGTAGTCGACGAAATAGAGAAGCGGCTTTTTCACGTCGTTCGGGTGCGCCGACTTGAACGCGAAATAACTGCGAACGGCCGATTCCAGCGCCTTGGGTGTGCTCAGCGACTGAACCATCGACGCGAACGCGGTGAGCGCTCGACTCGTTTGGCTCGTCGCAACCGTGGAGTCGGGCGCGGACGCAGACGCAGCGGTCGTCGTGTGGAGGGGGACCGGCTGCGCGACAATCGGCTGCCTTTCGGGAAGGCGCAGGTTGGCGCCCGCGAACAGCACAGCGGCAGCGCCAATGAGCGTAGTCTCGAGGAGTCGTTGTGAGGTCATCATCCTACTACACTAGGGGTGGGAAGGAGTTGCGGCTACGAGAGTTAGACGACTGACGACCGAAAATGTTAGGAAGCGAGCCCAGGTGCTGGAAGGGTCCCGTTCACGAGGAACGCCTGTCGCTCGAACGAAAACGTTTCGCGCGCCCACGATGCGAAATCCCGTCTGGCGAGCTCGACGAGGTCGCGGGTCGCCGTACAATACCAAGTCTCGAAATCGCGTGGTTTAGAGTTTCCGAATGCGGCCGCACTGAGTACTCCAACGTTGACCCCGCCAGGCTCCCGCGCGGACGGAAAACGGAAGAGCTCGACATTGGCCTCTCGCATTGCCGAGCCCAGCGGTTGACTTGCGTCGTATTTCGTGGGCGACGCGATCGCTCGTTTGTGCGCGTCGAATGGCGGCGCCGTGAGATCGATCCCGCGAGCGGATCGGGCGCGGACTGTGAACGCGGTGAGCTGCGTGGTCACGGACTCGAGCGGCGCGGTCGTTCCTTCGATAAATAGCAATCTGTAATAAGAGACCTCGGCAAATGCGGCACGCCGGGTCAGCGAGCCGTACCAGATCCCGCGCTCATGCCGCCGACCGAATCGCGACCCGTGACGGAGCGGCGGGTAGCGAAACGGGGTCGCGAGGAGATAGTGAAGCCGCGACGGCGTCGTGTAGGGCGGCTTCGCGCGGTCGATCAGCTCCTCGAGCAGAATCTGCTCTTCGGCGGAATCGACCAGCTTGCGCGTGGACACCTGATGCTGCGCCTCGACGACTCGCCAGGGCGAGAGGCCGAG
>Ga0070684_100001026_pt1 | contig 19914 bp, 14 predicted proteins | sample KBSC723LmetaG_FD_65653 | JGI IMG/M metagenome (GOLD analysis project Ga0070684, IMG submission 65653) | Corn rhizosphere microbial communities from Kellogg Biological Station, Michigan, USA - KBS C7.2-3L metaG | ecosystem: Host-associated > Plants > Roots > Rhizosphere ...
CCGGTTCCGGCTTACCAACAGCGGGATCCGGTTGGTTAGCTCGCTGAGCGCTTCGTACCTCGGCAAGCTGACGCTGTCGGACCCCAATAATGGTCCGCAGCCCTACGCGGGCACCCTTGGTCCGTGCAACATCACGAGCTGCTCGGGTGCGCCGAGGTGGCGTGCGCAGTGGACCAACACGCTCGATTTCAACGGCAACGCGTCGATCACGGCGTCCGCCTATTACACGTCGGGCTATTCCGAGATCGCTGTCGACAGCGGCGGAATTTTGGGAGACTGCAACGCCAGCACTTCCTCGATGTCGCAGCTGTACTTCGACAACAGCCCGATGATGTGCCGCGCCAAGGCGGTGTGGGACGTCGACCTGACCGGCCAGGTGAAGCTCCTGAAGCACCTCACCCTGTACGGCAACGTCCTCAACGTCTTCGACATCAAGCCGCCGTTCGATGCGAACGCTGCTTATGGTCTGTACAACTTCAACCCGGCGTGGGGCGACCGCAACTTCGTCGGCCGCTACTTCCGGATCGGCGCTCGCGTCGACTTCTAAGAAGCCAGCCGGTTGCATTCTTGAGGGCGGCACTTCGGTGCCGCCCTTTTTTTGTGCTTATTCCGCGGCTTCGCGGATTTCCGCGACGGGCATGAGGACCAGTTGACCATCGCCCTCGTCGACCCGGACCACCGAGCCGTCGGGTATTTCGCCGGCAAGGATTTTGTCGGCGAGCGGGTCCTGCAGATATTTCTGCACGGCGCGCTTCAGCGGCCTCGCACCATAGACGGGATCGTAACCGACGCGGCCAAGCCACGCCCGCGCGGCATCGCTGAGCTCAAGGTGGATCTTGCGGTCCTCGAGCAGCTTCTGCAGCCGCGCCACCTGGATATCGACGATCGGACCCATGTGGCCCGCGCCAAGGCGGTGGAACAGGATGATCTCGTCCAGCCGGTTGAGGAACTCGGGTCGGAAATGAGCGCGCACCACCTCCATCACCTGGGGTTCGACCTTCTCTACCGCTTCGTCTTCGCTAAGAGAGGCGAGATATTGCGACCCGAGGTTCGACGTCAGGATGATGATCGTGTTGGTGAAATCGACGGTGCGGCCCTGGCCGTCGGTCAGGCGACCGTCGTCAAGTACTTGAAGAAGCACGTTGAAAACGTCGCCGTGAGCCTTCTCGACCTCGTCGAACAACACCACCTGATACGGCCGACGACGAACCGCCTCGGTGAGAACGCCGCCTTCTTCATAACCAACATAGCCCGGAGGAGCGCCGATCAGCCGCGCGACGGCGTGCTTCTCCATGAACTCGCTCATGTCGATGCGGACCATCGCGGCAGCATCGTCGAACAGGAATTCGGCAAGGGCTTTGGTGAGCTCGGTCTTGCCGACTCCGGTGGGTCCGAGGAACAGGAACGAACCCAAGGGCCGGTTCGGGTCCTGCAGGCCCGCGCGCGCACGACGGACCGCGGCGGACACAGCTTTCACCGCGTCTTCCTGGCCAATCACCCGCGCGCCGATCGCCGCTTCCATCTGAAGCAGCTTCTCGCGCTCGCCCTCCATCATCCGCTCGACCGGAATCCCAGTCCATCGACTGACTACTCCGGCGATGTCCTGGTCGGTGACTTCCTCACGTAGCATTGCGCCCTTCGAGGCGGCCTGAGCATCAGCGAGCTGCTTCTCGAGCTGCGGGATGCGGCCGTATTGAAGCTCGCCCGCCTTGGCGAGGTCACCGCTGCGCTGCGCCTGTTCGAGCTCGAGTCTCGCGGCGTCGAGCTGCTCCTTGATCTTCGCTTCGCCGGCGATCTTTTCCTTCTCCGCCTGCCAGCGCTGCGTCAGCTCGGCCGACTGCTGTTCGAGATTGGCAAGCTCCTCCTCGAGCTTGGCGAGGCGGTCCTTCGAAGCCTTGTCCTGCTCCTTCTTCAGCGCCTCGCGCTCGATCTTGAGCTGGATGATGCGGCGGTCGAGATTCTCGATCTCCTCAGGCTTGGATTCTACCTCCATGCGGATTCGGCTCGCGGCCTCGTCCATGAGGTCGATTGCCTTGTCGGGCAGGAAGCGGTCGGTGATGTAACGGTTAGACAGCGTCGCGGCGGCGACGATCGCCGCATCGGTGATCCTCACGCCGTGGTGGAGCTCGTACTTTTCCTTGAGGCCGCGCAGGATCGAAATCGTGTCGGGCACCGTGGGTTCACCGACGAAGACCGGCTGAAAGCGCCGTTCGAGCGCGGCATCCTTCTCGATATATTTGCGATATTCGTCGAGCGTCGTCGCTCCGATGCAGTGCAGCTCGCCACGCGCCAGCGCAGGCTTCAGCAGATTGCCGGCGTCCATCGCGCCCTCGGCTTTCCCGGCGCCGACGAGCGTGTGCATCTCGTCGATGAACAGGATGATATCGCCCTCGGCCTGGCGGACCTCGTCGAGCACGCCCTTTAGACGCTCCTCGAACTCGCCACGATATTTTGCGCCCGCGATTAGCGAGCCCATGTCGAGCGCAAGCAGGCGCTTATCCTTGATTCCGTCGGGCACGTCGCCGTTGGCGATGCGCAGCGCGAGGCCCTCGACGATCGCGGTCTTGCCGACGCCAGGCTCACCGATCAGCACGGGATTGTTCTTCGTACGGCGCGCAAGCACCTGAACTGTGCGGCGGATCTCCTCGTCGCGGCCGATGACCGGATCGAGCTTGCCCGCCCGCGCCGCCTCCGTGAGGTCGCGCGCATATTTCTTGAGGGCGTCGTACCGGTCCTCGGCGCCCTGCGTGTCTGCGGTTCGGCCACCGCGCAGCTTGTCGATCGCCGCATTGAGATTCTGCGGCGTCATGCCGGCCTTCGCCAGCGCGTTGGCGACATCGGTGCCCTTGGCGAGCGCCATTGCCAGCAGGATCCGCTCGACAGTGACGTAGCTATCGCCCGCCTTCTTCGCGACCTGCTCGGCCTGGTCGAGGATTCGGATGGTGTCGCCGTCGAGCGCCGGCGCCTGCGTCGCTCCGCTGCCCGTCACCGCCGGAATCTTCGCGACCAGCGCGTCCACTTCGCGCTTCGCTGCCCTGGCGTCCCCGCCGGCCGCTTCGATCAGCCCCGCGGCCATGCCCTGCTCGTCATCAAGCAGCGCCTTCAGGAGATGCGCCGGCGCGATGCGCTGGTGATGCTCGCGAACCGCGATCGTCTGGGCGGCCTGAAGGAAGCCCCGTGCGCGGTCCGTCAGCTTTTCAAAATCCATGTCTTGCTAACCCCTCTTTCCGTGGGGCTGATATGGTGTTGCAATTCAGCAACACAAGAGTGTTCTAACTCAATGACTTAGCGACGAGGACTGGGCCTGCGGTTGCGGCTGGGAAGTCGGCGCTTGTGACGGAATCGTCTTGGGCATTGGCACTGTCGGCGGAGCCATCAAAGCCGAGGGAGGAGCCGTCACCGGTGCCGACACCGTTCCAGGCGCAGCGACGGCCGATCCCGGCGCCGTCACAACCATCGGCTGCCCGGAGCTCGCGACATCTTCTGGATGCAGGATTGGAGGGCAGTCGGCGGCGACCGCCGGATCCATATTCCAGCGGCGGAACTTGGTGCTGTCTACGTGGAAGCGCAGATAAGCGTAGAAACCGAGCCCGGCATTGTAGGCGGCGCCATGTTCCGAATGGATGCCGCAGAGCGTGCGCATCAGTGTCACCCGGTCGATTGGCTTCAACGGTACCAGGTCAACGGCGGAATCGAGCCTGTGCGCGCTTTCCGGCGCTCCGCCCGCGCAGACGTTCAGGACGGGATTGCGATAGACCGAGACGGGCTCAACCGGTCCCACCGCCGGAATGACGTAATCGCGCACGTAGCGCAGAGTCTCGACCATGTGCGGCCATTCATCCGACGGCGGCACTTCAAACGGCTGCTGCCCGCAGTCCTTCCAGGACGTCGCCGTACGCAGCAGCTGCCACGTCGGCAGGACTCCGCCGACGCCGGATGACACGAGATAATCGTTGAACGCCTTCACCTGCGCTGCACGCCAGGGCGCCGCGAGATACCAGCTGCGGTAGCCAGGCTCGTCCTGTCCGGCCGCAATGTACGGACCAACGGGGTCCCATACTCCCGGGGCAGGAGCGGTTTGCGGCGGCGGAGCGGGCTGGGCAGCAACGGCGCTGGCAATGAGGAGGAGGGGCGCAAACATCGGCTTCATCGTCCGAAGCATACTCCCATGACTCTGCTTGAAAAGCGCTGAACGCCCGCCGACATCGCATTTATGACTCAGCCCATCGACGTCGACCTGCCGCATAATCTCGGCAAGGACGAAGCCCGGCGGCGGATCGCCAACAACATCCACAAGCTCGAGCAGCACATTCCCGGCGGCGCGCAGGTGCAGTCGGGCTGGAGCGGCGACCAGCTCAACCTCGACGTTGCCGCGATGGGACAGAGCGTCACCGCGACCATCGATGTTCTGGAGGACAAGGTGCACCTCAAGGTGCTTCTGCCCGGCATGCTCGGGATGTTCGGCAGCCTGATCCAGGGCGCACTGCAGAGCAAGGGGCACGTCTTGCTCGAGGATCATCAGAAGGGCTGACGCCCCGCAAACACCCCGCTAAGCTTCCATGAAAACGGGAGGCGGCATGCGGCATTTCGCGGTGGTCGGTTCGGGACCGGCAGGCTTCTACACCGCCGAGGCGCTGGAGAAGGCTTACGGCGAGACGGCCCGGATCGATATTCTCGATCGCTATCCCGTTCCCTACGGCCTGATCCGATTCGGCGTCGCGCCCGATCACCAGTCGCTAAAGGCCGTGTCGAAGCGCTACGACAAGGTCGCTGAATGCGCCGGTGTCGATTTCATCGGGAACGTTTGCGTCGGCAAGGACGTCTCCGTCGCCGAACTAATGGGCCTCTACGACGCGGTGATCCTCGCAATTGGCGCCCCGCACGACCGCAAGCTGGGGATCCCGGGCGAGGACCTGCCTGGCGTCATTGGATCGGCCGAGTTCGTCGGCTGGTACAACGGCCATCCCGATTTTGCGGATCTCGACCCGCCGCTCGGCGGCAGCCAAGCTGCAGTGATCGGCGCCGGCAATGTCGCGCTCGACTGCGCCCGCATCCTCTCCAAGACCAGGCACGAGTTCGAGGGCTCCGACATCGTAGGCCATGCGCTCGAAGCGCTCGACAAATCGGCGATCCGCACCGTCATTATCCTCGGCCGCCGCGGCCCGCACCAAATCGCCATGACCCCGAAGGAACTAGGGGAACTCGCCCATCTCGAGGCAGCGGTGCCGATCGTCGATCCCGCCGACTTCCCGCCGGTCGAGGCCGACGAGCCGCTCGAACCCGGCTTGCGCAAATCGGTCACCCTGCTTCGCGGCTTCGCCGACCTTCCGAAGGACAAGCCGAAGGAGATCGTCTTCGATTTCTTCGCCAAACCGATCGCGATCGAAGGGGACCGCAGGGCAGAACGGATCATTGTCGAGCGCACTGAGCTAGACGAGAAAGGCTCCGCGCGCGGCACCGGCGAGACCTATACGGTCCCGGCCTCGCTGATTGTGACCGCGATCGGCTATTCGACCCCGCCGCTTGAGGGCGCCGCCTATGACGAGCGCGGCACCAAATTCCTGAACGAAAACGGGCGCATAGCCGAGCGCCTCTACGCAGTCGGCTGGGCTCGGCGGGGGCCGACGGGAACCATCGGAACCAACCGCCCCGACGGTTATGAGGTTGCCGACCAGGTCGCGGCCGCCATGCCCGCCGGAAGCGCTGGCGAGCGGCTCGGGACCGAAGGCCTGAAGCGCCTGCTTGCCGAGCGCGGCGTGATGCCGACCGACTATGACGACTGGCGCAAGATAGAGGAGACCGAGATGGCGCGCGCGCGCCCCGGCAGCCCGCGCGAGAAGTTCGTCCGTCACGCCGAATGGCTGCAAGCCGTCGGCCGCTGATTGCCGGTTGCGCTTATTCGAACCCGCCTCTATCTAGCCGCGGCCTTGGCTCCCGCTGCGACCGACGTCGCGATCCGCGGGTTCCGGTCGGGGAGTAGCTCAGCCTGGTAGAGCACTGTCTTCGGGAGGCAGGGGCCGGAGGTTCGAATCCTCTCTCCCCGACCACTAGCCGCAGTGGCTCCGCTCAGCCGTGAGTGCGAAGGCTATTTTAACCATCTTCGCTTAACCATTTGCCCATGTTTCGCGACGCTCGCCGCCTGCGTTTTGGCAGCGCGATCCCATGGGGCTGCGCGCTTGCGGCGCTGTGGGCGATGCCTGCCCAGGCCGCGGATGGTACTAACTTGTTCAATCGCGACGCTTTCGAGCTCAGCGGCGACATCCGGCTCATTGCAGTCAACGGCGAGAAGAGCTGGCTCGACGGCGGCTTCGGCAAATTGCGCTCGGGAAGCGACGGCGATCTTCGCGTGCAGCCTCAACTCGGCAACGTCAGCCTGGTGTGGAAGCCGCAGTTCTCCTGGTCGGTCGGCGCGATCGTCGTCGGCTCGGTCCAAGGCGGCCAGCGTACCGACGCAGGCCTCAGCCAGGCGTATCTGACCTATAGACCGATGCGGTCGAACAAGATCGCATTCTCGGCGCGCGTTGGGTTGATGTGGGTGCCGGTCAGCCTCGAGCACGAAGGCGCCGACTGGCACGTCAGGGATTCGATCACGCCGTCGGCGATCAACAGCTGGATCGGCGAGGAGGTTCGTCCGCTGGCGGCCGAAGGCACGATCTCGACGAGCGTTGGCGAGCACAAGCTCCGGGCGACCGCGGCGGTGTTCGCTACCAACGACACGGCAGGTACATTGCTCACCTTCCGCGGTTGGGCACTCCACGATCGGACCACGCTGGCGTTTCGCGGCGAGCCGCTGCCGCCGTTGGGAGACTTCACCGGCCACCAGGCGCCGTTCACCCATCCGCTCGCCGATCTGCATTCGGGCTTTGCGCATCGGCCCGGCTTCTACGCGAAGCTCGCCTGGGCGCCCCCGGCGCCGGTGCGGATCGAACTCTTCCATTACGACAATCGCGCAAACCCCGAGGTCGTGACCGAAACGCCCGAATGGGGCTGGCGCACGCGGTTCGATAACGCCGGACTGGTCGCCGATCTCGGCTCGGGTGCCGAGCTCAAGGCGCAGGCGCTGCAGGGCCACACGCGCATGGGGTTCGTGATGTTCGGCCGGCGCTTCGCCGACGAGCGCTTCCGCTCGGCCTATGCAATGCTCACCAGGCCGTTCGGAAATATCGGCCTGGCGGTCCGCGCTGACGCGTTCGACACCCGCAATCGCGGTAGCATCTGGACCGACGAATATGACGAGCACGGCTGGTCGGCGATGATCGCCGCAAAGCGCCAGTGGGGCCGGTTTACGGCGTTGGCCGAGCTGCTCCACGTGTGGAGCGACAGCCCGGCGCGCGAACATGCAGACGTGCCGGAGCGGCAGCGCCAGACGCAGCTTCAGGCCGAAGTGCGAATGCACTGGTAACCAATTTCGCTAGGCAAGACGTTTACTGTCCATGGCTTAACCTCGCACCATGGTGCGTAGATTTATCCTGACCGCGGCGGCCCTCGGCCTTGCGGCTCCGCTTGTCGCGGCTCCGCTGACCGTGCGCGTCGTCGATTCGTCCGGAAGGCCGGTGCGCGATGCGGTCGTGACCCTCTATCCGGCTGGAGGTGCCGCACGGTCGGCGCATGCCGCAGGACGCTATGTCATCTCGCAGCAGAATATGCAGTTTCACCCCTTTCTGACCATCGTCCCGGTCGGGTCCGACGTGTCTTTCCCGAACTACGACAACACCAAGCACCACGTTTACTCTTTCTCACCCGCCAAGAAGTTTGAGCTGAAGCTGTTCGCCAAGGACCAATCGCGCACGGTCCACTTCGACAAGACCGGAGTGGTCGCGCTCGGCTGCAACATCCACGACCAGATGAGCGCCTTCATCGTCGTCACCGACAGCGCCTGGACGGCGCGGACCAATGGCCAAGGGATCGTCACCTTCGCCGACGCTCCGAACGCGCCGGGCCGTGTGGTCGTGTGGCAGCCTTACCTTCGCGCTCCGGGCGGTGAGGTCCAGCAAGCTGTGGCCGCGACCCAGCGCAGCGCCAGTTTCCAGGTACGGCTTCGTCCGCCGCCCTCGTCGATGGCGATGACGGACTACTAAGAGGGTCGATGCGCCCGTTCCGCTCCCTGAGCGCCCGCCTGACAGTCCAGTTCGCACTGCTGTTCGCGGTCGCGATGCTTGCGGTTTCGGCGGCGCTATCGAGCGTGATTTCTGGCGCCGCCTCGCGCGAGGTTCAGGGCCAGCTGCAGTCGAGCGGGGCCGTCTACGACCGGCTGTGGCAGCAGCGCGCGCAGGAACTTCAGAACGCGGCCCAGCTGCTCGCTCACGATTTCGGATTTCGCGCCGCCGTAGCGAGTGGCGATCAGGCAACCATGCAGTCTGCCCTCGGAAATGCCGCGGCCCGGCTGCGCCTCCGAAGCGCGTTCATCGTCACCGCGGACGGCAAGGTCTCGACGATCGATCCGGCGGTGAGCAGCGCCGAAGCGGCCTCGCTATGGGACCCGCTCGACGATGGCCGGCTGTCGGGGGTTTCTGTCCTTGCCGGACGCCCGCGCCAGCTCGTCGCCGCTCCGATCATGGCGCCGACCTTGATCGGCTGGGTGGTGTTTGCGTCCGATCTCGACCAGCGCGAGATGCGCGGGCTCGAGCGTCTCTCGGCGATCCCACTGCACGCCGCCGTGATCGCTTACGGCAAGGGCCGCTGGGCCGAAGCCTCTGGCAGCATGTCGGCGCTCGACAAGGGTGCCTACGACCTGGCGCAGGCGCATGTCGGGCGACCGGCTGCCTTCGAGATGGAGGTCGGAGGGACCCGTTCCATCACGCTCGCCAAGCCGCTCCCGACTTTCTCGGGCGGGGAGCATGCGATCCTTCTTCTCGCTTACCCGAAGGCGCAGGCGCTCTCCGATGCCCGCAAGCTGCAGCTCGCGCTTGCCGCCGTGACCCTGCTCGGCCTTCTGCTCGTCGCCTATGCGACCTGGAAAGCGGCGGGACGAATCACGCAGCCACTGGCGCGGCTCGATGAGGCGGCGGGACGGCTTGCTTCGGGCGAGCATGTCCAGGTCCGCGTTCGCGGCGAGGACGAGCTCGCGCGATTGGCAGCGAGCTTCAACGAGATGGTCGGCAAGATCGCCGAGCGTGAGCAGCGCATCACGCAGCTCGCCTTCAATGACGTGCTGACGGGCCTTCCCAATCGCACCATGTTCCAGCAGCAGCTCGACCACGCGTTCCGGGCCGCTGAAGGCAATGGCGGGCTCTTCGCCTTGCATTGCCTCGACCTCGACCAGTTCAAGGTGATCAACGATACGCTTGGGCACCCGGCCGGGGATGCGCTGCTGATCGAGGCGGGCCGCCGCGTCCAGCACGCTGCACGGGGCCACTTCGTCGCCCGGCTCGGCGGGGACGAGTTTGTCGTCCTCCAGGTCGTTGGCGACGACCGCAACGCGATCGACCGTCTCGCCCGCGAGATCCTCGAGACGATGGCGCAGCCGCTCACCATCGACGGAAATGAATTCGCGCCGTCCACGAGCATCGGCATCGCCATCGCACCACAGGACGGGGAGGATGGCGGGACGCTTCTGCGAAACGCCGACCTTGCGCTGTACCGAGCCAAGGAGGCCGGCCGCGGCACCTTCGCCTTCTTTGAGGAGAGCCTCAACGAACGCGCCCAGCAACGACGGCAGCTCGAGTCCGACCTTCGACTCGCCCTCGAGCGCGGCGAGTTCGAGCTCTTCTACCAGCCCCTGTTCGATCTCGAGCAGAACTGCATCTGCTCGTTCGAGGCGCTTCTGCGCTGGCGTCACCCGCAACGCGGGCTCGTCGGACCGGTTGAATTCATCCCGGTCGCGGAAGACACGGGCCTCATCGTCCCGATCGGCGCTTGGGCTCTGCGAGAAGCCTGCGCTCGCGCCGCCTGCTGGCCGGATAATATCCGTGTCGCGGTCAACGTCTCCGCGGTCCAGTTCCACCGCGGTGCGCTGCACGAGACGATCCTCCGAGCGCTCGCCGACAGCGGCCTTGAGCCCAATCGCCTCGAAGTCGAGATCACCGAATCGATCTTTCTCGAAGGCGGCGAGACGACGCTTCGGCTGTTGCACGCGCTGCGCACGCTCGGCGTGCGCATCGCGCTAGACGATTTCGGCACCGGCTATTCGTCGCTCAGCTATTTGCAGAGCTTCCCGTTCGACAAGTTGAAGATCGACCGAAGCTTCATCCAGAACCTGCTGACGCGGAACGGAGCGACGGCGATTGTCCGCGCGATCACCGAACTTGCGCATGCGCTCGGCATCGAGACGACCGCCGAGGGCGTCGAGGAGACCGCCCAACTGATGGAGCTTCGTGCTCACGGCTGCTCGTCGGTCCAGGGCTTCCTCTTTGCGGAGCCGATGACCGCCGGCGACGTCGACAAGCTGTTCCGGGAGGACGGCGGGACGCTGATTCAGAACGTCGCCTGATTCCTACTCCGTTCGACTATCTCTTCGCCGATCTCGTCGATGCTCGTGCAGCCGGTCAGCGCCATCGCAACTCGCATCTCGGCATCGATCAGCTGGAGCGCATGCGCGACCCCTGCGCCGCCGCGCGCCGCGAGTGCATAAGCCCAGGCCCGCCCTAGCAGCACGAAGTCCGCGCCAAGCGCCAGCATTCGCACCACGTCTAGACCGGACCGAACGCCGCCATCCACCAGCACGGGCACGCGTCCGGAGATCGCGTCCGCGACGCCGGGCAGGGCTCGTGCGGTCGACGAGGCGCCGTCGAGCTGCCGCCCGCCATGGTTTGAAACGACGATGCCGTCGGCTCCGCTCTCTGTTGCAGCACGCGCGTCCTCCGGATCGAGGATGCCCTTGATGATCAACGGGCCCTTCCATTGCGAACGGACCCACGCGACGTCCTTCCAGCTCACGGACGGGTCGAAGTTCGCGTGGATCCACGCCTGGAAATCGCTCAGCGGTGCGCGCTTGCCGACGATCGGCTCGAGGTTGCCGAGGCTGATCGGGCGACCGCGGACGCCGACGTCCCACAGCCATTCGGGCCGGGCGAGCAACTGCGCCATGCGCCGAAGCCCGCCTCCGGCCGCGCGATAGTCGCGATAGCGCGAGCCCGGCACGGCGAGGTCGACGGTCAGGATCAGCGCTCCGCTGCCGACCTCCTTCGCCGTCTCGATCATGGTGGCGACGAAGCCGCGGTCCTTGACGAAATAGAGCTGAAACCAGGGCACGTTTCCCGAGCCCGCGACTTCCCGCAGCGAACAGCCTCCGACGGTGGATAAGGCCATGGGAACATTTGCAGCTGCGGACGCCCTCGCTGCCTGCACCTCGCCGCGGCGCGCATAGAGCCCTGCGAGTCCCACCGGGCCAAGGCCGACCGGCATCGCCCAGCGCGTGCCGAACAGCTCGGTCGAAAGGTCGATGTTCGATACGTCGCGAAGCACCCGCTGCCTCAGCGCGACCGACCGAAGGTCTTCGATGTTCCGCTTGAGCGTGACCTCGTCGTACGACCCGCCATCGAGATATTCGAACAGGAAGTGCGGCAGCCGCGCCCTGGCGAGCGCGCGATAGTCACTGACCGAAGCCGCCTTGCTCATTGTCGATACGGCATCGCAGGCACTGCTGATTATCGCAAGTTCAGGGGCGTGTAGCGCAGCCGACTTTTCCTCGTCGCCTCTGCGGCGCATAGGCGCGGCCGAAGGAGACTCGAACCATGGTGGAATCCCTGCGAATGGATCTGACGAAGCTCGCCCCGGACGCTTACAAGCACCTGCTGCTGCTTGAACAGGTCATCGGCTCGAAGGTCGATCGCAAGCTGCTTCACCTGATCAAGCTCCGCGCATCGCAGATCAACGGCTGCGCGTTCTGCATCGGCATGCATACGGACGAAGCGCTGCGCGACGGCGAGAATTCCGAGCGTCTGCTTCTCCTCGACGCATGGCACGAAAGTTCCGCTTTCACCGACAAGGAGCGCGCAGCGCTGGAGTGGGTAGAGGAGATCACGCTCATCTCCGAAGGCCACGCGCACAAGGAAGCCTTCGAGGGCCTGAAGCGCTTCTTTTCGGAAGAGGAGATCGCCTATCTCACGCTTGCTGCCGCGATGATCAACACCTGGAACCGGATCGCGATCTCGTCACGCGCGCAATACGACCCTGCGATGTTCCACCACGCTGAGGCCAAAGTCGCCGAACCGGCTTAAGTCGCGAAGTTCGGGTCGAGCCGATACGCTTTGCGCTTGAGAGCCGGCCACGCGAGCAAATTGGCGGCAAGCGGCAGGCCGACGGCTCCCTGCTGGGCGGTGATTTCAGGCGAGCCCTGAGGCGGGTTGTTGAGCTGGTCGCCGGCGGACAGAGCCATGACCTGTGCCTGGCAGGCGCGCTCGAGATAATAGAGCCGGATGAAGCACTCGCCGACGTTCTTGCCCAGCGCGAGCGTGCCGTGGTTGCGAAGGATCATGGCATTCTTCGTGCCAAGGTCGGCGACCAGCCGCTCGCGCTCACCGAGATCGACGGCGACACCCTCATAATCGTGGAAGGCGACATCGCCCCGGATCAGCATCGCCGTCTGGGTCAGCGGCAACAGCCCATCATTGTGGGCCGAGACGGCCTGTCCGGAAGGCGTATGCAGATGCATTACGGCATGGGCGTCCTCACGCGCCATGTGGATCGCCGAATGGATCGTGAAGCCCGCGGGATTGGTGATGAATGGCGACGGCTCGACCGGATTGCCGCTCTCATCGACCTTGACCAGCGAGGAGGCCGTCACCTCCTCGAACATCAAATTGTAGGGGTTGAGCAGGAAATGGTGCTCGGGACCCGGAATGCGCGCCGACAAATGGGTGAAGATGAGGTCGTCCCAGCCGTAATAGGCTACCATCCGGTAGGCGGCGGCGAGCTCGACCCGAATCGCCCATTCCTCCTCACTGACTTTTGCCTCGAGTGATGGAATATCGACGGAATCGACAGGCTTCATGTCGCTGACGCCGCGGTTGATGCTGTCGACACGGTTCATGCTGGCACTCTCTGACGGTCGGGATGCGCTGCGGCGAATGCATCGAGCTTGTTGGCATTGTCCTCGGCGCGCAGCAACGTCGGAAAGGCGTCGAGCGGCACATCGTAGCGCCGCGCGTTGTAGAGTTGCGGCACCAGCAGCACGTCGGCTCCGGTCGGGGCGTCGCCGAACAGGAACTTGCCGGCGCGCGCCCTGGCCATGGTCTCGAGCGCCGGCAGCCGCTCGCTGATCCAGTGCCGGTACCAGGCGTCCAACTTCTCTTGCGGCTGGCCGAGCTCGTTCTTCAGATATTTGAGAACGCTCAAGTTGTTGAGCGGGTGGATATCGCAGGCGACGATCATCGCCAGTGCGACGACATGCGCGCGCTCGGCCGCGGATGCGGGAATCAGCGGCGGCACCGGAAAACGGATGTCGAGATAGTTGATGATCGCCAGGCTCTGGGTCAGCTTGTGCCCATCGATGTCCAGCATCGGCACGAACCCTTGCGGATTGACCTCCCGATACTCGTCCGAACCCTGCTCGCCGGTCAGCAGGTTCACCGGCCGGCTATCGTACTCGACATTCTTGAGGTTGAGGGCGATGCGCACTCGGTACGAGGCGGAAGAACGCCAATATTCGTAAAGGACGGGCCGGCTCATGTCGGGCCGCTTACACTTCCGTTACGAACGGCGCCACGACTTCGGCAGGCACGCGGATGGGCCGGCCCAACACTTTGTCGATAATCGCCCACTGCGTCTTCGAGCGAACGCAGATTTTTCCGTCAGGCCCGGTGAACTCGACGAAGCGGTCGAAGCGCGCGCCTTGCGGCGCGTCGGCGACCCAGGTGCGGGCGGCGATCCGGTCGCCCTCATGAGCCGGGCGCAGGTAATCGATCTCATGCCGGACCACGACCCAATAGTATGCATCCCTGTGGGCTTGCGACGCGACCGCGTCCCAATGCGCGACGGCGACCTGCTGAATCCACTGTACCCACACCGCATTGTTGACATGCCCGAGCTCGTCGATGTGCTCGGGCCCGGCGGCGAGGGTAAGTTCAAAGATCGGGCGCGTCACCGTACCTGCGTCAGCATGAACCCGTAGGTTTCAGCAACCTCGTGGAGCTTGTCCCATCGCCCCGACTTGCCGCCGTGTCCCGCGCCCATGTTGATCTTGAGGAACAGCGGGTTGGCATCAGTCTTGGTCGCCCGCAATCTGGCCGCCCACTTCGCCGGCTCCCAATAGGTCACGCGAGGGTCGGTGAGGCCGCCGGTGATCAGCATCGGCGGGTAGGCCTGAGCCCTGACATTGTCATAAGGGCTGTAGCTGTGGATGTAGTCGAAGGCCGCCTTGTCGGTGATCGGATTGCCCCATTCGGGCCATTCGCCGGGCGTCAGCGGAAGGGTGTCGTCGAGCATCGTGTTGAGCACGTCGACAAACGGAACGTCGGCGACCGCCGCGCCCCAAAGCTCAGGGTCCGAATTGACCACCGCACCCATCAGCTCGCCGCCGGCCGAGCCGCCGTTGATCGCGATTCCCCCCGCATGCGTGAAATTCTCCGCGATCAGCCCTTTGGCGACGTCGACGAAGTCGTTGAACGTATTTGTCCGCTTGGTAAGCTTTCCGTCGAGGAACCACTGGTAACCGAGGTCGTCGCCGCCACGGATGTGCGCGATGGCGCAGGCCCAGCCACGATCGAGCAGGCTGATCCGGTTGGAGTTGAACGTCGGCGGGATCGCGTGGCCGTAGGCTCCATAGGCGTAAAGGAACAGCTTGCCCCCGCCGTCCTTCTTGAACCCCTTCTTGTAGACGACCGAGACCGGCACCTTCACGCCGTCACGAGCGTCGACCATCAGCCGCTCGGTCGCATATTGCGAGGAGTCGTAGCCGGACGGGATTTCCTGAACCTTCAGCACCTCGAGGGCGCCGCTCTCCGGATGATAATCATAGACGGTCGTCGGCGTGACCATCGACGAATAGCCAATGCGATAGGCGGCCGGCGCGAACTCAGGGTTGCCCATGAAGAAGGCGCTGTAGCTCGCCTCCTTGAAGGGGATGGCGGTTTCCTCGCCCGCGTAAGTCCGCAGCACCAGGTGATCGAGTCCGTCGACCCTGCAGCTGATGGCCAGGTGGTCGCGATAGGAAGTCGCGTGCGTCAGATAGGTGCGCTCGGAGCCGGCGATGACCGTCTCCCATTGTTCGGGGTTCGCGGGATCGGCGACCGCAAGGCGGAAGTTCACATGGGTATCGTTGGTATGAATCCAGAATTTCCCGTGCGCCGCATCGACATGATATTCGCGGCCCGGCTTTCGGCGTGAAATGAGGGTCAGCGCCTGCGATGGATCTTCCGCAGAAACGAACCGCACCTCGGTGGTGGCATTGTCGCCCGTCGACACGAAGATCGTGCTTCTGTCCTGCGAATGGCCGACGCCGACGCTGAACCCCAGTTCCTCCGTTTCCTCGTAAAGGGTGATGTCCTCATCGGCGGCCCCGCCGATCCGGTGGTAACGCGCGCGATAGCTCCGCCAATTGTCGTTCACCTCGGTGAACACGATCCCGGCGCTGTCGCTCGACCAGACCGGCTGGCCAATGCCGACCTTGGTGACGGTCTCGATGTCCTTGCCCGTCGAAAGGTCGCGGATTCTGAGTTCAAACCGCTCGGAGCCGTCATAATCGGCGAGGGTGGCGAGCAGCTTGCCGTCCGGGCTCACTTCTAGCGCCCCCAAGCGGAAATATTCGCGCCCTTCCGCCTCGGTTGGCTCGTCGAGAAGCACCTCTTCCGCTCCGCCGGCAAAGCGCTTGCGATACCAGGTCCGGTACTGCGCTCCCGGCCGAAAAGCCCACCAGTAAAGCCAGTCACCATCGCGGATAGGGACCGAGCTTTCGTCTTCCTTGATGCGGCCCTTCATCTCCTCGAACAGCTGGTCAATCAGGTCCCGGTGCTGCGCCTTCCAGCCTTCGAAATAAGCGTTCTCCTTCCTCAAATAAGCGAGGACGTCGGCGTCATCGACGTTCGGGTACTTGGGGTCGCGAAGCCAGTGCCACGGGTCCTCGATAGTCACTCCATGGCGTTCGTAGCTGTAGGGCCGCTGTTCGGCTTTCGGTGGGGTAGGGAGACTTGCGGGCTGGTCCATAGCCCTCCCGAAAGCAGGATTGCGACACGTCCGTCCAGCCCAAATCCGCGGAAAGCAGCGTCAGCGCGTCAGTTCGCGCGCAGCCGTTGCGGATTCCTGTTTCGCCCGGCAAATTGAGCGGGATCATGGCTGCTGCCTCGCGCTATCTCATGCTTTGCGCTGCCCTGCTTGCCGCACCACTCGCGGCCGCATCGGCACCTGCACTCGACCAGCGCGCGGATGCGCTGATCGGGCAAATGACGCTGGAGGAAAAGGCAGCGCAGCTTCAGGACTCGGCCCCGGCCATCCCGCGCCTTGGAATTCCGTCCTACAATTACTGGAACGAGGCGCTTCACGGCGTTGCACGCGCCGGCGAGGCGACGGTTTTTCCGCAAGCGATCGGAATGGCCGCGACATTTGACCAGCCGCTCATCCATGCTGAGGGCGAGGTCATCTCCACCGAAGCGCGCGCCAAGTACAACCAGGCGCAGAAGGAGGGCAATCACGCCCGCTATTTCGGCCTGACCTTCTGGTCGCCGAACATCAACATCTTCCGCGATCCGCGCTGGGGCCGCGGCCAGGAGACCTACGGCGAAGATCCGTATCTGAGCGGCACTCTGGCGACCCAGTTCATCCGCGGAGTCGAGGGAGACGACCCCACCTTCTACCGAGCCATCGCGACCTCCAAGCATTATGTCGTGCACAGCGGCCCAGAGCCGCTCCGTCACCAGTTCAACGTGGATGTCTCGCCGCAGGATCTGGCCGAGACGTACCTGCCGGCGTTCCGCCGGACGGTGACCGACGGGAAGGTCGCATCGATCATGTGCGCCTACAATGCGATCGACGGGAAGCCCGCCTGCGCGAACCCGGAGCTCCTGCAGCAAACGGCCCGCACCGAGTGGGGCTTCAACGGCTATTTCGTCTCCGACTGCGGAGCGATCGACGACATCAGCAGCGGTCATCACTTTGCGCGGGACAACGTCGAGGCTGTGGCCGCCGCGGTAAAGGCGGGCACCGACCTCGCCTGTGTGTTCAAGAACGAATATCTCGACATCCCAAAGGCGGTGCATGCGGGACTGCTTTCCGAGGCTGACGTGAATCGCGCGCTTCACCGAGTCCTCGCCTCGCGCATGCGGCTCGGGATCCTTGGGCCGCCGTCACCCTTCGCCGGCATTCCCTATTCGGAAAATCATTCACAGGCCCACCGCGATCTCGCACTGCGCGCTGCGCGCGAAGCCATCGTGCTGCTCAAGAATGATGGCATTCTCCCGCTCCGCCGAGCGCCCGCTCGCATCGCAGTCGTCGGTCCGGGTGCTGTTTCGCTGATCTCGCTCGAGGGCAATTACAACGGGATACCCACCGCTCCCGTGCTTCCGCTCGACGGCATTGCCGGACAATTCGCGAAGTCGCGCATCGCCTACGCGCAAGGCGCGGCATTCGCGGAAGGAGCGTCCGTCACCGTGCCGCGGAGCGCCTTCCCGGGCGGCATTACGGCGACATTCTTCAACAGCCCCGACTTCAGCGGCCCGGTGGTCGCGACGCGCCACTACGCCGAGCTCGATCATAACTGGAACTGGGTTGCGCCCGCGCCGGGAGTAAACCCGCGCAGCTTCTCCGTGCGCTGGTCGGCGATGCTCCAGGTGCCGGCGCCCGGGGATTATCGCTTCGAGCTTCAGCGCCGCCGCTGCGACGCAAGCGCTGACGTCGAGCGCTACACGATCAGCATTGAAGGTGCCCAGCCGCTGCGAATTGAGGCGCCGTGCTCAGCGCGTGATGCCGGCGATTCGCCCGCGGTTAGCCTGCACGTCGACAGTACGAGGCCGCGCCGCCTGACGGTCGAATACGCGCATCGCTCGCACGACTATGCGCCGGCGATCACGCTCGCCTGGCGCGCACCGGCGGGGGCCCAGATTGACGAAGCCGTCGCAGCCGCCCGCCGCTCGGACGTGGTGCTCGCCTTCGTTGGGCTCAACGCCTGGCTCGAGGGCGAGGAGATGCCCGTCCAGGTCCCCGGTTTTGCAGGCGGCGACCGCACCGACATCCAACTTCCATCGCCGCAGCGCGCGCTGCTCGATGCGCTCGAGGCGACCGGAAAACCGGTGATCATCGTCCTGCAGAGCGGCTCCGCCGTACCGCTGGGCAAGGAAGGGACCAGGGCACGCGCCATCGTTCAGGCCTGGTACGGTGGCGAGCAAGGCGGCCGCGCGATCGCGGATGTGCTGTCCGGCAGCTACAATCCGGGAGGAAGGCTTCCGATCACCATCTATCGCGGCCTCGCCCAGCTTCCGCCGTTCACCGATTATGCGATGAAGGACCGGACCTACCGCTATTTTACCGGATCGCCCGAATATCCCTTCGGTTACGGCCTCAGCTACACGCGCTTCGCCTATTCTGCGCTCAGGATAGCCTCGCCCAGGCTTTCGGCTGGGAACTCGCAGCGCGTCAGCGTCGAGGTTCAAAATGTCGGATCGACCGCTGGCGACGAAGTGGTCGAGCTCTACGTCGCGACCCCCGGTCGTGCGGGGACACCCAGGCAATCGCTCAAAGGTTATTCGCGCATTCATCTCGCGCGCGGCGAGCGCCGCAGCGTGGAGTTCATGCTGCGGCCGCGTGACCTCGCCTTCGCAGACCCGAACGGCAGCATGCGCATAGCTCCCGGGAGCTACTCGATCTGGGTCGGCGGCGGACAGCCCGGAACCGGCGCGCCGGGACAGCCGGCGTCCTTCACAATGAGCGGCGACCTCAGACTTCGGCCCTGAAGGGTGCGCACACTCGCTTCAGCAGCTCTTTAACAATGGCGCTCAAGGGATTAGCTGAGGGGCAAGGGAGTTAGCCCATGTCCAGCTATGCCGATCGTCTGCAGGCCCTTCGCGAGCAGCTCAAGGCCGAGAAGCTCGACGGGTTCGTCGTCCCCCTGACCGACGAGCATATGAGCGAATATGTCGGGAGCTATGCGCAGCGGCTCGCCTGGCTAACGGGCTTTAAGGGTTCGGCCGGATCGGCCGTGGTTCTACCCGAGCAAGCGGCGATCTTCGTCGACGGCCGTTACACTTTGCAGGTTCGCCAGCAGGTCTCTCCGACCGAGTGGAGCTATCAGTCGGTGCCCGAGACGAGCACGACGCAATGGCTGGAGGAACATGCGCCGGAGGGCGGGCGCATCGGCTACGATCCTTGGCTGCACACGCGCGATTGGGTGAAGAAGGCGAAGGAAGCCCTCGCCACCCGCGGCGCCGAGCTAGTCCCCGTCGAGCGCAACCCGATCGACGAGATCTGGACCGACCGGCCGGAGGCATCCAAGGCCCATCTCGTCGTCCAGCCCGACGAATATGCCGGCAAATCCGCGGCCGAGAAGCGGACCGAGATCGGCGACTGGCTCGCCAAGCATCACGCCGACGCGGCCGTGCTGTCGGCGCTCGACTCGATCGCCTGGTCATTCAACATCCGCGGCGCGGACGTGACCCACACGCCGGTCGCACTCGCCTATGCGCTGGTTCACACCGACGGCACGGCCGATTTGTTCGTCGCATCGGAGAAGATCGGTCCGGAGGTCCGCCAGCATCTCGGCAACGGAGTTCGCCTCCACGAGCGGAGCGCGTTCGAGAGCGCGCTGTCCGAGCTCAAGGGCAAGACCGTCGTCGTCGATCCCGAGCGCGCGGTCGCCGCCATCTTCGAGGCGCTGGAAAAGGCCGGTGCGAAGGTTCTCCCGCTGCGCGACCCGACGATCCTTCCCAAGGCGCTCAAGAACCCCGCCGAGATCGCCGGCCAGAAGGCCGCCCAGACCCGCGACGGGGCGGCGATCGTCCGCTTCCTCCACTGGATCGACGAGGAAGCGCCCAAGGGCGAGGTCGACGAGCT
>Ga0070684_100001033_pt1 | contig 19861 bp, 14 predicted proteins | sample KBSC723LmetaG_FD_65653 | JGI IMG/M metagenome (GOLD analysis project Ga0070684, IMG submission 65653) | Corn rhizosphere microbial communities from Kellogg Biological Station, Michigan, USA - KBS C7.2-3L metaG | ecosystem: Host-associated > Plants > Roots > Rhizosphere ...
GGTTGCCGCGCTGCTGCATTTGCTGATTCTGCCGCTGATTCTGCATCTGCTGATTCTGCCGCTGGTTCTGCGGCTGGAAGCGCACCGGCTCCGGGGGCTTCACATCGCGGTCCGCTTCGACGGGATGATTTACCACCACGACAACGGGCCGATCGTGGTTCACCTTGGCGAAGTTCTGCCGGTTGGTGCGCGCCTCATCCCTGATCCTGATCTGCGTGGTCATGGGGGGATTGTGCTGTTCGCGCATGGCCTCCATCTCAGCCGGCCTGGGCCTGCGATCGATGCCTCCGTGTCCGCCGTTGTAGCTTACGCGGGTGACGGTCACATTGGTGATGCGGTAGTTGTACACGTTGTGGACAACCGTGGTGTTCACGTTGTTCACACTGCGGTTATAGGCGAAACGATCTCCATGCCAATAGCCGCCCTGGTAGCCGAATCCGACGTATCCGAAGCCGTAATTGATTCCGCCGTAATAGCCGATGTGGCGGCCCCAATAGCCGCGATGGAATCCGTAACGGTTGTTGGAATAACCCCACCATCCAGGCGTCCACAGAGCACCGTGGTACGGCGCCAGCACCCATGCGCCGGGCACCCAGTAGTAGCCCTGACGGGCGTCGAAGCTCCAGTAACCGGGGGTCCAGATGTAGTTTTCGCCGGGGGTCGGCGGCTGCTGATATTCAGGCAGCGGGGGCGGCGGTTGTGGCGCGTACTCCACCGGCGTGGAGTAATTGTCGTAATTCTCGGAGTTGGACCCGTTGGCGTATTGGTCGGAATTTGCGCTGTAGGGCTGGGACGCACTGCTCCGCGAGTTGGCCGGCCGTGCGGTCCTGTTCTGGGGCGCCGGCGCCTGCTGATCCGATGAGGCCTGCCCGCTTGCCGCGTCAGCTCCTGCCGGCTCGCCGGTGTTATCGCTTGCGTTCGATACGGGCGCGACGTTGGCGTTGGCGGGATCCTGGGACATATCGCCCGTCTGGGACTGATCTTGAGGATTGGCCTGACTTGTGGTGTCAGGGCTGGGATTGCTCTTGCATCCCGCTGCGCCGAACGCCACTGCGAGGGAGAGCGAAGCGCAAAATGCGAATTGGTGGAAGGCTTTCATAATTGATCTCCAGTCCAGTTTGGATGCGTGGCCCGGGAAAGGTTTTGTTTTCTGGAACTAACAGCGCTGAGGCCGGACGGCGACCGAAGACCGGCGCGTCGGCCAAGGCTTTTGCGCTGAGTCATTTACCGCGGGACGCGCGGCGGCGCGGAGTGGCCCTGGTTATTTGCCGGCGGAGAGGTGGCGGGGCGCCGTTCGGGCCGAGGATGGACCTCCTGCTGGCAGAGGGTGGAAACATCGCCCCGGAATACGTTAGCATGCCCTGCCTGTGCGGCGCATAGGCGCTGCTTCATGGTTTCCACTTCCTTGTTGGTCACGAGGACGGTGCGGTCGATGCCGCTGAACGGGTCAACGTCGTAGCGAAAGATGTAGTCCTCCGCCGGCTTTTGCTTGCCGTAATCGAAGTGGCTCCAGGTGGCGAGGAATTGCGTGCCGTCGGGGTCGGCGAGGAGCGCGTACATCTGGCCGAGGTTCACGCCCTGGGGAGCGGTCCCGGTCCACACGGGAACCGTCTGGCCGCCACGCAGCCAGCGGGGAGCGAGGATGTGCTGGTTGAAGTCGTAATGAAACGTGGTGAAATAGGTGGTCGCATCGCACTCGCGGCAGTCGTCGTAGAGCATCGCCAACTCGCGCCCCGTGCCCTCGCGAACATTCATCCAATCGACCCAGCGCAGGTTCACGCCCTTGAGCAGCGGCGTCTTCATGTGGTTGGTCAGGTTCACGCTCCACAATTGGAACGTGTCGTTTGAAGGCAGAGCATCGGGGGACGAGCGGTCAGTGGTGACTACGAGGGCCGCGTCATACATGACGCCAATGTCGCGGATCGATGTCCACTTCTCTGAGTCGAGGGTACGGGTGACCCAGACGATCACGGGCTGTTCTGCCGGGGTGTGAAAATCGACCCAGCGGAAGGGCGGGGTCTCCTGCTTCGGCGTCTCGGGCTTCGGCGTTTCGGGCTTGGGCGTCTCTGGCTTCGGCGTCTCTGGCGCGGCGGCATCGGGCTTGGGCGCATTGGGGTTTGCAGCATCCTGCGCCTGCGCGGAAACGGCAAGCACAACCATCATCAGGAGAAGCAGCCGGAGGAAGATGCGGCGCATGCAATCAGGGTAAATCAGCAGGTCGTGTCGCTGTATTTCACACGGGATTACCTGCCAGGGCGATTACATGAATGCGGGATGAGATGCTCCACACGAGCATAGCGCCGTCCCTAGGGGACTTCGGACCGTTGCCAGGGTAGCTTTCCCCACGTTGAAACGCGGGGCTAACGAACACTGCGCCTACGGCGCGGTGGAATGCGAACCTCTTTCAAAGACCTTCATGCGATTGCCCTGGGACTGCTCCCCGAAGATGACGGAGGATTACTTGTGGATCGCGCAATCGGCCGAACGGGTCTTCTGCACCTTGCCCTCACAAGCCGAGGTTGGCCCAGAGCGCATCGATCCGGCGCCTGGTTTCGGCGTCCATTTCGATCATGGCGGGCCAGGAGCGCTCGAAGCCCTCGGCCTTCCACTTGCGCGTGGCATCAATGCCCATCTTGGAGCCGTAATTGGGGAGGCGCGATGCGTGATCGAGCGAGTCTACCGGGCCCAGCATGAACTGGATATCGCGCTCGGGATCGATGTTGTTGGCCACGCGCAGCACGACTTCGCCGATATCCTGCACGTCGCAGTCTTCGTCGACGACGACGATGCACTTGGTGAACATGGCCTGACCGAGCGACCAGATGGCGTTCATGACCTTGCGGGCCTGGCCGGGGTAACTCTTCTTGATGGACACCAGCATCAGGTTGTGGAACACGCCTTCGACCGGCAGGTTGATGTCGACGATCTCGGGAATGGTCATCTTCATGGCCGGAAGGAAGATGCGCTCAACGGCCTTGCCCATCCAGGCGTCTTCCATGGGAGGCTTGCCCACAATGGTTGCGGCGTAGATGGGGTCGCGGCGGTGGGTGATGCAGGTGAGATGGAATACCGGGTATTCGTCCTGAAGGGTATAGAAGCCGGTGTGGTCGCCGAACGGGCCTTCGCTGCGCAGCTCGCCCAACTCCACGTAGCCTTCGAGGACGATCTCCGCGTTGGCCGGAACTTCGAGGTCGACCGTTTCGCATTTCACGATCTCGACGGGCTTGCCGCGCAGGAAGCCGGCAATGAGGAACTCTTCCACCTCAGGCGGGGCGGGCACGATGGCGGAGAAGGTCGTCGCCGGGTCGGTGCCGATGGCGACTGCGACCTCCATGCGCGAGCCTTTCATCTTGCCAAGCGATACCTGCGGCAGGCCACCCACGGGACCATCGGGCATGGTCACTGCGCCGCCGGCAGATTCCGCCATGGCCGCGACCCTGGCGGCTCCCGTGCTCATCGAGCCTTCAGAGCCAGCCGCGGCGGCCGCGCGCAGCGCTTCGCGATAGTGCTCGGCGGCGACCTTCTGACGCTGCCAGTGCATGCCGGTGGTTTGGCCGTCGTACACCTGCATGCGATACATGCCGATGTTGCGCTTGCCGGTGACCGGATTCCGAGTACACACGCAGGGAAGAGTGATGAAGCGGCCGCCGTCATGCGGCCAGCACTTGAGAATCGGAAACGCGTTCAGATTGAAGCCTTCGCCGCCGAGCTCTTTCGATTTCAGGATTACTTCCTTGCACGGCGCGTCTTTCGGGTTCACTGTTTTGGGGAACGCGCTGCCCAGGGCTGCGAGCTGCGGCAGCATCTTCAGCTTGTCGAGGAAGCCCTCGGGGGCTTTGACATTCATGAGGCCAGAGATGCGCTCGGCGATGTCATCGAGGCGCTCAACGCCGAGGGCCATGGCCATGCGCCGCTCGCTGCCGAACTGATTGATCAGGACTTTGTGGCCGGGATGCCCCTTGATGTTCTCGAACAGCAGCGCGGGGCCGCCGGGTGTGCCTGCCGGACCGCCCTTCTTCGTCACGCGGTCCGTGATCTCAGTGATTTCGAGCTCCGGCGACACTTCCGCCGTCACCCGCTTTAATTTGCCGCTTTTTTCGAGCGTCCTGATCCAGTCGCGCAGATCGTCGTATGCCAAGGCGGTGCACTCCGTTCGAGGGATGTTCCTCCCTCATACTACGGCGCGCCGCATGTCGCCGGCCGACGCCGGTTCGGCATGCGGCCGGTGACGGAGCGTAAAGCAAACGCGTGAGGTGGCCCTTGCCGAATCGGAATTTCTCGTCCTTGCGAAATAGAGTTTGTGTTATTCTTCGGGCGATGTTCCTAATGCCGATTGCTACATAGGGTGAGCGCGCCTATCCAGGCGGCTCGCCGAAGGAGAATTCGCGTGAAAAGGACCCTGGGTCTTTTTGCCGGCGTGCTGGCGCTGGCTACGTTCATTCCGTTGCGGGCTCAAGCGCCGGCGCCGAACCTGACAGGAACCTGGCAAGGTACGCTGCTGGCCGGTCAGGAGCCGCATGTTGCGCATTTCCGTGTGGTGCTGCACCTTTCGCCCGACGCGAAATCCGGGTGGAAGGGCGAAATGCTCAGCATCGATCAGTCGCCGATTCCTACTCCGCTGACGTCGGTTTCGCTGAACGGGACAGACTTCGCGTTTGCGCTCGATGCGTTCCACGTGAAGTACCACGGAACGGTCAGCGAAGACGGCAATTCCATCAAGGGCACCTTCAGCCAGGGCGGCGACCTGCCTCTCACGTTCGAACGCGCCACCGCGACCACGGAATGGAAGATCGATTCTTCGCCGCACAGAGTCCAGTTTGTAAACGTCGAGAAGGACGTGAAGCTTGAAGTGCTCGACTGGGGTGGGCAAGGCCGTCCCCTGGTTCTGCTCGCGGGACTGGGCGGCACAGCGCACGTGTTTGACCAGATCGCGCCCAAGCTGGCCGCGAAATTCCACGTGATCGGGATAACGCGCCGGGGGTTCGGCGCCTCGAGCGCGCCGGAGCCGACGGAGGCCAACTACTCTGCCCAGCGGCTCGGCGACGACGTCCTTGCAGCGATCCACGAGCTCAAACTGGAGAAGCCGATCGTGGGCGGTCACTCGATTGCCGGCGAGGAGCTGAGTTACATTGGCACCGAGCATCCCGATCAGGTCGCGGGGCTGATCTATCTCGATGCGGGATACCCGTACGCCTACTACGATGCTTCTCGCGGGGACCTGTCGATTGACACTGCCGAACTGCAGCACGAGCTGAAGCAGCTCACGCTGTTCTCTCCGGCGAGCGAACAGAAGAAAATCATCGACCAACTCGAGAACGTGGATCTGCCGGCGCTGCAAAAGGACCTTGGAGTGACGAAGAAGCGGCTGGCTGTGACGCCCGAGCAGCCTGCGCCTCCCGACTCGCCGGAGATGAGGGTGGCCGCGGCCGTGATTCACGGCGAAGTGAAGTTCTCGACGGTGCGCTGCCCCGCGCTGGCAATCTTTGCCTCTCCGCACGATTTTGGCCCGATGGCCGCGTCGCTGAAGCCTGAGCAGCGTGCCGCTATGGAAGCCATGGATGCCGATACGACGGGGGCCCAGGTGAAGGCATTCCAACAGGGCAACCCCAACGCAAAAGTCGTGGTTCTGGCGCACGCCAGCCACGCCGTGTTTGCTTCAAATGAAGCCGATGTTCTGCGGGAGATCGACGGCTTCGCGGCGACGCTGAAGCAGTAAGGTCGTTTGGACAGCTTGTCTGGCGCGGGCGCGCGAATTGAATTTCGCCGCGCCCGCGCAGTCGCTGCCTTTATGCGACGAGTTGCGCATTGCCTTATTTCACCAGGCGTACTGCAACCGGACCCACGATCGCCATCAGCAGCACGTAGGCCGCGGCGAGCGAGCCAAGGCGCGGCTCGAGCGAGGCCCCCAGGCCCGCAAGCACAATCGAGAATTCGCCGCGCGGGATCAGCGTCACACCGGCCCGCAGTGCCTCGCGCTTCCCGATCCCTGTCCTGCGGACCGCCCAATATCCCGTCAGCAACTTGGTGGCGATCGTGACCGCTCCCAGGATCAGCGCGACGCGCAATTCCGGCAGCAGGCTGCCCGGATCGATCTCAAGCCCGAAGAAGAAGAAGAAAATCGCGGCAAACAAATCGCGCAGCGGCGCCATCAGATGCCCGGAGCGTTTGGCAACCGGTCCGGAGACGGCAATCCCCACCAGGAACGCGCCGATGGCCGCCGACACCTGCAGCATTTGCGCCAGGCCGGCCACCGCTAGCACGGCGCCGAAGATCGTCAGCAGCAGCACCTCATCCGACTGTCCGCCGATAATCGAGCTCATCCGCTCGCCATAGCGCATGGCCGCGAACAACACGAGCAGAACGGCGGCAGTAGCGGCGCCAATTGAGAGCGCCATGCTCTGCGCGCCCGTGCCGGAGATCAGCACCCCGACCAGCGGCAGATAAACCGCCATCATGAGATCTTCAAGCACCAGGATGGAGAGGACAGTGGGGGTCTCGATTGCGTTTTTGCGGCCGAGTTCGGACAGCAGCCGCGAGATGATTCCGGAGGACGAGACCAGGGTCACGCCGCCCAGCAGAACGGAAGCCAGCGGACCCCAGCCCAGGAGCAGACCGGCCAGAAACCCCGGCGGGAAATTGAGCAGCAGGTCGATGAGGGCCGCGGGCAGTCCTCCGCGCAGATTCTGCCGGAGCTCGGCCCCGGTGTACTCGAGACCGAGCATGAACAGCAGCAGGAGCACGCCGATTTCCGCGCCCTCCGCAATGAAGGTGCGCGAGACCGCGAGCGGCGCCAGCCCGCCTTTGCCGAACGCCAGGCCGGCGAGCAGATAGAGCGGAATCGAGGAGAATCCCCAGCGGTTGGCCAGCCGTGCCAGGATTGCCAAACCGATGGTTGCGGTGCCCAATTCAATGAACAACACCGCGAGAGCATGTCCCGGCATCAGGCCTCCTGAATGGCAGTCTTCGTACCGGCCAGTCTAGCCGTTTTGGCACGCGGGCGGCTTTTGGTTCATGCCCATTCCTCGCCTCTGCCGCTGTGCGATACTCGAGGAGAGTATGTTCAAGCGCATTGTTCTGAAGCTATCGGGAGAGGCCCTTGCCGGCACCCGCGGATTTGGGCTGGACGCCGAAAAGGTGGCTGAAACCGCGGCGGAAATCTCTGAAGTGCACGAGCTCGGCGTTGAGGTGGCCCTGGTCGTCGGCGGAGGCAATATCTTTCGCGGAGTGGCCGACCAGGCGCGCGAAATGGATCGCGTCAGCGCCGACAACATGGGCATGCTGTCGACCATCATCAACGCGATTGCACTCCAGGACGCGCTCGAGCAGCGCGGAGTGCAGTGCCGCGTGATGACGGCTGTGTTCATGAACCAGATTGCCGAGCCCTACATCCGCCGGCGCGCCGTGCGGCATCTCGAAAAAGGGCGCGTGGTCATTTTCGCGGCGGGCATTGGGAACCCATTTTTTTCCACCGACACTGCGGCGAGCCTGCGCGCGATGGAGATCAAGGCCGACGTCCTGCTCAAGGGCACGAAGGTGGAAGGCGTGTACAACGCCGACCCCAAGCTCGTGGTGGATGCGGTCAAGTACGACGAGATCACCTACATGGAGATCCTGAGGCAAGGCCTGAAGGTGATGGACCTGACCGCCGTCAGCCTTTGCAAAGACAACAACCTGCCCATGATCATCTTCAACATGAACCGGCCGGGAAACATCAAGCGCGTGGTGATGGGCGAGAAGGTCGGATCGCTGGTTACGGCGTAGAGGCACGGAAAGAGGGACAGAGGGACAAAGGGACAGAGGGAACAGGGTGGGGTTGGCGAGTGACCCTACCGAACGCAAGGAATGTGAGAGCGGCTTCTGAGAGCTGCCCAGAATCAGCAAGAGAGACACGATCCTGCCCGCATCATCAGCACGCAAAGTGGCGTCTAATCCAGCAGTGGAGATGCGCAAGCCAGACCGGCTGAACGCGTTGACTGGCCTGCGCAGCTTCGCGGCCGTCAACATTGTCTTTTTCCACTTCTCCAATCCCCAGTGGTTCGGATTTCTGGCGCCGGTGGTCAACGCCGGATATGCCTCTGTGAGTTATTTCATCCTGCTCTCGGGGTACGTGCTGGCCTACAATTATGGCGCCCGGGCCCGCGCCGGACAGCTCAATACGGTTCGCTTCTACAAGGCGCGCTTCACCCGGCTCTATCCCATCTACCTGCTCAGCCTGCTGATGGCGTGGCGCACGGTGGGGGATGAGTACGCGCATCATTCGCATGCGATGTTCTGGACCGGCATGGTGCTCAGCCCGCTGTTGCTGCAGGGGTGGATTCCGGAGATCGCCACGTTTTTGAACACTCCGGCGTGGACCATGTCTGCCGAGTCGTTCTACTACCTGCTGTTCCCATTTGTGGCACGGTGGAAGCGCCCGGAAACCGTGGGGCCGATCCTGCGCCGGCTCGCGATCATCTGGTTCTGCGGCCTCATTCCGGGCACGCTCTATGTGGTGTTCAATCCCGACGGAATTGCCCACCCGGATCGGTTTTCGTGGGGGCCGTGGCTCCAGGCGCTCAAATTCACTCCCCTGCCCCACCTGGCCGCGTTCATCTTTGGCATGGTGCTGGCGGAGCTCGACGAGCTGATTCCACGAGAGGCGCGCTTCCGTTTTTGGCTGGGGCTTGGCGGATTCGGCTTCACGTTCTTCCTGCTGTGGCTGGGCGGCCGAATTCCTTACGCGCTGATGCACGACGGGCTGCTCATGCCGCTGTTCGGCTGCATCATTCTGGGGCTGTCTGGCCGGAACCCGCTGGCGGCCGCGCTCGGCGTGCGCCCGCTGGTATTCGTCGGCGAGGCCAGCTACGCGCTCTACCTGCTTCATTTCAACTTTTGGAACTTGATTCACGACACGCATGTGCTGAACAAGCTGCACGTGGCGCAGTACGATCCGTGGATCAGTTACGTGATCCTGATTGGGCTGGCGTTGGCGGCGCTGCACTTTGTGGAGAAGCCGGCGCAGAAGTGGCTGCGCAAGGTGATGATGGACTGACGCAGTTCGGCATTCAAGATCAGCAGTAGAACCGTGATCTTCAGGAAGGACCCTGCGGCGGGTTGGACCTCCGGCGATTCCTGAGTTCAAAGAAGAGCCGCATGGCCGCGCCGATCATCGCCAGTTCCAGCCCTATCTGGACATAAAGAACCACTCGCGCCACTTCAACGGGCAGCAATCGCAATAGTCCCAGGAACCCATTGCATGAAAGCAGCACAAACCACGCTCGCTCGGCACCGTTCAACCGGCGCAGAGCGGTGACGAGCAGCCACGCTAAGATGATGTAAGGTATCAGTTCAAATGCCAACTCGAGATAGCGCGGCAGAATCCCATCAAATTGGTGAAAGCCGTGCCACTGCGGAGAGCGGTGCGTGAATATGGTCCGTAGCTTCGCGCTCACCATCCACAAACTCGCACAAACCGTCAGTGCGGCGAGGGCGGGCGAATCGATCAAGCTCGTCCGTTGAGTCGTTCCGACTTGTGGGCTCCCCGATCATTGCGTCGGCCTCCGACCCATCTAATCGTTCTATTCCGCCGTCAACGCCACAAAGCTGTGCGGCTGCACTTCGAAGGTAAACTGCGTCATCGCCGGTGCGCGGCCGAAGCGTGGCTTGGGCGCTGGTTTGCCTGCGATGACCTCGCCGGTGGCGGCATTGTGCAACTGCTTTGCCTCGCCCGACAGCGACAGAGTGACCTTCACCGGCTCGTCGCGAAATGACTCGACCACTACGCTGCTGTTGTCGTAGGCAAAAAGGCTCACCTTCGCCGGCGCATCGATCGTCACCGGGAAGCGGGGCATGAGGTATTGCCGCAACTGCGCCAGCACCGGCTGCGGCAAGAGGTAGAGATCGGTCGCGTTCTCGGGCACTGTGAGCACGTAGAGGATGCCTTTCGAAAACTTGTCCATGAGCAGGATGGGCGCGCCGCGGCCGTTCGCCGTGCCGCGCACGATGGGCCAGGCGTCGTTCGTCTGGAATTCGATCTCGGGTACCATGATGCCGTTGGCGTCGCCCAGGCTGGCGCCGGCTCCCGCGCCGTATCCGCCCCACCAGTGATCGACGCGGAGGACGTTGCCGGTGGGATGGATCTCGGCGATCTGTTCGATTCCCTTCCCTTGCAGCGCCTCGAGCAGTTTGGCCGTGATGACCACGTTGCCGCCCTGCTCGAGGTGAGCGCGGATCTTGCTTACGATTTGCGGATCGTAACTGGCCTGCTCGGTCAACAGGACCGTGTGCGCCTCGTCGGCGCTGGGGAACGCGGGGCGCATGTCGATGGGAATGCCGATCATGCCGAGGTAGTCCTGGAGGAAGTCCTCGCCGGTGGACTGGTAGGGCTTGTAGCTGACGATGCCGATGGGCTTGCCAAGCTTGCCCAATACGGCATTCACCTGGTTGAGCGCGTACCCCGCCGCGCTTGCGTAGGTAGGCGCGCCGCTCGCCCCGCTGGCTGCGCGCCACCTGGTCAGGCCGTCGACGGTAAACGTGGTTGGCAGGCTTGCCCACTCGCGCTTGCCGATCTCCGCCGGCCGCAGCAGGTCGCTGTACTGGAAGAGCATGATCTGCGGCGCCCTGGCCAGCATGGTGTCCCATAGCTGCTCGGCATAGCGGTCGATGGTGCGGGAGTCGTACACGTCGACCCAGCCGCCGCCGTTGCGGCCGGGCGCGATGTTGTCGAAGTAGCGGACGATTTCGTAGCTCTCGTACTGCTGCAGGTGCTGGTCGTTGTCTTCGGGATCGCGCGTCTCGGTGCCGGTGTAGATGAAATCGTATAGCTTCGGCTCCGCGTCGAGGTCGTACCCGTTGGCCGCGAAGTGCTCATACCAGTTGGGGAACTTGATGGTCACCTTGACCCGCGGATTGACGGCGCGCGCCGGCCCGAGCACCAGGTCGCGCGAAACATCGTCCATCAGCTTCAGGCGGAATGCGGTCCAGGTCTGGGAGCCTTTGGCGGCGATGTCGGAGTCGCGCTTGGTGTTGGAGAAGAAGAAATCGTCGAGCATGATCTCGTCGAAGTGGCGCGCGGTGAGCTCGGCCACGCGCTTGACCAGGTCGCGCTGCGCGGGGTCGGTGTAGCACATGGAGATGAACTGCCCGCCGCCGGCATCGGGCGAGTCGGAACCCGCGGTGTCGCCCGCTCCCACGTAAGCGATGCCGCCCGCTGTCTCGATGCCCTGGGAGGCGAAGAATTTCTTCGCATTGTCGAGCGCGGCATCGTCTGCCACTTCGCCGCTGCGGTAGGTCTCGATGTAGACCTTGTCGACTTTCACCTGGCTGGAGATTTCGCTCCACGACTGCTTCAGGTACGCGGGATCCTTCATCCGCTCGACCTGGAAGACGGGGATGTACACGGCGACCTTGAACTGGTCGTGTGCGGGGGCGGCTGCCCAGCTCCGCAGTGAGAGCAGCACGAGAACAGCAAGGGCGAAAAGGCGAAGGCGAATCGGCATGGGTTCTCCCTGGAACTGGTGGCGGGAATGGTTGCCACGCCGTGCCAGTATATGCGGCTCACGCCTTTGAGTAAAACGTTTGCGCGGGGTTTTGTGGCAGGAGTTTGGTGCGGAAGGGTCGTGCGGCGCGGGAGCCTGGCGATGAGTCGCGAAACCGTCCCCCGGCGGCTAAAGCCGGTACCAATATGGAGCAGTGATCGGCACGACTAAAATCGTGCCCCTTCAAAACTCTCGCTGAGGCGATTTGTTCCGCTGGCTGTAGAGTCGTGCCCTGACACAAGGCCCGCCTAAATCGGAGCTTTTTCGCGGAGGGGAGGTCGCGCATGTGCGGGTGAGGACACCCGCACTACAGCCGGTCTGGAGACCGGCGGTACCAGACACATGAGCCCAGCCGGAGGGCTGGGCTCAAGTGGAATTGACTCTGCGTGGATGCTATGGCGCTGTGACCTGCAGCGAGTGGTTGCCGTGGGGGATGATTACGATCGCCCTCGGCTTGGCTTCGCTTGGATACGGCGTGGCTTGTGTCGCGTCAAGAGAACCGGTGTTCGGGTTCAGGCGAAACCCTGATATCGAGTTGCCGAGGAAGTTCGCCGTGTAAACATATCGGCCGAGCGCGGGATCGACCGCCAGCGCCATGGGCTCGGTATCGCTGGAGTTCACCTGGCTGCCGGTTACGTTGACGACCGCCGATGGAATGCCCGTGGCCAGGGCGATGGCGTAGGCGGAAACAGACGAATCGAGGGAATTCGAGACGTAGATGTATTTTCCGCGGGGGTCGATCGCCACGGCCGTGGGCTCCGCGCCGGTGCGGTAGGGGCCGCTGATCAGGAAGTTCATGGTGCTGTTGTCAGTGAGCCCGAAGCCGATGAGGTGATTGGACGCATAGTCTGTGACGTAGACAAAACGGCTCGTGGGATCGATGGCGACCGCCGATGGCTTCACGCCGGCCTGGTAAGGACTTCCGTTACCGGGAGTCAGAGCGCCGCCGCTGCCCACGGCGAAGGAAAACACCCAACCCGGATGCGCCGAACTCGTGACCGTTCCGCCCGGATTGTAGGCGGACCGATCGTACATGGTCACGAACACCGCGTTGTTATTGGGCAGAGCCGCGACACCGGTGGGCACCACCGCATCGCCGTCGAAGCCGGGTACTACCAGGCTCTCCTGCGCCGCAGCCGAGCCGATCTTGCCTGAGGAAAGAGGGAATTCGGTCAGGGTGGCCGTGCTTGAGCCGGACACGACGTACAGGTATGTTCCGGCGGCGTTGATGGAAAGGGCGACCGGAGAATCGGCAAGCGTCACGCTGTCCTGCTTGGTGAGCGTGCTGTCATCAGCAATGGTGAAGTGCACCACGGTGTTGTTGTCGGAGTTCGCGACGTAGAGATTGGCGAAGTCGGGCGTGACGGCCAAGGCTATGGGCGAGGCGCCTTCAGAAGAAGCCGGCTTGCCTGCGTTGCGCAGGGCTCCCGACTGCGAGTCGACGGCGAACGCCTGTATATTGCCTGAGCCGGCCAGGTAAACATAGTCAATGGTTACGAGCTGGCAGGCCGAGAGGAGGGTCGCCACGGCCAGGCTGATCAGGCAGACCAGGGAAAGCTGGCTCAATTTGCCCCAGCGGCGAACAAACGTCATTGAGGACCCCGAAATTTTGCTGAACTTCATGCGCTTCCTTCGTCGCGGGCCCTCACAAGTTACTCCAGCAACGAACTGCTGCCGCCGGAGACCCCATGGATAAAGCCCCATGAAAACTGTTGCCGGTTTCCCATGCGGACCATGCAAGCTCCGTCATGAGCGTTCCTCTATCGCGGGCATCTACCGCAGCCCGCACGCGTTTCTCAAAAAACTGCTCGTACGCCGCATCACTTCGTCACCGCCGAGCCGTGCGGAATGGCGGCAATCGCCGTCGGATTGGGGTTGGATGACGACGGGGAGAACTGCGAGCTGACCAGGCTGCCCGTGCTGGTGTCGATCTTGAAACCCGAAACCGTGTTGGCGAGAAAATTAGCCGTGTACAGATATTGATTCAAGCCGGGATCGATGCCGATGGCGACCGGCTGCGTATCGGTGGCAAAGGCTGCGATTTTCGTCAGACTCCCCGCCGAGATCGAGTAGGCGGTGATATTCGAATCGAGCGAGTTGGCCACGTATACCAGCTTGCCGCCCTTGTCGATCACGATGGCGGCCGGCTGATTTCCCGCGGCGAACGGGCTGCCGCTGATGGGCTCGAGGGTGTTGCCGCTGATGGTGTAGCCGAGCACAGTGTTGCCGTCAAAGTCCGTCACGTAGAGATAGCCGCCGCTCGAATCTACCGCGATCGCCGACGGATGGGTGCCTGCGGGCGTGGGGACTCCCCCGTTCAGCGGAGTGAGCGAATTGCTGTTTACCGCAAAGCTGAAGACGAATCCGGTGTTTGCGGTGACGTCGTAAGCCGTGACATAGACGTTGGAGCCGGAAGCGGCGATGGCGGTCGGAGTCACGACGTCGCCGGCGGCCCCGGGAGCCTTGAGCGGCCAGTAATTCGCGTTGAGGCCGGCATTGACAAACGGGTTCTGGGTATCAAGCGAGTTGTCGCTCTTGATGGGCCAGGCGGCGATGGATCCCGCGCAGGGAGATGCCGGCGAGCATGTCGGCAACGGCTGATATGTGTCCGCCACAATCAGGTTCTTTCCCTGGATCGTGGTGGCCACGGGGAAAATTCCCGGAGTATTCACGGTGTTCTGGGGATAGAGCTTGCCGTCGTTGCCGATGGCGAACTGCACGATGGTGTTGTCATCCCGGTTCACGACGTAAAGCGTGTCGTTGGCGGGCCCCACGACTTCGGCGACGGGGTTACGGCCGCCGGATGGAAACGGGGAGGTGGGAATCTGCCGCATGCGGCCCGACTCCGAGTTGATCTCGAAGACATTGACGACGCCGTATTGATCAGAACCCGTGCCGCGCGCGGACGTCACGTAGACAAAGTCCACGGTAAGGGAGCCGGTCAATTGCTGGCAGGCTGTCAACAGGCTGGCCACTGCGAGGCTGGCGACGGCGACCAGCAGCAGGCTGCGCCAGCTCCGAAGACCTGTCGCCGGGGACTTCGATATTGACTGGCCCGAATTGTTCCACTTTATGGGCATCATTCTTCCGCGGAAAACCTTGGCTTTTGGATCACGCCGGACGTTTCGCTCCGTCCCGTCCGGCCTTGTTCCGGGTCCAGCAGCACCTCTTGCGAAGCACTCCGGCAAGGCGGCCAGTGAGGCCGCGCTCCCTCGGGTGGACTAGCTGGTGCGCCCGTTCACAACGCAATACGTCGCCGGACCTTCCAGCGGATACGGTTTCGCGGCCCTGCCCGGCAACTGCCGCAACACGCCCGAGTTCTGGTCGAGGACCACGCCGGTCACCGTGGAATTGTTAAAGTTCGCGGTGTAGATGAACTGACTCGACGGGTCTTCCACCAGGCATCGCGGCCCGGCACCGATTCCCACCGCGCTGCCGAACGGACTGCCCGACATGGGGGTAAGCTGTCCGGTCGCCGTATCGATGACGTAGCCGGTAATCCCACTCTGCCCATTGTTCTGGTCGAGATTGTTCCCGGCATCTGCCACGTAGGCCCACTTGTTTGCCTGCACCAGCGTAAACAGAGGATTCGATTGCGAGGAATCGACGGGAACCGCTCCGCCTGTCTGCGCCTGCAGCGCGCCGCCCGACCCTACCGTGAAGGGCACGATCTGCCCCGGATAGGTCCCGGACTGGAAGACGCTGTTCGCACCCGCAGTGATCGTGACAGGCTCGTTGTCGAGCACATAGACGTTGCCGTTGCCGGTCTGGATCGCCGTGGCCTGTTTCATCGAGATGCCATTGCCCGAATTGATCGGCTGCACGCCGTTCTGGCTGATGGTCAACTGTCCGTCGCTGAGGCCAAAATTGTAGGGAAACACGACGTCGCCATCGGTCGGGTTTCCGCTCAGGGTCAGCAGATAGGCGCCGTCCAGCACCATGTCAATGGGATCGTGGGGAACCGGGAAATAGGGAAGCGGCTGTCCGCTGGCCGATGTGACCTGGGCATTGATGACGAGGCTCAAACGCCCGGTCGTGGGATCGACCTTGAACATGGTGATGTCGCCGCAGGTTGTCACGTTGTCGCCGAGGGCAAGGGTGCAGGAATTCACCGAGCCTTTGCCGCTGTCCGGGGCGTCATGATCGAGAATCATTATGAAATTGCCGGAGGCGTCCGCGAGCATGCGGAGGGGGTTGTTGCCCTGGCTGAAGAACTGCTGCGGCTGCACGGCGAGGCTTCCGTTTCCGCCCACCGTGTAGAGCGTGATATTGGAACCGGTGCAGGGGGTGGTGGCGGAGGTACAGTCGTTTCCGCCCGCGGCATCGCGTCCCTGATTGAGCACATAGAAGAACCGCTGTCCCTGGATGAGCACCGCGCGAACCGGCCAGCTTCCGCCGGAGGAGACGGGCAAGGTGTTGATGGGATGCAGTTGGCCTGTGTTGTGGTCAATCTTAAAGCCGCTGATGATTCCCTGGCCGGGCTTACCGGAGGTCTGCGTTCCGGTTACATACAGGAAGCCGACGGTATAACTCTGGACGCAAGACGAAAGGCTGAAGACGACGCCTGCCGAAAGGGCGCTCATCAGAAGGGCCTTGCCGAATTTCCTAAACTTCATGCGATTCCTTCATCCTGGCCGGGCGTACGCCGCCAAGTGTGCGTTCCGCAGCATTGCTGGGTTGGGATGGGTCCCTGCTGAATTGTAAAAGCCAAGGGCAGTCTGTGCCTAGTTTACAGGGTTGTGATGAGGGAAATGTCTCAAAGTGCGGACATTTCAGGACGCAGCGGTGGCGGATTGAGCCTGATTCAAAGGGCAAAGCAAAACTGTCGGGCGCGAACGTGAGTTGGACGAGGGTTCCTGGGTAAAGGTCAACGAAATGGGGCCGAGGGACGAAGCCTTAAATGACTATACTTTGGGCGAGCGTCAGCCGGAGAGTGCCAAGGCGAATGAACCGAATGGGATGGGTGTTGGGTGTTGTTGTCGCTTTTGGACCCGGATTGACAGCAAGGGCGCAGGGCACGCCGCCGTCATGGCTGGGCCCGGGTATTGACCCGGCTGTGGGGAGGATCGGCATTGACGTCACCGTGACCGACGCCTCAGGGCATGCGGTGACGGATTTGACCCCGAAGGATTTCACGCTGCTCGACAACGGGCAGCCGTCGAAGCTGGTGAGCTTTGAGAACGGCGGCACACCCGCTGACGCGCCGCTCGGCATCGTTTTGGTCATCGATGGAGCGGACGTCACGCGCGACAATCTGGCGCAGGCACAGGAGGCTGTGGAAGGCTATCTTCGCCGCGACGGAGGCCGGCTGGCCTTCGCCACCACGGTCTACCGGGTGACGTCAGAGGGATTGTTCGCCACCGCTACCTCCAGCGACGGCAACGCGCTGGCGGAGCAGCTCGGCAGGCACGGACACCTCCGCTCGGTGTGGCGGCCCCTGATTCCGACCGCCTCGCAGAGTCTGCACCCGGATCACATTGACCTTTTGCCCGCAGAAGGTGCGCAGCGGAGCGTGATGCGGGATGCCGGCATGCCCGTCGCGATGAAAGCGCTCGGCGCGGTTGCGATCGAGCAAAGGCGCTCGCCCGGCAGGAAGCTCCTGTTCTGGATTGGGCCCGGATGGCATGTGGACAATTCGCATGCCAAGGGCTACTTCCAGACCATCGTCGAGTTTTCAACGCGGCTGCGCGAGGCCCGGGTCGAGGTGTCAGTAGCGGTGCCATGGCAGCCGCCCGGCGAGACGGCGGCGTTGCAGGCCGACGCAGATCGGCTGTCGATGCTCGACCCGACCCTCCTGAAAGAGATGCTGCCGGGAGTGAAGACCGAGCAGGACGAAAAATGGGGAAACCTGGCCCTTCAAGTCCTCGCCCTGCACAGCGGCGGAGAACTATTGGCCGGCGTGAATGATTTCGGCCGCGGCGCGAAAGAGATTGCCACGCTCATCGACAGGAAAATCGATCAGGGGCGCCAATTCTATCGGCTGACATTCGATCCGCCGCCAACCGGGCTGGTGGACGAGTATCGCGACCTGAAGGTCAAGGTGGATCGGCCAGACCTGGTGGCGCATACCACTGCGGGCTACTACAACGAGCCCGTGTTCTACGACGACCTGGCCCCTTATTTCAAGCGGGTCACGGTTGCCGAAATCGAGCAGACTCTGAAGCGCGGCGGCACCGATCGAGAACTGGCTGCCGCACTCACGGGGCTGGAATCCACCGAGCGCGTAAGCAGCGCCCGCCTCGAGGCGTGGCTGAATCGCACGCGAGGTCAGCGAACCCGTGAGGCACTGACGGTGCTGGCGGACCGCTCGGCGTTTCTCGATCCGCCGGAGGACGACCTGGATCCAAAGCCTGCACCCGACGAGGCCGCTCGGAAGGCGATGCTCGAAAAGGCAGCGGATTACCTGGTGAGCGAGATTCCGCGGCTTCCGAATTTCTACGCCAACCGGATTACCACGCAGTACGGTGAGCCGGTGCCTCCGGAAGGACAGACCTGGAAGGCAGCCCAGCCAGACCGCAGGCTGCACCTCGAACGCACCACGCGTGCCCGCGTGTTCTTCGAGGACCACAAGGAGGTTGTGGACCATGAAGCAGTCAAAGCCGAGGAGGGCCCCATCAAGGAGAAGCTGACCACGTCGGGGACCTTTGGGCCGATCCTGCTGCTGGCCATGAAGCGCTCGTCAGAACCCGGCAGTACGATTCAATGGAGCCACTGGGAGAAAGGCGCGACCGGACCGGTTGCCGTCTTCCGGTTCAACGTGGCGCCTGAACTCAAAGGATTCGAGGTGGGCTTCTGCTGCCTGGCGCTGGACGATCGAATGGTCCCCTACGAGCGGGATGCTTCATTTCGCGGCGAAGTCGCGATCGATCCACCCACCGGGCATATCCTGAGGCTCATGGTGCGGGCGAAGCTCGAGCCGCGCCTTCCGCTGCAGGGGTCGGGGATCGTAGTCGAGTACGGTCCGGTGTCGATGGGAGGAGTGACCTACTTCTGCCCCATCAAGAGCATCTCGATGTCGCGCCAGCGACGGTTGTGGGAGATAAGCGAATGGGGCATGACCTTTCGCCTGTACGGCCCATTCAAAGAAATTCTCAACGACATTCGATTCGCGAATTATCATCTCTTCCGTTCGGAATCGCACATGCTGCCTGACTATATCCCTGTCCAGGAGAAACAGTGAGTTGCGCGCCTGTTCCGCCGAGGCCACGCTCCTGATACACTGCGGCACAAATCTCTTCCCCTATGGCAGGAGCAGCTTATGACCCATGGCGAATTGAACCCGAAGGTCGACGCTTACATTGAGAAGGCAAAGCCGTTCGCGCAGCCGATTCTTGAACACATTCGCAGCCTGTTCCACAAGGGGTGTCCCGACGTGGAAGAGACGATCAAGTGGAGCATGCCTTTCTTCGTTTACAAGGGCGCCATTCTTGCCAACATGGCTGCTTTCAAGGAGCACTGCAGTTGCGGCTTCTGGGGCAAAGAGATTTCCGCCGCGGTGCGCGAGGCCGGCGCGGCAAAACCGGGCGAAGGCATGGGCCTGCTGGGCAAGATCGCGAGCGTCAAGGACCTGCCGCCCGACAAGCAGATGCTGGGATGGATCCGGCAGGCCGCGTCGCTGGTGGATAGCGGCAGTTACACGAGCCCGATGGCCGGGCGTGCGGAGAAGGCGGCGAAACGGCCTCAGCCAAAGGCTTCGCCGGAACTCGCGGCGGCTCTTGAAGAAGAACAAGAAGGCGTCTGCGGTGTTTGAGGGCTTCAGCGCAAGCTGCAAGCGCGAATATATCGAGTGGATCGCCGAAGCCAAGCGCGAAGAGACGCGCGATAAGCGCATCGCGCAGGCTGTGGAGTGGATCGCGGAGGGGAAGCAGCGGAACTGGAAGTATCAGAACTGCTGAGCCGGAACCGTCTGGGCATGTTTGCTCCGCTATACTGAGCCGCATGATTCCGCTCGGCTCGCATCCAGCGTGGCATCCGGTGTTTGAATCGTTGGCCTATGCGGCGGGATACGCAGCCTTCCGGTGGACGCGGGCACGGCGGGGCGATGTGCTCGCCGAACCGCAACGTTGGACCGTGATTGCCGCGGCCGCCGTCGGTGCGCTGGTGGGTAGCCGCCTGCTGGGACTGGCCGAACAGTGGCCTACGGTCCTTTCTGCTCTGCACGCCGGCCACGCGCGTGCCCTTCTGCTGGCGCCGGGCGGCAAGACCATCGTTGGCGGATTGCTGGGGGGATGGGCGGGTGTCGAAGTTGTGAAGCGGATCAGCGGCATCCGGACACGCACGGGCGACCTGTTCGCGGTGCCGCTGTGCATCGGCATCGCGGTGGGGCGCATTGGGTGCTTCCTGGC
>Ga0070684_100001035_pt1 | contig 19853 bp, 17 predicted proteins | sample KBSC723LmetaG_FD_65653 | JGI IMG/M metagenome (GOLD analysis project Ga0070684, IMG submission 65653) | Corn rhizosphere microbial communities from Kellogg Biological Station, Michigan, USA - KBS C7.2-3L metaG | ecosystem: Host-associated > Plants > Roots > Rhizosphere ...
ACACGCGTTTTCGCGAAGACGCGGGCGTGATCGGTCGCAAAGTCCTCATCAACAAGCATCCGTTCACGGTGCTGGGGGTGGCTCCGCGGGGCTTTCAGGGAACGCTCATGTTCGTCGCGCCCGACTTATTTCTGCCGATCGTCAACCAGCCGCAAATCGGCGGAGCATCGATCACGGATCGCGCCGCCGGCTCAGTTTTCGAAACATTCGGTCATTTGAAGTCGGGTGTCACGCCTGCCCAGGCGTCGGCAGACGTGAACGCCATCGGGGAGTCACTGCAGAAAACCTATCCGCGCCTGGTGAATCATCACGTCGTGACGCTCAATCGCAGTGGGCTGACCGCCTTCATCGGTGCCACACATGCTTTCGTGGGTGGGCTAGCGGTTCTCGCCATCCTGATTCTCCTGGCGGCCTGCGCCAACCTGGGTAGTCTTTTTGCCGCGCATGCCGCCGATCGTTCGCGGGAGATGGCGCTTCGACTTGCGTTGGGCTCGCCGCGCCGCCGCATTCTGCGTCAACTGCTCACTGAGGCCGCGGTGATTTCGCTCGCGGGAGGAGCGCTCGGCCTTGCCGGCAGCGTGGCGTTGCTGCGCAAGCTGGCAACCTGGCAGCCTTTCACCAGCGCGCCCATTCACATCCCGGTCAGCCCCGATGCCCGCCTGTACGTGGTGGCGCTGTTGCTCTCACTCGTCAGCGGATTTCTTTTCGGCATGGTGCCTGTGCGCCAGGTCCTTCAAGCCAACCCCTATGAGGTTGTCAAAAGCGCGGCGGTGCGCCGTTTTACGCGCGTGTTCTCGGTGCGCGACCTGCTTCTGGCGCTTCAGGTTGCGCTATGCGCCGTCCTCGTAACTTCCTCGCTTGTGGCGATCCGCGGGCTTCTCCGCTCGCTCGATGGCAACTACGGATTCGATCCGCACGGCAGCATGCTGCTGGGCGCGAATTTCACGGCTGCGGGATACTCCGCGAACGATGGGGTGGCGCTGCAAAAGCGTCTGATCGACGGTATGCAGTCGATTCCAGGAGTGGAGCACGTGGGGGCCATCAATAACTTCCCTCCGCTGGTGTACGCATCCGCCAGCCGCATGAACGTCTTTCGCGATGAAACGCGCGACCTTACGCAGTCGAACCGAGCTGGGAATCCCTTCCGATATGAGGTGACGCCGGGTTACTTTGAGGCCGCCGCCACCAGCCTCCTCTCCGGCCGCGACTTCACGTGGCACGATGACAAAGGCGCGTCGGCGGTGGGCATCGCGAACCGCGAGTTTGCCATACGCATGTTCGGATCGGTCAATGGGGCACTGGACCATTTCCTGCGCATGCAGGATGGCACGCGCGTGCAGATCGTCGGGGTTGTAGAGAACGGCAAATATCTCAGCCTGACGGAAGAGCACGAACCGGCGCTCTTCCTGGCTGCGGCGCAATGGCCGGCAGTCAGCGATTACCTTGTGGTGCGCTCGCAGCGGGACCCGCAGGAACTCGGCTCCGCAATGCGCGAGCGCGCGCGCGCCATCGAGCCCGGCCTGGCAGCGGACATCGAAACATGGAACTCACTGCTGGGCGTGGTGCTTTTCCCTGCTCGCATGGCCTCAGCGGCCCTGGGCGTTCTGGGACTAATGGGCGCCATCCTGTCCATTACCGGGATCTTCGGAATGGCAGCGTATTCGGTGTCAAGGCGGATGAAGGAAATTGGGATTCGCATGGCACTCGGCGCCCGCCGCACAGAGGTGCTGAGCGCGGCATTGGGGCGCGCTCTGAAACTGCTTGCCTGCGGATCCGCCGCCGGACTTCTGCTCGGATTTTTCGCCAGCCGCGTGCTCTCCTACATTGTGTACCAGGCGACTCCGCGCGATCCGCTGGTGCTGGGTGGAGTGGTGCTGGCGATGGCGTTACTGGGGCTTGTGGCGACGTGGATTCCGGCGCAGAGGGCGCTTGCGGTCGATCCTCTGGTGCTGCTGCGCGAAGAATGAACGTAGTCGGGCGCCGATTCGCGTTCAGGGCCGGCCCGTTTCTGGGGGGCGAAGCTTTTCAAATACCAGGGAGGTTTTTACCTCGCGATATCCGTCGCGAAGGTAGAAGCGGTGCGCGCCGGGGCGTGTGCTGCGCGAGGTGACGCGGAGCATGTCGAGGCCAAGGTCCCACGTCCATTGCTCGGCACAGAGGCAGAGCAGGCGGCCGATGCCGTGGCCCCGGAAGCGATCGCTCACGACGAGACCGCCGATCATGCCGAAGGGCGCGGACTGCAGGCGGCGCTCGATGGAAACTTCGATCCAGCCAATGATCTCTCCTTTCAGGGAGGCTACGAAGGCGGCCTGTTCGGTGGAGCTGGCCTGGTGTTCGAGCCAGTCGGCAATTTGCTGGGGAGTGCGATTGTAGCCAAGCTGCGCGGTGAGCTGCGCCACAGGTTCGGCATCGGCGGGGATCATTGCGCGGATTTCGATTCGGCTGGCGGACACGGACTCAGGATAGCGGTTTTGCGAGGCGGAGAAGCGGATGCTTCGTCGCCACGCTCCTCAGGATGACAACGCGCGGACGATAAGGAGGAGCTGGAGTGTCAATGCGGGGGCGTCCTGCTATGCTTCGGCTCAGCATGAAGGACATTTATATTTCCGATCTGGCTTCATTCGAAGAAGGCAAGCTCTTCGACGGCTACTTTCTTGTGCTGGCGCGGCAGCAGCGGACGACGCAGACCAACAAGCCCTACCTGAACATCGTGTTCTGCGACAAGACGGGGCAGCTCGAGGGGCGGGTGTGGGATGTCAACGACCATCGCGTGGCGAAGGATTTTGAGCGCGGGGATGTGGTGAAGGTCCGCGGGTGCGTTTCGCGTTACAACGACAAGGTGCAGTTGAAGGTGGAGCAGCTACGCACGGCTCAGGCTGGCGAGGTAGAAAAGGCCGACCTGATGCCTGCGACCACGTACAACGTGCAGGAGCTGTGGGACGCGCTGCTGGGGTTCATCGATTCATTCACCGATCCGCATTTAAGACTGCTGGTGAGCAACATCTTTCAGGAGCCGCGGATTGCGACGGCGTTCCGCGAGGCGCCCGCAGCCAAGCAACTCCATCATGCGTGGCTGGGCGGACTACTGGAGCATGTGATCAGCCTTCTGAAATTGGCGGATCGCGTTGCGCCGCACTATCCCATTCTGCACCGCGACCTGCTGCTGACAGGCGTAATGCTGCATGACATCGGCAAGATCCAGGAACTGGCGTGGGACATCGGATTCGAGTACACGATCGAAGGCGTGCTGCTGGGCCATATCCAGATGGGCGCGTCGCTCGCGGAGAAGACAATGGATGCGATTGCGGATTTCCCGCCGCGTCTGAAGACGCTGGTGCTGCATGTGATTCTGGCACACCACGGAAAGCTGGAGTTCGGCTCGCCGAAATTGCCGATGATTCCCGAGGCGCTGGTGTTGAACTTCATTGACGATCTCGATGCGAAGATGCAGGCCATACAGGGCGAGTTCGACAAGTGTGCACGGGAAGGGAAGAGCCCCCAGGAGATGACGGGGAAGGTGTGGGCGCTCGATCAGAGGCAGTTGCTGCAGACGCGAGCGTGGCTGGCCGGGGGAGAGCCCGAGAAAGCGGAGTCTGCCGGGCAAGAGTCGCCCGGCTTGCTCTTCGGCCACAAATAGCGGCGACGACACGGGGAAGTGCCGGGCGCGGACGGGGCTACCGGAATCGCGGAATTTAAACACGCAGCGTGACCGGGCGAATGCTAAAATTCGCTCGCGACTTCCCCCGAGCAAAACGAATTCACGCCGGATTGATCTCTTCCCTACAGGAGAAACCGATGAGCGACACACTCGCGATGGATCGAACAGGAAATCCCGCGCCACTGGGGCTGATGGGCTTCGGCATGACCACGATCCTGCTGAACTGCCATAACGCAGGTTTCTTTCCGCTGGATTCGATGATTCTCGCCATGGGCATTTTTTATGGCGGGCTGGCGCAGGTGATTGCCGGAATCATGGAGTGGAAGAAGGGCAACACGTTTGCCGCGACCGCGTTCACGAGCTACGGAATGTTCTGGCTCACGCTCGTGGGGCTAGTGACTCTTCCGCATGCCGGCATGGCGATTGCAGCACCGGGAAAGGATGTTGCGATGCCCGCGTACCTGATGATGTGGGGCATTTTCACGGCGGTCATGTTCCTGGGCACGCTGCGCTTGAATCGCGCGCTGCAGATTGTGTTCGGTTCGCTGGTGGTGCTGTTTTTTCTGCTTGCGCTTGGAGAACGGATGGGGAACGAAAGTGTGACGCACCTGGCCGGGTGGGAAGGGCTGTTCTGCGGAGCTTCCGCGGTGTATACGGGGCTGGCGCAGGTGCTGAACGAGGTGTATGGGCGAGTGGTGTGGCCGCTCGGGGTCGTGCCCGTTGCGCCAGCGAGACGGGCGGAACTGCCGGTGGCGTGAGGCCGGGCCGGCCGAGAGGGAAATGAGGCTTGCGATCGGAAACAGAACAAGGATGAAAACGTTGGCCGATCGTGAGTGCCGACGCGAGATTTGCGCGCGCGTTGAGAAAGTCGCTCCGGAGACACCCCGCAGATGGGGGCGCATGAACGCAGCGCAGATGGTCTGCCATGTGTGCGACGCGTTTCTCAGCGTGATGGGCGAAAAGCCCGTTCAACTGGCGTGCGGCTGGAACCTCTGGCCGCTGATGAAGCCATGGGCGCTGTATGCACCGTTCAAGTGGCCGCCTGGGGTGCCGACCCGGCCGGAACTCGATCAGACACTAGGCGGGACACCGCCCACCGAGTTTGCGGCAGACGTGCGGAGATTGCTGGCGGCGATGGACAGGTTTACGGCCGATCCGCGGGAGTTCTCGTTTCGGCCGCATCCGATGTTCGGCGAAATGAGCGCGAAGGAATGGATGCGGTGGGGCTATCTGCACATGGATCACCACCTGCGGCAATTCGGAGTGTGAAGCTCGCACCTTGTCAAGACTGTGAGATCAGGCCAGGAACCAGTCCCACTGTGCTTCGGTGAGGGGGACGACGGACAAACGGCCGATCTTCACCAGGGGCGAGTCGCGGAAGATCGAGGCGGCCTTGATCTCGTCAAGGGTCTTGAGATTCTTGAGACGCTTGCCGACTTTCACTTTCACGACCGGGACCTTCGGGTCGGCGACGACGACGCTGACGACAGAGCCGGTGCCGACGGCGCGGCGCTCGTCCCCCGTGTGATAGAAGATCCACTTCGCGCCCTTCTTCATTTCGCGCAGATGCTTGACGGCAGTTGGATTGGTGACGCCGTCCCAGATGGTTTCCTTGTCGCGGAGGAAGTCGTCGAAGGAGTACGCCTCGGGCTCGGTTTTGAACAGATAGAACTCGCTCATGGGGCAATAGTACGGCACGCGAGCGGACCTGCAAACGGCGGGCGAGTGCTAGATTGGGAGACTGGAATTTCAGTTCGTCGGGCCAGGGAGGCACGAGGTGCAAAGGGGCTTCTGGATTGCGGGTGTCTGGGTGATTTGCGCGGCGATGGCGCACGGCAGTTCGGCTGCCCGACGGACCTCTGCCGAGCCGGCGCGATGGAAGGCGGAAGCAGCGCGGGTGACGATTGTTCGCGACGACTGGGGCATTGCGCATGTGCATGGCAAGACCGATGCCGATGCCGTGTTCGGCATGATCTACGCGCAGTGCGAGGATGACTTCAACCGGGTGGAGGCGAATTATCTGACAGCGCTGGGGCGGACGGCTGAGGCGGACGGCGAAGCGGCGATCTGGCAGGATCTTCGGCAACAGTTGTTCATCGATCCCGAGGAACTGAAGCGCGAGTATGCGGCCAGCCCGGCGTGGCTGCAGAAGCTGGCGGATGCGTGGGCCGACGGGATCAACTTCTACCTGGAAACACATCCCCAAACCAAGCCGAAGGTGCTAACGCACTTTGAACCGTGGATGGCGCTGTCGTTCAGCGAGGGCAGCATCGGCGGCGACATCGAGCGCGTGGATTTAAAGCGGCTGCAGGCGTTTTATGAAACAGGGAACGAGGGAACAAGGGAACCAGGGAACGGAAAAGCAGGCAAGAGGGAACAGGTATCGGGCAACAGGAGGGCGTCGGTTGAAGAGTGGGAGGAGCCGCCGGCCAGTGGCTCGAATGGCATTGCGATCGCGCCTTCCAATACCCGGGATCATCACGCGCTGCTGCTGATCAATCCGCATACCTGGTTCTACTTTCGCAGCGAACTGCAGATGACGAGCGACGAGGGCCTGAACGCTTACGGTGCGGCAACGTGGGGGCAGTTCTTCATCTACCAGGGATTCAACGATCGCGTGGGATGGATGCACACGTCGAGCGGCGTGGATGCAGTGGACGAGTATGTCGAGAACGTAGTGCATGACGGTGCCAGGCTTGCATATCGCTACGGCGCGGAAATCAGGCCATTCACGTCCCGAACGATCACGATCCATTACAAGACGCCACAACGGATGAAGTCGCGCAAATTCACCGCGCTGTATTCACTGCACGGGCCGGTGATCGCGCAGGAAGGCGACAAGTTCGTCACCATCCAGTTGATGAACACGCCGATTCCTGCGCTGGAGCAGAGCTATTTGCGGACGAAGACGCGGAATTATGCCGAGTACAAGAAGACGATGGAGGTGATGGCGAACTCGTCGAATAACACGGTCTATGCCGATGCGGACGGCGACATTGCGTACTGGCAGGGCGATTTCATTCCTCGGCGCGATGCGCGGTTCGACTATACCGAGACGGTGGACGGGAGCGATCCCGCAACGAACTGGCGCGGGTTGTTGACGCTGGACGAAGTTCCTCACCTGCTGAATCCGAAAAGCGGGTTTCTCTTCAACGTGAACGACTCGCCGTGGAATGGCGCGGGTGAGAGCTCGCTGCGCAAGCAGGATTATCCCGCGTATGTGGAGATGGGGCTTGAGTCGGCGCGCGGACTGCACGCTATGCGGCTGCTCGATCCGGACGGGAAACCAGTTCGCGATTTCACGCTGGAGAGCCTGATGCATGCGGCATTCGATTCGTACTTGCCGTGGTTCGCGCGTACCGTGCCGGCCCTGACCAATGCCTATGACGCGCTGCCGGCGGATGCGCCGCTGAAAGCGAAGCTGGTCGACCAGGTGAAGCTGCTGCGCGGATGGGACGATCGTTGGGGCGGGGATTCGGTGGAGACTTCGTTGGCGGTTTTCTGGGGAACGGAGTTGATGAAGACGGCAGGCCGGCCCGCGCGTGAGGCAAAGGTGCCCAGCGAAGAGTGGGTGGCGACGCGAATGAGCGGCGACGATCTGCTGAAGGCGCTGGCGGCGGCTTCAGACCGACTGACGGCGGATTTCGGCACCTGGCGCACGCACTGGGGGCAGATCAACCGATTCCAGCGGCTGAATGACGATCTGGCATGGAAGTTCAACGATGCGGGGCCGAGCATTCCAGTGCCGTTTGTCTACTCGGCTTGGGGATCGCTGGCTTCGTTTGCGGCGCACCCGTACCTAGGAACGAAGCGCTGGTATGGAAACTCCGGAAACACATTTGTGGCGGTAGTGGAGTTCGGGCCGAGAGTGCGTGCGCGGGCGCTGACGGCCGGTGGGGAGAGTGGGCATCCGGGAACGGCGCACTTTGACGATGAGGCCGAGCGATATGTGTCGGGCAATCTGCGTGAGGTGTACTTCTATCCGGACCAGTTGAAGGGGCATACGCAACGAACGTACAGGCCGGGGGAGTGAGGGGATTGGGACAAAGGGAAAGAGAGACAAAGGAACAAGCGGGCATCGAGATTTCTTAGGCCAGCGCGCATTTGGGCCTAATGACATTAAGCTGCTGCCCTTGAAAACTTCATGGTACTGCTTCCTGACTTCGGAGGTTAGGGCTAGAGTCTCTGGATGGCCACGGGAATGGCCCCGGAGAATTATGTGCGCCGGACCGTTCCGCGTTGCCGGAGGCAGCAGATGGCAACAGCAGTTCGGATCGCAAAGGAAGCAACGCCGCAAACACGATTTCCGCTGCGGTTGGCAGAGCGGATGCAGCGGCTGGGGACGGAGACGGCGTTTGAAGTACTGGTGCGGGCGCGGGCCTTGGAGGCGAAAGGCCACGACATTGTTCACCTGGAGATTGGTGAGCCGGATTTCGATACGCCCCAGAATGTGATTGATGCCGGAGTGGCGGCGTTACGGGGCGGCTGGACGCATTACGGGCCGGCAGCCGGCTTGCCGAAGCTGCGCGAAGCGATTGCGCGCGACGCCGGCCGAATGCGCGGCATCGACATCAGCCCGGAGGAAGTGGTGGTGGTCCCGGGCGGCAAGCCGATCATCTTCTTTACCGTGCTGGCGCTGGCAAACGAAGGCGACGAGGTGATCTATCCCAACCCGGGATTTCCGATTTACGAGTCGATGATCAATTTTGCGGGGGCGCGTGCAGTGCCGATTCCGCTGCGGGAAGAGCGGGAGTTTCGCCTGGACGTGAACGAACTGGTGCGGCTGATCACGCCGCGCACGAAGCTAATCATTATCAACTCGCCGGCGAATCCGACTGGCGGCGTGCTGGAAGAGCAGGACATTCGCCAACTGGCAGACGCGATCGGCGACCGCAACATCATGGTGTTGTCCGACGAGATTTACAGCCGGTTGATCTTCGAGGGAAAGAATTTTTCGCCAATGTCGATTCCCGAGTTCCGCGAGCGGACGATCTTGCTGGACGGGTTCTCGAAGACCTATGCAATGACCGGGTGGCGCATGGGCTACGGCATCATGCGGCCGGATCTGGCGGCGCAGATTGCGCGGCTGATGACCAATTCCAATTCGTGCACCGCGAGCTTTACGCAGATGGCGGGCGTGGAGGCGGTCACAGGCGACCAGGCCGCGGTGACTCGCATGTGCCAGGCGTTCCGCGAGCGGCGCGACCTGATGGTGGACGGCCTGAATCGCATCAATGGATTCCGCTGCCTGCGGCCGAAGGGCGCGTTTTACGTGTTTCCCAATATCCAGGGAACCGGCCGCACATCGCAGGAGATTGCGAATGCGCTGCTCGAAGAAGCCGGTGTGGCGTGTCTCTCGGGTACGGCATTCGGCAGCTACGGGGAAGGGTATATTCGGTTTAGCGTGGCCAACTCGCCGGAGAATATTCAGAAGGCCCTTGGCCGCATCGAGCAGTGGGTAAACGAGCACGTGTAAGGGGTCGCATCGCAAATGGGCTTTCGCGTTTTTTCCACATGCAATATCGGGGACGATGCGCTGGATGTTCTGCGCCAGCGCGGATACGAACTGGAAGTCTTTCCGCAGCCGGATCCGCCGCCGAAGGCGCTGATTCTCGAAAAGGTGCGCGGCGGACTTGACGGGCTGATCACCACCCTGCGCGATCCCATTGACGCCGAGGTGTTCGAGGCGGGCAAGGGCACGCTGAAGGTGGTGGCGCAGATGGCGGTGGGGTTCGACAATATTCACCGCGCCGACGCGAACCGCTACCGGATTCCGTTTACCAACACTGCGGATGTGCTGACGGAAGCGACGGCGGAGTTTGCGTTTTTCATGATGGGCGCGGCGGCGCGCAAGATGTGGCCCAGCGAGCGGATGGTGCGGGAGAACCGCTGGGGCGCGTGGCATCCGTTCCTGCCCATGCTGGGCGACGAGGTGACGGGCAAGACCATCGCGATTGTGGGGACGGGACGCATCGGGCTGGCTATGATCAAGAAGTGCACGGGCCTCGATATGAACATCCTGTGCTACGACCCGGTGTTCCAGAACCAGAAGTTCGTCGCGGGCATTCAGGAAGTGATGGATGTGCGCCACCGGCACGGCATTCAGAAGAGGGCGACGCGGATTCGGTACGGCAGTTTGGACGAGGTGCTGGCGGGCGCGGATTTCGTCAGCGTGCACGTGCCGCTCTTGCGCGAGGGCGAGTCGCCGACGCCGACTTATCACTTGTTCAACGAGACCACCCTGCGGCGGATGAAGCAGACGGCCTACCTGATCAACACCTCGCGCGGGCCGGTGGTTGATGAGGCCGCGCTGGCGCGCGCGCTGCGCGAGCGATGGATTGCCGGGGCGGCACTGGATGTTTTTGAGAAGGAGCCGCTGGCGGCGGATTCTCCGCTGCGCGATCCGGAGATTGAGGACCGGTGCAGGATTTTCCATCACTTTGCGAGCGGAACGAAGGAGACGCGATTGAGCGTGGATCCGAATGTTGGCATGGCCGGCCGCTGCGTGCAGGCGCTGATGGATGTGCTGGAGGGGAACTACGGCGGCGATCCATCCAAGATGCCGTACGTGGTGAATAAGGAAGCGTTTGCGGGATAGGCGCGAGCGAGACGGATACCGGCGCGCAAGGTGGATAATGGCAGGTTAGCTCTTGCCACGGAGGATCCATCGTGAAGCCGGTACGCTTGATTACCCTGTTGTTATGCGCCCTGTATGTCGGGCTGTTTGCATCCGCTGGACTTGCTGCGCAAAGTTCCTCTCCGAAATACCGCACCCACTTCGTGGTGTACGACGTTCAGAAAAGGGCCACGACTACGCTGTTCACTCTTGACGGGGAATGGCATGCGCCCAACTGGACGCCGGATGGGAAGTACATCGTCTCCGACATGGGCAATGCGCTCTACCGCATTCCTGTGAGCGGCGCCGGCAAAGGCAAGCCGGAGAAGATTTATTCAAACGCGCAGATGATCGCGACGAACGATCATGCGCTCTCATGGGACGGCAAGCAGGTGGCAGATACGGTGATTAAGCTGCCGATGCCGGCAACGATTCGCGGTGCGGCGGATATTCCCAATCCGATCCTGGTGATGGGCGCGGATGGAAGCGCGCCGCAGCAGGTGCACATGGGTTGGGCCCATGGCTGGTCGCCCGATGGGAAATACCTGGTCTATACCGGCACGCTCGAGGACAGCGCCAGTATCTATCGCATCAATGCAGACGGCAGCGGCGAATTGCGCTTGACCACGGCCAAAGGCGCGGATGACGGTCCTGAATACTCCGCCGACGGCAAGTGGATTTATTTCTGTTCCAACCGGTCAGGGAAGTGGGATTCGTGGCGCATACCTGCAGAGGGTGCGGGGCCGGACGACAAACTGGCCGAGAAGATCACCAACGGTAAGGACACGCAGGACTGGTTTCCGCATATCTCGCCTGACGGCAAGTGGCTCTACACCATCTCGTATCCGCTGGACCATCCGGACCACGACTTTATCGGCGACGGAATTAAGATCAAGCTGTTGCGGCTCGAAGACGGCGTGGCAGCAAAGGGCGCGGAGCTGACGACGGTGCGGACGTTCTTCGGGGGCCAGGGTGCGGGCAATACGGGCGGCTGGTCGGCGGATTCGAAGAAGTTTGCCTGGACCGAGTACGAGAAGGTGGTGATGGCAGGGAACTGACACCCGGTGATGGGGTGATTCTGGCATGGGTGAAACACCTTACTATGAACACCGACGTCTCCCATGCGAATATGAGAACCTCATCACGTTGGCCCTTGCTTGTTGCACTTGCAATCGGAGTATTTGCCGCGCTGCTTACGATCAGCCTCCAGCATCGGCTGTTTCCGCAGTCGGGAATTACGGCTGCCACTGTTTTCGCCATCGTGCTCCCCGGAATGCTTGGCACTATTGCGATCAACGGAAATGTGCACGATTTTGACCTGGGGATCGCGGCAGGCATCAACTCCGTGTTCTACTTTTTCCTCGTTTGGTTGGTGTGCACTACTTTCCGATGGATTGTCCAAACACTCAAATGGGGCAAAGGGAGCGGGGGCGGGAATTGGAGCGAGCCGAGAACTCCGCCGACCGGGCGCTGATGTACCTGGGCTCGATTCAGCATCGGGAGGGGAAATGACGACCGATCACAACCGCAGATGTTTCGACTTTGCTGCGCTCCGCTCAACAGGACAGAGGTTGGGGCTGGAGCGTGCTGCCGCAAGGGCAGATTGGAAACTGGGGTTCCACGGAGAAGACGCGGAACCCCGATCGCATTTCAAGCGGAAGCGGACAGCAGCTATTTCGGCAGCCCCTGGAGCTCAGGCGCCGAACGGGTCGTCGCTGCTTACGCCCTGCGGCAAAGCCTGAACTGCCGACTGAAAGCTTGGCCAAGCATTGGCAGCAGAGTCGGAAGTGAGGTTCTCGTAGAGCTGCGCGAGAGTGCCGTCATTGCCAAGAGCCACCATCGCCGGAGCGATTTGGTTCAGCGCATAACTCTTGCTGATGAGCCACGACAAAAACGCCATCCCGCATCCCGTGCTGTCCGCGTTCTGATCCGTTGCATCAGTCTGGTTGACGAAGTCCGGCATCCCATCCTGAAACCATTGCGGAGCGGTGGCGAAATCGGACAATGCGTTGTTACTGGTCGACACCGCGCACCAGCGCGACAGCGCCTCCCCAGTGCTGAGGCCGCAGAGGTTTCCGTTCATCGAGCATTCGCTGAGCTCCGCTTCGAAGAGCGCGGAAACGCGGTTCGAATTCCCGAAGCACGCATCCACTTCAATCGAGTTGCCGGACGTGTAGTCGCATCCTCCGTGATCTGCGCCGCCGGTGCCGTCGGTTGCGCCTCCAAGCGCGAACACGATGACGTTCACCGCTCCGCCTGTGGTTCCAAAGATCGCATCGTTTGCATTCGCGACGCGGTCGGCGTCGTTCAAAAGGTCCCGGGCATTCTGCAGGGCCTGGTCGCCAAGCGAGGGATCGACATATACAGTGACTCTACCGGATGCGCTGGTGCCCACCAGTTGGGACGTTCCGGTGTAACTAGGCCATTGCGGGGCGCCTGCAGCCATTCGCCGTGTTGCCACTCGAGGGAGTCTCAGGGGATGACTCATTTGGGGGAACCTCCATGTCCGCCGAGTATAGCAATCGCGATGCTTTCTCACATGAAAGCCAATTCCGCATTGGCGCACATCAAAAAGCAAAGGCGCGGGCTAGCCGCGCCTTCTGGATTGGAACCGGTGCTGAGTCTCAGTCGACGAAGTCCACTTTCGGTTCAATGGGGATGATGCCGCGTTCGTAGCCGAGGTCGAGCAGCTTGCGGATGGCTTCGCGGCCGTCTTTGCCGTAGTCGAGCGTGCGCTCGTTCACATACATGCTGACGAAGCGGTTCGCGAGGCTGGTATCGAGGTCGCGGGCGAACTGCATGGCGTATTCGAGCGCCTGCTCGCGGTGGTCGAGCGCGTGTTGAATGGAGTCGCGCAGTGCCTGCGAGATGATCTTGTGCGATTCAGCGCCCAGCGAGCGCCGGATGGCATTGCCGCCGAGCGGCAGGACGAGACCGGCGGTCTCGCGCCACCACACTCCAAGATCGATGACCTTGTAGAGTCCTGAGGACGAATACGTGAGCTGGCCCTCATGAATGATAAGGCCCGCGTCGTACTTGCCCGCCAGGATGGCGGGAATGATCTGGTCGAAGGGAACGACTTCCGTTTCGATCTCCGGATTGAATACCTTGAGCGCCAGGTACGCGGTAGTCAGCTTGCCGGGCACAGCGATCTTGATGCCCTTCAGGTCTTTCGGCGTTAGCTTCTTGCTCGATACCACCATGGGCCCGTAGCCTTCGCCCACGCTGCCGCCGCAACCCATCAGCGTGTAGTTGTCTTGCACGTACGGGTAGGCGTGGAAGCTGATGGCGCTGACGTCGAAGAAGGCTTCGTCCTGCGCGCGGCGATTGAGCGTCTCGATATCGCAGAGCGTGTGCGTGAAGCGGTAGCCGGGCACGCGAATCTTGTTCGTGGCCAGGCCATAGAACATGAAAGCGTCGTCGGAGTCGGGACTATGGGCGATGGAGATTTCACGGACGCCGGCGGGTGCCGGGGCCGATTGCTGAGTGCTCACGGAGTGCAGAGATCCTTTCAGGAACTACAGGTTAGGCCGGCGGCGGAGGCGGTACCAGCCAAACCCGGCGCTTGCGGCGAGAACAACCTTGAGGGCATCGCCAGGCAGGAACGGAACGACAGCCTGCGAGAGCAGTGTTCCGGCGGTGGCGTGGGTGAGCACGCCCAGCCAGGCTGCGCCAATGGCGAGAATGATCGCACTACCCGCGGCGGCGCTGACGATAGCCAATGGCAACGTACGGCTGCTGCTGCGCCAGATCGCGGCGATGGCATAGATGGCGAGCGGATAGGAAAGCAGGTATCCGCCGGTGGGGCCGAACAGATGAGCGAAGCCGGTGAGAGCTCCCGCTGTCGGCGCAAATACTGGAAGGCCGATGGCGCCCTCGGCAAGGTAGGCCGCAATGGTCGCGGAGGCGAGACGCGGCGAAAGAAGCAATCCCAAAAGCATGACCGCGAACGGTTGCATACTCAACGGCACGGGCGTAAAGCCGAGCGGAATAGACACGCGCGCGCAGGCGGCGACGAACAGCGTTGCGGCGAGCACGATGCCGGCATTGCGCAGCAGCGAGGTAGGCACGGTTACAGCGGTCCCCGATAGCGGGTGCGTGGCGTTGTTCAAGGTGTCTCCTCCGTATCGACGGCGTCCTTTTCCGCCGGCGGTTTGGCGTGGCGCCGTTTGTGTCCGCGCCAGATGTAATGCGCAAGCCCGCCCGCTGCAATCAACAGCGCCACCAGCGAGACGAGAAGGACGAGCATCAGCCAGCGCATGGGGCTTGTTCCGGCTCCCCTGCATCCGGCGCACTCGCCCAGCAGCGCGATGCACGCTGCCGGCCCGAATGCCGGATGGGTGCAAAGCCGCCACCGGTGGTGTCTGGCAGACGGGAAGTTCCGCAGTCCAAGGATACCAGAACGGAGGTTCGTTTCCGCGGGCCTATCCCCTCGCCAGGCTGGTCTTGAGCCATTCCCTGTAACCGCTGCTGGCGGCTTCAACGGCGAGCACCAGGAATTCGGGTGTCTCATACGTGTGCAACGCGACAAGCCGGCCATAGAGGGCGTCGAACTGGTGAACATCGGTCTTGAGCAGAAGCAGAGTCTCGCTGTCGGTCTGAATCTCGCCACGCCAGCAGTAGATAGACTCGGCCCCTGGCAATGCCGTCGCGCAGGCGGCGAGGCGTTCTTCCACCAGCATGCGGCCCAATTTCGCGGCGGCGTCACGACTTCCCACAGTCGTGAGAACGATGCGAATGTCTGGATTCGGTTCAAGCATGGCTGTACTCCCGGACCAGTATGGCACCGCCATGCATCGCAAATTTGGGGCCGCCGTCACACGTGGATGTGAGATGGAGCAGGCGGCGGGCCCGATTTGCTCAATCGCCGTGCGGGAATGCAGTATGGATTTTGCGGCCTGCGAGGGCTTGCGGAGGAGCGGGGAAGATGGCAAGTGCGATCAAGTTTGGCACCTCGGGTTGGCGCGCCATTGTGGCCGATGAGTTTACGGTCGAGAATATCCGGCTCGCGGTTGCCGGGATTGCCGCGTATGTGAAGACGCAACCGGCGCCGCATCGCGTTCTGGTCGGCCGCGATCCTCGGTTCCTCGGCGAAAGCTTTGTCGACGTTGCGGCGCGCGTGCTTGCCGGTGCCGGCGTGACCCCGGTCATCCTTCCGGATCCAGCGCCCACCCCGGCCATTTCGCATGCGGTGCGCACGCTGAAGACGGTCGGCGCCATCAACTTCACGGCCTCGCACAATCCACCGGAGTACAACGGGATCAAGTACTCGACTCCCGACGGCGCGCCGGCTCTGCCTGAGGTAACCAAACAGATTGAAGCCGCAGTCAATCGCATTGCGGAGAGTGGCGGAAAGGTTCCGCTGGCCAATCCTCCGGCCGGTGGATTCGAAACAGCCGATGCAAAGGAAGCATTTCTCAAGCGCCTGGGCGAGTTGGTGGATGTAAAGGCGATCGCGAAATCCGGAATGAAGGTGGTTTATGACCCGTTCTGGGGTGCGGGGCGCGGCTATAGCTGTCACATCCTGCGCCAGGCAGGCGTGACGGTAGAAACTGTTCACGATTACCGCGACGTCCTGTTTGGCGGGCATGCGCCCGAGCCGGACGACCACCTGCTGGACGCCGCAAAACGGAAGATGCGGGACATTGGCGCGAAAATCGTGATTGCGACCGACGGCGACGCGGACCGCTTTGGAATTGTGGACGAAGACGGTACGTTCATCCAGCCCAACTACATCATTGCGCTGCTCTTCGATTACCTGGTGGAAACGCGGGGCTGGAAAAACGGCGTGGCCAAGAGCGTGGCAACGACAAATCTCGTCAACGCGCTCGCCGAGCACCACAACGTGCCGCTTTACGAGACGCCCGTGGGGTTCAAGTACATTGGAGAGCTCATCATCGCGGACAAAATCGCGATCGGCGGCGAGGAGTCGGCCGGTCTGACGATTCGCGGGCACGTGCCGGAGAAGGATGGCATCATCGCGGGCCTGCTGGTGGCCGAGATGGTGGCGGTGCGCGGCAAGAGCATCGGGGTGCAGCTTCGGGAATTGTTTGGCAAGGTTGGTTCCTTCTACCCGGTTCGCGAGAACTTCCGCTTGACCCCGGAGGTAAAAGCCCGGTTCACTGAGAAGTTGAAGGCTGACCCGACCGAGCTGAGCGGGCGCAAGGTGAAGCAGGTTGTGCGCACCGACGGGCTGAAGCTGATTCTCGATGACGGCTCCTGGGTCTGTTACCGCCTGAGCGGGACCGAACCGGTGGTGCGTGCCTATACCGAGGCGCGAAGTGAGAAGGACATGGAAGCGCTCAAGCTGGCGGCGGAAAAGTTCGTGATGTCGTAGAAGCAGGCAAGAAGGAGCGGGGTAAGGGATTGGGCTGGGTCTCAGTTCTCAAAAATCATGCAGGAACATTCACAAGAACCTGAGATGTTTGCTCCGCCGCCGGAGCCAAAGCAGCCCCCAGCGCCGCGGATGCCCGAGCGTGTTCTCAATTGGGCATCGCGTGCCTGGCGCACAGCGGGGAGTGTGGTCGCAGTAGCGCTCGCGCTGCTGCTGGGCTGGCACGTCGTCAATGGCCGGCACGGCCTTTCGGCGTGGGAGCAGAAGCGCGTCGAAGACAAGCAGTTGCAGAAGCAGATCGACGATCTGCAGCAGGAAAATTCCCGCCTGCGTGTTCGCGTGGACAAGCTGAAGTCGGATCCCGATGAGATCGAGCATGAGGCGCGGGAAAAACTGCGCTACGCCAGGCAGGGCGAAGTCATCGTCGACTTGTCGAGCGAGGCAAAGCCCAGGCAACAGACCGTCGCGAAGTAAGCAGGCCGGCTTCCTCCCCGCAAAAAACCTGCCGCTCCGATCAGCAGTGCCGCGGCGCGATCCGGTTCATCCAGCTTTTCGCAGACGCTGATTGAGGAACGGTGCGGTCATGCTGCGGGGTGCGGCTGCAATCTGCTGCGGCGTGCCTTCGGCCACAATGCGGCCGCCTTCTTCGCCGGCTCCCGGCCCCATATCGATGATCCAGTCGCTGGCGGCGATGATCTCCATGTCGTGCTCAATCACAACCACGGAGTTGCCGGCGTCGACGAGCGCATGCAACTGGTGCAGCAGGCGCTCGACATCGAGCGGATGAAGGCCGGTGGTGGGCTCGTCCAGGACATAAAGCGCATCGCCGCGGCCGGCGCGCTGTAGCTCGGTCGCGAGCTTGATGCGCTGGGCCTCGCCGCCTGAAAGCTCGGTCGCGGGCTGGCCCAGCCGAAGATATCCCAGGCCCACTTCGCGCAGAGTTGCCAGTGAGCGCTGCACCGGCGCTTCCTCTGCAAAGAACGCCAGGGCTTCGTTCACCGTCATGCCCAGAACCTGCGCGATGTTCTTGCCGCGATACTGCACTTCCAGCGTCTTTGCATTGAAGCGGCTGCCGTGGCACTCGGGACATGGCGAGTACACGCTGGGAAGAAAGAGCAGCTCGACGCAGACAAAGCCCTCACCCGCGCAGCGTTCGCAGCGGCCGCTGGCCACGTTAAACGAGAACCGGCCGGCGCTGTACTTGCGCTGTTTTGCGGTCTTGGTCTGGGCAAACAGGTGCCGGATGTGATCGAACAGTCCCGTGTAGGTCGCCATGTTCGAGCGCGGAGTGCGGCCGATGGGTTTCTGGTCCACGCGAATGAGGCGGCGAATTCCGCCGAGGCCGCCGGCCAGGGAACCTCCGGCGCGTTCAGGCTTCTTGGCCTCGGAGTCGTCATCGGGCTCGTGGATGGAGTGGCCGAGCGCCTCCGCAATCAGATCGACCAGCACGCGCGAGACAAGGGTGGACTTTCCTGATCCTGAGATACCGGTGACGGTAGTAAGCACCCCCAGGGGAAAGCTGGAATCGAGATTGTTGAGATTGTGCAGGTGGATGCCCTTCAGGTGCAGCCAGCCGCGCGGCTTGCGAGGGCTGCGCGATAATTCTCTGCCCTCGTCGAACAGGTAGCGGCGTGTGTGCGATCGCAGAATCGCGCGCAGGCCCGCAGGTGGACCGCTGTAGAGAATCTCGCCGCCTTCCGATCCGGCGGCGGGACCGACATCCACCAGCCAATCGGCGCAGCGCACCACATCCAGCTCGTGCTCGACCACGAACAGAGAATTGCCGGCCTGCTTGAGCGTTTCGAGTGCGCGAAGCAGAGCCCGCGTGTCGTGAGGATGCAGACCGGCGGATGGCTCGTCGAGCACATACACCACTCCGAACAGGTTGGAGTGCATTTGCGTGGCCAGACGAAGGCGCTGCAATTCGCCCGGCGAGAGTGTCGGCGTGCTGCGATCCATCGAGAGATAGCCGAGTCCCAGGTCCTGCAACACCTCGAGACGCGCGATAATTTCGCTTCCGATTCGTTGCTGCACTTCGCGCTTCTCCGCTGTGTGCCTGGGCGCCGATGCCAGCAGCGACTGAAAAAGCGTGTGTGCGCGCTGCAGCGGCAGGGCCGCGATCCCGGCGATGTCGAGCCCGGCAATCTTCACGTCGAGCGCATCCGCGCGCAGGCGCTTGCCGCCACACGTAGCGCACGGTTGCGACAGCATGAACCGCCCCACACGGTTCTTCATCATGGCGCTCTGACTCGTGGCGAAGGTCTGCAGCACGTAACGGCGCGCGCTCGAGAAGGTGCCCATGTAGCTGGGCTCCATCTTCTGTCGCAGGGCGCGACGCGTTTCGGCGGGGGTGAATCCCGCGTACACCGGAACAGTGGGTTGCTCATCGGTGAAGAGGATCCAGTCGCGGTCCTTCTTCGCCAGTTCGCGCCACGGTTTGTCTACGTCGTAGCCAAGGGTCACGAGGATGTCTCGCAGGTTTTGTCCCTGCCAGGCTGTCGGCCACGCGGTCACGGCGCGCTCGCGGATGGTGAGGGACGGGTCTAGCACCATTGACTGTTCGGTCACCGAGTAGATATGGCCCAGTCCGTGGCATTCCGTACAGGCACCTTCAGGGCGGTTCGCGGAGAAGTTCTCCGCATAGAGCATGGGGCGGCCGGGAAGATAATCCCCCGCCCGTGAAAAAAGCATGCGCAGCAGATTAGACAGTGTGGTCACGCTGCCCACCGACGAGCGCGTCGTGGGGATGCCGCGCTGCTGCTGCAGCGCCACTGCGGGCGGCAGGCCCTCAATCGAATCCACCTCCGGCGTGCTCAATTGGTGGAAGAGCCGGCGCGCATAAGGGGAGACTGAATCGAGATAGCGGCGTTGCGCCTCAGCGTACAGCGTGCCGAACGCGAGAGACGACTTGCCCGATCCGGAGACTCCGGTGAACACGACCAGCTTGTCGCGCGGGATATCCACATCGATGTTTTTAAGGTTGTGCTCGCGGCCGCCCCGCAGCCGAACCATGGAATCGCGATGCGCCGCTGGGTGGGCGTTGTTGCGAATTTCAACCAGGGAAGCGGGGTCTTCGGAATCGTGCGATGGACGGCGCGTCTTTTCGGTCACGAGGCTTCCTGCATTGGCTGCGCATCGCTGCGCGCAGCGTCGCTCTGCGATGCAGAGATGGGTTTAGCGGGGAGCAGGGTTGCTCGCAGGGAGCTTAGAAATCGATATGAGTGCGAACCGACCCCACCCATGCT
>Ga0070684_100001037_pt1 | contig 19841 bp, 21 predicted proteins | sample KBSC723LmetaG_FD_65653 | JGI IMG/M metagenome (GOLD analysis project Ga0070684, IMG submission 65653) | Corn rhizosphere microbial communities from Kellogg Biological Station, Michigan, USA - KBS C7.2-3L metaG | ecosystem: Host-associated > Plants > Roots > Rhizosphere ...
CGGCGGATCATTGTCACATCAGTTTCAACGGCGCATCGTGAACCACGTGAAGGTTGATCCTGCTGATCAGGTCCGAACGGTGCGCCTCGGCGGCGTTGATGGCGGCCTGAGTTTGTCGCAACGTACTGACGTTCGACCCAAGCGACACGATTCCGCCGAGCACCAAGGCAATCGATCCAAGTGCGGCGGACTCGCCGGCCCCGACCAGGCCAAGTATCGCGACCAGCAGCAAGACGACACCGCCCGCGATCGCAGCCTTGGACGCCATGATGAATTTCCGGCAGCGTTCGGCGATCTCGGCAAGAGCCTCGATCCGCTCTTCAAGCTCTGAAATCTCGTCGGCCGGGTCGTCTTCGGTCATCAGATTCAAGCCCGCGAAGCCGTGCCGTCGATCGCAGGAACGAAAGTGCCGGTAGCGCATGCGCTACCCACCCGCCGCTCTCATCTCACAACGGCAAATTGTCGTGCTTCTTCGCCGGCATTTCCATCTTCTTGTCGCGCAGCATCGCCAGCGCCCGCGCGATCCTCCGCCTGGTCGAATGCGGCATAATGACGTCGTCGATATAGCCGCGCTCGGCGGCGATGAAGGGGGACAGGAAGCGATCCTCATATTCCCTGGTGCGGGCGGCGATCTTGCCGGGGTCGCCGATGTCGGAGCGGAAGATGATTTCCACCGCGCCTTTGGCGCCCATGACCGCGATCTGCGCGGTCGGCCAGGCGTAGTTCATGTCGGCGCCAATCTCTTTCGAGGCCATGACGTCGAAGGCGCCGCCATAGGCCTTGCGCGTGATCACGGTGACGAGCGGCACCGTGCATTGCGAGTAGGCGAACAGCAGTTTCGCGCCGTGCTTGATCAGGCCACCATATTCCTGCGCGGTGCCCGGCAGGAAGCCCGGCACGTCCACAAACGTCACGATCGGGATGTTGAAGGCGTCGCAGAAGCGCACGAACCGCGCGGCTTTGCGCGAGGCGTCGCTGTCGAGCACGCCCGCCAGCACCATCGGCTGGTTGGCGACAAAGCCGACCGTGCGGCCGGCAATGCGGCCAAAGCCGGTGACGATATTCTTGGCGAACGCCTCCGATATCTCGAAGAAGTCGCCCTCGTCCACGACCTTCAGGATCAGTTCCTTCATGTCGTAGGGCTTGTTCGGGTTGCCGGGGATCAGCGTGTCGAGCGACATGTCGATGCGCTCGATCGAATCGAAGCTCGGCCATTCCGGCACGCCGTCGGAATTGTTCGAAGGCAGGAAGTCGATCAGCCGGCGCATCTGCAACAGCGCCTCGACGTCGTTCTCGAAGGCGCCGTCGGCAATCGAGGACTTCGTCGCATGCACGGAGGCGCCGCCGAGCTCCTCGGCGGTCACGACCTCGTTGGTGACGGTCTTCACGACATCCGGGCCGGTGACGAACATGTAGCTCGTGTTCTTCACCATGAAGATGAAATCGGTCATGGCAGGCGAATAGACGTCGCCGCCGGCGCACGGGCCCATGATCACGGAGATCTGCGGGATCACGCCTGATGCCACCACGTTGCGGCGGAACACGTAGGAATAGCCCGCGAGCGCCGCGACGCCCTCCTGAATGCGCGCGCCGCCGGCATCGTAAAGCCCGATGATCGGCGCCCTCGCCTTCATCGCCATGTCCTGGATCTTGACGATCTTTTGCGCATGCGTCTCCGACAGCGAGCCGCCGAACACGGTGAAATCCTTGGCGAACACGAACGTCTTGCGGCCGTTGACCGTGCCCCAGCCGGTGACGACGCCGTCGCCGGGCACCTTGGTCTTCTCCATGCCGAACTCGGATGAGCGATGCTCGACGAACATGTCGAACTCCTCGAACGATCCCTTGTCGAGCAGCAGCTCGATGCGCTCGCGCGCCGTCAGCTTGCCCCGCGCATGCTGCGCCTCGATGCGCTTGACGCCGCCGCCGAGTTTTGCGCCCGCGCGCCGCTCTTCCAGGGTGTCCAGGATGTCCTTCATGCGTGCCCACCCGTCCTTCTCAAAGCCATTTTTTGCCTTCTGGAGCTCGGTTCTGATGAGATCAGAACGGAGCTCTAGCCCTTTGTTTGGACGCGTTTTCTCAACGCGAACCGGTATCCACTTCGCTTGAAAACGCTATACACGCCCGCATTACAAACCAAAAGCCGCTTTCGGCCGCCTTTTGGCGCTACAAGGGACGCCAAATCAGGGGGTTATCTTCAGGAGTTCGCAAATGGGCGAAGCTTTCGACGAGCCAACGAACGGCCACGTCACCGGCGGAGTCAGGAGCCTGCTCCGGCTGGAGGGCCTGACGCTGTTTGCCGGCATGGTCGTGCTCTATGCGGTCTGGGGCGGTTCGTGGTGGGTTTTCTTCATCCTGTTTCTGGTCCCGGACCTCAGCATCGCGGCGTATCTGGCCGGTCCGAAGGCCGGCGCCATCGCCTACAATGCCGCGCACAGCTATATGGTGCCGGTGGCGCTGATGACGCTCGGCTTTGGCCTCGCCGCCCCGCTGACGCTGTCGATCGCGATGATCTGGCTCGCCCATATCGGGTTCGACCGCGCGCTCGGCTACGGCCTGAAATACTCGCCGGGCTTTGGCGTGACCCATCTCGGCCGGATCGGCCGAAACCCGGGCTAGTAAAGGGTGTTGATGCCGGGATCGGGGCCATCGCGGCAGCTTGAAAAAGCGGCTCCGGGCGGCGATATATTCTTGTGTGCGCATGATCTGTTCGGAAAACCGGTCCCCACTTTTCCGGATCATGCGCTAGGCTTGTTTGCGTCGCCTCTGCGTCGCGTCAATGACATACCCCCTCCCTATTTTCGTGAAATTCGCGCGTATTTCTGGCGGATACCGAACCCTTAAAAAACGTGCTCTGCCGAATCATGACGCCGATTCCTGCGCCAGCCTTTTCCTTGCCCCCCAACGCCCACCAGGAGACCATCGATTTCCTGCGCCGGCTCTCCAGCATGCTGACCGGCGGTCGCAACGCGGAAATGCTCCAGGAAGCCGCAGCCACGATCGAGACGCTCAGCCGTCGCGCCGCGACAGCCGAGCAGCGCTTCGCCGAGCAGCAGGAGGATCATGCGCGCAATATCGAGCTGCGCGAGGTGGCCGAGCTTGCCTCCGACAACCTGATCGCCGAGACCGAGCAGCTGAAAGCTATCCTCGACGCCGAGATCGCTTCCGTGAAGCAGCAACTCGAGGAGAGCAGGCAGCAACTGGAGGAGAGCACGCGCCAAGCCGAGATCGAACGCAATCTTTACGCCGAGGAGACGACGCACCTGCAGGCCAACGCCGACGCCGCCGAGATGCGGCTCACCGAGGTGAACGCCGAGCTCGAAGAATACCGCCGGCCGGCCGAGGCAAGAATTGACGATACCATAGCGGTGGTGCCGGTTGCCTCGCTCGAGCTCGCCCGCGCCCAGTTCGACTTTCTCGCCAGGGGATTTGCCGCTTCCGGCGACGTCGTCTCCCAGACCATCTGTGAGATCGGGGCAAGCGCGATCGACAAGGCGCTGGCCGACAACGCGGCCGCAAAGCAGCCGCGCTAGGCCAGCGCAATCGTATCTGGCGGAAGAATAGAACGCCGTCGTCCCGGACAAGCGAGCCTAGCGAGCGCCGATCCGGGACCCATAACCACGGGACGTGGTCGTCTGGCACGCTGGCAGCCGCAGCTTGGTGCAACAACTACGCCTTGTGGTTATGGGTCCCCGCCTGCCGCCTTCGCTGAAGCTTCGGCGGCCTGATACCGCAAGCCCGGCGAAGCCTTGGCGTAGCCGGGTCGCGGGGACGACACCGAGTTTCTGGGCGCGGCTGCGCATTTCTCTCAGGCCGCAAACTTATGAACACGACGTCGGCCATGACGAATGCGGTGAGAGACACGCCGGCCTTCACGCCTCCCCCGCCTTGAACGGCTCTTCCTTGTCAGGCGGCACGGTCTGCTCGGCCATGGCGAGGATCATCGCGACCATGACGTAGTTGCCGGCGACCGCGGTGAGATCGACGATCTGCTGGTCGCTGAACAATTTTCGCGCCCGCGCGAAGGTCGCGTCGGAGACCTTGTGCGTCGTCGTCAATTCCGCGACGAAATCGTAGACCACCGCTTCGTCCTCGGCCATTTTCGACGGCCGCTTGCCCGCCTTGAGCTCGGCGATGATGTCGCCCGACAGCCCCGCCTTGGTCGCGATCGGCGTATGCGCGAACCATTCGACCTGCGAGCGCCACTGCCGGCCGATGATCAGGATCGCGAACTCGTTGAGCCTCGTGGGCACTGAGGTCTTCCAGCGCAGATAGTCGAACAGATCGAACAGCCGCTGGCCGAGCACGGGACTGCGCAGCAACAGATTATACGGCCCGCCGATGCCGACGCTGGAGACCTTCATGACCTGGTCGCCGAGCGGCTTCTGCGCTTCGCTCAGCTGGTCCAGGGTGAGTTGCGGAAAGCGCGGCATCTTGCCGGCGGCTGAAGGCATGGGTTCCTCCCAATTTTCTGGTTCTCGGACCCGACCTTAGTTGAGCGCACGGAATTGAACCAGAGTGACAGCACCCTTTTCGAACCCGCTCTCGAATCCCGAGTTGATTTGCCATCCAGATCAGGAGGTCACCCATGACCAAATCCAGCATCGCAACGGCAGGATGGTTGCTTGCGGCACTGACCCTTACCGCAAGCCCCGCCGCTGCCGCCGTGTCTCCGTTCCGCGCCATGGCGGGCTCATGGTCGGGCGGCGGCAGGCTGAGCATGGCCGATGGCGAGCAGCAACGGCTTCGCTGCCGCGCGTCCTATGACGTCGCCGGCCGCGGCGACGAACTCAGCCTCGAGCTGCGCTGCGCCAGCGACGCCTACAATTTCGACCTGACCAGCAACGTTGCCTATCGCGGCGGGGAGATTTCCGGCCAGTGGAGCGAGGCCACCCGCAACGCCTCCGGCACTATCGAAGGCCGCGCCAACGGCGATCACATCGAGGCGGCGGCCCGCGGCCAGAATTTCTCGGCCAATCTGTCGCTGACGACGCGCGGAAACCGGCAGACTGTGTCGATCCATCCGCAAGGTGGAGACGTGAGAGCGGTGTCGCTCGCGCTCGACCGGCGCTAACACCGAAGTTGAAGCCGTCACGGTAAAGCAATGACAACCAAGACCTTAAATGTCTGATATTGCGGCCATCGCGGCGGCTCAATTCGCGCTACAGTAGAGGCGGCTACCAATGCAACAAGGAGCACGCCCTGCGGTTACTTCTGCCAGCGCTCTTCTGTCTCGTCGCCAGTTCAGCGGCCGCCGATGGTCCGTTCACACCGCCGGGCGTGACGCCGCCCGACTATACCGTGACGATGGACGTCAAATGGGCCTACAGCAAACCCGGCAAGGCGATTGTTCTTCATCATGGCGACTGGACCCGCGTCGCCGAAACCGCGGACTCGCCGAACGTGACGTATTATCTGGCGGACGACCGAGAAGCGATATCGGTCGGCGATCACTACCTCTCGATCGTGCGCGGCCCGGATCGCCCCTTCACCGAATACGCGCCACGCAACACCGGCGAACGACAAAAACATCTCGGCGAAAACTGCACCGTCTGGGAGGTGTCACGCAAGAAGATTGGCGCGCCAAGCAGCAAGACGAGTTGCGTGACCGATGATGGCATCGAGCTTTGGTGGAGGTCTTCGAGTTCGCAGAGTGTGTCGTCAGCCGAGGCAACCCGCATGGAGCGCCGGCCAATAGCGTCGGAAGACGCTCAGCCGCCACGCTCCATCTTTGCTTGGGACTCACCGGACCGCGATACGCTGCCGCCAATCGCGCCGGAAAAGCCGGATCATGAAGTCGTCATGGAAAGAATGATCGGAGACAAAGGGAAAGCCATACGCACTGTGCGCCGGCATGGCCCGTGGCAATTTACGGAAGAGATATTCGGCAAGCAGCGGTCGATCGATATCATCCACGATTTTGGACAGATGTGGTGGCGATATGCGAGCGACGAAGCCGGCGCGCCAAAGCGCCTGACTGTTGGAAAAAAATACGTGCTCGCCCCCACCGAGCAGGCTGAAATTCAGACAGCAGTTCCTCGACCGGCGAATATGAACCAAACCGACACGGTGCTTGGCGAGACCTGCCACTGGTTTAACATGACGCCCGGAGCTGCGGACGGCGGCGCATGGGCTTGTCTTACGGAAGATGGCATTGCGCTCAAGGAAACGTTTTGGTCGCACCCCAGCAGACCCCGCGAGTGGACGGCAATCCGCGTTGCGCGACGCCCCATTGCGATCGACGAGATCAAGCCACCTGCCGAGTTGCTGTCGCCGCAAACATGGGGCGTAGAGTAGCCCGCGGCGCCCTCATCGCGCCCGCCGCGTCAGCCGCATCACGAACACCAGCACTTCGGCGACCGCTTTGTAGAGCTCAGAGGGAATTTCATCGCCGAGCTCGACATTGGAGAGCGCGCCGGCCAAAATCTCGTTCTCCTCGATCGGGATGTTGTGCTCTTTGGCGACCTCGATGATCTTGGCGCCGATCGTGCCCTTGCCCTTGGCGACGACGCGCGGCGCACCGGTGCGGTCGTAATGCAGCGCGACCGCGAGCTGGTTGCGCGTCTCGGTACTCATAGCGCGCGATCCAGGAAATGGCCGGCTTTCGCCGGCGAGACCTGCGGCGGCGTGCCCTCGCGGATCACGATGTCGCCGGGAACGAGCTCGGCCTGGCTGAGCGCCCGGCTGAGCTCGGAGGCGCCGGCGCGAAGCTCTGCCGCGGTCTGCGGCCGCTCCGCCCACATCCGCACCGAAGTGCGATCACCCGACAGCGAGATCAGCGCATGCACCGGGCCGGCCGGCTCGACATTGAGCGAGAAGCGCGCCTGCCAGCTGCGCTTGGCCGCTTCAACCTCATTGCCGCCGCCATCGCGCGAAATCTCGAATTGCGCCATCGCGGTGCCCTGCGGCGTCGCGAACGGAATCTCGAAGTGCCAGCGCGGGATCGAGGCATCGATGCGGTTGCCGTTCGGATCGACGCGATCGGGCAGCGACGCTACCTGCAATAGCGTCTGGCGCGCGAGCGCGGCATCGGTGTCGTCGATTAAGTGATGCACGGTGGCCGAAAGTGGCGCGTCGGGAGCGATCGACGCAGGCGCGACCGGCTGCGCCGAGGGCAATGCGCCGCGAAATGGCGGTGGTGGCGTTGTCGTGCTGACATTGCCCTGCACACTGCGTCCATCCGGCGAGGTGATGACATCAGCGGCGTTGGGGGTGGCGCGCTGGATTTGCTGCAGCGCCTCCTGCAACAGATTGAGCGCCGCGCCTGGCGTGACCGAGCGCGGCCCGGCACTCAACAGCGCCTGGGCCAAGAGAAGCTTCACCGGATCGCCCGCGCCAGCCTCGGCGAACTGCGCTTGCGGCGGCACGAGATCATGACCGGCGGCCTCTACCGCTTGCGTCGGAACCAGCGGCGGCGAAGCGGTGGCCGGTTTGGCAGCGGCAGTCGATGCAGCCGCCGTTGCCGGTGCGACGGCATCGGGACTCTCAACCGTGCTTGTCAGCGCCTGCCGCAGCACGATCAGCGCTGCCTTCAGATCGGGGACGCCGCCGGTCGCGGGCAGCGAGCCGGAGGCCAATGACGCCTCCAAAAACAATCCGGATTTCTGGAAGGCATTCTGGATGTCGCCACCATTAAGATTCGGATCGAAGCTCGTCTGCTGCGCCAGCACCCGGGCGACGGCCTGTTGCAGGCCGGGCGGCAGACTGTTCGAGGCCGCCGCGGTGCTGAGATTGGCAAAGAGTGGCGCGAGACTCTGCTGCTCCGTCGCCGCCGTCTCCGTGGCGACGGAAACCGCGATACGCTCCAGCGGCGAGAGCGGATCGTTGGGCCCGGCAGCGTTTGAGGCGGGACCAACCGGCGCGCCCGGTGCAAGGTCCACGGTATCACCGGAGGCAAATGCCGCACCGCCCTGCCCGACCACTTGCAGGCGGACCACGCCGTCCTCAGTCTGCGACACCGCGAGCTGCAAGTTCTGTCCCGGCGTCAGCGCGATCTCCGAGAGCACGTCGATTGAGAGGCCGGCGATCGCGATGCGCACCAAGTTGTCGGCCAGCACGTTCTGGACCTGCGCGTTCACGATCGTGCCTGGCTGCAGCACGACGCCGTCAATCGCGCCACCGGCGCCTTGAGTTGCGCTGCCGGCGGCTTGCGCGGCCAGCACGGGAAGGGTCGGATTGACTGCGATCGCCATGGCCGCCGAACGCTAGCGCGGCCAGCTTAACCTCTTCTTAACCGACGGTCTCGAGCGCCTGCAAAATCGCGACCGCGGCCTCGAAATCGGCCTGCCGCGCTGCCTTGCGCGCGACGACCTCCTCGTCCGCGCCCCATTGCTCGGCGTTGAAATCCTCATCGACATGGGCGGCGGCCCAGACCTGATCGGCGTCGCGAGCCCCTCGATGCAGCGCCAGCGCCAGCAGCGCCGAGCCGGTCAGCGTGGTCACGACATGGAGCGCCGCGACCGACCAGGCATCCTGGGGCAGCGCGTCGCGGGCGGCAGCCACGGCCGCCTCCGGCTGGCGCACATGCACGATGCCCTCGGCCAAGATGAAATGCGCGCCGAGCACGTCCCTCGCCCAGGACAGCACCGGATCCCAGTGCGCGGCCTCGCGCTCGACCAGCCCTTCGGGATGGCCGGCGCGATAGAACACGAGATCGGATTGCAGATATTTCGCGATGTCATCGCGCACCACCTGCACGCGATCGGCCACCGCCTCGACGACACTGTTGGCCAAGCGCGTCAGCGGCATGGTCAGGGGATCGATCGTCTCCCCTTGCGCCTGCCATTCGCAGGCCATGGCTTCCGCAATGGCGCGCGACGGCACCGCGACGATCCGTCCCGATGGCGTCTTGATCGGCTTGCCGTCGAGCGTCACCGCATGGCCGCCCTCGGCCCCGGTGATGCCGGCCGTGGCATAGAACCGCCTGCGCCGGGGGTTACGAATGGTGCGCCTGACGGCCTCCTGCGGATCGAGCGGCGACTTGCGGGCCACCTCGTCGAACAGTTCACGCATGCGTCTTTGGTTCCCTAAAGCATGATCCGGAAAAAGCCTGCCCCGGACTTGGATAGCGTGGTGTGCATCGGTTTTCCGAAAAGATCATGCTCAAAATTGATCAACGGTTGACGCAGGACCGCACGTAGTAATCGCGGCGCCAGCCGGGACGAAAGCCTCCGGCTTCGGCAAGACAACGACTGACGCGATCGTGGAACGAGGTGCGTGGCGGCGGCGAATTATTGTAGCCGTAAGTGCCATTGCCATAGTGGGGCGATTGCACGTCCATCCGCGGCACCACCGGCACCGCAGTGCTGGGCGACGGCAGGGGTGGCGGCAGTGGCGGATTGAATGGCGAGCCGCCGACCATGTTGTTTGGATTCTGCGCGAGCGCAGCGCTGCCGCCAAGCAGCAGCAAGGCAATGGCGAAGGTCGAAGGCAGGGCGCGCGTCATCGGCGGTATGTCGTGATCCTCCGCTGGACCGCAAGGGCCACTCATTCCTCCGGCGCGTGCTCGATCGGGTCGAACCGATCGGCCTCCAGCCCAAGCAGGTTCCAGGATTGCAGCATATGCGGCGGCAGCGGCGCGGTGGCGTCGATCACGCCGCCGCGCGGATGCGGGATCACGATCCGGCGCGCCAGGAGATGCAGCCGGTTCTGCAGGCCGCCGGGCAATTGCCAGTTCTCCTTGTTGAAATATTTGGGATCGCCGACGATGGCGTGATCGATATGCGCCATGTGCGCGCGCAATTGATGGGTGCGGCCGGTGACGGGCTTCAGCGACACCCAGGCGAGCTTGGTCGCCGAGGTCTCGACGACGGCATAATAGGTCACGGCGTGGCTCGCGCCCTCGTCGCCATGGGCGGCGATGCGCATGATGCTGTCCTCCTCGCTCTCCTCCTTGGCGAGGTAGGTCGAGATGCGGCCCTGCTTCGGCTTTGGCACGCCGGCGACCAGCGCCCAGTAGATTTTTCGCGCGGAGCGGTGGCGGAACGCGCCGGTGAGATGCGTCGCGGCGAAGCGCGTCTTGGCAATGAGGAGACAGCCAGCGGTGTCCTTGTCGAGCCGATGCACCAGCCGCGGCTTCTGGCCCTTGGCGTCGCGCAGCACTTCCAGCATCTGGTCGACATGGCGCGTGGTGCCGGAGCCGCCCTGCACGGCAAGGCCGGCGGGCTTGTTCAGTACCAGCACGTCGTCGTCCTCAAAGAGTGTCATCTCCTTGAGCTGCTGCAGCGTCCGCTGCTCGGCCTCCGAAAGCGCGGCGGCAGCTCTTGGCGCATCCAGCCGCAGCGGCGGGATGCGCACGCTCTGGCCGGCCTGCAGCCTGTCCTTGCTGTCGGCGCGCTTGCCGTTGACGCGCAACTCGCCTTTACGAACGATGCGCTGGATGTGCGAGAAGGACAGCCCCGGAAACCGCGCCTCAAGGAAGCGGTCGACCCGCATATTGTCCTCGTCCGGCGTCACTACCACGGTCTGGACTTTGGTCGGCAGGGGCAGTTCGGCCTTCGCCTTGAGCGGTTCCTTGACCGATTCCTTGGCTGGCGCGCGGGCAACGAGGCGGCGCTTCTCTCCGCGATGTTCGCCGCCCTTCTCGCCAAACCGCGCGCTCTTGTCGCCCGGACGATGGGCCGCCGCGCGCTCCGGCTTGCGGAAATCCCGGCGTGGACGCGCGTTGTTCGGGCGATCGCCCGGAGAGGTGGTTCGCTTGATGCGGCGGCTCATGCCGGTTGCGTAGCCCAAATGGCGCGAATCGTCACGGTAAAATCAATACAAATCGGCCGTTAGATCGGCCATCTTAGGCAAAACAGGAAGAAACCTGGAGAATGCAGTGACGGCAAAGGTGAAATCGGTTTTGGCGACGGCAGCCCTTATCCTCAGCTCCGCCTTTGCCCACGCCCAGCAAAGTCCGATGCCGGACGACATCGCCTGGAAGCTGATCGAGATGGGGCGCACCGTCGATACGCCAAAGACCGCCGCGCTCTACGCCCCGTTGCAGCAGAAAGAGCCGTATCAAAGCGTCAAGGTCGAGCGCGACCTCAAATACGGGCCGGACGACAAGAACACGCTCGACGTTTTTGCGCCGGAGCCCGCCTCCGCCAGCCGTCCGGTGCTGGTCTTCGTTCGCGGTGGCGCGTTCATCGGCGGCGACAAGCACATGCCGGGCAGTCCGTTCTACGACAACATCATGCTGTGGGCGGTGAAGAACGGGTTTGTCGGCGTCAACATCAACTATCGCCTCGCGCCGGCAGCACCATGGCCGGCGGGCGTCGAGGACGTCGCCAGCGCGCTGCAGTGGGTTGCGGCTGACATCGCCGCGCGCGGGGGCGATCCTTCAGAGGTGTTCCTGATGGGCCATTCGGCCGGCGCCGTCCATGTCGCAAGCTACGTGTCTCATCCGGAGTTTCACAAGGTGAGCGGTGGCGGGATCAAAGGCGCCATCATGGTGTCGGGCCTCTACGACATGACCGTCGACCCGCTCGGTGGTGCCGAGAAATCCTATTTCGGCAACGACGCCTCTCTCTATGCCCAGCGCTCGTCGTTGCAGGGCCTGCTCAAGACCGAGGTGCCGTTCATGATCGTCACGGCCGAGCTCGACCCTGATGTCATGGGCCGGCAGTTCGAGCTGATGAAGGATGCCCGCTGCAAGAGCGCCAAGGGTTGCACGTGTGCGCTGGTGCTGCCGCAGCACAGCCATATGTCGGAAGTCTATTCGATCAACACCGCGGATGACCGCCTGACTCATGAGATCCTCGATTTCGTCAGGGGCGCGAAATAGCGCGCGGGCGTGCCGGCCACCATGCCGCGAGGACACGCAGCATCTTCACTCCACCGCGCCAGCGCCATGCCAGGCTCGCCGGGCTTTTCCTAGCGGCGGAAGTGATGGAGCGAGCGCGGCCGATTTCGCGGCCGCGCCACACTTTTTGCGAGGTCATTCAACTGTTCTGCACCGAGTGCATCGTCGACATCAGTGAATTACTCCGCCGGCACCAGATTAGCTTCCCGGCGCTTTTGCAGCGTCATCTGCGCCGCCGTTTGCTCCTTACGCAAGGCCTCGAGGCGGGCATTGAACCGCGCGACGTTTTCGTCCGTCCTCGGGAATGGAAGCTCGCCAAGTTTAAAGGCCTCCGTTAAACGCTCGATCTCATCCTCGAGCGAGCTCACCCGCTCGTCCTCCCACTGCCAGCGGTCCACGATCCGCACCCAGCTTTGCCAGGGTTGTTGTCCATTGGCAGTCTCCGACCACGCCATCACGGAGATTCCGAACTCCGGCAGGCTATCGCAATCGAAATAGTCTCCGAATCCAATTCGGAAGTTCGGGGATGGTCCTGCTGCCGACCACGGACCGTTGTCGGCTTCCAAAGTCTTCCACTCATCCTCATCTTCAGCCTTGAGGTGCAGAAGGATCGAGTACTTGCCGAGGCTCTGATCGTAGACCACGCTGCCGCCCTGGAGATCCCCATGCTTGGTGCAGGAGAGGCAGGGCCACATGTGGGCGTCGTTAGCTCGCCTCGGATTGACATTGACTGGATTGCTCCATGTCGCGCCGTGATCGCGGCTCGACGTATACATTGGCACCCGTTTGGTGCTGTCGATGTACAGGACATGGATGTGGCCATGTCTATCGATCGCGACATTCGTGCCGGGGCTGGTTAGCGCCCCGCCCTCATACGAAAGCGGGCCAGCAATCGTGCTCTCGGACGCGTTCCCGGCAACAATCGTGGTCGGGCCGGTCCAGGTTTGGCCCTGATCGTGGCTCGCGTAGAGTTTGAGATTGTTATCCAATGCGGCATATATGATGTAAAAGTGCTGGTGATCATAGCTGACCAGCGGCGCCGTGCCGATGCCGCGGTCGGTGAAGTCGTGCACCGTCCAATTCAGGCCTCCATCCAGCGTGAATGCGCAGGCTTCGGTGTTGATCCGATCGAAACCGCAGAGCGCGATTTTTCCGCGCGCCGCGATAGCCGTCTTGTCGCCGAAACCGAAAGTCGCCGGCTGACTCCAGGTCATGCCGCCGTCTCGACTGACGACGCACACCGGGAAGAAGCCGCCTTGCATCGTCGTGTAATAGCAATTGTGTGAATCGTCGAAGGCGATTCCGGCTCCCTCATCCGTGTTGGTGAGGACCGTCACCGTCGTCCATGTCATGCCACGGTCCTTGGTGACGTAGGCGGTATTGACGAATTGCGAGCCGTTGAAACTGGCCGCCCCCGCAACGATGTTGCGCGGATTTTTTGGATTGATCGCAACCGAGGTTTCGTCGCTCCTGTCTAAAGACGGATCGCTCACCTCGATCGCGTGGTGGTGCGGAGGGTGATGTGGATGGTGCTCGCGGCCGATCTTCGGCCGTAGGCCCCCGACGCCAAAGCCCTCACGTTTCCTTGCCTGGTGAATACTCAGGGCGGTATTGCTGACGCGCCCTCGGAGTAACCTGCTCGATATCTCCTTGTCCGTCGGAACCAGGGCGGAGTCCGGATTCTTGAATTGCACTTTTGGTGTCCAACTCATTTTACCCTCCAACAATTCGAGCCAAGATATGTCGCGTCACGCGAAACCGGAGGCAACCTTCATCTCAAGAAGATATAGCCGGCCATACGTGTGAGATTGGAAGTTCCCTGCGCCTCGTGCTAGCTGCGTCAAAGCGCAAAACGGGAACTCTTGTATCGCGACAATTTCAGGTTATTGCGTGGGCCTGCATGGAGAGTATGATTTGGTTCACAGACTTAGCCTGACCCGACCTCACGGACTTGCTTGAGCTTCAGCCAATTTCTGCGAAGCGCCGTTTCTAGACTCGGGTTGCGACGAAAAGTATCTAGCGGCGGCTCATTTCGCCGATCGCTCACGCCGCAGCTTGGCCCAATAGTCGAGGCGTTTCCGGATCTCGCGCTCGAAACCGCGCTCGGGCGGATCGTAGAACGTTTGCCGTCCGAGCTCTTCCGGAAAGTAGTCCTGTCCGGAAAAAGCGTCCGGCGCATCGTGATCGTATTCGTAACCGGCGCCGTAGCCTTCCTCCTTCATCAGCCTGGTCGGCGAATTGAGGATATGCTTGGGCGGCAGCAATGAGCCCGCTTCCTTGGCGACACGCTTCGCCGCGCCGAAGGCCGTGTAGGCCGCGTTCGATTTCGGCGCGGTCGCGACATAGATCACGGCCTCGGCGATCGCGAGCTCGCCTTCGGGCGAGCCGAGGAAATCGTAGGCATCCTTCGCCGCGTTGGCGACCACCAGCGCTTGCGGATCGGCAAGGCCGATGTCCTCCACCGCCATCCGCACCACGCGGCGCGCCAGGAACAACGGGTCCTCGCCGGCATCGAGCATGCGCGCGAGATAATACAGCGCCGCGTCCGGATCGGAGCCGCGCACGGATTTATGCAGCGCCGAGATCAAATTGTAATGGCCGTCGGCGGATTTGTCGTAGATCGGCGCGCGGCGCTGCAGGATGTCCTGCAGCTGTGTGGCATTGAAAACCTCGCCACCGCGCGCGGAGCGCCAGACTTCCTCGGCAAGCGTCAGCGCGGCGCGGCCGTCGCCATCGGCCATGCGCACCAGCGCGGCACGCGCTTCTGCGTCGAGCGGCAATTTCTTGCCTTCGACCTGCTCCGCATGCGCATAGAGCTTCTCGATCGCGGCCGCATCGAGCGAGTGAAACACCAGCACGCGGGCGCGGGAGAGCAAGGCGGCGTTGAGCTCGAAAGACGGATTTTCCGTGGTGGCGCCGACCAGCACCACGGTGCCGTCTTCCATCACGGGCAGAAACGAGTCCTGTTGCGCGCGGTTGAACCTGTGCACCTCGTCGACGAACAGCAGCGTGCCCTTGCCGGTCTCGCGCCGCGCGCCGGCCGCATCGAAAGCCTTCTTCAGATCGGCGACGCCGGAGAAGACCGCGGAGAGCTGCTCGAAATGCAGCTCGGTCGCGTCAGCCAGCAGCCGCGCCACCGTGGTCTTGCCGGTGCCCGGCGGTCCCCAGAAGACAAGCGAGCCGAGCGTGCGCGTCTCCAGCATCCGCGTCAGCGCGCCGTCGGGACCGAGGATGTGATCCTGGCCGACAACTTCGGCAAGGTTTTGCGGACGCAGGCGATCGGGCAGCGGACGCGGCGCGTCCTGCTCCATCCCTGCCGCGGCAAAGAGATTGTTGGCTTCCCGTGGTCGTTTCGGGCTCATCCGCCGAGCGTGACGTTGATCTGTTGGCCACCGCGCACCAGCGTGATGCGCCAGACCCGAGCCGACTGGCTGGTTGCTTTCTCCAGGTCGGAGGTCTTGGCGACCTTGGTGTTGTTCACCGCCAAAATAATGTCACCCTTCTGAAAGCCGACATTGGCCGCGGTGGAATCCTCTGCGATCTCGGTGACGACGACGCCCTCGGTATCGGCATCGAGATGCATCTCGTCGGCGACCGCCGGCGAGATATTGGCGACCTTGGCGCCCTGGAACGGCGAGCGCGAGGTCAGCACGATCTCGTTGCGTCCGACATCGGGCGCGGTTTCAAGCGCCACGTTGACCCGATACGGCTTGCCGCCGCGCTGAATGTCGACCTGCGCGGTACCGCCGAGCGGATGAGTGGCGAAGCGATAGTCGAAGGCGTTGGGATCCTCGACCGTCTGGCCGTCAATGGCCGTGATCAGGTCGGAGGATTTCAGCCCAGCGCGCGCCGCCGGGCTGTTGGCGACGACGCTTGCGACCAGGGCGCCGCTCGGCGAGCGCAACCCAAGGCTCTCCGCGATTTCCGGCGTCACTGCCTGCAGCTTGGCGCCGAGCCAGGGACGCTTCACCGCCTTGCCGCCGCTCTTGGCGGATGCCACCACGACCCGCACCATGTTGGCCGGAATCGCAAAGCCGATGCCCTGCGAGCCGCCGGAGCGCGAATAGATCGCGGTGTTGATGCCGGCGAGGCGTCCTGTCATGTCGACCAGCGCGCCGCCGGAATTGCCGGGATTGATCGCGGCATCGGTCTGGATGAAGAACTGATAGTCGGTGATGCCGACCTGAGTGCGCGCCAAGGCCGAGATGATGCCGTGCGTCACGGTCTGGCCGACACCGAAGGGATTGCCGATCGCGAGCACGACATCGCCGACCATCAACTCATCCGAATTGGCGAAGTCGAGTGTCGGGAATTTCTCGTGCACATCCTTCAGTTTGAGCACCGCGAGGTCGGAGCGCGAATCCTTGAGGATGATCTCGGCCTCGAACTCGCGCTTGTCCGACAGCGAGACCTTCACCTGGTCGGCGCCCTCGATGACATGCACGTTGGTGACGACCAGGCCGGATGGATCGACCATCACGCCCGAGCCGAGCGAGCGCTGCATCTGCTCCTGCGGGCCGCCCTGCAGGCCGAAAAAGCGGCGGAAGATCGGATCGTCGAGGAAGGGGTTGTGGTCATGCACGATCTTGGCGGCATAGACGTTGACCACCGCCGGCTGCACGCGCTGCACGATCGGCGCATAGGAGAGCCTGAGCTCGGCCGGCGACGACGGCACCTTCCGCTCCTGCGCCAAGGCCGGCATCGCGATGCCAACGGAAAGGAGGAGCACGGCCAGAGAGCGGATCAACTTCATCTCATTTAATCCTGGAATGGTCTTGGATGGAGGCGAATGGTGTTGTCGGAAGCGAGCCAATTAGGCCGCGCGCGGCGGCGCTTTTGTGGTCGCGGATGCGCAAGATAGCCGTTCCTGATGGCTCTCACCCCAGGCTTTCAGCGTGTCGATGACGGGCCGCAACGATTCGCCGATCTCGGACAGGCAATATTCCACGCGCGGCGGCACCTCGGCATAAACCTTTCGGATGATGAGCCGGTCGTCCTCGAGCGCGCGAAGCTGCTTGGTCAGCATGCGCTGCGTGATGCCAGGCATCCGGCGACGCAGCTCGCCAAAACGCTGGGTCCCCGACTGCAGGTGAAACAGGATGACGCCCTTCCACTTGCCGTCGATCAGGTCGAGGGTCGCCTCCACTGCGCAGCCGGGCCGATGCGCGAAATCCTTGCGTTTCATGCGGATTTTCCAATGGTATCCAAATGGGGACTATCTCCCTGAATTTACAGTACTTGCCAAATTGACGCCAGCGCGACAAGTCTTCCCGCGGCTATCGCCAATGGAGACTTGCATGAAGGCCGTCGGATACCAGAAGTCGCTGCCGATCGACGACAAGGACGCGCTGCTCGATTTCGAAACCGCCAAGGGTGAACCGAAGGGGCGCGACATCCGCGTCGCGGTGAAGGCGATTTCCGCCAACCCCGTCGATTACAAGGTGCGCAAGCGCGCCGCGCCGCCGGCCGGCGAATACAAGATCCTGGGATTTGACGCATCCGGCGTGGTCGATGCGGTCGGTCCGGAGGTCAGCCTGTTCAAGCCGGGTGATGAGGTCTTCTACGCCGGCTCGATCCTGCGCCAGGGCACCAACTCGGAATTTCATCTGGTCGACGAGCGCATCGTCGGCAACAAGCCGAAGTCGCTGTCCTGGGCGCAGGCGGCCGCCCTGCCGCTCACTTCGATCACCGCATGGGAGCTATTGTTCGACCGGCTTGGCGCAGTGCCGGGCAAGAGCCTCGATGCGCGCACGCTGCTGATCACGGGCGGCGCCGGCGGCGTCGGCTCGATTCTGATCCAGCTCGCGCGGCGCCTGACCGGCCTCACGGTGGTTGCGACCGCGACCCGGCCGGAATCGCGGAAATGGTGCCTCGACCTCGGCGCGCATGCCGTGATCGATCACGGCAAGCCGATGAAGGAGCAGATCGAGAAGTTGAAGCTGCCGCCGGTCGCGCTGGTTGCGAGCCTCACCTTCACCGACCAGCATTACAAGGCGATCGCCGAGTTCATGGCGCCGCAGGGCAAGTTCGGGCTGATCGACGATCCGCCGGAGTTCAATGTCGCGGCTTTCAAGGGCAAGGCGGTGTCGATCCACTGGGAATCGATGTTCACGCGCTCCTCGTTCCAGACACCCGACATGATCGCCCAGCACAATCTGCTCGACGATGTCTCCGATCTCATCGACAAGGGCGTACTGCGCACCACGATGGACCAGGCTTTTGGCACCATCAACGCGGCCAACTTGAAGCGCGCGCACGCGCTGCTGGAAAGCGGCAAGTCGCGCGGCAAGATCGTGCTGGAGGGATGGTAGACGCCCCTCTATCAACTTCATCATGCCCGGGCTTGTCCCGCCTGCGGGGCCGAAGCCCCTACGGCGCGGCGAAGGCCCGGGCATCCACGTCTTAAGCGCCACACACTCAAGAAAGACGTGGATGGCCGGGACATAGGCGAGCGGAAGCGACGCCGTTCTTCGGACGGCTAAGCCCGGCCATGACGAAATAGGCGTCGAGTTGTTATTTGGTCTGGGCCGCCGACTGCATGGCCTTCCAGTCGAATTTTTCGGCGAGCGCCATCGCTTCATCCTCGGTGATGCCGCTATAGGAGAAGCTGAAAACGGCGTCCTTGCCGAGCGCTACCAGCAACGCGCCCGACTTCTGCGGCGTGTTGAAGCTCTTCATGACTTGCAGGCCGTGCATCGTTGCCGTCACCATATGGCCCTCGCTGCTCTGCAGATTGATCCCTGACTGGATCGGCGCCAGCGCGCCGGCCGCCGGCTGGCCGACCATGACGCTGGCATGCACCTGCGCCGGTCCCCGCGTGTAGTCACGGTTTGCCGTCGTCATGCTGGCATTGGGCATTTCCATGGACACGCCGTCTGCCTTCTTGCCCTGCCATCCATCGAGATCGACAAAAAGCGGAAGGAAGCGCTGAAAGGCCTGGTCGGCGTGCGCCGATGACAATGGCCACACCACCGTCAGCGCCGTAAAAAAGCAGAAGATCGCGTGCCGCAGTTTGCTCATTGGTCTTCCCCCCTGTTTCTCGCCACATGCCTTGGCGTGCAATCCTAGCAAATCGCCAGCGTAGGCAGGAAGCCGCGCAACGCGGGATGAGTGTTTGACGCCGCCTATGCTGATCGATACCCTGCGCGCCCCATGACGATGAAAACCTCGAATATCGCTTCGGTCTTCTTCCTGAGCCGCTGATGGTGGCGCCCGCCCCTCGCGCAGGCGGAAGGCGATGAATCTGCCGTCGCCGAAATCGATCCGGCAGGCGTTGGAAGCGCCGATCCTGAACATGCAAAAAGCGGCGCTCGAGGCGCCGCTTTTGAAATCCGATATGGGTGGCCGAAGAACTTACGCCGCCGCGGCTTCCGTCTGCTGGACCGGGCCGGAGTCCTGGCCCTTGGCGTCGACGTCGCGGTCGACAAATTCGATCACCGCCATCGCAGCGTTGTCGCCGTAGCGGAATCCCGCCTTGATGATGCGGGTGTAGCCGCCGTTGCGGTCCTTGTAACGGGGCGCCAACGTGTCGAACAGCTTCTTGACCATGTCGACGTCGCGCATCTCCGAGATGGCCTGGCGGCGCATGGCAAGGCCGCCCTTCTTGCCGAGCGTGACCAGCTTCTCGACGATCGGTCGCAATTCCTTGGCCTTCGGCAGCGTGGTGACGATCTGCTCGTGCTTGATCAGCGCGGCGCACATATTGGCGAACATCGCGCGGCGATGCTCGTGGGTGCGGTTGAGCTTCCGATGAACCTTGCCGTGACGCATTGAACTATTCCTTCTTCCATCTGCCGCGACGGTTCGTCGGACATGTTGCCCAGGTGGGCTTCCTGCGTTCGCCCTGTTTGTCATTCCGGGGCGCGCGTGAGCGCGAACCCGGAATCTCGAGATCCCGGATCGCCGCTTCGCGACGTCCGGAATGACGAATTAGTAGTGATCCTCGAAGCGCTTGGCGAGCTCGTCGATGTTCTCCGGCGGCCAGCCCGGCACTTCCATGCCGAGATGCAGACCCATCTGGGCCAGCACTTCCTTGATCTCGTTCAGCGACTTGCGG
>Ga0070684_100001040_pt1 | contig 19816 bp, 19 predicted proteins | sample KBSC723LmetaG_FD_65653 | JGI IMG/M metagenome (GOLD analysis project Ga0070684, IMG submission 65653) | Corn rhizosphere microbial communities from Kellogg Biological Station, Michigan, USA - KBS C7.2-3L metaG | ecosystem: Host-associated > Plants > Roots > Rhizosphere ...
GTCGACTCGGCGGCGCAGACCGTCCTCGTCGACGACCGAGCCCGCCACCGAGATGCCGATTGCCGCGAGCAGCGCCTGCGCCACCGCTCCCGCCGCGACGTGCACCGCGGTGTGACGCGCGGAGGCGCGCTCGAGCGCGTTGCGTACGTCGTCGTGGCCGTACTTGAGGACGCCCGCGAGGTCGGCGTGCCCGGGCCGCGGCAGCGTCACGGGCTTCGTGCCCTTGCCGGCCGGCTCGCCCTCGGGCGGCCACGGCGACATCCCCCACGTCCAGCTCTTGTGGTCGACGTTGCGCACGACGAGGGCGAGTGGTGTTCCGAGTGTCCGCCCGTGCCGGAGGCCGGCCAGCACCTCGACGCGGTCCTGCTCGATCTGCTGGCGGGGCGAGCGTCCGTAGCCCTGCTGCCTACGGCGGAGAGCGGCGTCGATCGCGGCCCGGTCGAGCTCGAGGCCGGCGGGGAGCCCGCTGAGGATCGCGACCAGCGCCGGCCCGTGCGACTCGCCGGCCGATGAGAGGCGAAGTGTCACGCCGCAGAGCCTACGGCCCGGCGCATCACGTCGACCGGCGGCTCGAGCCCGGTCCAGAGACGGAAGCTCGCCGCGCCCTGGCGGACGAGGGCCTCGCGGCCGTCCACGACCGTGCAGCCGGCCTCCCGCGCCGCAGCGACGAGCGCCGTCTCGCCGTCGCCGTAGGCGAGGTCGACGACCGTCTGTCCCGGTCGCGGTTCGACGAGCAGCCGGTCGCGCACCGGGGTGGCGTTGACGACGAGGTCGCAGCCCGTCGCATCGGGTGGCCAGGTCCCGGAGCGCGAGTAGAGCGTCGTCCGGGCGGGCAGCGCAGCCATGAGCGCGCGTGCCGCGCCGCCTGCGCCGATCACGCAGGCCCGGGTCGAGGCGATGCCCGAGAGGATCTCCCGATCGGTGTTGAAGCCGAGCACCCGGCCGTCGCGGAACACGAGCGTGTTCACCGCGTCGCCGTCCGCGTCGTCGCAGGCGGCAACCACTGCCTGCTTGTAGGGGATCGTCACGTTTGCGCCGGAGAAGCCGAGCAGCCGGAGGGCCTGCACGGCCGCGAGGATGTCGTCGACGTCGAAGGCGTCGTACCGCCAGTCGAGACCGCGCACGGCGAACGCGGCGTTCTGCATCGCCGGCGACAGCGAATGGGCGACCGGGTGGCCGAGGAGCGCGACGTGCTTCAACAGCCGTAGCCGTGCGCGCACTCGTACTGCGCGAAGGCGGTGTCGCTTGCCGTGAAGAAGTGGTGGACCTTGTCCGGCTTGCGGACGAAATAGAGGTAGTCGACGCGGGCCGGGTGCGCCGCCGCCCTGATCGACGCGAGCCCGGGATTCGCGATCGGCGTCGGCGGCAGCCCCGTCAGCTTGCGCGAGTTGTACGGGTTGTCGCTCGCAAGCTGCGACTCGAGGATCGACTGGGTCGGCGCGATGTGCAGGCCGTAGCGGAGCGTTGCATCGATCCCGAGCGGCATCCGCGCGTGCAACCGGTTGTAGATGACAGCGGCGACGAGCGGGCGCTCGCTGGGCGCGAGCGTCTCCTTCTCGACCATCGACGCGATCGTCAGGACGTCGTAGTCGGTCAGGTTCTTCGAGCGCGCGTAGGTCAGGTCGACCTTCGACCAGTTCGCGCAGAACGCCTGTAGCTGATCCTTCGCGATCTGGGCGCCGGTCGTCGCCGCGAGGAAGTCGTACGTGGCCGGGAACAGGAACCCCTCGAGGTTCTTCTGCGAGCGAGGCTTGAAGCAGGGGACGACGGCACGACGCGATGAACGCGCGTACGCGGTCGCGTTCAGCTTCACGGGCTTGTGGCTCTTGTGTCTCGCGATCGCCGCGACGTCCTTCACGCGAACCTCCATCTGGGCCCGCGTGAACCCCTCGGGGAAGACGATCCTGAAGGGCGTGGGCGGCGGTGGCGGCGGCGGCAGCGCGGTCCTGTGGTGCACGTGCGGGATCGCGACCACGACCGCGACGACGACCACGACCACGGCGCCGACGACGGCGCCGAGCGCGACGATCCGCCGGCGGCGGACGACCTCCGGCGAGGGGCCTCGCCCCCCGGGAGCGGTCGAGCTCATGCGCCGGCGCTCCGCCGCTCGAGATAGCCGGAGAGGAGGTGCGCCGCGGCGCGTGCGTCGTCGCCGCCGGCGAGCACCGACGTGAACCGCTCGTCGTACATCTCGACCGGGATCGCGATCGCACCGCGCAGACGTTCCACGAAGCTCGCCGTCTCCGCGGCCTGTTCCCCGTGGTCGCCGCGCAGGGTGAGCGGCAGGCCGACGACGACGAGCTCGGGCTCTTCGGCGGCGATCACGGCGACCAGCTTCGCAAAGCCGGCCTCGCCGGCGGCGCGCTCGACGGTGGTGAGGGGGCGGGCGACGGTGCCCGTCGGGTCGGAGACCGCGACTCCCGTACGCGCCGAGCCGTAGTCGAGCGCGAGGAACTTCAAGAGATGACGGCGGCGAGCCGGTCGCGCCCTGCCGCGAGCGCGTCGCGCACCGCGCCGACGTTCTTGCCACCCGCCTCGGCGAGCGTGCGGCGGCCGCCGCCTCCGCCGCCGATGATCGGCCCGAGCTCGCGGACGATCTGCACCGCGTCCAGCCCGGTGAGCGACTTGTCGAGGTTCACGACGAGCGCGACCTTGCCGTCGTCGACCGACGCGAGCACGACCGCCGCTACGTCCTCGCGCCGGCGGAGCTGATCCGAGAGATCCCGCAAGGCGCCGCCGCGTGCGCCCGTCACCTCGGCGACGAGCACGCGCCCCTGCCGGTCCTGCCACACGATGTCGGGCTCGGTCACGCCGGCGCTCTTCGGCTTCGTCGCCTCGCGGCGGAGCTGGTCGAGCTCGGCGCGAACCGCGTCGAGCTCCCGGGAGCGGCCCTCGAGCACGGTCCAGGCCTCGCCCGAGGTGACGGCCTCGATCCTACGGACCCCGGAGCCCACCGAGCCTTCGCTCTGGATCACGAAGGGGCCGATCTCCGCGGTCGAGCGGACGTGGGTGCCGCCGCAGAGCTCGGTCGAGTAGTCACCGATCTCCACGACGCGAACCTCGTCGCCGTAGCGCTCGCTGAAGAGCATCATCGCGCCGAGCTTCCGCGCCTCCTCGATCGGGGTCACGAACGTCCGCACCGGGATCGCCTCGAACACCTTGTCGTTGACCGCCCGCTCGACACGTTCACGTTCCTGCGGTGTGAGCTGCGTCTCGTGGGTGAAGTCGAAGCGGAGCTTGTCGGGCCGCACCGCCGAGCCTGCCTGCTTGACGTGATCGCCGAGCACGTCGCGGAGCGCCTGGTGCAGGAGGTGCGTCGCGGTGTGATTGGCCTGGGTCGGGAAGCGGTCGCCCCAGTTCACCGTCGCCTCGATGCGCGTCCCGGGCTCGAGCGGCGCGTGGCCTGCGAGCTCGACGACGATCGCCTGGTCGTCGCCGACCCTGACGACGTCAGAAACGTCGAGCTGCACCTCTTCGCCGTCCACCTTGACCGTGCCGCGGTCCGAGACCTGCCCGCCGCTCGCGGCGTAGAACGGGCTTTGCTCGAGCTTCACGACCTGGCGGATGCCGTCGAGCGGCGTCGCGTCGGTCACCGACGTCAGCACCGACGTCTTCGAGTAGCCGACGAACTCCGTCGGTCGTACGGCCGCCGCGGCGAGCTCCGCCGCGACCTGCTGGGCCGACGACTCACCGCCGCCGCGCGAGACCTCCCGGTGCTCCTCCATCAGGTCGCGGAAGCCGTCGACGTCGACCGCCTGCCCGCGCTCCTCGGCGAGCTCCTGCGTCAGCTCGATCGGGAAGCCGTAGGTCGCGACGAGGGAGAACGCATCGTCGGCGGTGATCGCATCCCGGCCGGCGAGCTCGTCGAACACCTTCATGCCGCGCGCGAGCGTCTCCGAGAACTTCTCCTCCTCGGCGCGCACGATCCGCTCGATCTCGGCCGCGTGCTCGCGCAGCGCCGGATACGCGTCGCCCATCTGCTCGATCACGACCGCGGGGAGGCGGTGGACGCGCTCGAGCCCGATCCGCTTCGCCTGGTAGATCGCGCGGCGCAGCAGGCGGCGGCAGATGTAGCCGCGGCCCTCGTTCGACGGCGCGATTCCCTCGGCGATCAGGAAGGTGACGGCGCGACCGTGGTCGGCGAGGACGCGGTGCGCGCGCGTCGCGAGGTCGCTGTCGTGGTATCCCACGCCGGACTGCTTCTCGACCCAGTCCATGATCACCCGGAAGCCGTCGGTGTCGAAATTCGAGTCGACCTCCTGGAGGACGCACGCGGTCCGCTCGACGCCCATGCCCGTGTCGACATTCGGGTGCGGCAGCGGCTCGAGCACGTTGCCGGGGCGCAGGTCGTACGCCATGAAGACGAGGTTGTAGATCTCCATGTAGCGGTCGCAGTGGCCGGGGCCGCAGCTCGGCTCGCCGCAGGCGTGCGCCTCACCACGGTCGTAGAAGATCTCCGTGCACTGCCCGCAGGGGCCGACCTCGCCGGACTGCCAGAAGTTGTCCTTGCCGAGCCGCACGATCCGCTCCGGCGGGATGCCCTTCCGCAGCCAGGCGGCGATCGCGACCTCGTCCTCGCCGAGCTCGAGTGCGGGATCGCCCTCGTGCACGGTCGCCCAGAGCCTCTCCGGCTCGAGTCCGAGGACGCCGGTCACCCAGTCCCACGCGAAGTCGACCGCCTCGTCCTTGTAGTAGTCCCCGAACGAGAAGTTGCCCATCATCTCGAAGAAGGAGTTGTGGCGGTCGGTCCGCCCCACCTCGTCGAGATCCGCGTCCTTGCCACCCGCGCGCAGGCACGGCTGCACGCTGACGACGCGCTTCGACGGCGGCTCCTTCGTGCGCAGGAAGTACGGCTTGAACTGCTGCATGCCCGCGATGATGAAGAGGGTCGAGGAGTCCTCGGCGGGCGGGACGAGCGAGTGCCCGGGCACCCGGAGATGCCCGCGCTCCTCGTAGAAGCGCTGGAACGCCTCGCGCAGCTCGTTCGTCGTCATCGCCACGGCGGACAGTGTACGAGGCTGGTGGTTCGGAGCCTGCCGCGCTCAGGCGGCGTGGCGGTCCGGGTCGAGCTCGTCCGCGGCGATCTCCTCGCGGATCTTCTCGAGCGCGCGCCGGATCAGGCGCGAGACGTGCATCTGCGAGATGCCGACCTGCTGTGCGATCTGCGACTGGGTCAGGCCCTCGAAGAACCGCAGGTGCAGGATCATCCGCTCGCGCGGGTCGAGCACCTTGAAGCCCGGTGCGAGCACGGCCCGGTCCTCGGACACCTCGTACTGATGCTCGAGCGTCCCGAGCGACTCGAGCGGGTCCATCTCCTCGCCGTCCTCGGTGCCGCCGCCCGACGAGAGCGAGAGCGACGAGTACGCCCGGCCGGACTCGAGCGCCTCGAGCACCGCCTCCTCTTCCACCCCGGCGGCCTTCGCGAGCTCCGGGATCGTCGGCGAGCGGCTGAGCTGCACCGTGAGCTGCTCGACGATCTTCGAGAGCTGCACGTTCAGCTCCTGCAGGCCGCGCGGCACGCGCACCGCCCAGCCGCGGTCCCGGAAATGCCGCTTGATCTCGCCGATGATGTTCGGGGTCGCGTAGGTCGTCAACTCGACGCCGCGGTCGAGGTCGAAGCGGTCGATCGCCTTGATCAGCCCGATCGAGCCGATCTGGACGAGATCGTCGAGCTGCTCGCCTCGGTAGCTGTAGCGCCGTGCCAGCGAGCGCACGAGCGACATGTACTGCTCGATCAGCTGCTCCCGTGCCTGGAGGTCGCCGTGCTCGTGGTAGCGGCGGAGAAGAGCCTTGTCGTTCTCAGCCACGGGGGGCCACCTTCTTCGTCAGGCGGACCCACTCCCCGTCGACGTGGACGTCGTCCACCGTCGAGTCGAGCACGCGGCGGATGCCCAGGCTGTCGTCCGGGTCGCGCTCGATCGCGTCGAGCATCCGTGCCGTGAGCGGCCCGACGAGCGTCTCCAGCTCGCCGTCGTTCAGCCGCATCCGGACGGTGACGTCGCCGGCCTTCGCCTCGGTTCGGTCGAGGATCGACTCGAGCGCGATCTGCAGGTCCTCGAGATTCTCCATCGTCAGGTCGAGCCGTACCGCGAGGCCGCCGAGGACGAGATGCGCAACGCGGTGGAAATTCGGCTCGCGCGGGAGTGTCAGCGTGATCTCGTCAACCATGCGTCGCCTTCAGCTCTTCGTCGAGATCGCGTTCGCGGCGCGCGGCGGCATCCTTGCCCTCGTCCACGGCGTCGCGCCAGCTGCGGCGCGACTTGAACGACGCCCAACCGTGCGAGACGCCCGCCGACAGCCCGGCGAGCTTCTGGACGGGGCGCTTCACGGCAAAGCTGACGGCGCGGACGGCCTCGTCGGCGGCTCCGACGGCGTCGACGGCGCTGGTCGTCGCTGTGTCCAGCTTGTCGAGCTGAGCGTTGACTCGATCCACAGAACCCCCGACCTTGTTGATCACCGGCAGAACCTCTCGTTCCGCTCCACGGATCAACGAAGAAAGACGATCGAGCGTTACGGCCAAGCGCAGAAACGCCCAGCCGAGGCCGAGCCCCACCGCGACGAGGAAGATCGCAAGGGCGAGATACGCGAGATCTCCGAAGGAGAAGGCGAGCATCGTGTCAGCCTAGATCTTTCGACGCCGATGTGACCAATCCCGACCCGACGACCACGTCGCCGTCGTAGAGAACAGCCGCCTGCCCGCTCGCGACGCCGTAGGCAGGCTCGTCGAGCTGCAGGCGAAAGCCGGAGGCGGTCTCCTCGACCGTCGCGGCGACGGCCGGTGAGCGATAGCGGAGCTTCGCCGCGACGCGGGTCGCGGGCGCAAAGAGACGGCCCCGTGCCGTTACCCGGGTCCGCGCGAGCGACCCTCGCGGGCCGACGACCACGGTGTTCGTCCGGGCGTCCGTCGAGAGGGCGTAGAGCGGCTCGGCCGCCGCGACGCGAAGCCCGCGACGCTGGCCCGGTGTGAACTGCCAGTAGCCGTCGTGGCTGCCGACTCTCGACCCCGCCTCGTCGACGATCTGGCCGGGCTGCGCGCCGAGCCCGTGCCGGCCGAGAAACGCGCGGTAGTCGTCACCTGCGAGGAAGCACGCCTCCTGGCTCTCGGCCTTCCCGGCCGCGGCAAGACCGGCCGCCGCGGCCTGCGCCCGCGTCTCGCTCTTCGTCTGCTCCCCGAGCGGGAACCAGATGCGGTCGAGCATGCTCGGATCGAGCCGGCCGAGCATGTAGCTCTGGTCCTTCTGCTCGTCGACGCCGCGCGCGAGGAGCAGGCGCCCACGGTGCTCGACGATGCGCGCATAGTGCCCGGTCGCGAGCGTGGCCGCGCCGACCCGGCGGGCGAACGACAGCAGCTCGGCGAATCGAAAGCCGCTGTTGCACCGGACGCACGGGTTCGGCGTCTCGCCGCGCTCGTAGCCTCGGACGAACGGCGTCACGACCGCGCGCCGGAACTCCTCGCGCAGGTCGAGCGTCACGTGAGGCAGGCCGAGCCGGTGGCACGATTCGCGCGCGGCGATCACGGCGCTCGGCGAACAGCACGCGCGCTCTGCGTCGGGGCCGTTCGGGTCGAGCCAGAGCCGCAGCGTCACGCCCACCGCCCCGCTCCCCGCCTTGAGCAGGCTGACGGCGCTGTCGACACCGCCGCTCATCGCAACCGCGACGCGCTTCGGCTCAGGCGCCGCGCGCATCGCCGGGCCGATCGCGTTCGCGAGCGCGTCGACGGCGAGCGTCTCGCCTCCCACCGCGGCGGCTTCGAGGAGCGTCAGCCCGCGGAGGTCGCTGGAGAGCCCGGGCGCGTCCGCAGCCACGATCCGCTCCCCGTCGACCCGGAGCCGAACGACCGCCCAGTCCTCTCCGCGCGCGGAGTCGCCGACGAGCTCACGCATCGCACCGTCCCATCGAGTCAGGGTAACGAGTGCCCCGACCTCGCCGGTTGCCGCGTCCGTGTGAACCTGGACAAGCCAGGTGGGTGCCGTGCGAACCGCCGGCGCACAAGGCGCCTGGGCCCGACGCGGGCTCCCTTTCACATGGTGTTGGTTCTACATGGATACGCGGCGCTCGAACGAGGTCGGGCACTCACCCGCACCTTAGCCGTCTAACCGCCGTCACCGGTGCGGGCGTAGGCCCAGTGCACCACCTGCTGCCCGCGCAGGCCGAGCCGCCGCGCGAGCGCATCGGTGAGGTCGAACTGGCGGCCGGCGACGTAGGGGCCGCGGTCGACGACCTGTGTGAGCACGGTCCGGCCGCGGAAGGTGACGAAGATGCGCGCGCCGCAGGGGAGCGTCGGGTGCGCGATGCCCTCCGTCTCCGGGCCGATCCTCCCTCCGCACGCGGTGCGCCGGCCGAACGCCGCCGGCCCGCCCGAGCCCACGAGTGCGACGAACGATCCTTCGGGCCGGGGGCCGTTGTCCCGGGTATCCCGCGTGTGCGCGGTCACCGCGAGCGAGACGGCCGCCGCAAGGAGCGCAAGCCCCGCGAGCGCGACCTGCCGTTGCGCGAGCGGTGCCTTCATGCCGCCGCCCGTGCCACGGGCTAGCTCCGGCGGCTCGAGTCGCCGGGAAGCGCGCGCGGACCGAGCGGCCGTGCCGGCACCTCGAGCCCGGGCGTCTCGAGCCCGCCGCGGCGGCCGAACCGGCGCCGCGGTGCCGGATCGCCGAGCGGGTCGAGGCTGTAGCGGGCGAGCGCTGCGGCGGTTGCGGGCGCCGCGGGTTGCGGTGCGACCACCTCCGGTTCGACCGCGTCCGGTTCGCGTGGCAGCGGCTCTGGCTCGGGCTCGGGCGGCAGCTCCGGCTCCGGCTCGGGCTCGCTTGCGATCGGCTCCGGTTCGACCTGCTCGACCTCGCCGAGCGGCGACGGCGGGAGCTCCGCCACCGTCCACGGGTCGCCCGGCGCCTCCTCGATCACGGCCGCAGGCTCGTCGACCACCGGCGCCGCGACCGGCCATTCGCCGAGCACCTCGGCGCGGAGGGCCGCCGAGGCGATCCACGTGGGCGCCTCGTCGCGCTGCGCCTCGGGGTAGCCGGTCGAGACCTGCTCGAGCGGCTGCGCGGGCGGCAGGTTCATGCGCGGCACGTAGTAGCGTGGCGGCAGCCCGCTGCCGTAGTGCGGCTCGTTCCGCCAGGCGGCCCATTCGAGCGCGGCGGCGATCACCCAGCCGAGCAGCATGATCCCGCCGATCTCGAGCGGGGCGAGCTTCGCGAGCGTCAGCGCGACGGCGAGCGCGAGGAGAAAGAGCACCTCGAGGAGAAACCGCGAGCCGCGCCTGTCTGCCATCACGCGGCTGCCATCACGGACTGGCTTCACCCGCACCGGCCGGGGTCAGCGTGGCGATGCCCAGGTCGCGCAGGACCTCCGCCGGCATGCTCGTCGGCGCACCGGTGAGCGGATCGGAGCCGCTCGAGACCTTCGGGAACGCGATCACCTGCCGGATGTCCGGCTCGCCTGCGAGCAGCGCGACGAAGCGCTCGATCCCCATCGCGAAGCCGCCGTGCGGCGGGGCGCCCATCGCGAGCGCCTCGAGCAGGAAGCCGAACTTCGATTCCGCTTCCTCCTCGGAGAGGCCCATCGTCCGGAAGATGCGGCGCTGCATCTCGACGTCGTGGATCCGGATCGAGCCTGAGCCGAGCTCCCAGCCGTTCCAGACCAGGTCGTAGTGCTGTCCCTGGACGCCGGCGGGGTTTCCCTCGTCCCACTCCTCCCAGCCGGCCGTCGGGGCGGTGAACGGGTGGTGCATGAACGTCCAGCGGCCCGACTCCTCGTCCTGCTCGAAGAGGGGGAAGTCGACCACCCAGTGGAAGACGTCCGAGACGCCGGCCGTGAGCCCCTCCTCGCGCGCGACGTGCAGCCGAAGGCCACCCAGGACGCGGGCGACCACATCCTCGTCGCCGGCGCCGAAGAGCACGGTCGAGCCTGGCGGTGCGTTGAACTCCTGGAGCTCGCGGTCCGAGAGAAACTTCGCGATCGGCGAGCGGACCTCGCCGCTCTCGTCGACGACGACGTACGCGAGGCCCTTCGCGCCCCACTCTCGGGCGATCTCCTCGAGCCGGGCGATCTCCGCGCGCGAGTAGGGCTTCGGCGCGACGATGAAGCGAACGCAGGGCGCGTTCGCGAAGACCCCGAACTCCGAGCTGCGTGTCACGTCCGTCGCCTCCTGGATCTCCATCCCGAAGCGAAGGTCCGGCTTGTCGGTTCCGAAGCGCCGCATCACGTCGTCGTAGGTGAGCCGCGCGAAGGGCCGCGCCGGCGCGGCGCGGCCGAGCGACTCGAACGACGCGACCACGCAGGCCTCGAGCACGTCGAGGACGTCTTCGCGCTCGGCGAACGCGAGCTCGAGGTCGAGCTGCCGGAACTCGAACTGCCGGTCGGCCCGTAGATCCTCGTCGCGCCAGCAGGTGGCGATCTGGTAGTAGCGGTCGATCCCGCCGACCATGCAGAGCTGCTTGAAGAGCTGCGGCGACTGCGCGAGCGCGAAGAACTTCCCGGGCTGCAGCCGTACCGGCGTGAGGAAGTCGCGTGCCCCTTCGGGCGTTCCCCGGGTCATTGCCGGGGTCCAGACGTCGACGAAGCCGAGGTCGTCCATCGTGCGGCGGATCGCGGCGACCGCGGTGTGCGAGAGGCGGAAGTTGCGCTGCATGCGCTCGCGCCGCATGTCGAGCCAGCGGTACTTGAGGCGCAGCGTCTCGTCGACGTTCTCCTCGTCGAGCTGGAAGGGGAGCGGCGTCGATCTCGAGAGCACGGTCAGCCGGTCGACCTGCACCTCGACCTCGCCGGTCGGCAGGTTCGGGTTGACCGCGTCGGCGGCACGGGCGACCACCTCTCCTTCGGCCTGGAGCACGAACTCGTTCCGGACCTCGTGCGCGGCGGCGGCCGCCTCGGCCGCGCGCTCGGGGTTGATGACGAGCTGGAGCTTGCCGGTGTGGTCGCGGAGGTCGACGAAGACGAGCCCACCGTGGTCGCGACGCGTGTCCACCCACCCGGCGACGGTCACCCGCCGGCCGATCGCGTCACTGCGAAGCTCGCCGCAGTAGAGGTCGCGCCAGCTCACGCCGTGAGCGTAGCGACGAGCTCACCGAGACCGACCACCAGCTCGTCGTGTCCCGCGCGGCGGATCGTCGCGTCGGCCGCGCGAACGACGACCACGGTGCGCGCGTGCGTCCGGCCGGCCTGCGTCATCTGCCCCTTGAGCGACCGCCCCGCGTAGTCGGCGTCGGCCGAGACGCCGGCGCGCCGCAGGTCGGCGAGCGCGGCCAGCACGCGGTCGCGCGGCGCTTCGTCGCCGACCACGAGGAAGACGTCGAGCTGCGGTACGTCCGCCACGATTCCCTCGAGCTCGAGGGCGAGCACCAGCCGCTCGAGACCCGCGCCGAAGCCGATCGCCGGCGTCGCAGGCCCGCCGATCTCCTCGACGAGGCCGTCGTAGCGGCCTCCGCCGCAGATCGACGAGTTCGCGTTGTCGAAGGGCGCGACGAACTCGAACGTCGTGCGCGAGTAGTAGTCGAGCCCCCGCACGAGTGTCGGATCGAGCGTGTACGGCACGCCGTACAGATCGAGGTGGCGGCGGACCGCGTCGAAATGCGCGCGACAGTCGTCACAGAGCGACTCGCCGATCGTCGGCGCATCGGCGAGGGCTGCGCGAAGAACCGGGTTCTTCACGTCGAACACCTGCAGCGGGCTCGTCGCGCGCTTGTGCCGGGCATCGTCGTCGAGCAGGCCCTCGTGAGCGTCGAGCCACTCATTGAGCTTCGCCACGTACTGCGGCCGGCAGTTCTCGTCGCCGATCGAGTTGAGCAGCAGCGTCCACTGCGTGACGCCGAGCCGGCGAAGCAGCTCGTGGTAGAGCTGGACGATCTCGGCGTCGAGCGCCGGGTCCGCCGAGCCGATCGCCTCGACGGAGAGCTGGTAGTGCTCGCGATACCGGCCCTTGCCGGGCGCGCCGTACCGGTACATCGGCGCGATCGTGTACGCCTTCACCGGCTGCGGCTCCCGGTGCATGCCGTGCTCGACGTAGGCGCGGCAGATCGGCGCCGTGGCCTCCGGCCGGAGCGTCAGCGGGCGGTCGCTGCGGTCGGAGAAGTTGTACATCTCCTTGTGCACGACGTCGGAAGCCTCGCCCGCGGTGCGCGCGAAGAGCCCCGTGTCCTCGAAGCCCGGCGTCTGGATCCGCCGCCAGCCGTACAGGCGGGTCACGTCCTCCATCGTGCGGACGAGGTGCCACCAGGTCGCGTCGCCCGGCAGGACGTCGTGCGTCCCGCGCGGCGCCTGGAACTTCTCGGTCACCGCTGGCGCTCGGCGCGCAGCTCGCGGAGGAAGGGGTTCGTCTCGAGCTCTCGGCCGAGGGTCGTCGCGGGGCCGTGGCCCGGGTGGATCGCCGTCTCGGGCGGGAACCGGTCGAGCAGCGCGCGCACCGATGCGACGAGCGTCTCCCAGTCCCCTCCCTCCAGATCGACGCGCCCGACCGACCCGGCGAAGAGGAGGTCGCCGGCGAAGAGATGGCCCTCGTGGTGGAAGGCGACGTGGCCCGCGGAGTGCCCGGGGACGTCGACCACCTCGAAGTCGATGCCGGCGACCGTGATCTCGTCACCGCCCGTGACCGTGTGCGCGGGGTCGTGCGGCGCAACACGCATCCCTCCGCGCGGCTCGCCGTCGCGCAGCGCCTCGACCTCGCGAACGGGCGCCCAGACCTCGGCGCCGGTTCCCTCGGCGAGCGCCGCGACGCCGCCGATGTGGTCGACGTCGGTGTGCGTCACGAGGATGCCGCCGGTGCGCGTGCCCATGCGCGCGAGCTCCAGGCGAAGCGGTGTCGGGTCGTCTCCCGGATCGACCACCACCGCTTCGGTGGCGCCGCGCTCGCTCCGCAGGACGTAGCAGTTCGACTGGAACGGCCCCATCACGAGGCTGTCGATCGCGATGGGCACGATTAGCTCTTCTTGGCGGTGCGACGCAGATACGACCGATACGCGGTGCGGTCGATCCAGTACGTGAGCGGGATGAACGCGACGGCGTAGAAGAGGCCCCAGACGACCCGCAGCCCGATCGGCGAGCTCTTGAACAGGAAGAGGAAGGCGAGGAGCATCGCGGCGCCCATCACCCCGCCACGGCGGACGGCGCGACGCCACGACGGCTGTGGCGGCTCGCGGACGACGCGGCCCTTCGAGCCGGACCCCTTCGCCCGGCCGCCCCGCGAAGCGCTGCCTTTCGAGGCGCTGCCCTTCGAGCCGCTGCCCTTCGAGCCGCTGCCCTTCGAGCCGCTGCCTTTCAGGCTCCCGGCGCTCGAACCGCGTTGAAACCGTCCCTTGGCCGGCGGGTCGCTCGCCTCCTCGCGGGCGCGGAGCTCGGCGATCGGAATCTCGTTTCCCTCCTCGTCGACCTCGTAGACGCGCACGTCGTGCCGGAAGTCCTTGTCGCGGCGGCGGCGCTGCTTGCGCGTTGGCATGCCCGGAGGTTAGCGGCGGAACGCGAGCGACCCGTCCCGGACGACCGCCGCCACGATGTCGCCCGCCAGCCGGTAGGCGAGGTATCGCCAGTCGGGCGCCTCGATCAGGGTGAGGTCCGCGCGGAGGCCGGTCGCAATCCGCCCGCGGTCGTGCGCACAGCCGAGAACGTGCGCGGCGTTGACCGTCACCGCGGCAAGCGCCTCCTCGGGCGCGAGGTGGAGCTGTGTGCACGCGAGCGAGCAGACGAGCGGCAGGCTTGTCGTGAACGAGCTGCCCGGGTTGAAGTCGGTCGCGAGCGCGAGCGCCGCTCCGGCGTCGGCGAGCGCGCGCGCGGCCGGCATCGGCCGGTCGAGGAAGAGCGCACTCGCCGGCAGCAGGACGCCGGTCACGTCGCTCGCTGCAAGCGCGCGCACGCCGCCGTCGCTCGTCGCCTCGAGGTGGTCGACGGAGCGCGCACCGAGCTCGACCGCGAGCGGCACCGCGCCGCTCTCCGTGAACTGGTCGCCGTGCAGGCGCAACGCGAGCCCGGCAGCACGGCACGCCTCCAGGTACCGCCGCGCCCGAACGGCGTCGAAGGCTCCGCGCTCGAGGAAGACGTCCGCGGCGTCCGCGAGCCGGGCGGCGTCGGGCAGCACTTCTGCGAGTGCGAAGTCCAGGTACGCGTCGGCGTCCACGAACTCCGGAGGAACGGCGTGCGCTCCGAGCCAGGTCGGCGAGCCGCCGGCCTCGCGCACGGCGCGCAGCGAGGCGAGCTCCGTGTCACGGTCGAGCCCGTAGCCCGACTTCCCTTCCCAGGTCGTCGTGCCCTGTCGCAGCAGCCACTCCGCATGACGCTCGACGCGCGACCGCAGGCCGTCCTCGCCGAGCGCACGCGTCGCCTGCACGGTGGCGAGGATGCCGCCGCCTGCGGCGTGCAGCTCCTCGTACCCGGCGCCGGCCGCCCGCAGCGAGAACTCGGCCACCCGGTCTCCGCCCCACGCAGGATGCGTGTGGCAGTCGACGAGGCCTGGGAGCGCACACAGCCCTCGACCGTCGAGCTCCTCGACGTCGCCGTCCAGCGGGCCGAGGTCGGCCATGCGCCCGCACGCCTCGATCACGCCGTCGGTGCAGAGCACGTACCCCCGCTCGATCACCGTCACGTCCCGGAGCGACCGACCACGGAGCGGTCCTCCGGCGCCGGTGCCGGTACCGGCGCCCGAGGGCGTCGCGACCTGCACGAGGTCGCGCACGAGCAGCCGGCTCATCGCGTGGTCAGGCGTCGAACATCGGGGTCGAGAGCCCGTGCTCGCGCGCGGCGGCTTCCGCCTGCGGGTAGCCGGCGTCCAGGTGCCGGATGACGCCCATGCCGGGGTCGGTCGTCAGGACGCGCTCGAGCCGGTCGGCCGCCTCGCTCGTGCCGTCGGCGAGGACGACCATGCCCGCATGGATCGAGTTGCCGATCCCGACGCCGCCGCCGTGGTGGACGCTGACCCAGGTTGCGCCCGCTGCCACGTTGACGAGCGCGTTCAGGATCGGCCAGTCGGCGATCGCGTCGGAGCCGTCGCGCATCGACTCCGTCTCGCGGTAGGGCGAGGCGACCGAGCCCGCGTCGAGGTGGTCTCGCCCGATCACGACCGGTGCGCTGACGCGACCGCTGCGCACGAGCTCGTTGATCGCACGACCCGCCTTCGCGCGATCGCCGTAGCCGAGCCAGCAGATCCGGGCCGGCAGGCCCTGGAAGGACACGCGCCCGGGAGCGAGCTCGAGCCAGCGCTGCAGCAGCTCGTCGCCGGGAAAGAGCTCTCGCAGCGCCGCGTCGATCGCCGCGATGTCGGCCGGGTCCCCGGACAGTGCTGCCCAGCGAAACGGCCCGATGCCGCGGCAGAAGAGCGGCCGGATATAGGCCGGGACGAAGCCCGGGTATGAGAAGGCCTCCGTTACGCCTGCTTCTCTGGCCTCACCCCGCAAGTTGTTGCCATAATCGAAAACGTAGCTACCGGCCCGGACGTACTCGAGCAGCCCCTCGACGTGGGCCGCGATCGACGACCCCGCGCGCCGGAGGTACTCGTCGGGGTCGGACGCCCGCAGGTCGGAGGCCTGGTCGACGGAGAGCCCCCGGGGGACGTAGCCGGTGAGCGGGTCGTGCGCGGCCGTCTGGTCGGTGACGAGGTCGAAATGCTCGCCGCGCCGCGCCAGCTCCGGCACGACGTCGGCCGCGTTGCCGAGCAGGCCGACCGACAGTGCCCTTCCCCCGGCCGCGGCGGCGCGCACGCGGGCGAGCGCGTCGTCGAGTGACTCGGTCGCCTCGTCGAGGTAGCCCGTCTCGAGCCGGCGCTGGATCCGAGCGGGATCGACCTCGACACAGAGGATCGCGCCACCGGCGAGCGTCGCGGCGAGCGGCTGCGCGCCGCCCATGCCGCCGAGCCCGGCGGTGAGCACGGTCCGGCCGGCCAGCGTCGGCGCACCGAAGTGCTTCTCGGCCGCCGCGGCGAACGTCTGGTACGTCCCCTGCAGGATCCCCTGCGTCCCGATGTAGATCCACGAGCCGGCGGTCATCTGGCCGAACATCGTCAAGCCTTCGACCTCGAGACGGCGGAACTCCTCCCACGTGGCCCACTTCGGGACGAGCAGCGAGTTGGCGATCAGGACGCGCGGCGACTGCGGCGTCGTGCGGAACACGGCAACCGGCTTGCCGGACTGCACGAGCAGCGTCTCGTCGTCTCCGAGCTGGAGCAGCGCGCGCACGATCGCCTTGAGCGCTTCGTGCGAGCGCGCGGCCTTGCCGCTGCCGCCGTACACGACGAGTTCGAGTGGCCGCTCGGCGACCTCGGCGTCGAGGTTGTTGAGCAGCATCCGCAGCGGCGCTTCGGTGGACCACGAGCGTGCGTTCAGCGTCCCGCCGCGCGGGGCTCGGACCGACGAGAGGTCGCCGCAGAGCGACTCGACGAGTGCGTCGATCGACTGTGCGACCGTCACGCGCCGCCCCGTCGCGTCCGCTCCGCCTCCTCGCGCAGCCGGCTGCGCCAGCGGTACACGTTCCACGCGGAGGCGATCGCGAAGAAGATGAACGCGATGAGCGCCGCCTTCGCGACGGCGCCGCCGGTCGCCCACGCGATCACGACGATCACGATCGCGAACGCCGCGTAGACGATCACGGAGTCGCGATAGGGATGCTTCGGCGGCGGGGAATCGGGCAGGCCCCACTGGAGGCGCTTCGGGTCGCGGCTCATTCGAGCTCACCCACTTCGGATTCGACGTCCGCGAGCAGCGAGCCGTCGCGAACGGCGGTTGCGACCGCCTCGATGTCCTCGGACAGCGAGCGGTCGTCTCGCAGCCGCGCCGACAGCGTTCGGACGAACGCGTGTGTGGCGCGGGCACCACGACCCGGCTCGAGCGGTGCGAGGAACTCGACCGCCTGCGCGCCGGCGAGCAACTCGATCGCGAGCGCGCGTTCCGAGTTTGCGACCACCTGCCAGGCCTTCAGTCCCGAAGCATTGCCCATCGACACATGATCCTCCTGTCCGGCACTCGTCGGTATCGAATCCACCGACGCGGGATGACACAACGACTTGTTCTCGGAGACGAGCGACGCCGCGACGTACTGCGGGATCATGAACCCCGAGTTCAGGCCGCCGTCCGACGTGAGGAACGCCGGCAGCCCGTCGCTCAGGTTCGGGTTGACCAACCGCTCGACGCGGCGCTCCGAGATGCTCGCCAGCTCGGCGGTCGCCATCGCGAGTGCATCGAGCGCAAACGCCAGTGGCTGACCGTGGAAGTTGCCGGCCGAGACGAGCATCTCGTCCTCGACGAGCACGAGCGGGTTGTCGGTTGCGGCGTTGAGCTCCGTCGTGACCGTGTACTCCACGTAGTCGAGCAGGTCGCGCGACGCACCGTGCACCTGCGGCGCACAGCGCAGCGAGTACGCGTCCTGCACCTTGTCGCACCAGCGATGCGATTCCATGATCGCCGAGCCCTCGAGGAGGCGCAGGACGTTGCGCGCCGACGCGGCCTGGCCGCGCAGCGGGCGGAGCGCGTGGACCTGCGGGATGAACGACGTCCGGGTGCCCTGTAGCGCCTCCAGCGAGAGCGCGCACGCGCAGTCGGCGACCCGAGCGAGCCGCCGCGCGCGGACGAGCGCCAGCGCACCCTGCGCGGCCATGAACTGCGTGCCGTTGATCAGCGACAACCCTTCCTTTGAGACGAGCCGCACCGGCTCGAGCTCCGCGCGCCCGAGCGCCTCCCCGCCGTCGACGAGCTCGCCGCGAAACCACGCTCGCCCCTCGCCCACGAGCGGCAGCGCGAGGTGGGCGAGCGGCGCCAGGTCGCCCGAGGCGCCGACCGAGCCACGAGCCGGCACGTAGGGCAGCACGCCGCGGTTCAGACACGCGAGCAGCAGCTCGACCGTCTCGACGCGCGCGCCCGAGTTGCCCTTCGCGAGCGTGTTTGCCCGGAGCAGCATCGCCGCGCGGACGACCGCATCGGGATAGGGGTCGCCGACGCCGCAGGCGTGCGAGCGAAGCAGGCGCAGCTGGAGCTCCTCGGTCAGCTCCTCGGGGATCTGCTTCGACACGAATCGGCCGAAGCCGGTGTTCACGCCGTAGGTGTGCTCCTTCGCCCCGTGCGCAACCGACTCGACAACCCGACGCGCGGCGTGCATCCGCCCGCGAGCGTCGTCCGAGAGCGGCGCGGCAGGGTGACCCTCGACGGCGACCGCCCACACGTCCTCGAGCGAGAGGTCGTCGCCGGTGAGAAGCGCCGTCGCAGTCACGGAGCCGAGTCTAGCCCTGCCCTTCGGGATACTCCGATGCCCGTGTCAGGAGGTCGTCTCAGAGTGAGGCTCGTCGATCTGGGCGTGATGGGTGGGTGCGATGCAAGGACGCAGGGAGCGGCAATAGCCGGCTATTGCCGCGACCGAGGACGCGGCAGCGTGCCCGCCCAGCGCGGCCGGGCGACTCAGCCTTCATTGTGAAACGACCTCCAAATCCTGTCCTGGGCCTCCCACGCGAGCTCGAAGCGTCCGCGCCCCCTCCTGCGGGGGCGCTGCAGCTACTCCGCCGGCCCGACTTCCGGCGGCTCTATCTCGCCGTCGCCGCCAGCGAGCTCGGCGACTCGCTCCACTACATCGCGCTGATGTGGTTCGCGCTGGACGCCGGCGGCCCGCTCGGCGTCGTCGCGGTTCGGCTCGCCGACAGCATCCCGGCGCTCGTCTTCGGATTGCACGGCGGGATCGCCGCCGACCGTTGGAGCCGGAAGCGGCTGATGGTGAGCGCCGATCTCGCGCGCGGGATCGTCCTCGTCCCGGTCGCGGCGGCGGGGCTTGCCGGCGCGCTACCGCTCTGGGGCCTCGTCGTCGCGGCGGCCGCGCTCGAGACGGCGACGAGCTACTTCGCGCCCGCCTACGGCGCGACGGTGCCGTCGCTCGTCGAGCGCGAGAACGTGCAACGCGCGAACGCCCTCGTCCAGGCGACGGCGCAGGCGCTCTCGATCGGGGGGTGGGCGGTCGCGGCGGCGTTCCTCACCTTCATGCCCGTGAGCGTGTTCTTCGCGGTGAACGCCGCATCGTTCCTCGTCTCCGGTGCCCTGATCTCCCGGCTCCGCCACGGAGACGAACGCGACCCACATGCCCCGGCGCCGCGGGCTCGCGAGGGCTTCGCGGCTGTCCGGCCGCACCACATGCTCTCGGGTGCCGTGATCTGCCTCGGCGTCGCCGTCACGCTCACCGCGGGCACCTGGATCGGCGGCGTACCCACACTCGTTCGCGACACGCTGCACCACGGCGCGGGCGGCTTCTCGATCGTGATGACCGGCTACGCGGCCGGGTCGATCCTCGCCGGGGCGGTGCTCGCGCGCGTGCAGGTGCGGCGCAAGGCGCGCGCGAGCCTGATCGCCTGGGCGACCTATCTTCCGGGCTATGGGCTGATCGCCCTCGCCACCTCGCTCCCGCTCGCCGTCGCCGGCGCGTTCTGTGCCGCCGCCGGCCAGAGCTCGGCGGTCGTCCTCGTCAACTCGGCCGCGCAGGAGGACATCCCGGACGGCTTGCTCGGCCGGGTACTCGGGCTGATCTCGCTCACCCATCGTGGCGCACACGCGACCGGGCTCGTGCTCGTCTCCCCGCTCTTCGCATTCGTCGCGGCACGAGCCGTGTTCGGCGCGGCGGCGCTCGCGGTCCCGCTCGTCGGTCTCGTCGCTCTGGTCACAGCAGACGCAGCTCGAGCACGTGCGACGCGTCGAAGCCATCGATCCTGAGGATCGCGCCGGCAGCGGCGGCGGCGGCACCCGCGGGCATCAGCCCGACGAGCTCGGAGCCCGCCACCTCTACCCCATGCGCGGCGGCTTCGGACTCGATCCGGGCGACGATCTCGTGCAGCGCCGATGCCTCCCAGTCCTCGACGTTCATCGAGACCTGG
>Ga0070684_100001044_pt1 | contig 19807 bp, 20 predicted proteins | sample KBSC723LmetaG_FD_65653 | JGI IMG/M metagenome (GOLD analysis project Ga0070684, IMG submission 65653) | Corn rhizosphere microbial communities from Kellogg Biological Station, Michigan, USA - KBS C7.2-3L metaG | ecosystem: Host-associated > Plants > Roots > Rhizosphere ...
GAAACGTCACTCAATTAAAAGTCCCGGCAAATACCGGGACGAACTTAATCAAAGGTGAAGAGAAGAATTCCTGCATCGCTTGGCTATCTCATCAACATGTTATGGTTTTCGATTTTTCAATCTTTCAATTTTAGAAGAAATGTTCAATTGCTCTCTACAGGCAAAATATTTTGATTTACTCTGAAGAAATTGTTTGGATCATATTTCTTTTTGAGTTTTGTGAGCCGGTCATAGTTTTGCCGGTAGCTTGCTTTTATTCTTTCCTGTCCTTCATTCATGATAAAATTCAAGTAAGCACCGCCTGAAGAATAAGGATGTAATGCTTCCCAATAATCTTTCGTCCATTGCGTGATCTTCGTTGCATTCGCCGGATCGGGGTCTACTCCTACGATCACACCTGCATACTTTGCATCGCGATAAGCCCATGGCGTTTCATCTTTTGCTACTCTGCTTGCAGCGCCGGTAAGAGGGTAGAGGTGCATCTGTGAGAGAGGCGTTGGTATCTTTGAACCATACTCTTTGTGTCTCGCACTGAGTTCAGGTCCCAGGTCATCAAAAAAGTCGGCTCTCCAGTACCATTGCATTCCCGGAGGTAACAAACCATCAAATAGTGTTTGTATAGCGGGATAAGGCATCGGCCCTACATGTTGAAATATAGGATCCATGGCTAGTATGGGTTTGAAAACTTCTTCCGCTTTTTCCAGGTCGCCGACATAACACCATATAATTCCGCAAAATTGTTTTCTATGCAATGACTCAGGAAATGGAGGCCCGGGTATAACCAGCGTTGCAATAAATCCATTCAATTCTTCGGGTGCATTATGAATAAACTGGTGATACCATTTCATGATCTCATTTGTTTTTTCGATTGGCCACAAAGTAGGTCCGCCGAAAACGGTTTTAACCGGGTGTGCCCTGAATTTAAATGCAGTGACTATTCCAAAATTGCCACCGCCTCCACGAATGGCCCAAAACAGGTCGGCATTTTGATTCGCATTTACTGTTACAAAACTTCCGTCCGCCAACACCATATCAGCTTCGAGTAGATTGTCAATCGTTAACCCGTATTTCCTTGCTAAATAACCAACGCCTCCTCCAAGTGTCAAACCTCCGACACCCGTTGTTGAAATGATTCCCGCTGGTACGGCAAGCCCAAAAGGATGCGTTGCATGATCAACCTCTCCCCACACGTTTCCACCACCAACCTTCACCGTTTTTTCTTTTGGATCTACCAATACAAATTTGATCCCTGACAAATCAATGACCAGGCCATCGTCGCATAAACCAAGACCTCCCGCATTGTGTCCGCCACCTCTTACTGAGACCAACAATCCATTCTCTCTTCCAAAATTTACACAATGAATTACGTCAGCAACATCCACACATTTAACGAACATCCCCGGATGCTTATCGATCATAGCATTGTATACTTTGCGTATAGAATCATAATCGGGATCACCTGGAAAAGTAATTTTTCCCCTGACCTGGGAAGCAAATTTTTCCACAACACCCGGGTCCAGGCTTCTAACTGAATTAGTCATAGTACTATATTATTTAGGTTTAAAAAATAAAAGGATTAAAAACTGCAAAGAGAATTGAGGCTATCTGTATATTGTATAGCTCTCGCCAAAACTACAACCATGCTGACCGCAGGGCCGAAAATTTTAGTTCAAATACTTGTAATTTTTATTCAGGCATGCTGTTTCTCGAGCACCGGGGTTGTTCTGGAAACCAGGTACCCCGAGGGGAAATGACCATATTTTTTTTGAAAACATTTGGAGAAATAAGAAGGACTACTAAAGCCTGTCTCGAAAGCGATCTCTGAAATATTGCCTGCACTCTTGCTTAATAATTTGACTGCTTCATTCAACCTGTAATCTTTTATAAACGTGTTGGGTGATTTGCCAGTCAGCGACATCATTTTGCGATACAACTGGGATTTGCTATGACCAACCGGTTTATTAAAATCATCCACTTTTAGATTTGCATCATTCCATACTGAATCCATATGATCCATGAATGCTGCAATGAATTTTTCATCTTCTTTTGTGAGAGCGATAACGTATTCATTTTCCCGGAACATATTTGCGTTTTCACTTTCGTACAGGTGTTTAACCTCAGACGTAACGATAATTTCACCCTTGATCACCTGGCATATCCGGTCAGCAACTTTAATAGTATCCTCAAACAGCAATTGTTTTTCTGTTACCGGTACGCCTGCGCTCAATGCTATTTTTAGAATGATCTTATTTCTCAGATCGACATCGGCAGCATCATGATAGACTGATTGAATTTTAAAGGCTGCATGAATCGCATTGGAAACTGACTGAAAAGAAACGAGATAGTAATAGTCATTTTGCCTGACTGGCTTCCCACCAAAGGAAGCCAGCGAATTGACGACTTCCCTGTTTAAGTTCCTGAGGGAAGGCTGAAATTGGCTGGCCACTGTTTGAGACGGTCCCGGATGTTTTAGTTCAATGATCATTATAGTCCTGAATGCGGGATCATCAATAATGTTCAATTCAGTATCCTTTGTCTTTTTAGGATCCTCGATCCTTCCCAGGAAGGACTCTACGATACCCGCCTCCACTTCGATGATACGATGAGGGATTTGGCCGTGGGCATGATTATGCATGTCTTCAAGAGCCTTCATATCAGGCGCTTCAATCAGGCAGAAAGCAGTTTTTCTTTTATCATCGAACCAATAGGTTAATCCTCTGCAGCCAAATTGGTCCTGCACCTTCAAATCCTGCTGGTGCAACTGTGCTACGTGTTCAGCTGTTACTGTTTCTGAAACATCATGACGGTCCATGTAAATTGGCATACTGCAAGTTTTATAGTGGTGTGCCAGGTGCCTGACACATAGTTTGAACATTAAAATTAAATAAAGTCAAATTATCATAGCTTTAAACATACATCAACCACACAAGATTTATGACTTATTTTAAACACTCTGCTCAATTACTCCTGTTTTTCCTGTGTCTTTCTGTAACTGCCATTACCCAGGAGATAAGTTCCCTGCCCCGGTCACTGCCCGAAGCAGAAGGTGTTGCGAGCGACGATATTGTCAAATTTCTGGATGCCGCCGGAAAAAGCAAAACGGAGTTTCACAGTTTCATGTTGGTTCGGCATGGCAAGGTGATTGCCGAAGGGTGGTGGGACCCTTACCGTCCCGATCTCAAACATACTCTATATTCCTGCAGCAAAAGTTTTACGGCGACTGCTGTTGGATTCGCCGTACAGGAGAAGAAACTTTCTTTAAGTGATAAAGTGACATCTTTTTTTCCAAATGATCTTCCTGATACAGTTAGCAAATTCCTTTCACAACTTACCGTGAAGGATGTTTTGATCATGTCCGATGGCCAGGAACCCGACCCTACCGGTATTGTGGGTACAAAGTATACGAACTGGATCAAAGGTTTTTTTGCAACGCCTATTTTACATGAACCTGGTTCTGTGTTTCTCTATAATTCATTGGGCACTTACATGCTTTCCGCCATCGTACAAAAAGTAACGGGACAAAAAGTAGTTGACTATTTGAGGCCGAGATTATTTGATCCCCTCAGCATAACGGGCATGGATTGGGAAATGGATAAACAAGGCATTAATACAGGAGGATGGGGATTAAGATTGAAAACGGAAGACATGGCCAAATTTGCCCAGTTGTTTTTACAAAAAGGCAAATGGAATGGCAAACAAATTTTGCCAGCCTCGTGGGTAGAAGAAGCAAGTACAAAAAAAATATTACAGAGTCCCGAGGCGCCGCAGTCAAGGAGAGATTCAAGCGATTGGTTGCAGGGATATTGTTATCAAATGTGGCGATGCAGGCACAATGCTTTCAGGGGTGACGGCGCATTTGGACAATTTATGATCGTAATGCCCGAACAGGATGCCGTGCTCGCGATCACTGCTGAATCACCGGATCTGCAGGGAGAGATCAATCTGGTTTGGGATTATTTATTACCCGCGTTTAAAAACGACAAATTAGCTGCGGACGACGCTGCAACGACGAGATTGAAAGAAAAAATAAGATCTCTTGCATTGCCTGCTCCGCAAAAGAATTCAGAGGCTCTTGCAACCGCCATCAACGGAAAAACTTTTACAGCCGCAGTGAATGCACTGCATTTGCAGACTATATCGTTTAGTTTTTCAAATGATGTGTGTAGTGTAAAGTTTCAAACTGATTCAGGGGACTACCAAATAGCATTTGGCGCAGGCAAGTGGCAGCCGGCTGAAACCAATATGGCTCAACCGGCCCTGACCGCTGGGATGCTTGAGAATAACAGTATGATCTATCCTGCCAGGATCAATGGCGCTTATACCTGGAAAGATCCTAATACGCTTGAACTCGTGTTGCGATATATTGAAAGTCCGCACACGGAAACTTTTACCTGTCATTTCAATGGAAACAAATTGACGATCGAAGCGGCCAGGAGTTTTGACTTTGGAAGGACCAAAGCGGTAATTGAAGCCGAAGAAAAATAATTCATAATATTCTCCAGGTAATGTCCCATTCAAAGCAGGGAGTTCAGCAAAATACAAGGGACGCTACATACGACCTTACATGTTTTATATGGTTGACCCTATAAAATCTTATTATCGTTGCTATTATTCGAGAGCTGAACATATTATTTCTGTAATTAGTTTGATGATGACCACCGGCACCTCGACTATTTGCATAAAAGGGCACATACTTTCTGTTTTCATCTACTATAACAAATGAGTTCGATTCAATCGGACAAAATGAAAAAAATTTTGTTCTGCATTATGTATATCATTGAATGTTTTTTAACCAACCTCTTCAAGGACATATTTCCAGATGTAAGAATTATTTGTTTGTATTCATGTTATTTTTCGGGAGTGGGCATAAATATTGTCTTGCAGTTCATCGAACGTTATTTCGAAAACTAAAATTTAGAAACATGAAAGATTTAGCGACATTGTGTATTGCTGCGTTGTTGATGACTGGATTCTATGCGCTGGGTTCAACGTCAGATCATCATTCGACAAAGGCCAACCAGGGAAAGATCAGCAGTACGGCTGTGATTGATACAGTACCCAGGAGAAACGATACGTTGAACAAAAGAATGCCGAAAGATACTATGAGTCGGAAAGACACTATATACAAGAAAGACTCCACTCGCTAGAAACTGCTTAAGGGGACTATTAGCCCGATATAACTTTCCGGCTGTGCCGCCATCGTCCAATCACATGAGGGATCTTGTTTTTGAAGCCCCATCTTCGATTTTAAATATGAGATCATATTGCGGATTCAGGGGACAGCTTTAATAACACGAATTAAATCGAATTACAAGAATGATCGCATCAGTGAAATCATTAAAGAATCCGGGCAAACTGTGAGCACCCAATTGTTAACTATTAAGTTTTCAGGACGTAATAGTATGCTCACATTGCACTAATATCTTTGGTTCTCTTATGTGGCGAGTTAATCGTTTAGTCCTTTGTTTTTACGGCGGACTTTTTATTTTTTGCAATATCAGGGGAGATAGGAGCGAAGCATCCAGGCCATTTTCTCGTGTTGTTGGAGGATCCTTGTCAGCAGGTCTACTGTGCCGGCATCTTTTAATTTGTCGAGCTTTTCAATGCTGTTGCGTAAAACACGTATAATGGTTTGATGATCGTCGGTGAGATTTCGCACCTGCTCATTTTGATCCGTGGTATAATCTTCTTCTTCAAGGTTAGTAAGTTTTAAAAAATCTTTCAACCGTCCCTCGGCATGATGGCCGATCATTCGGATCCGTTCGGCAATTTCATCGATCATTTCTGCGAGTTCCTCATACTGCCCTTCATAAAATTTATGCATCTCTATAAAATTATCTCCTTCATAATTCCAGTGATAATTCCTGGTCTTGGTATAGACAATATGCTCGTCTGCCAATAATTTGTTCAACGTCTCTGCAATTGTCCTCGAATTCTTATCTGTCAAACCAATTTCTGCTTTCATAAAATTTTTTTTCAAAGTTATGGGTATCTTTCCGAAAGAAAGTGAGATCGAAATGGTCACTCCACGGAAATGTTTTACTTATTTTTTTCTTTCAAAAAGGAAAGTCTCTTTTTACCACGAACCAATAGCTTGAGCGTTTTTCGCCTGACGGAAATAGATATCATTTGCTGGTGTTCATTAGACTGGAGCTTGTAAACAGATAAAATGTCTTTATAAGATAAAATACCTGTGACCTTGTTTCCTGAAGATGAAATGACGGGCACGACATCAATATTTTCATTGGCCATTATTTCCACGGCTGTCCTTAAGGTGTCATCGCCAGTTATCGTAACGGGTTTTCTTTTTATGAGGCTCTCGACTGTACTTACCGGTTGGTGGTGCATGCTAAATAAATTTGAAGAGCTCACAATGCCTTTGAAACTACCGTCTTCTGTGACTACCACATAGTAATTACGTTGCTGGTCTTTTTTTCTTTGCAGCCAGTCTCTCGCTTCTTCAATGGTAATATCGTTACTCAACACAGTGCCACCTTCCTGGCTGACTTGTTTCACTGAGATTTTTTCTAAGAGATCGGGATGGTAAGAATGCGGTGTCTTCACCCCCCGGCGGGCAATTTTTTCTGTCATGATGGTGTTTTCCATTAAGAAAAAAGAAATAAAATAGGAACCGATGGAAGATGCCAGGAGTGGTAAAAGGGCATTGGTTTGCCCGGTAGTTTCGATAGCAAATACGATGGCAGTTAATAAGGCTCTTGAGGCACCTGCAAACATTGACGACATACCAACTAAAGCAGCAAGTGGAATAACAACTCCTGATCGTGGAAACAAATGCTGAATAGTAATTCCTAAAAGCGCTCCAGCTGCTCCGCCGATGGTTAGCAAGGGCGCTAACGTTCCTCCTGATGTACCGCTTCCCAATGCAAAAGCCCAGGAAATAAGTTTCATCGAACCGAGTGTTGCAATAACGGTAATGGCCATATTACCTGAAAGAATATCGGTGATATTATCATAGCCGACACCTAAGGTTTTCGGAGAAAAATAACCGGCGACACCAACGATCAATCCGCCGATAGCGGGCCACCATCTCCAGTGGACCGGGATCTTTTCAAAACCATCTTCGATGAGATAAATCAGTTTTGTTATAGCTGTTGCCAGCAGACCAATGATCAACCCGATCACACTGTAAGCGGCCACCGCAATATTTGTCGGAGGGTCGATCAGCGGCATTCGAAAAACCGCCCCTTGTTCAAATAACAAGTGATGACCGGCAGATGCCGTAATACAGGCGAGCGCCACAGGAATAATTGAACGGGGTGAAAATTCAAACAGCAATAATTCTATAGCTAAAAAGATCGCAGCAACCGGGCTTCCAAATATTGCAGACATGCCGGCTGTCGCGCCTGCAGCCAATAGAATTTTTCGTTCGTGAGAACTTATTCTTAACACCTGGCCAATCGTTGATCCTAATGCTCCTCCAGTGGCAATAATAGGTCCTTCTGCACCAAACGGTCCGCCCGAGCCTATAGAAATAGCCGATGATAGTGGTTTTAAGTAAGTGAGTGATGGTCTTATTTTACTTTCATTCACCAGGATTTTTTCCATAGCCTCCGGGATCCCATGACCCCTTATTCCTTTCGATCCGTACACGGCCATCAGCCCGACAATAATTCCACCAATAGCAGGAATAATTATTACTAGCGCCCCATAATTATTTGCAGAAGGAGATACGGCAGTAAACGAAAATTGATGATAAAAGAAAAGATGGGTAAACAAATTTATCAGCAACACCAAACTTTTCGATATAAGACTTGTAATGATGCCAATGATAACGGCCAGGAATGAAATATATAAAAGTCTTTTTTTATCTGCAGAAATATATCCATTTGTTTTTTGCTGTTGAATAGTTTCATCGAGGGAAATGGATATAGGAATTCCATTGTGTTGCGTGCTTCTATATTTCATGTTAATAAAACACTTTCAAGAACGGGTGTGGGCGAATTTTGTTAATTCGGAGGCTTGTTGATCTTACCCGACTTTGAAATAATTTAATGTAGTGCTGAAAAAATTCTGCGCAAAGCTAAGACATTCGTGGTTGTCGTATTAACTGCAGCGAAAAAAATTAATATTACACAATCACAAAAAAAAGAGGCTGCTTCAAAAGTCATCCCTCCTCATTGCGAAGGAGGGCGACTGACGAAGGCAGGGATTTCGACCAACACCCTTTGCATTGCTCCAATATCAAAATGTATTTTCCGGAAGGGTGACTTTACTACGCAATAGAATATCACCACGGTCTCTGTGCTTCTCGGTGCTCTCCGTTGTCCGTGGTTATACTGACCATAGAGGCGCGGAGTTCACAGAGGTACACTGAGAATTTCGAAAAGGAACTTGCATTTAATCACTAATCATAATGACCTACCAGACTCAGGTGTTTATTTATCTTTGTCCAGGAATAAAATGATCCAACAGCCAATTTATAAAACCCAGGTACACTACAATGATTTTTGGATAAAGATCATTGGATCTCTCATTGCATCTGAAATGATCGATTCTATTGGCAGAGAAGAATCCATTTTCAGGAGAATTACTCATCCATATTTTTATACTGACCTGCTGGGCGGGTTTGTTATTTCTCTTATTTTATGGGAAATAGTAAGGTTTGTTGTCCTTCGCCTCGATAAAAAATATAATTGGATCGACTATCCGGCCCGACGCATTTTTCTCCAGTTTCTTTTTGCTATAGTCGTTCCTGCATTTTTGTGTTTTGTTTTTACCCTCTTGTTCATGAAGTTGGCCTATGACCAGGACATTTTTCAAACGGAGTGGCTGTACAATGAATTCTACGTGGTTATCCTGACAATTGTGATAATTAATCTTGTCTATTTTACCTGGTGGCTTTTTATAAGGTGGCAGGCCCTTCACGGACAATCATTAATTGCTCAAAGTCCTGGGCGGGAAAACGGCAACGGGATCATGAGAAATCAAACATCAATCTCCGATCCTGCTGCCACAATAACAGTAACAAAGGCCGGCAAGAATATCCTTTTACCACAGGCTGAAATTACTTATGTAGTACTCGAAGGCCATTATACATTTATCAAGACAGCTAAGGGGGAGAGCTTCGTAACAACATATACATTGGATGAACTTATCAAGCTCTTGGACCCTGATTCATTTTTCAGGGTAAACAGGCAAATTATTGTCAGCCGTAATGCATGCAAAGCTTATCAGAATATTGAAAACGGTAAGATCAGCATCGATCTCTCTGTTGACATAAAAGTCCCGGTTATCGTGAGTCAAAAGAGAGCAAAAGCGTTCCGCAATTGGATCTCTGCTGTAGCCATGACTTAAATCAAGATACTTCACATCCTTTTTTATATACTTCAGCGGTTTTTTTGTACGTCGCCAGTCTACAGCAATGCTTGGCACCTTTGCAGTTTTTTGCCGGGTGGCCCGGGATTTAGCTTTGCTGAAAATTGAATGAGCACAATGGACAAATTTCAGCCAATAAAGAAATCTGACAGGGTTAGGGTGGTGGATGCATTGAGAGGGTTCGCTCTGTTCGCCATATTACTTGCAAATATTCCGTTTGCAGAGAATGCCGATCTTATTTATAAAACAAGAAGTTTTATTTTAGGCAGTCCGGGTACTGACAAAATGTTAGACGGAATTTTTCACTTGCTTATCGACAAGAAATTCGTGGCCATTTTCAGCATCTTGTTTGGTTTCGGTTTTTATATTCAATTGAGAAGAGCAGAAGAAAGGGGAATAGCATTTAGAAAATATTTCCTGCTGCGGATGTTCTTGCTATTAACGATCGGGTGCGTCCACGCTTATTTTTTGTGGTATGGTGATATTATCAGGGACTATGCTATTTGCGGGATGTTGGTACTATTGATTTATAAATGGCCTCCGAAGAAAATATTAGTTGCCGGTCTTTTCTTTGCTGTTCTCGGCACCGCTCTCGTTTTCATATTGAATGGTGTAATAGGAATATCATATCCATTTGATACGTCCATTGTCAATGAACATCCGGTCACTACATCATATTGGCGCTACCTCCGGATCAATGCAAGGATAGATCCATTCAGAAATTTTCTCCAGGACTCGCCCATTACCCTGGTATTTGCATTTGGCTGCATGCTGGTTGGATTTGCAATGGCAAAGTCGGGATTTTTTCAAGAGCAGGAAAAATTTAGAAAGACCACGACAAGGTTAATTGTGACTGGCTTATTGTTTGGCCTCATCTGCAGTTATCTTTTTTGGATGATATCGATCGGTAAAATTGAACTTACTCCTGCATTGATATGGTTGCCTGTAGTAATAGTAGCAGGCTTATTCCTGCAGAGCTTGTTCTACATATCGACCTTTGTAAAGCTGTACCAGTACACCTGGTTCCAACGCATGGTATCGCCCTTTGAATTTGTAGGTCGCATGGCGCTTTCCAATTATATCCTGCAATCAATATTTTACCTTCTTATTTTCTTTCATTGCACAAATGGCCTGAAACTTTATGGAAAGATCACAATGACCGAAACCTATGTGGTTGCTGCAATGCTTTTTGCCGCGCAGGTCATTTTAAGCAAATGGTGGTTGAAAAAGCATTCGCAGGGCCCGGCTGAGTTTTTATGGAAGAATTTAGTCTATCGATTTTTTTCAATAAGGTCTGCGAAAAACGTGATTTCAATGGCACCCGTTCTTAAATAACTATAGCTATGAGATTTAAGAAATCAATGATCGTGTTTGCGATCTTCTTTTCAACAAGGGCCATCGCTCAATGGCACGTGGATGCAGGAGCGGGGATCAGTTTTCCGATCACCGGGTATGGAAAGGTTGTAAAGACGGGTGCTGTTCTATTTAACACGGATGGACAATACCGGTTTAAAACCGGGCTATCTGTTGGTATGAAAATTCAAATGGCACGCTTTGCAAAAGACAATAATCCTGCAGATTCTTTTTACGATGCAAAAATTACAGTGGCTCCTATTTTATTTACCGCGGAATATACAATGAACAGATCAAAAAATTTTCAGCCTTATATCACCGGTGGCCTTGGTTTATCTTTTTTTGCTGTATCTTATAACAGTTCTTCCACAGCTATTGATGATAAACAAATTTTTAACGTGAGCTTTACGATGATGCCATTAATTGGCGCCCGATATAAGGCCAATGATCATTTATATCCGTTCCTGGAATCCGGTATTGTCATTCTCGCCGATGGCCCACCGATGGGTTTTCCCATGGGAGAAAAAGCAACCGGATATAATTTTATCTCGGCGGGTTTGCAATACAGGTTTTGATCATTTTACCGTCATCAATCAATTTTGCGCAAGTTTCGGCAAAGAAGTTGCGTCTTATTAGGGATAAGACTTTTCTTTCCCAACCTTCACTCTCTAAATAAAACTTATGGAATACGGTTATGATTTTCCAAAACCAAGATTTTACCGGGCCCTGATGACCGGGTTTTCTGTTGGATTTATGGCGACTGTCGTTTGCCTTGTTTACAATATCATCTATCGCAATAGTACAGGGTATCCTTTAAACTTTTTTATCAATGTGTCATCACTTATTTTCTTTGTAAATATATTGTTCCCTGTCATCGGGGTCATTTATTATGGATTTATTTCGTCTTTCAAAAAGGCCGACATATTTTTTACAATTCTATTTGTTCTAATTACCGTTTTTCTTATTTGGCGGACAGAACTGATACGTCGAACAGATGATGACCTGTTAAATATGCAATTTAGAAACCTGCTGTTGGGCATTGTGATCATACTCGGTATCAGTGCTTCTATTTTTATTCCCTTGTTATATCACAGTAAGAAATTCACAGACGCCGTGTTGTGAATTGACGTTCCTGATGTTGTAATAGTCAAAAATTCTTCAAGCTGTCTCATCATTGAATACTGTTTTTTCTTCAAAAAAACTCTGGCAAAAACGTGCGCCCATCTCCCGTAAAGGCAACCTTAGTAAAGAGAGTTAGCGTTTCTATTTAAAGAGAGGAGCAAATAAGTCGCATTAGCAATTCTTCAACGCCGGTTTTTAAAAACCTTCCTTTTCAGACCTACATTCAGTTCCGTCTAACGGCTGTTAAACTTCCATCTAAGCGTGGAGTGACATACTATTTAATTTTCTTAACCTAAAAAAATTTGGTCATGAAAAGAATAATTTTTGTTGTGGGTGCCGCTTTTTCAATAGCGGCAAATGCCCAGGATTCATTAAACAATACATATTCAACCGCTGACAAAACACATATGAACAATGAAAACCCTACTCTTGATAAAACTCTTATTTGGAGTATTGGTCTTGAGCCGTCGATACCGGTTGGAAATTTTCATGATTTTGCAAAGTTTGGCTTTGGAGGTTCGCTGCAAGGGGAAATCAAGGCAAGTAGAAATGTCGGAATCACTTTAAATGCAGGGTACATCGTGTACTCTGGGAAAACTGTTGATACTATTAAATACCCGAGTTTCAAGTATTGGCCAGTTATGGGAGGGTTAAAGGTTTACATGGGCAAAGCATATTTACACGGGCAAGCTGGTGCTGGTTTTGGAGAAGACAATTTGGGCACGAGTTTCTGGTACGGCGCCGGCATTGGAGTGAATTTTACAAAAAGGATCGATGCGGAATTCAAATATACCGGCTGGAAACAAAATGAATTGGGTACAGCCGAAGGTGGCAATGGAGGAGTATACAACGGTGGCAATGGTGGATCACCGGTTTATGGAGGGCATTATTCGACCCTTGGGCTACGGGTTGCCGCTAGTTTCTAGTCCTCTAATTCGCCCTGTTATGGAAACTCAACAACAGGAATTCTATGGTCAAACAGATGTTCTCAGAGCTCCGGGTTGTTCAGTGTGCTGCACATGGATCCGTGCAACTGAAAGTTTTGCTAATGAAAAAGCGCCAACGGCCATAACAAGGTCACGCACAGCTACATCATAATAATGTCCACCCACCAGGAGGGTCAATGCGATTAGAATAAGCCACGCCATAACGATGTAGCCACCAATGTGTGGACGAATCAAAACGATGATGCCGGCGACGATTTCAATGCCGCCAACGATGGCCATAAATGTCGAGGGGCTGAACGGTAATGCGCTGCGGATCGAGGGGGCAATATAACTTTGCCAATCGGTCAAAAGATTGGTAAACTTGTCAAGACCGGCCACGATCGGCACCAGGCCATATGTATATCGCATGATTTGTTGAACACTTTGGGCATTTTGAATTGTTGCTTCCATAATATAATACTTGGTTAAAAAACTTTTTTGATATATTAGTTAAAGTGGTTTGTAATTTGAGACAATTTTAAACAGGAAGGTTACAAAAAAATAAATGGCTGAGTTTGTAACCCTTTTTGATCTATTCACTCTAATACCAGAATTGTGAACAAAATGTATACCCAGCCGCCTGTCGAAACGGGAATTTTACCTGATAGCGAATTAGTCACCCGCATACTCCAGGGGGAAAAGGATCTATATGCGCACATTGTAAGAAGGTATAATCAACGACTTTATCGCGTTGGGATGGGTATTCTCGATGATGATGCTGACGTGGAGGATGCCATGCAGGTAGCTTATATCAATGCCTGGGAAAACCTCGGCAAATTTAAATTCAGATCCTCTTTTTCAACCTGGCTTACCAGGATAATGATCAATGAAAGCCTGCTGCGAACAAAAAAACGAAAACATTTTTTGGAGATGAAGGAAGACACCATCAATCATTACCAGCAAAGCATTCCCCAGCAAAATGCTATTTCAAAACTCATGAATGCTGACTTGAGAAAAACCCTCGAGAAGGCCATCCATGCATTACCCGAAAAATACAGGACTGTTTTTATACTAAGAGAAATTGAAAGCATGAGTGTTTCTGAAACGAAAGAGTGTCTTGAGATCAGTGAAATAAATGTAAAGGTCAGGCTCAATCGTGCCAAATCGATGTTGAGAACTGCCCTCAGCGAACTTTACAAATCCGAAGATGTTTTTGAATTTCATTTATCACGGTGTGACAGGATGGTTCAGAATGTTATGAGCAGGATCAATTGACGATATCTCTCAATCTGGATCACAAAAAATTGGACGATAGATAATGAAAGCCTCGCAAAATTTTGCAAGGCTTTTTTATGAACTTTTAAAAAAATTACATAGCTGCGGGAATACTGGCAGCAACATTTTTTTCCTGTTTGCCGGGATACTGTTGCAATGCGCTCTCAAGACAATCCATTGCTGCATTGATCGCTTCAAGATTCAGGACGTAGGCAAGTCTTACCTCATTTTTGCCGAGGCCAGTTGTTCCATAAAAACCTGTCGCCGGCGCCAGCATCACCGTTTGATTTTTGTAAGAAAATGATTCAAGCAACCACTGGCAGAATTTATCACTATCATCGATGGGCAGTTTTGCCATTGCATAAAATGCACCGCCGGGTTTTGGACAAAAAACTCCGGGGATTTTATTTAACCTGCTCACTAATAGATCGCGACGCGCCATATACTCGGCCTTCGGTTCATCAAAATAGTGCTCAGGAAGGTCAACAGCGGCCTCTCCCAGGATCTGCGCAAGACCAGGAGGACTTAACCTCGCCTGTGCAAATTTCATGGCAGCGTCATACACGATTTTATTTTTTGTTACGAACGCGCCGATCCTTGCCCCGCATGCACTGTACCGCTTGCTGATCGTATCCATCAGCACCACGTTTTCCTCCATTCCCTGCAAATGCATCGCACTCATATACTCACCGTCATAACAAAATTCGCGGTAGGCCTCATCGCTGAATAAATACAAATTATACTTCAGGCAAATTTTTTTCAGAGCTTCCATTTCGTCGCGACTATATAAATACCCGGTGGGATTGTTGGGGCTGCAGATAATAATTGCTTTTGTTTTCGGTGTTACTAATTTTTCAAAATCTTCGATCGGGGGAAGGGCAAACGCGTTTTCAATATGAGAAGTTATGGGTATCACTTTCACTCCTGCGGTCACAGCAAAGCCATTATAGTTTGCATAGAAAGGTTCAGGAATGATAACTTCATCACCCGGATCGAAACAAGTAAAAAAGCCAAATTGAATGGCTTCACTGCCGCCTGTTGTAATGATGATCTGGTCATAACTAACGTTGATCCCAACTTTTTCATAATAGTTCACCAACTTGCGGCGGTAAGATTCATTGCCTGCACTATGACTGTATTCTAATACTTTGATATCTGCTTTACGAACTGCATCAAGAATGGCGGGGGGAGTTTCAATGTCAGGCTGACCAATATTAAGATGAAAAACCTTTATGCCTTTTTTCTTTGCTGCTTCGGCAAAAGGAACCAGCTTTCGAATAGGAGAGGGAGGCATTACCTGGCCACGCTGTGAAATTTTTAGCATGCGCCAAAGTTAATTGAATGTCGATGAATATGATTATTGCACAACCAAAACCTGGAAAGTACCCGGGACCATCAATGGTCTTCCATTTTGTCCCGTTTTCGTTGGATCAAAATCCGCAGTGGGTAAGTATAAAGTTCCGGTATTTTCATTGATAGTGATCGTGCGTGCACCACGTTTGGTTGGGTAGTTGCCCAGGAAAGAATATTTGTCTGCGGTTATTTCTCTTATAGCTGATAGGTTACCTTCACCATTAGACGTATAAACAATTTTCTTTTTTGAATCAAAAGCTACGCCATCGCAGCCATCCCCGATGGTTATTTTGCCAACGATAGACCCATTCTCTGCATTCATTACCATCAATAACTTTTCACAGCCCGCAAATAAACGTTTTGTGGTCTTGTCGTAAGCCAGGCCAGTCGGTCCTTCGCCGGGCCCCAAAGACCAATGATCAGTTACGGTGAATTTTTTTAGATCAACGGCGACGATCTCATTTTTGTCTTCAATATTTACAAACAATTTTCCATTATCATCCGAAACCGCTTCCTCCGGTTTTCCTCCTACATCAACAGTGGCGACGACCTTGCTCGTTTTTGGATCGATCACAGAAAGGCTCTTGCTGCGCCCATTGCAAGTGATGATAGTTTTGGTGTACGCCTCGTAGTTGATAGCATCAGGGTTTTCCCCTGTCGCAATTTGTTCCAGTATCGAGTTTGTCTTTAAATCAAAAACGGTCACATTATTTAAACGTCCATTGCTGGTGTATCCTTTGTTCAGATCTTTATCAAACGTAATTCCATGAACGCCGGTTGTGTTCGGAATGTAACCAACTGAATCACCGGTCTCTTCATTTAAGATATTTACTTGTGTCCCATGCGACACATAAAGTTTCCCATTATTCAATGCGATATAATCCCATCCACCGGGGCTGGCAATGTGATAAACTTTTACAACCTTGTATTCGTGCTGTTGTGAAAGGCAACATGAAACCATAAGGAAGCCAGCTATCGTTGAAGTAATTTTCTGTCTCATATGGATTTTGTTGAACATTTGGCTGCAAGCTACTTTCAAATTCTGTAGAAAATTTGAACGTATCACCATGACAGGATGAACCGATGTTGTTGCTGAGAAAATGAATACCTGATGTTGAACCCCGACACATCGCAGATCTGTTTAATGATGGAAAGGCCAAGGCCGTTGTAGCGGCTCTTTTTATCCTGGCTGAAAAAGCGCAAGAACATTTGTTTTGAATTCAACTCTCTTTCACGGCTGGTGTTTGAAATTCTAAGCTCTCTTCCCTTTAACTCTACATCAATAGAGCCATTTGAAAAATTATGGCGGGTCGCATTGCTGAGAAGATTATTCAACAAAATATCTGCAAGCTCAGTGTTTAGGTTGACCCTTGCATCCTCCAATGAAGACGTCACGGTGATGTTTTGGTTTTGCCAGAGCTCGTGAAATGCAGCCAGCTTTTCCGTTATTTTATCTTTAAGATTGATGCTTGTTATTTCGGCGTACTGGTTATTTTCAATTTTTGCCAGCAACAACAAAGACTGGTTAAGCCGCGATAATTTTTCAATGGCGCTGTACACACTTTGCATGTTCTTACTTTGGTCCTCCGATAAATTCTCATCTTGTATCAGCAGATCAAGTTTTGACCTGATAATAGCCAGCGGCGTTTGCATTTCATGGGATGCATTTTCCGTGAATTCTTTTAACAGCGAGTACTCCTGTTGTGCCTGGTTCGTCGTCTTCCGGATCGTTTCATTCATGAACGCGAATTCATCGATCTGCGTTGTTGGGAAACCCAGGGACTGTTTTTTATCCACTCTAAAATTTTTCAGAATGTCCAACGAGCTATAAAAAGGCTGCCAAAGCCGCTTCAACAAAACCCTGTTGATAACGAGGAATGTGAGCAGGATCACGAAGATCGTGACTAGTGATATTAGCAAGATGGACATTGTAAGATCGTCGGTGCTTTCCAGCGACTTGGCCACAGTAGCGATATAGATATTTCCCTTGGCAACGATCCCAAATTGCAGAACCCTGAAAGAATCTCTTTCTCCTTCTAAGTGATCCGTGGTAAACTTTCTTTTTTTAAAATCCCGGTCATATAAGGCATAGCTTATTTTCTGATCCTTTACAGGGATCGGTTCAGGAAGAACCCCATGCTCTTTTACATACGTTTCAATTTCACGTTCTTCGATCTTCAGATCACTGTCGACCTGGTTTATCAATATATACCTGATCACAAAATAAAAAGCCGTGGCCGACAATAGGAAGATGATGATTGTCGTCAGCAGGTTTATACGGTTGTATTTGGTGAAAAGTTTCATACACTGAATTTATATCCCATCCCGTAGATGGATTTAATATAATCAGCAGCACCTGCCTGCATCAACTTTTTGCGGAGATTTTTTATGTGAGTATATATGAAATCATAGTTGTCGGCTACGTCCATGTTGTCACCCCAGAGATGCTCGGCAATGGCATTCTTGGAAATTACACGGTTCTTGTTGCTGATAAAATAAAGCAGTAACTCGTATTCTTTTTTCGTGAGATCGACGGGACTGTTGCTTACTCTTACGTTCTTTTCCTGGAGATCTAGTTTCAATTCATTACAAATGATCTCGTTCTTACCTTCAAACGATTTGCGGCGTATGATGGCATTAACCCTGGCGGCCAACTCAGGCAAATGAAATGGCTTTGTCAGGTAATCATCAGCGCCGGTCTTCAATGCAAAAACTTTGTCATCCAGTGAATTTCTTGCCGAAATGATCAACACCCCGTCCGTCTTATTTTGATTTTTCAGTTCTTTCAGAATGTCAAGACCACTGCCACCGGGAAGATTTACATCAAGCACGATGCAGGCATAATCATACAGCAAGATCTTTTCCATTGATGAATCAAAGTCAAAGGTTCTTTCGCAAACAAATTGTTCATTTGCCAGGTAGGTGCAAATACTGTCAGACAATTCTTTCTCGTCTTCAATAACTAAGACTTTCATTAATATTTTCCAGAATTAAAACTAATGTAAGTTGAAAACCGATTCTGAAGAAATTATGTTGGTGACGATTCCTTAAAACGTATAGGTCAAACCAGGCATCACGTGACCATTATTATACTGAAGGTTAAAACTTACAGAGTTTTTCTTTTGATTTGGAGCTTTCAGTTTGGCATACCTGTGATAATTATTCACGACGAGCCGTCCTGTAAAATAACCAAGAACAGCTCCCGCAAATACATCTGTTATCCAATGTTTATTTTCGGTAATTCTACTCAAGCCGATCAAAGTAGCAGCGGAATAGGAAAGGAGAGGCACCAATGGCCGGTCCTTATATTCCATAGCAAATACGGTGGCTGCAGCAAAGGCAACGGTTGTATGGCCTGAGGGAAATGAACTGTTTATTTTCTTCCCACTAATATCTTTTCCAGAACTAAAAGGGCCATGAAATTTTGGTTCGGCTTCTATTTCCCGGGGATTGTAATAATAAGGTCGTTGTCTTCCGGATAAAAGCTTGAGAAAGCTTTCCATGGCTGCGCCGGTTATATAGGCCTGGGTTGCAAGTAAAGTAGTTGTTTTTATTTTTTCATTCTTAAAAATAAAGCCGTATGCCCCTAACCCCGCGAGTATATACGCCTCATAAGGGCCGCCAAACCTCGTGACATATTTGCTCACATTCCTTACAGTCACACTGCTATCTCTCAAGCGCAGAGCGTATTGTTGAACCGGTTCATCGACAAGAACAAGCACCCCTCCTACAAGTGCAAGTTTTGCAACAGTTCCCCAGTCTTTAAGTGAAAAATGAAAGGGAGCCGTAAATTCCTGTTTCAAATCACTACCCAGCAAAATAAAATAAGACGAAAAGGTGATGCGTGTATTGTCATTATAAGCGGAGGCATTAATATTATTTACCTGCCCTCCTGCGCTATCAGCTTTTTTATTTAGACTATCCAGTTTTTTGATCAATGTGTCGGGTTTCTGAGAAAGAACAAACAGGGGTAGTAATGCCAATCCAACAATTATTATTCTTTTTTTCATTGCTAAGGATTTCAATAATGTATCGAAACGCGGATATCCGCTGGTTGTTGTTTTAAGAAACTATAAAAATTGTGCCTATGTTTTTTCTTTTTACTTCAGAATTTCTTCAGAAATGCCAGGGCTTCAGATTTGCCCCAGATTTGTTAACCAATTTTATTCTTTCATTTTTAAAAACGCTTATTTATGAAATACCTTATTTTTTTATTGTTGACTAGCTCCACCGTATCCTTTATCAATGCACAGAAATTAAATGAGTCACAGGTTCCTTCTGCTGTAAAATCTACTTTTAAAAAAAAATATCCGTCTGTAAAAGCGAGTTGGGATAAAGAAGACGCAAATTATGAGGCCAATTTTAAAGAAAACGGAACGGCCATGTCCACAGTCATTGATAAGAATGGAACCATTGTTGAGACCGAAGCAGATATTCCTGTA
>Ga0070684_100001045_pt1 | contig 19800 bp, 15 predicted proteins | sample KBSC723LmetaG_FD_65653 | JGI IMG/M metagenome (GOLD analysis project Ga0070684, IMG submission 65653) | Corn rhizosphere microbial communities from Kellogg Biological Station, Michigan, USA - KBS C7.2-3L metaG | ecosystem: Host-associated > Plants > Roots > Rhizosphere ...
CACGGGCTTGGCAGAAACGAGGCCGTGTAACCCATGTTGTTGGCGATCTGCCGGGTCAGCAGCTTGTAGAGCTGAATCTGGTCTGCCGCCGCCACTACTTCGCCGTAGCTGTAGTTGATCTCGAACTGGCTGGGCGCAACTTCCGGGTGATCCTTCTCATTCTGGAATCCCATGGCGCGCTGCACTTCGGCCGCGGTGTCAATGAACTGGCGCAGTGGATCGAGCGGCAGAACGTGATAGTAGCCGCCGGTGTTGATGAACTCAAACTTGCCCGTCTCGTTGAAACGGCGCTCAGCATCCTTGCCCGCGAAGAGAAAGCCCTCAATCTCGTTGGCCGCGTTCAGCGTCAGGCCCTGCTTCGAGTAAAGATCGTCAGAGAAATTCTTGAGCACGCCGCGGACGTCGCCCGAGTACGGCGTGCCGTCCTTGTCGATCACCGTGCCGAACACCAGCACCTTGCCGTTGCCGAACACATCGGCGGGAACCCAGTAGAACGCGCTCCAGTCGATGCCCAGGCGAAGGTCGCTCTCCTTCTGCGCGGTGAATCCGCGGATCGAAGAGCCGTCGAACGTCAGGTTCTCGTAGCTGCCCAGCAGGAACTTCTTGTCGTAGTCGAGAAGATGCAGGCGGCCTTCCAGGTCGGAAAACAGCACAGTCACAGCCTTGATCCGCTTCTCGTCAGTGAGGTACTTCAGCCTCTTATCGCGGATGTCGTCGGCCGAAACTCGATTGGCGCGATCAGCCTTGGCTTGCAGATTAAGCTCTTCCAGCTCCTCGTATGGAAGGGCCAGAAAATTGCGAAAGTCAGTCGACATGGATCTCCTTTGATCGAAAAACGGGTGTACCTAAAGTTTAACGGCGGCGATATAAGGATCGTGTGAGGAATTTTCCGCCTCTGTTTGCAGCCTTCCGCGAGCAATCCCGCAATTCGCCCCGGTTTTCCACAACTGCATCGTCCCAATGCCCCAGCTGGTGTGCAAACGCCTTGCGCCGCAATACCCCGAACATGAGGAACGGACTCTGGTCATGGTTCGGCCAGAGTCCGCTCTCACCTGCTCTATGACACATGTAGGACTGCTATAAACAACCTCGTTATTGTCCCGGCGCAAGCACCAGAATGATGCCTGCCGAAACAGTGTCCTGCGAGTCCGTCATGCCGTTCTCTTTGTGGAACGTGGGTGCATCCGACCAGTCGTGGCGGTATTCAAGCCGGCTCAGGAAGCCATGTTTGAACTTGTGCTCGTAGGTGCCGGTGAACTCCTTGAGCGTCTGCGAGGTCCCGGTCGAGAACCCATCCATATCGTCGAACACCTCGATACGCCCGGCCACAGCCTGGCTCGTGGTCAACTGTTCGTGAGCTGCGAACGCCAGCCCATCCCACCTGCTCACCGTGTCGTCCCCCGCGCCGTGCGACTTCGAATCCCGGTTCTCGCCGTAATCGAAGTTCACATAAGCGTTGAACTTCGCGTTCGGAGTGAGAAGCACGGTCGTGTCGAACAGATTGCGGAAAGCATTCTGCCCCGACGTGTCTTCCGGCCCCGTGTACACGTTCACATTCCACGTGTACTTCGGCTTCACCAGCGCACTCGTGAGGCCCACGGTCACTCCGCCCGTCGACTCCGTGATGTTGTTCCAGCCGTTCACCAGTTGCACGCCGATCGTCTCGGACTTGCTCACCGGAATCGCCGAGCGCAGGCCGAAATGATAGTAGGGAATCGCCCAGGAAAACAGAAGTGACCGCGAGTAGTTCCAGTTGTCCTTTGCTTCAATCACTTCCGCGCCGGCCGACGTGACAAACTTGCCCAGGTCCAGTTCCGCGCCCTTCCACCTGGGAGGCTTCGTGCTGATGTACGCCTGCTCCACATATTCAAGCTGTCGCGGCGCATTCACCAGCCGGTTCGTGCGGCCATAGATCAAATCGATGCGCGCGCCCAGCAGGCCTGGATCGTGATTCAGCGTCAGCTTCGCCGCGCTCAGGCCGGGCTGATTCGCGTCCTGGTTGAAATTGTAGTAATCGTTCATCTTGCCGTTATCGGCTTCTGTGGGAGTGTTGTGGTTATAAGAGTAATACCCATCCACAAATCCCGTTACGGCCATCGGGCCAACGCGCCAGAGCTTGGGGCTCGCCGGCGCCGCCGCGGCTTCCGGTGCCGGTGGTGTTGATGGGGTTTGCGTCTGTGCCGCGGCTGACAAGCCTGCCGCCATGGCGCCTACTGTCAACATCGTCCGAAGGCCTGACCTCAAATGCATGAACATATTCACTTTCTCCGCCATTCTGAGCTGCGGGCGGTTTCATTTTGTGTTCGACAACTCTTCCGTCCGCTATGCAGCCATTTGTAGATGGCGAAATTACGGAAGACAGAATCGCGATCTTGCAAATCGCGACAATCGCACCGCCTCTTGCGAACGCCATCCGGGAACGATGGTGTTCATGCGCATTGCTGCGCGCGGCGCACGATAAGGCCCAACTCCCGCGAATCTTACGGTCAAAAATTGCTTCGCGGTTGAATGAAGTTGACCAACCGGGCCGTAAGTATGCAATGAGAATCCGCCCCTCTCGTGTAAGGACGGAATAAAGATTCAGGCCGAAGATGCGAAATTGAGACTCTGCTAAAATCGCCTCAACCGTTCATGCGCCGTTCGATCTCGCAGCGGCATCTTCTTTGCAAGACTGCTCAGGCCCCGTGCTCATCAGCCTGGGCGCACGCATTACTGCAACTTGCAGGGCCTTCATCTTCATAGGACTGAATCTCAGGTTGGTGCCGGTTGTCGGAAAATCCCATCCCGCCGCGTAGTCTTTTGGGGGCCATCCGCCCCCGCGGGCTTAGCCGCGCCTTCCGCACTGCGCGCGGCGCAGGCGCATCCGCGGCGGAGATGCGCAACCTGCATGAGTTCACCCGCTCCACCCTGCAGATGAACCTCGGCGTCAAACCCGGGCCGCACATTGCCGAACAGCTCCACACATTATTCGAGCTTGACGCTGTCGCCTTGTTCGACGCCGATTTGCGCGAGGTTTACACCGCGGGCAAATGGTCCGTCGATGTAAATGAACTCGCGCAGAACGTCTACCACTTCGAATCCTCCGATGACGATCGCCACACCGGCATCAGCCGCCGCGTCATTCGTCTTGGATCGGTTCCCATCGGCAGCCTGGTGCTGCGCGGCGACGTTGACCCGCTCACCAGCAGCGCTTTGGCCGGCATCATCGCCATCACCTTCGATCGTTTTCGCGCGACCGCCAACGAGAGCCGCATCGAAGCCGAACGCGAAGCCGAGCGCATGCGCGCGACGGTGCTTGACAGCCTAGCTCACGCTTACAAAACGCCGCTCACCGCCATTCGCGCCGCCTCCAGCGGGCTCGCCGAAATGGGCCACCTTTCCGCGGCGCAGGCTGAATTAGTAAGTCTCATCGATGAACAGGCCGCGCTGCTGAACGAGCTCACCAACCGTCTGCTCACAACCGCGCGGCTCGAGTCCACCGATGTGCAGGGCACGCGCGCGTCGCTGCAACTCGAACAAGTCTCAGCCGCTTCGCTCATCGATGAAATTGTCGCGTCCCTTGGCGAGCGCTCCGCGGCAAATGAAATTCGTATCGAAATCCTTCCCACGGAATTTGCGTTTCCCTGCGACCGCCGGCTCGTCTCCATGCTGCTCACCCAATATCTTGATAATGCCTGCAAATACTCTGACGCCGACTCGCTCATCACCCTGCGCGCCGAACGGTCCGAGACTGAGGTGCTCCTCTCCGTGCACAGCTTTGGCGACATCATTCCTCCGTCGGATCGCGAGCGAATCTTCGACCGTTACTACCGAACTTCCGCGGCCGCAACCCGCGCCGCGGGAACCGGCATCGGCCTCTCCATCGCCAAGAATGCCGCCGCCGCCCATGGCGGCTCGGTGTGGGTCGCCGCCGGCGAACGCGGGGGAAACACGTTTTTCGCCGCATTCCCCATCGCGTCCGAAGCCCCCTCCTCCTCCACGGATGCTGAAAGGAACATTGCATGACGACCTCCGCCATTCGCGTTCTCGTAGTCGATGACGAACCCGCCATTCGCCGCGCCCTGCGTCCGCCCCTGACCGAGCTCGGATTCGAAATGACCGAGGCATCGCGCGGGGAAATGGCGCTCGAACTGCTGCGCACCGAACCCTTCGATGCGGTACTGCTCGACGTAAACATGCCCGGAATCGGCGGCATCGAGACTTTGCGGCGCATTCGCAGCATGGCGCCCCGCCTTCCCGTCATCATCCTCACCGTCCGCGATCGCGAAGAAGAAAAAGTGGGCGCGCTTGAAATGGGAGCGGACGACTACGTCACAAAACCCTTCGGCGTGCGCGAGCTCGTTGCGCGCATCCGCGCAGCCGTGCGCCGTGTGCAGGCACCGCCGGCCTCCGAAGACGCGGTCATTGAGATCGGCGAAATCCGGCTCTCACCATCTCGTCGCAGTGTGACCAAGCGCGGCCATGCGATTCACCTCACGCGCAAGGAGTTCGACATCCTGCATTGCCTCATGAGCCGCGCCGGTCGCGTCATTACGTATTCGCGCCTGCTCACCGCGGTGTGGGGCGCGGACTGCCGCGAGGAAGTCGAATACCTGCGCACCTTCATCCGCCAGCTCCGCAAAAAGATCGAAGACGACCCAGCGCATCCCCGCTACATGCTCACCGACATCTACGTCGGATATCGTTTTGCCGATCAGCAGATGCTCGACGACCAGGATGCATCCGCAACGCAATCGCTCTCGACGAGCGACGCCGAACCCGCTTCCAATCTCTCCATCGGAACCGGTCAGTAAAAAGATCCCCGCCGAACAAGGTTGCGCAATCTCCGCATCAGTTTTCGATTCGAGACTGTGTCCCTGCGCAAAGTGTCACACTCCATCGGAATCCGATGGGCTGCGCTGCTACCATGAACCCCGAAGATGCGCGAACACCTGGGAACTCTCGTTGAGGACTTCCGCTGCTACGGCCGCGAAATTGCCATCGTGCGCTACGAAGGAATCCGGCGCAGAACGGCCACCTACGGCGACATCGCCGAGCAGGCACTTCGCTTCGCCGCACTGTTGCAGCAGCACAGCATCGGCGTCGGCGACCGCGTCGTGCTGTGGGGCGAAAACAGCGCGGAGTGGATCGCGGCCTATCACGGCTGCATGCTGCGCGGCGCGCTTATCGTTCCGCTCGATGCCTACGGGAGCGCCGATTTCGCCACCCGCGTATTCCGCGACGTCCAGCCCAAACTTGCAGTCGGCGACGCGCTGCTCATCCGTCAGCTTCCGGCCAGTGTTCCTCGCATCGCATTCGAAGAATGGTCCGCTTCGTTGCCGTCAGAGCGCGGCTCTGCGGTCGCGGGACTCGGGCGCGACACTCCTCTGCAGATCCTCTTCACATCCGGTACCACCGGCGATCCTAAGGGCATCGTCCACACGCACGGCAACGTGCTCGCCAGCATCGGTCCCATCGAAGACGCCGCCCAGCGCTATCTCCGCTACGAAAAAATCGTGCACCCGCTGCGCTTTCTGCACACGCTGCCGCTCAGCCATGTCTTCGGCCAGACTATGGGCCTGTGGATTCCCCCAATCTTCCGCGCGCACGTCCATTTTGAAAGCCGGCTCGTCGCGCCGCGGCTGATCGAAACCATCCGCGACGAGCGCATCTCAGTGCTCGCGGCCGTACCGCGCGTCTTCGGCCTGCTCAAGACACATCTCGAGTCGGCTCATCCGGGCCTCGCGGATCGCGTCGCAGCCGCACAACACATTCCCGCGTGGAAAAAATGGTGGGTCTTTCGCGATGTGCACCGGGAGTTCGGCTTCAAATTCTGGGCGCTCATCTCCGGCGGTGGAGCCCTCGCACCGGCGGTCGAACAGTTTTGGAACGCGCTCGGCTTCGTGCTCGTTCAGGGCTATGGCATGACCGAAACCACCGCCCTCATCACCCTCAACCATCCCTTTCACGTTGCCCACGGAACAGTAGGGAAGCCTCTCCCCGGGCGCGAAGTCAAAATCGGCCCTGACGGCGAAGTTCTGGTTCGCGGGCCCATGATCTCGAACGCGACGTGGACCGGTGGCGAACTCCGCCGCCGCGAAGACGATTGGCTCGCCACAGGCGATCTGGCTCAGGAAGAGTCGACCGGCGAACTGCGCTTCGTCGGCCGCAAGAGCGAGGTAATCGTCACCGCGACGGGCATGAATATTCACCCTGAAGATCTCGAGTCCGCGATCGAAGTACAGCCCGGCGTTGCCGCCTGTGCCGTGGTTCCGGTCGACACTCCGTCCGGCCCCGAGCCCTGCGCGGTGCTCGCCATGCGCGGTTCCGATGATCAGGCCCCCAAGGCAATTGAGAATGCCAACACCCGCCTTGCCGAATTCCAGCGCGTGCATCGCTGGGTGCTCTATCCCGAGCCGGATCTGCCGCGCAATTCCACCGGCAAGGTGCGGCGCAAGGCTGTAGCCGCATGGCTCCAGCAGGTGCAGAGCGCCGCCGCCGGATCGCCTACCGCCGCTGAAGCATTCAGCGCCTCGCATGACTGGATCGTCACCCTGATCGCGCAAATCACCGGAGAGACGCCGCATTCCAGCCGGGACGATCTGCGGCTTGCCGAAGAACTTCACCTCGACAGCCTCGGCCGCGTGCAACTCGCCGCGGCTATCGAACAGAAACTCGGCATGCCGCCTGAAAGCGCATTGCTCGAAGACGTGCAGACGCTCGGCCAATTACGCGCCCTTGCGTCAGGCAGCGCGGAACCATCGCTTTCACATTCGGCCCCGCCCGCCCAATTCCACGATGGGCGGCCCAGCCCGCGCATCGATCGCGAACTCGCCCCGATGCCACAACCCAACCCCGCCCCAAACCAAATCGCGATCCCGCCCATCGCGCCCGCGCCGCCTCGGCCCTCCACGTACCTCTATCCACGCTGGCCCTGGCTTCGTCCCATGCAGTGGCTGCGCGCCGCCTTTATTGAAACTGCAATGCGCCCGCTCGTCCGGTTCCTCACCAAGCCTCGAGTCACAGCTCCGTCGACGCTCGAAGCCGACGCATCCGAGCCCATGCTGATCATCTGCAACCACGTCACCACCTACGACGGACCCCTCGTCCAGTACGCGCTGCCCGGCCCGATACGCCGCCAAATCGCCGCCGCCATGTCCGGTGAAATGCTGGAAGACTTCCGCCATTTCCGCAACCCCGAATGGCCCGCCGGCCGCCGGGGATTCTATCTGCCCGGGCCATTCGCATGGCTTGCCCTCACCGCTCTCTTCAACGTGTTCCCGCTGCCGCGTTCGCGCGATTTTCAACGCAGCTTCACCCACGCCGGAAAAGCCCTCGACCGCGGCTTCCATGTCCTGGTGTTTCCCGAGGGCACCCGCTCCACTTCAGGGAAGCTTGCTCCATTTCGGCCCGGTATCGGTCTTCTCGTCAAGCAGGCGAAAGCGCCCGTCCTTCCCGTAGCGCTGCGCGGATTGGGCGAGCTCAAAGTGCGCGGCCGCGGCTGGTTTCGCTCCGGCAAGCTCGAGATTCGCGTCGGCTCTCCCGTACGCTTCGCGCCAGCTGTCACCGAGTCGGAAATTACCGATCAACTGCACCAGCACATCGCCCGCATGCTTGGCTCCGCCGATTAGCGCGCACTGCACTTGTGCCGATTGCATTCCCGCTCGCATCCCGCGCAGCGCCGTCCAAAATACGACGTGCCTCCGGAAAAGACCGGCGTCCACCGCGAGGTGTCCACCGGCTGCTCACTCGATCCCAGAAACAATGCGCCATCCCTGGCCAGCAGACGATGCGTCTGCCCCATGACCGTGGCTCTCGCCTCAGGCGAGAAGTAAAGCATCACGTTGCGCAGGAGAATTACGTCGAATGGCCCATGCACCGGCAGGGGACTACTCACCAGGTCCGCCCACTGAAATCGGCATAGCGCTCGTATCTCCGGCTTGATGATCCACTCCTCACCGTCCTCGTCGAAGTAGCGTGCCAGCAGTCGAGCCGGAAGCCCGCGACTGATTTCGCATCGCCGGTATCGCCCGGCCTTCGCGCGGCTGAGCACCGCGCGCGAAAAATCCGTTCCGTCAATCCGCACCTGCCAGTTTGCAAGGGTAGGGAAGTGCTCGCGCACCAGCATCGCAAGGCTGTACGCCTCCTGGCCCGTCGAGCACGCTGCGCTCCACATACGCAGACAGCGCGTACCCCTTCGCGCTTCAATCAGTTCGGGAAGAATTTCCTTGCGCAAAACATCGAATGGCCTGCCATCGCGAAAGAAGCTCGTCTCGTTGATCGTCATCGCGTCGGCAACGGCACATTCCAGCTCGGCATCCTGCCCTCGCCTGAGGTGTGCAGCCAGCTCGGCCAGGCTGCTCATTCCAGCGCCGCGGATCAGCCCCGTCAATCGCGCTTCAAATACGTAATCGCGCGATGGATCCAGCACATTATGCGACCTGGCGTGCACAATCCGGCGCAGAAGAGCGAAGTCGACATTCTCGTCAATGAGCCGCGCGCTCAAATCGCCGCCTCCCGCACCGTGTCGCACGATTGGCGAGCACTCGCGGCCGCCCGTTCCATTTCCCCCGGAATCTGCGCCAGCGGCAGTACGCGATGCGCCAGCCCTTCCGCAGCCACCGCCCCCGGCATGCCCCATACCGTGCTGCTCGCCTGGTCCTGCACCACGATGCTCGCGCCAAGGCGTCGCAGGATTCGGCACCCCGCAAGACCGTCACACCCCATGCCGGTCAGAACCGCAGCCATCACGCACCCGCCGTACACCCGCGCCAGCGATCGGAACAGCACGTCCACCGACGGGCGGCAGTGGTTTTCTTCCGGTCCTCTCGTCAAGCGCAGGACCGGGCCATGCTCGCCTTCGCTCGAGTGCGCAATCTCGAGGTGATGTCCGCCGCGCGCAATCACGATCCGCCCCGGCATCACCGCATCCCCCTCCGCTGCCTCCACCACGCGAAGCGCACACGCCTTGTCGAGACGTTCCGCCAGCAGCGACGTGAACATCTCCGGCATGTGCTGCACCACCAGCACCGGTAGCGGAAACGTTGCCGAGAGGCGTGGCAGCATCTCCTCGAGCGCCGCGGGGCCGCCGGTCGATACCCCGATGGCCACCACCGCCGGAGCGTGCGTTGCGGGCGGTCCAGTCTGGATGCTGATTCGAGGCGCATGTTGCGTACAGTCCGCCGTCCGCGCTTTTTGCGCGAGGGCGTGAATCTTCGGGCGCAGCTCCTGCGCCAGCGCGATTATGGCCGCCTCGCGGTTCGGCTGCGCCGAAGGCTTCGCCACATAATCCGACGCGCCGCTGGCCAGCGCTTCGATCGTCACTCGCGCTCCTCGCTGCGTTACAGCGCTGACCATAATTACCGGCAGGCGCGAGTTCTGCACACGCAATCGCTTCAGCGTGGTGAGCCCGTCCATCACCGGCATCTCCACGTCGAGCAGCACCACGTCAGGCTCAAGCACTGCGATGGACTGGAGCGCCGTCGCTCCGTCCACTGCCGTCCCCGCAACCTCAAGCCGCGGATCCCCCGATATTACTGACCGCAACGCGCTCCGCATTACCGCGGAATCATCCACGATCAGCACGCGTGTTGTCCGCCCTTGTCCGATCACACACCCTCCGGCCACTGGGCCAGGCGCATCGGTTGCAGTTGCTCCGTTTCCAGCACCACCATCAACCTGTCCCGCAACTTGAATGCGCCCGCAAACAGGGCTTTCCGCTTTCGTACGGTCGCCGGTATCGGCTCGAAATCGGCAGAAGACAGGGTGAGAACCGCGCGCACCGAATCCACCACCAGCCCGAACGGACCACCGGCGTCCTCCAGAACCAACAGGTCCTGCACCGCGCACGCAGGAGGCATTCCCAGCACGCGCCGCAGGTTCACCGTGGTCAGCACATCGCCGCGATAATGCACCAGTCCGGCGATGAAGTCCGGCGCCAGCGGCACCGCCTGCGGACACGCTCCCCCCACAATCTCAAGGATGTCGCCCAGCGGAATACCGTAGAGTTCCTCGCCCACGCGCACCGAACACACCTGAATCAGCTTCGCGCTTTCTCCTTCCTGTTGCTTGGTCATCCTGCTTCCCTCCACGACGTCGCCATGGTGTGTTCATTCGCGCCGTCTGGTTCGCACGCCGGGGATTGTGCGACGCCGTCTTCGCAACGAGGCGCCTCCGGGCCGGCAAGCATGTCCAGGTCGAAGACGCTCGTGACCCGCTCCCGCAGCAGCCGAAGGCCGGGGATGGTGTTCCCGGTTCCGGCTTCCATCAGCTCGCTGCCTTTGGCTACGTCCAGCACCTGGTCCGCCACGATGCCCGCATGCCGTGCGCCATCGCTGCACACCACCACCAGGACAGAAGCATCGCTCGATGCCGAAGGGATCCTGTTCGCTCGATCCTCCACCCGCAGCAGTCGCCCGCCGAAATTCAACACCGGCTTGCGGTCCACGTATTCCATGCGCGCTGCGGGAACCTGCTCGATGCGAAGAACTTCCTTCAGCGGCAGTGCAGCCTGGCTTCCGCCCACGCTTACAACCAGGTACTCGAGCTCGCTCGCTTCCTCACTTCGTGTGTCGCTCTTGTTCCCCGGGCTGTTTCGCTCAGAAACCCTGATTCCGGCCATCGTGGCCATCGCCCCGGGATCCAGAATCAACGCAAGTTCCGCACTCCCCAGCACCGTGGCTCCCGAATACAGGCCTACGCTTTTCAGAATCGGGCTCAGTGGCTTCACCACGATCTCTTCGGGATCGGCCAGCCCGTCCACCACCAGCCCATATCGCCTGCCATCGCCATCGAGAACAGCGATGAAATGTTCCCTGCCGCCAACGTCCTCGACGCAGGCGCCCAGCAGGCGATCGAGAAGCACCAGCGGCAGCAGATCTCCGCGCAGGCGGTAGACCGGTGCGTCCTCCACCCACTCGATGGCTTGCTTCGCATCTTCCCGCGAAATATGCACCAGTTCTGAAAGCGCGCCCTGCGGCAGCGCGAAGCTCTGCCCCCGGCTGCGCACAATGAGCGCCGGAATAATCGCGAGCGTGAGTGGAATGCGCATCCGCACGGTGGTTCCGCGGCCCGCCTGCGAATCCAGCTCCACCTTTCCGCCAATCTTCTCCACGTTGGTGCGCACCACGTCCATGCCCACGCCGCGCCCGCTCACGTTCGTCACCTGCCGCGCCGTCGAGAAGCCCGGCAAAAAAATCAACTGCAGCAGTTCCCGTTCTGACATCGCCGCCGCGCGCTCGGGCGCAATCAACCCGCGCTCCACCGCCCGCGCGCGTACCGATTCGACCGCGATGCCCGCCCCATCGTCTGAAATTTCCACTACGACGTGGCTGCCTTCCTGCACAGCCCGCAGCCGCAACACGCCCTCCTCCGGCTTCCCTTGCGCCAGGCGTGCCGCAGGCGTCCCGATTCCGTGGTCCAGCGCATTGCGCACCGCGTGCGTCAGCGGATCCTTGATCGCCTCGAGCAGGCTTTTGTCCAGTTCCGTTTCCTGGCCCTCCATCTCCAGCCGTACCCTGCGTCCCAGCAACTGCGAAAGGTCCCGCACCATGCGCGGAACTTTGGAGAAAATGTTCGACACCGGCTGCATCCGCGCGCGCATCACGCCCTCGCGCAAATCGGCCGTCACCATGTCGAGACGCCGCGACAGCATCGTCATGCGCGGATCGGCAGCCGTCGCCTGCAGCACCTGATTGCGCGTCAGCACAAGTTCCCCCACCAGGTTCATCAGGCGGTTCAGCAGCTTCACATCCACACGCAATGTGCTCTCCGCCGCCGAACCCGCCGGTGCCGGCGACCCGGAGATACGCGCGATTTCCGTGCCATGCTCTTCCGACCGCGCATCAACGGGACCACCCCCGTGGCCCTCTGACTTGTTCGTGCCGTTTTTGTTCTGCGACCGCCCGCTCTCCGCCTGCGCGAGCGGCGCGGCGCACATTCCCCCATCGCCCCCTGCATCCCCAGCGCTCGCTGTCTGCAGCGCGTTCAGCCGGCCGATCAGTTCCTCGTCCTGCAATGGGTTTCCATCGCAGCTCTCTCCGCCCTGCTGCTCGATCGTTCTCAGAATCGAGCGCAGTCCGTCCAGAAGGTCGAGCAACACAGTAATGACGTGGGGCTCTGCGGTGATTCTGCCGTCGCGCAGCATCCCCAGCAAATTCTCCCCGGTGTGCGCCAGCGTCTCCAGCCCTTTGAATCCCAGAAACCCCGTTGCCCCCTTGATCGTGTGCACCGTGCGAAAGATCTCGGCGAGCAAGTCCGCATCGTCCGGCCGCGACTCCAGATCGGTCAGGCAGCGCTCCATGCGGTCCAGGCCTTCCTGGCTCTCGATAAGAAACTCCCGTATCAGTTCATCCATTCGCCGCTCTTCCCCGCGGGGCGACACACCGGCGCTCACTCGTGTTATCGGGAAAAAGGACGCGCAACTTGAGAAACCCTTCGCGACCAAGCCGACGGCCACGCACCCCAAGCGGCTCGCCAAGCTGGTAAGGTATGAAAAACAGGCAACAGGGCACAGAAAAGGAAGAAGGAACAGAACGCATCCCTGTACCCTGATCCCTGATCCCTGTTCCCTGTTCCCTGCACCCTGTTCTTCCAGGAGCACCGTGGACCGCTTCACCGGCATCTTGGGCATCGTCGCCGTTCTCGCCGCCGCCTGGCTCTTCTCCACGGATCGCCGCCGCATCCGCTGGCGCACCGTGGCCTGGGGACTAAGCCTGCAGTTCCTGTTCGCCTTCATCGTGCTGCGCTTCGCGTTTGGGCAGCGCGCCATGGCCTGGGCCGGCTACGTGGTCAACCGCATGCTCTCCGCCACCACGGCGGGAACCAGCATCCTGTTCGGCCAGCTTGGACTCCCCGACTCCGGCCTCTTCGGCAAACTCCTCCCGCAACAGCCGCCGCACCTCGGCGCCATCTTCGCTTTTCAGACGCTGCCCACCATCATCTTCATCTCCGCCTTTTTCGCCGTCCTGTACCACATTGGCGTCATGCAGCAGGTCATCCGCGCCCTCGCATGGATCATGCTCAAAACTATGCGCATCTCCGGCGCCGAAAGCATGAACGTGGCCGCCAGCATCTTCATGGGACAGACCGAGGCGCCGCTCACCATCCGCCCGTTCCTCAACCGCGCCACGCGCAGCGAGCTGATGACCATCATGACCAGCGGCATGGCCCACGTCTCCGGCGGCATCATGGCGCTATACATTTCGCAGGGCATCGAGACCCGGCACCTGCTCGCCGCCGTCATCATGACCTCGCCCGGCACCATCCTCATCGCCAAAATGCTCGTCCCCGAAACCGGCATTCCCGACACGGAAGGCAAGGTCATCATTCCCGAAGACGCCGAGCATAAAGACGAAAACCTCGTCGGCGCCATCGCGCGCGGCACCATCGATGGCGGCAAGCTCGCCTTCAACGTCGCCATCATGCTCATCAGCTTTCTCGCGCTCGTGGCCCTGCTCGACATGCTGCTCGCGTGGATTCACGGCGGCATCCCGTGGGTGCCGCCTTCGCTCGGCCAGATTCTCGGCTATATCTTCTGGCCTGTCGCCTGGCTCATCGGCGTCCCCGCGCATGACTGCTCCGTCATCGGCAACCTGCTGGGCACGCGCATGGCCCTCAACGAGGTCATCGCCTACATCGGGCTCGGCGCGAACAAAGCCGCCCTCAGCGCGCGCTCCTTCACCATCGCCACGTTCGCCCTCTGCGGCTTCGCCAACCTCGGCTCCATCGGTATCCAGATCGGCGGCCTCGGCGCGTTGGTCCCCGAGCGCCGCCACGACCTGGCAAAGCTCGGCGTCCGCGCCATGATCGCCGGCACTATGGCCAACCTCATCAGCGCCTCAATCGCCGGCATGTTTTTGGGCTGAATTTATGGCTTCAAAAAAGGGGAAGGGACCGCTTCTCGCTTTCTTTCTCCCACGCGCTTGTCATCCTGAGCAACGCGAAGGACCCGCTTCTCGATTGCCCACTGCGCCGCCGAAGACTGGGTGCCCCAAGTCTTGATTCTGAGACCTGGGATACGAAGATGACGGCCACTCGCGCCCGCGCCGTAGACGCACCATTCCTTAGCCGCGCGATTCATCACGCGGAAAGCATTTCAGCTCGCCGCCCGAAACTGTGCCGCTGCCTCATCCTCGCTGTCCCTCGGCGCTAGCCCCTCCTGTGAAGGCTTGGGGAACGTCAGCCACGCCGGCTACTTCGGCTGCACAATCAAATGCCCCGGTCCGTTGATCGTGTAGGGCGAACCCGGCGCCTGGCTGTATCCCGTCGGCGTCACCGTGAACACATACAGCTTGTTATAAAGCCGGCTGATCGCATACAGATGATTCGCATTGTCCCAGAACATCTGATCCACCTGCTGGTTCACCAGGAGGGGTGTGTAGTGCGTCGCCTGGTTGCCTCCGTTGAAATGAAACACCTGCAGCCCCTGGTCGCCGGAGACCGCCAGCAGCTTGCCCGAAGGCGCCATGCGGCTGAACATAGGTATGCCGATCGCCGCCGTGCCCATATTCGAAGCCGTGCTGCTCGTGCTCAACGTGCCCGTCGAGCTCATCGTGTACACCGCGATTCGCGTCGGGTAAGTTGCCGGTGAAGTGGTCGACAAAGTCTGCAGAAGCACCGCCACGTGGTTCGTCGGGTCCGCCACCGCGTCCTGCGGATTGTATTGGCGGCCGGCAGCCGGCGTGGGCAGATGCGTCGTCGTGTCGTAGTAGACAAGGTTGCCGTTGCTCTCGCGCTTGAACCCGTAGAGCTCCCCTGCCGAAGCCTCATACGCGTACACGTTCCCAGCCGTGAGAGTCAGCGGATAGCCATAGCTCTGCGAACCGTTCGTGTGCCCCAGAAAAGTCAGCGCGCCCGAAGTTTTGTTGATCGCAAATGATTCGAAGACTGCGTCATTCGCCGTGCAGCCGCCGCCTGTTCCATAGAACGCCGAGAACGCATACAGCGAAGAGCCAGTGTGATCCAGCGTCACCGTGAGTGGCTGATCGCAGTCACCCGGCGTGTACTTCGTGGCGTCAATGGAATCCACCTGCGTCAGCGATCCGTTCGTTCCCATGCGGAAGGAGTAAATCGTCGCGCCGTCAGTCCCTGTGCCGAACAGGAACTTCCCGTTCACGGCCATCGCTGCAACATCGGCTTTGAACGGAGATCCGGCAATCGGTGTCAGCCGCCCCGAGTTGTCCGCCGCATAAGCGGTGATGACATTCGGCGAGTCAGGCTGGTTCGCCTCGATATGCGAAACATAGACATAAGCTACGGGGCTGGTCTGTGAATTTGCGATCACCGCAGGAGTGAATACAGCGCTCGCAGCGAGCACGGCGCACAATCGGCTCGTGAATTGCGTATGCATGTTTCGGGTCCTCACCTGTGGATCCGCGCCTTGGGGCAGGGAACTCAAGTGACGGATTCGATGAAGCCTGGTTTCAGAGAGGATGCTTCCAGCTTCGCTTCCGCTTTGCGGCGGGTGGCGCCCTCGATTCCCCATTGCGTGACGAAGACTGGGGTGCCCCAAAGGTCTCGATTCGGAGACCTGGAAAAAGGAGGACGATGGCCACTCCGCGCGCCGTGGGCGCAAGGTTTGTTAACCCCGCGCTTCAGCGCGGGGAAAATGCCCCTCAGCCGAGACCAGTCCCTTAGGGACGCCGCAATCCAATCTCAGCTCGCCGCCCCGAAACGCGCGGCACTCCGTGCCCGTGCCTTCGCCGCCTCCTCCTCGCGGTTCCTCGCCGGCCCCGTCGTCTCCAGGCTCGCAAGCAGCCGCGCCGATGCCGCCGCAACCTCCTCCACCGCAGCAGTGAACGCCGCCTCGTTCGCCTTCGACGGCTTATTGAACCCGCTGATCTTGCGCACAAACTGCAGCGATGCGGCGCTGATCTCCGCCTCCGTCACCGGCGGATCAAAGTGAAACAGCGTCTTGATATTCCGGCACACACTTCCCTCCGCTTCGGGCGTCCGCTCACATGCAGACCAACCCCGCTCCCTATTCTCACTCCTCGAAGTGCCCGGGGCTCCTGCAACGCCCAAAGTCCATCAGCTCTTCTTCGAAGTCACAGCGGAGAACGCTTCCACCATCTGCGTCACCCGCTTGCCTCCGCAGTGAGGGCAAACAGTCTGCTGCTGGTCGAATTCCGACATATGCATATCCCGGGTGAATTCCTTCTGGCAATCGAGACAGAAAAAAGCGTAGTGCGACATGGCGCATCTCCGGCGAAATCATAGCGCGATTCACGCGGCCCGGCGCACCCATCCGCACGATCGTTGACACTCCCGTTCCCCAACTGCCAGGCAACGTCCATTCCGCTGTGCCATTCCTAACCATAAGGTCCTTTTCGGGCCCGCCGGGTGCAGAAAGGGTAGGGGATGGCCGTCGCAGGGCTTTCGAATCTTTCCGGAAATGCTTCGCCCCGCCATCCCTCTCCACGTCATCCGCGCAAACGGCGGCCCCCCAGATGGCTCGTCATCACCGGCTTCGCCGTCCTCGCCGGAGTCATGGTCGGCATCTGGTTTGCCGGCCAGAACTGGCCCTTCCGATACCGCAAAATGAAACCCATGCTCGAAGAGGTCTTCGGCAGCCAGGTCGCCATTTCTAATTACCACAGGGTCTATTTCCCCAACCCGGGATTCATCGCCACCGGCCTCACCATTCGCCGCAAATCGGCCCCTGCCGATCAGCCCCCTTTGGGCACGCTGCAGACACTGTTCGTCCACAGCCGATGGATCGACCTGCTCCTCCTCCACAAGCGGATCCAGCTTGTCGAGATGACTGGCCTCCACCTGGTGCTGCCGCCGCCCGGCAGTCCCGCCGCGCGGCAGGAATTCCCCTCCGGCAGCACCGGCGATTTCCGCGGCCCTGAAACTCCCATCGCTCGCCTCGAAATCCACGCCTCCACGCTCGACATCCTGCGCCAGAACGGCTCCCGCTTCACCTTCCCCATCCACCACCTGCATATGGAAAACCTGGCCCGCGACACCGAGGTCACCTACGCCGTCGAAATGGATACCCCCATGCCCTACGGCGCTATTCGCGCTTCAGGCAACTTCGGCCCATTGAATGTAAAAACCGTGGGCGATACGCGCGTCTCCGGCCGGTTCACCTACGACCGCATCCGGCTGCACGACGTAGGCAAGCTCCACGGCGTCCTGGCCTCCTCCGGCACGTTCGAGGGGCCGCTTTCCTCCATCCACGCCGCGGCCGACGCCCAGGCTCCCGATTTCGCCGTGGACGATGGACAGGCCACCCCCCTCTCCGGCCACATCGACTGCACCGTCAGCGGACTCAATGGCGACGTGCAATACCATGCCCTTGCAATCACCGCTGGCAGGTCAACCGTCAACGCCACCGGCAGCACGGCTGGATCCGGCGGCAAGTCCACCAATCTCGACCTCGCCGTCGATCAGGGGCGCGCCGAAGACATCCTCCACCCCTTCCTGCACAAGCCGGCGCCCATCAAGGGCCCCGTACGCCTCCACGCGCACGCGTACCTCGCGCCCTCGCGCGAAGGCGACTTCTTCCACCGCCTGCACGTCGACGGCGCTTTTGATGTATCCAAAGAAGTGGTCACCGACCGCGAAACCGAGCGCTCTCTCTCCGCCTTCAGCGTGCGCGCGCAGGGCGGCAAGGCGCCCGACGCAAGCAAGGACAAATCCGCGCCCCTGCCCACCCAGTTGTCGTCGCTCACCGGCCCCGCCACCATCCGCGACGCGGTGGCCACCACGCATGGGCTCACCTTCAAGGTCGCCGGCGCGCAGGCCGTGCTCAGCGGTACCTTCAACCTGCACAACAGTGCCGCGCACCTGGTCGGCGACGTCACCACAAAGGCCGACATCGCCCACGACGCTACCGGCTGGAAATCGATCCTGCTCAAGCCACTGGCGCCGTTCTTCCGCAAGAAGAAAGCGGGGGCGGTCATCCCCATCGCCGTCACCGGCACCCCGGGCCACTACAAGGTCACCCAGAACATCGGCCACACCAAATAAGCGCATGGATGGACCGCTAAAATGCGGCACTGAATTTGCGGAAACACATCCGCCATCGGAGCGAACGACGCGCAGGCCGGCAAGCGGCTTTCAGAAATCCAACCCGCTTACTTCTTTTTCAAAACCTTTTCCGCCTTGCTGTCGATCTTTTTCTTATCGGCTGAGCTCAGCTTACCCGCGTGTTCCATCTGCGATGCTCTTGCCTTGGCGTTTCGGGCATGAGCGGCATCTGGCATCGGATATTTGCGTTCCTCTGGAAGACCGAATTCGCTCTTTGCCTCGGCCTTTTTCTTCGCCGCTGTAAGTGTTGCCATATCTCCCCTCCTGGCCAGTTTCTCAAAGTATGAGATGCCGCTTTCCTGGAGGAGGTCGGAGCGGAAGGGGTTCATAACTGCAAGCAGGTTGGAGGCAAAGAAGCGCGCTGAGCGGGCTCCGGTTCTGAAGATCCGATAGGGAACGCGTTACCGCAACTGCACCAGCGGCTGCGGCGGATTGACCGGCGGAATTGCGTCCATCGCATATCCTGCCTGCTGCCACCCGTGGTATCCCCCGCGCAGGGGCCGCACCCGCTCCACGCCCAATCGGTGAAGCTTGAGCGCCGTGTAAGCCGCCGTCTCCTCGTTGGGACAGGTGCAGTAGAGAATCACGTCCCGGTCCCGGGGAATCTCGTGCACCCGCTTTGCCAGGTCATCGGGGGCTACCCTCAGTGCGCCAGGCAGCGTGTAGGGGTCATTGACCAGCTCCAGCGGATGCCGCAGGTCGACGATGTACACTGGCTCGCCGCTCTGCAGTTGTTCCCACAATTCCGCCGGCTCTATGCGCGATTGCGTAAGCTGCCGCAGCAGAATCCTCCGCCGTACGATCCGGGCCGCAAAGAAGATCAGAATGGCGAACAACAGCAGCGCGCCTGAGAAGCGCTCCACCCACTGCATCAAGCTGGGATTGCGCTTCAGCGCATCTCCAAACAGCCGCCCAATCCATAGAAACGATCCCACCCAGATCAGCGAGCCGATCGCGTCCAGCGCCAGGAAAGCCGAAAACCGCATTCCGGTCTGTCCCGCCACTGGCGGGCTCAGTGTGGCCACCCCCGGCACGAACTTGCCGAATAACAGGGTGATGGTTCGCTGCTTCTCAAATTGCTTGCGCGTTCGGTTCACGCACAGGGTCGGTTCCATTGACAACCGGCACAACAGGTTCAGGACATGCTGGCCGTACCGCCGCCCCACAAAGAACCAGGTGCTGTCGGAAATCAGACAGGCGGCTACCCCGAACGCGAGCGCTTCCGGCAGCCGGAGCTGACCCTGAGCTGAAAGCGCGCCCCCCGCCAGCAGTACCGGCGCGGCCGGCAGCGGCACTCCGAGCTGCTCCAGCAGTACCCATCCGAACAGGAACAGGTAGCCATATGCCAGAAGGATGTGGGTGGGGAGCGCCATGCGCGGATCTCCAGGGGAAGAAAGTCGGGCCTCTTACGCTGCGGAGATCAGCGAAACAGACACGCCACTAACGTAATGGATGAACTTACCTCGAATTCGGTGCAAAGGAAAAGACTTATTCGCAAACCGCCGGTCTGGATTCAGGGGTAATCTATGGAACTCCATAGAATGCCGCCGCCGAAGGTTCCATCACGGCGTCGGGAGAGCCGTCTCCAGGCCCGGACCTTCACTCCTCGACTTCTCTTCAAGCTGAAAAGCCCCCGGCGGAGCCGGGGGCTTCAGACTGCTGACAAACACCGCGCCTTGTTTTGTCACAAGGGCACGGCTTCCGCCGGGCCGCTGAGCTGCACATTTTGAATAGCTCACAAGCAGCCGTGACCGCTATCACATACGCGGTTCCGCCGCGCTGCTA
>Ga0070684_100001046_pt1 | contig 19781 bp, 19 predicted proteins | sample KBSC723LmetaG_FD_65653 | JGI IMG/M metagenome (GOLD analysis project Ga0070684, IMG submission 65653) | Corn rhizosphere microbial communities from Kellogg Biological Station, Michigan, USA - KBS C7.2-3L metaG | ecosystem: Host-associated > Plants > Roots > Rhizosphere ...
ATTGTGCTCCAGTCGCCCTGATCGTCGCTATGCCCAGGGTGGCGGTCGCGAACGCGATCTTGTTTCCGTCCGGAGACCAGTGATCGCACTTGAAACGCGGGGCTCTGTCGCGGTGAAATCTAACAACCGATCTGTTAAATCTTGGGCTACAATGGGCTGGCATTATCGCGGCTCAGCTCGGCGAACTGTTGTCAGGCGGTTGCGAAATTTTGGACGCGCTCTCAATCGTCGCGTGATGCGGCGGTCATTCGTTGCGAAAGACGGCAGCGATCTCTGACGACGGCTAGGAAGCCGTCGATGCTTGAAGGCATTTGGTACGGGCGGTTCACCTGAACCGCCCAAGGCGATTGAGGTCAATCGCCCCTACCTTGTTGCGGCAAGGGCCGCTCAATTTACAATCTCGTGCCCAGTACTTGAATACGAGCGGCGTCGAAATATCACGCGCTGTTCTTAACAAGTAGCTGGGCGAGCATGCCCGAGTCACTCGATCCAAGTTCTTATCGGTCGCCGGATCCGCAGCGCGCAGCCGTTCCGTTGCCAATCGAAAGGGAAAGGCACGATCCGTATGCGGCGTTTCGGTTCGGGGATTTCACTTTGTTCACGGCCGGCAATCTGCTCTCAATCACGGGCCGTCTGATGCTCGCCGTGGCGGTGGAATGGGAGATTTATGCCAGGACCCACTCGGCGACTGCACTCGGGCTTGTCGGCTTGGCAATCGCCGTCCCGGTGGTTACGCTTTCGTTGCCAGCCGGGCATTTGGCAGATCGATTCAGCCGCAAGCACATCATCCTTTGGTCGCAGGTCTTGAGCGCGATCACGTCGCTGGCCCTCGCTCTGGTTTCCTGGAAACATCTTTCCATTCCCAACATCACACCGTTGCGTGAGGGCAATCACGCCCTGGCGGCAGTTGCGGCCATATTCGAGCGCCATCACCAAATGTTTCATTTCGATGACGCGTCGGTGCCGCTGATTTACCTGCTTCTCTTCATCGGGGCGTCGGCGCGCACATTCAGTTGGGCTGCGCGGGCCTCGTTTTTCCCGACCCTGGTTCCGCGTGACGCGTTTGCGAACGCGGTCACGTGGAACAATAGCGTTTTTCAAATTGGATCTGTGGTTGGTCCGGCTCTGAGCGGGTTCCTGGTCGCGTACGTTGGTTTTTCGTTTGTGTATCTGCTGGATGCTCTCTGCTCGCTTTTGTTTTTCCTTCTGGTCCTATTGATCCGCCGCAGCACGCAAAAAACAAACCAGAGCGACGCGAGCACGTGGAAGAGTCTCATGGCCGGGCTGCGATTTGTGTTTAGCAGAAAGGTGATCCTCGCCACGATTACCCTGGATTTGTTTGCCGTTCTGCTGGGCGGTGCGACGGCGTTGATGCCGATCTTTGCGGACCAAATTCTTCATTGCGGTCCAGTAGGTCTCGGCTGGATGCGCGCGATGCCGGCAGTCGGAGCTTTTGCGGTAGCTCTGCTCATTGCGCATCTGCCGCCAATGAAACAGGCCGGGAAAACCTTGTTCTGGTGCGTGACTGGGTTTGGTCTGGCAACGGTCGTTTTTGGTTTGTCGAAAGTGTTCTGGTTATCGCTCGGCGTGCTTTTTCTCATCGGAGCGTTCGACAGTGTGAGCGTGATCATCCGCGGGTCGATCGTACAACTGGTCACGCCGGATGAAATGCGCGGACGCGTGTCTTCCGTGAACAACATTTTCATCGGCACATCGAACGAGTTTGGCGCGCTGGAATCGGGATTGACGGCTGCGCTATTTGGCCCGGTCATTTCGGTCGTTGCGGGAGGGATCGGAACGATCCTTGTCGTGCTGGGCGTTGGATTGCGGTGGCCGGAGACGCGAAAGATCGGCGCGCTGGATCGGACTCTGCGCTAGGTTTGGAGTTCCGCGTTTACGCCGTGGGGCGCTTGCCTCATTGCAGGCCGCCTAAAGGCGGAACTCCGAGCATTTTCGCGCGTAGTATCGCCCGCGTCAGAACGCGCCGTGCAACGAAATCGTCCCGTACGGCGCCCCGCCATCCTGGTGGTAGCGCACATCCGCGCGGTAAAAATCGAACTGTCTGTATGGCTGATAGCCGACCTCACCGGTGAACGTGATGATCGGCGAAATCTTCCAATCGAAACCACCACCAGTCCGAATCTCGCTGTATGTTACCACTGCATGGTTGAGGCGCGGAATTCCATGCGTGTCGCCAAATGCGTCATCGGTTCGGAAAGTCGCCTCGGTGATGGTTGCTCCCGCGTAGAGTGATACATTGCGAGTCATCTCATATTGCAGACGCGGCGTCGGCATAACAGCATCCAGCAACCATTGTGGCCCTATTTTCCAGCGAACACCTGCGGCAGGAATCACTGGGTACTTCCGTTCCACATCGACACTCACACCGAGGATAAGCTGCAGATTGGGACTGAAAATGTACGTGCCGCCGATGACAAAAGGCATATTGAAATCATCCCAAAACAAATGGCCCAGGCCTGAATTGTACAGGCCAGGCTGAATTTGCGCTCTGATAAGAATGGAATCCGACAACTGCGTGTCGATTCCGATAATCGTGCTGAAGGACTGTAATGTATTGGGCAGTGCGGCGCCCTCTGGAAGGCCAAATGAGAACCGCTCCCATTCCGCGCCTAATCGGAGGACGCCAAGTTTCATCCGTGGCGTTAACACGAGCTGGATATCCGAATAGATTTCATCAAAGTCGTTGACGTGTTTTCCTCCACGTTCGACATCACCTTCGCCAACATACGTGCCCTCGGCAGAAAACTCGCCCGTGAGTGGCCAGAACCCGTTGCTTTCCTGGGAAAGCCCTGTCCTGACAAAGAAAACCAGGGTCGCTGAGATCAAAACAAGCGATCGGAGCACGGACATTTTCATTCCTTCACCGGCCCCCGGACTCTCGGCGAAACGCCGTAACAGCTTTGGTGATATTTTTCATCATCACTGATTCCGAGCCTAACCGCTCTACGCCACGGAGTGACCCCAACTCCGCGGAAGAAATCATGTCGCCGCGCCAAACGAGCGTAGAAGGTTTTCCTTCGAGAGTAACCGGCCACAACTGATGAAGCGTTAGAGCGACATAGTAACCGCCGCTGGCATAGTAAAGGACGTCGGCGGATTGATATGTGCCGCCCGCCCCGCCGCGGTTGTAAGACGCTCCGAGCGTCACAACGCCCTGATCATTCGCGTCGAGAAGTTCCCAGTAAAGTTCAGCTGGCAGCGAACCAGCGCCGCGTCCAATGCCCGTAGCTCCAAGCAGTCCTGAGAACTGCTGGCGAATCTTTCCTTGATCGCGCAATAAACCATTCACTTCGTCGCTCGCGCGAATAGACGGGCCAGCGTGATCGTAGGGCGATTGTGCCGCCATTCCACCGGACACAAAGCTTTTCGTTCGTGCAGTTAGCACATCTGTCCAAAACGCCGCGACTGCCGGAGGCATGACGCCTCCGCCTCCTCCTCCAGTTGTAGCAGAAAACCGCTTCGCCTCATCCTTGCTGATCTGGAGATCGGGACTGAGTTTCTCGGTCGCGGTCACGAACGAACGCACGGAAGCGTTGCCCGGGGCGTTCTTCAGTTTCTCAAAATTAGCCGGTCCCGGATTTGACGGGATATCGGAATGCAGAAATACCTTCAGTTCCCGATGTTGTGCCGGGTTCCATCGGCGCAACGCAGCCATTTGTTGCGCAGGCGAGCCTGGCGCGACATAGCAACTCTGGACGGCGAGAAAACGCGAATTCTTCATCGGCGGGCCGTGCGCTGTTTTCACTTCGCTCTTTGCCAGTTGCGCCAGATCGACTTTGTCGAAGATTGAGAACGAGGCGAGTTCGGAGACAGGATCAGCGCACGCGCTTCTCGGGCCGACGATCGACATCAAGCAGAGAACACCGGCCAAGACAACCAAGCCCGTGGGCAGGCATCGAATTCGTATAATGGTTTCAACGTTCATGACAGATAACGTGTTGGCCAATGAGCCATGGTTGCAAATTTAAATCAGCACCGCAATAAAAGATCGAGATGAATGATCCGGTAATCGCGCTCCATCATTTGAGCAAAAGCTACGGTAACGTCCATGCCGTGCAGGATCTCTCTCTCACAATCGAGGCGGGGACGATCTTTGGTTTTCTCGGGCCGAATGGAGCCGGTAAAACGACCACCATGCGAATGTTGTGCGGCCTCACGCATCCGACCAGCGGACATGCGACTATCGAAGGAGTGGACACATGGAAAGAGCGGCAAAAGGTGCGCACCAAGTTCGGCTACGTCGCTCAAAGCTTTAGTCTCTATCGCGACCTCACGGTCCTCGAAAATTTTCGCTTTTTCGCCGGCGCCTATGGCGTGCCGGGCGCTCGACTGGAGGAACGAATCGACCGCCTTCTTCAGCTAATAGATCTGGAAGAAAAAAGAGACACGACGGCTGACAATCTGTCTGGTGGAATGCGCCAGTTGTTGGCGATCGGTTGCTCCCTCGTGCACAATCCATCGGTCCTGTTTCTTGATGAACCTACGCGCGGGCTCGACCCGGTGCATCGGCAGCAAATCTGGAATCTGCTTTACGACCTAAGCAACGAGGGAAAAACGATTTTCGTTACAACGCACTATATGGACGAGGCCGAGCGGTGTACTGAGGTTGGTTTTATCGAGAATGGTCGATTGCTGGCAAAAGCTTCACCGCGCGCACTGAAGGACAGTTTTCGCGCTCACCTGCTTGAGATCGATGTCGAGCCTCTTATGCCAGCGCTGGTGCGGTTCCGCGACGTGCCTGAGGTGCTTGGCGTCTCGTTGCGCAGTGGAAGCCTTCGCCTTTACACGCCGGAAGCCGAGCAACTGATCGCGACGTGGCGTGAGAACTGGCCGTTTCCCGATCTACAATTGTTAGGCGAGCGTTGGGTACAACCCGATATGGAAGATGTTTTCACCGCGTACTCGCAAGGATACGACGGCGTTTTGAAGGAAGAGGGGAAACGCCCAACGTCCAACGCCCAACCTCCAACGCCAAATGCTCCGCCTTTCTGAATTGGATGTTAAGCGTTGAGCGTTGGGCGTTGATAGGCCCGGCAGCTGCACTGGAAAGAGCGAAGAGCAAACAGATGATCAAGCTAGGATGAAATGGTTGTCATTCGAAGCGACGGCAAGCGTCGCCTACAAGGAGTTCCTGCACATTTACCGGGATCGGCGGGTGCTGCTCCTTGTGCTGCTGCTCCCGCCGCTGTTCACGCTGCTCTTCGGTCACGCCTTTGAAACAAGCGAAATGACCGACGTGCCGTCCATGTTGATCAATCGAGACAACACACCGCGCTCGCAAGAGTTCATCGATATTATCTCCAAGAACAAGACGTTCCGATGGCGTTACGGATCGCCCGACATACAAAACGAGTCGGATTTGCTCGCCTACCACGTGCGCGCAACGCTCGTGATTCCCCAAGGCTGGAATGAGAGCCTGGAAAACGGCGATCCGAAGCCGTTGCTGGTTTATCTGGACGCTGGCGACATCAACACAGCCGATGCTGTAGAAGGGAGTGTTCGACAGAGCCTGGGCGATTTTCAGTTGAAACAGCGCGACCGCATGATCGAGACGTTGCCGGAAGAAGTCTTTGAGCTGGGCAAGCAGCTTCCGGTTCAAATCCGCAAACGATTTGTTTCCATGATGGAGATGTGGTCGGTAGATCGAAAACTGCTCTACAACCCGAAATCGCGCGTCATCGATTATGTCGTTCCCGGGATAATCGGATTGATTTTGCAATTGCTCACAGTCACGCTGATGGCGTGCACTATCGCCCGGGAGCGAGAATCCGGCACGCTTTACCAGTTGATGATAACTGCGCTGCGGCGTCGTGAAATCGTGATCGGGAAAATGTTGCCATATCTCGTGGTCTCGAGCTTGCTGATTGTCATTATCATGCTGCTGAGCGGCTGGCATTTTGGAGTCACCTTTCACGACCTGCCAGCGCTGGCGTTGGTCTGTTTACTATTCCTTCTTTGTTCGCTTGGGCTCGGATTGCTGATCTCGGCTTTCTCGCGCACGCAAACCCAGGCGATCCAGTTTTCGGTTTTCTTTTTGCTGCCGGTGTTTGTGCTTTCAGGAGCGTTCGCGCCACTCGAACAATTACCCCAGGCGATTCGCTACATTTCCGAGCTGTTTCCGCTTACACATTTTTGCCGCGCTTTTCGACTGGTGAACATGTACGGCGCGGGTCTGCAATTTTATGTTAACGATCTCGTGATTCTTCTGGCCGGGGCGGTGATCACATTCCTTGGCGCCGCTTTTCTCTTGAGGCGAATTGAGCAATGAGCTTCGCTGATAGAAGCATCTTCCTTATCGCACTAGCCATCTGCGCCGGTGCGGCGATCACCCTGGCTGACCGCGCTGAGTCGACGCCGCAGGATGTGTTCGACGCGATGCGCGGCAGTTTTCAACCGGCAAAAGCAAAAGGTGTGCACGCTCGTTATCAATGGGATTTGAGCGGACCACATGGTGGCGAATGGTGGATCGAGGTAAACGACGGGATCTACAAAATAGGCAAGGGGAAAATCTCCGATCCAAATGTGACGTTCATAGTAAGCGACAAAGATTGGGTCGCCATTTGCCATGACCAACTCAGCGGGACATGGGCTTATTTTACCGGGCGGCTAAAGGTTCGTGGCGACCAGGGAGTAGCCAGAAAACTCGGCGAAATGTTTCCGTAATGCAGACAATCCTGTCTGCGGGTATTTAGCAGCGTTATCCCGACGCAGACACGATTGTCCGCGTCACTGCGTGCTAAAACTTCGCTTCTGCCGCGATCCTGATGTACGGCGCTGGATCTGTCCTCTTCGATTGCTCAACACGGAAGAAATCGAAGTTCCGCCGGATGGTGCAGCCTGCTGCTGCAATGATCTTAAACGGCTTGAAACCGGAGTAACCGACCTGCAAACCGGCGCGATACTCACTGTATTGAACGAGGGCGTTGTCTAGTTGCAGTTTCCGCTCTGTGGTATGCACCTCGCCTGTGCGAGCACCAAGAAAGTTAAGTTCCCCTAGTGCACGTATGTCCCAATCGTCATTTGGCTGATACACCAGTGCGGGCTTGGGAAACACAGCCTGCAAGCGAAACTTGTCGTTAATGAGCCAGGTGATGCCGCCACCGGGGGCGACAGGCGGATCTTGGAATTGGCCCCAGCCGAAACCGACCGTGGCGAAGATCTTGTCCTTCTTTAGGGGGAACGTCACATACGCTTTCCCCGGAATATCGAAAGCATTCCCACTGACGTCATCTTGGAAGTACACTCCAGGATCGGCCTCGACGCTGATTCCGGCGGTGTCCATCAAGTCGTACTCCAGGGCCAGGTGTCCATAGAGCGCCTGCAAGTGATCAGGCAAGCCGTTGTCGCTCCCGCCAAAATCATAGCGTTCGTATTCGACGCCGGCTCGAAAGTACCAGTTTCCCTTGATCAGAAACCGATGGTCATAGGTGAAATCGTTATAGATCGAATCCCCATGACCGAGTTTGGATTCCTCAAAATCGCTCTGGAACGTGTACGTCGTCTCGTAATGAAAGAGATCGTGTGAATTTTGGTCCGCCGGCTTGGGTGAAGGCTGAAGAATAACTTCCGCTGGCCCCGCCGCGGCCGACGCAGCTCCGAAGGCAAACAGCATTGCGAGGTTTCGAAATATCTTCACAGGCTAAAGCTATCGGATGAAGAAGGTGAAACCGATGTATCGAAGGGGCAACTATTTTAGCAAGGAATATTTCGATTGAAGTAACTCTGCGGAGGTCGTTCTCTGAAATTGCCGCAACCAATCGCGACCCTTCACGCGGTACCACATTGGACTCAATTCATCAATTGGTTCCCGCCAGTCATCGCGCGGAATTACAGCGTTGAGCGTGCAGCGCACGCGCACGCGCGTGGGCATCAAGTTGGCAACCGAAGCGGTTGCCCTACAATTCGGGATCGTTGCTTAACCCGGCAGCAAAATCGCCGGGCTGTTTTCAACTGCTGCCTATGAGAGGTGGAAAAAAAATCCGCATTGCCTTTTACCTGCTCGCTGCCGGCGGTGCGGCGCTATTTACGTTGCTGCTGATTCGGCAGGGGGCGCCACACGTTATTGCCGCATTCGCTTCGGCCGGTTGGTGGATTGCAGTAGTGGCTATTTATCACCTCGCTGTCCCGTTGTTCCTGGACGCGATTGCGTGGTGGGCGCTCTTTCCGAAATCCGAGCGACTGTCGCTTTGGCAACTGTTTTGGATGCGTTGGATCGGCGAATCAGTCAGCACGCTCGTGCCTTCCGCTACTGTTGGCGGCGATGTCGTTAGGGCGCGGCTCGCGGCACTGCATGGCGCACCGATCCCGACTGCAGCGGCGAGCGTTCTCGTCGACATCACGCTGGGAGTTTTCGTCCAGGTTGTTTTTACGCTGTTAGGGCTGGGCTTGATTGTTGCCGTAACAGGACGCCAGGGATTTGTGCGCCCGACGTTGATCGGAGCAGTGATCGGCGTTCTCGCGATCATCGGGTTCTATTTCGTCCAACGACTGGGAATGTTTCGCTTCATCGGCAAGATGATTTCGCGGCTGGCGAATGCGGAGGATTGGCATTCGCTGGTGCACAGCGGCCACACCCTGGACCAGGCGATTCGCAGGCTCTATGCGCGGCGGTCCGGTGTGATCGGATGCTGCGCAGCGACGGCCACCTCGCTACTGATCGGATCAGGCGAAATCTGGATCGCGCTCCACGCACTTGGTCTGCGAGCGACGCTCGTCAACGCGGTGATCTTGCAAAGCATGGTTCTGGCGATCCGCGCGGCAGTGTTTCCCGTGCCGGGCGCGCTTGGAGTGCAGGAGGGTGGCTACGTTGTCGTCGGTAATCTGCTTGGTATTCCCGGTGACGCTGCCTTCGCGCTCTCTTTGATTGCGCGAGTGCGCGAATTGATTCTCGGAATCCCGGGTCTGATTGCGTGGCAGGTGGTTGAAGCCCGCCGCGTCTTGCGCGCCCGCTCGGCCGCGAACGCGCGGTAATCAGTCGCGATACCGCGCGCTCTTCGCGAAAACTCTGCGGCTGTGGATTTACGATATTTATCGAGAGCGGCATTTTCACTCCGATTCGGTGCAGTCCTCCAGCGCGACCGTATGATCCGAGCGATGATCGGAACACCCTCAACGGTTAATTGTGACGGATAAAAGCAATTTACATGTCGCTGTGGCGCCTCAAGGTTCTTTAACCTGCGCCCAGCGAAATCGTCTCGCCGACTTTCATCACCCGCAGTTCCGCCTCTGCCTCGCGCTGTTTCAATTCGCGGCCAAATGCTTCAGGCGTTCCCGTCAAAATCGGAAACGTTCCGAAATGCATCGGAATCACGGTTCGCGCTTTGACAAGTTTTACTGCTTCTGCCGCACGAGCGGGTCCCATCGTGAAATGGTCGCCGATACAAACGAGCATGACATCGATGTCGTGAAACAGTGACAACAGCGCCATGTCGGAAAATAAGTCCGTATCGCCTGTGTGATAAATCGTTGGGCCACCGCGAATCGTGATTACAAATCCTCCCGGCGCGCCGCCATGACGCAGCCCGTATCGATCATCGGCTGCGACACCGGATCCATGATGCGCGCGAACGAACGCGACTTTTACTTCGCCATCCAGCAGCGTCAGTTCGCCGCCAAAATGACCAACCGTGTCCATTTGCGCCTGCTCCGCCGGATAACCGAGATGTTTCACCATTGCGTCGGCCAAGTCGAAGGTCGCTACCAGTTTTGCGCCCGTCTTTTTCCCGATGTCGACCGCGTCACCGACGTGATCGGAATGACCGTGCGTAATCAGGATGAGATCGACATGCTTGAGCGCAGCGATTTCGTCCTTCGCATTTTCGAAAACAGGATTTGAGAGCCACGGATCGACGAGCAGAACTTTTCCGCTCGGCGTTACAATCTTAAAAGCAGACTGACCGTACCAAGTAAGTTGCGTATCCATGAGCATCACCAAATCGAAAACGCTTGGTCTCGCAAGAGGAACACCTTTCAAGGAGTGACGGCTTCCCAGCCGTCAAGATTTAAATCGACGGCTGCCCAAGCCGTCGCTCCTTGGACTTTCGGCATTCGACATTCGTCATTCGTCATTTTACCTATGATTCGCCTCATGAATCACGATCACGCGCACCGCCACATTTCAAAAAGTCACCCCCACATGGCGCAGCTAATCAGCCGATCGCGGCGATATGAAATCACGCCGGCTGTCTCGATCCGCCCGTTCGATGCGCTGGCGGAATCCATCGCTTACCAGCAACTAAGCGGGAAAGCTGCCGCAACAATCTGGGGCCGGGTCCGCGCGCTTTATCCAAAAACAAAATGGCTCGACCCCGCAAAAGTCCTTGCCACACCGGATGAGAAGCTTCGTGAAGCTGGTCTTTCGCGCGCCAAAACTGCGGCAATAAAGGATCTCGCAGCGAAGACCATCGACGGCACTGTCCCGTCTGGACGGGCGCTTCTCCGAATGAGCGATGACGAAATCATCGCGCGCCTTACACAAGTCCGCGGTATCGGTCGCTGGACTGTCGAGATGCTTCTGCTATTTGACCTTGGCCGCCTGGATGTCTGGCCGGTTGCCGATTACGGGGTGCAGAAGGGTTTCGCCAAAACTTTTCGCAAACGGAAACTCCCCACGCCGAAACAGCTCATGAAGCACGGCGAGAAATGGCGACCGTATCGCTCCATCGCAGCCTGGTATTTCTGGCGAGCGCTGGATGATAAGGTTGAAAAGTTGAATGGTTGAATAGTTGAAAAGTTAGACCCGGTTTAACCGTTCAACGTTTCAACCGTTTAACCGGCGCGCATCGCGCATTTAACCTTGCGCTCTACTTCGCGCCTTAATAAAACGACCCATTATGGCGATGATTCATGTTAATCGGGGCACCACGAGTCTGGGTGTTTTCTCCGATCAGGAAGTCCGCGAAGGGCTGATTGCTGGCCGCTTTGCGCCCACCGACATCGGCTGGCGCGAAGGCATGGCCACCTGGCAGCCGCTATCGCAGTTCCCGGAGTTTGGAGGCGCTGCTGCACCTTCCATTCCGCCGGTTCAGCCCGGCGCAGCCCCGACTGCGATAACTGCCGCGGGCCGTACCGGTCTGCCGTGGGAGCACCGGCAAGAGCGGGGCTTTTTCAACGCCTTCATCGAGACGCTGACAATGGTGCTTACCCGGCCAGCCGAAGCATTCAGTGTGATGAAACGCGAAGGCGGCCTGGGTGAGCCCCTGATCTACGCGCTTATCGGCGGATGCGTGGGCGGGATTGTGTCGTTTTTGTTCCAGCTGGGCTTCCAATCCATCGGCCTATTTACGGATAAGAATAACAGTCTTGCCGCAATGACCGGGATGGGAATCGGCCTAGGTTCGATCATCTTGGTGCCTTTGTTCATCGTGATCTTTCTTTTTGTCTGGAGTGGGCTCGCGCACCTCTGTTTGATGATCGTTGGCGGCGCTAACCAACCGTTTGAAACCACATTCCGGGTCTTCGCATTTACTCAAGGCTCCGCGGGTCCTTTGCAGATCATACCACTTTGCGGCGGAGTGATATCCGGCGTTTGGGCGATCGTATGCAATTGCATCGGGTTAGCGCGCGCTCAGGAAACCGATACTGGTCGCGCGCTTTTGGCCGTTCTTTCTCCGCTAATAGTTTGTTGCGGCTTCGTATTCGTCATCCTGTTTATGTTTGGTGCGTTGGGCGCCTGGGCGTCGCATCATTAGCAGCCCAAATGCAGTTTTCTGTTCGGCGACTTGCTCCAGGCGAGCTTGACCACGAGTTGGTTTGGTTGAGCGCCTCGATCTTGTCCCTTGGTTTTGCGGCTGTATGGCTAACGATCGGACTGCCTTGGCCGCGGTGCGTGTTTCACGAGCTTACCAAGCTGCCGTGTGTCACATGCGGAATGACGCGATGCGGCATCCAATTCTTTCACGGTCATTTTCTTGCGGCATTGCAATGGAACCCGTTCGTGTTCGCGGTTCTTTGCGGGGTCATTGCGTTCGACGTATATGCGCTCGCAACGGTCATAGCGCGCACGCGGCGACTGAGGATAAATGTTTCGACGCAGCGCGCGAAAGCATTCTTGCGCGTCTCGATCATCTCTGCGCTCGCGCTAAACTGGATTTATTTGCTGCTGCACTGGCGCAACTTTTAAATTGCGCCTCCTGTAGCCACGGCCCTGCGGGCCGTCGACAACGCTGCGAATCCGAACGTGACCGGCCACAGGCCGGTGGCTGCAGCCACTTGCATGAAACGGAGCTTTGAAAATCTGTGTCCATCCGTGTCCATCTGTGGCTAATTTGGCGCCATGCGAATCTTGGTCACAGGCGGTGCCGGCTTTATCGGGTCGCATCTTGCCGAGAAACTGCTCGCCGTGGGGCATGAAGTCGTCATCCTCGACGATTTCAATGACTTCTACGATCCGCAGATCAAGCAGGCGAACATTGCTGGTTTCGCAAAAGAGGTAACCGTTTGCCACGTCGATCTTCGAGAGAACGACTCGGTGCGAACTGTGTTTGGCCGTGAAAAAGTAGACGCCATCGTTCATCTGGCTGCCCGTGCTGGCGTCCGGCCCTCCATTCAATCGCCACGGCTCTATTACGACACGAATGTCATCGGAACATTGCATCTTCTCGAGGCAGCCCGCGTGACGGGAATTGAACGATTTATCTTCGCTTCCAGCTCGTCTGTGTACGGAGCTTCAAAAAGCGTCCCATTTTCCGAGGAGGAACATCTCACCCAGACGCTCAGTCCATATGGCGCCACAAAAATTGGAGGCGAATTTCTTTGCTCGACGTATTCGCACCTTTACCAGATGCGCGTCGTAGCGCTGCGGTATTTCACGGTTTACGGCCCGCGACAGCGCCCTGATCTGGCGATTCATCAATTCACGCGGCACATTTACGCCGGGCAACCGATCGACCAGTTTGGGGATGGCACCACACAGCGCGATTACACCTACATTGATGATATCATTCAGGGCACCATGGCCGCGCTCGATTACGACGGCCCAATCTATGACGTCTTTAATGTCGGCGAGAGTCAAACGATTCAGCTGAAAGATCTCATTTTGGCGATCGAAAATACCGTGGGCAAAAAGGCAAAAATTAATCGCCTCCCGGAACAACCCGGCGACATGCCGCGCACATATGCGGATATCAGCAAGGCGAGAAAACTGCTTGGCTACAATCCGACAACAAAGTTGAGCGAAGGCTTGCCCAAATTCGTTGAGTGGTTTCTGCGTACTCAAAAGACGGCGCGCACGGAGTGACGCGCCGTACCGGGAGATATTAGATATCCGGGTAGGGCGGGCGGTCCTCTGCACGCCGCCTTCTTCGATAGCAAGTCTTCGAAGCGTGACGGCGGAATTATCATTTCGCCTGTAGCTGTTGTAATCTCCTCCTGTGATTTCGATGGTTCCATTCGAACAGCGCGCCTGTTTTGTTGCAGGCCAGGCAAAATCGGGCACCACGCTGTTAGTGGCGTTGCTCGACAGTCATCCCGAACTGCTCGTGTTGCCCGAGGAAACAGCCTATTTCCCCACGGTCCTGACCAAATATGCGCCGCGCGGCCGCCGGGCGCAGTTTGACTATCTGACCAAACAGTCGCTGTCTAACGTGCTATTCGGCGGCCCGTGCAAATGGGGCAAACGCAGTTACGAGACGTTTCCTCGCGAGAAATTTCTCCAGACGTTTGAGCACGCGGCATTCGATCCTGCGAACGCGGAGGATGATTTGCTGGTGCTTATGGTGAAAGCCTACGCGGCGGCGCTTGGGCGCTCGCTTGATGCGGTCACGCGCTGGGTGGAGAAAACTCCGGCCAATCGAAATCACGTGCGCGCGATCATCGATCGGTTCCCGCATGCAAATATTCTGATCACACTGCGGGACCCGCGCGCCATTCTAGCGGCGCAAATTGCCTTGGAGAAAACAAGGCAAACCGGACGGTTCTCGACTTACTACGTCATCGCACATTGGCGGGTCGCTGCGAAACTGGCCAGGCGCGTCCGCGACGCGGAAGTTCCTGGATTGGTCGTCCAGTACGAACGGCTGGTGCATGAACCAGCCAGGACAATGGAAGAAGTGTGCGGGTATCTTGGGATCGAGTTCCATCCGGACACAGTGTTGACGCCGACGAAAGTGGGTCGGTTTTGGAGCGGCAATTCGGCGGCGCGGATAAACTTTTCGCAAATCAGCACCGAACCTGTAACGCGCTGGGAACGCGAACTATCCGCGGATGAGATCGGTTGGGTAGAATGGCATTGCCGCGATCTGATGCCGGAATTTGGCTACGAACCGCGGCTGAGCCGATGCGAATTGCGCTATTTTGTCAGGCCCATTCGCGGCGAGCGCCCGCGCGAGTATCTCAAATCGCGAGCCTATTCATTGCGCGACGATTGGATTCGAGGCGAAACCCGAAGTGTCTGACTTGCAATGTCATCGTAACCAAGCCATAATGAGCGCGAGATGTCGGGAATCTTCGATCTTCCGAGCGTCCGGTTCCTACAACGATTCAGATTTCTTGAACTGATGCTGCAAACGTTCGCGGCGTCACTGTTTCGTTCGTTGAGTGGCCCGGCTTGCGCTTTGAAACGAGTCCATTCCCGGTATGACGAGGCGGAGTTTCCATCGGCGTCGTCCCGCGATGGCGGGACTTGCGACAAGTTTGACTCGACTCTTGATGAGTCGCGCGCCACGGACGGTGTCCCGAGCCTTTTCGGGGCGCTCCGCCCTTTTGGCAATTGGAAAACAGTTAAGGATCAACATGAACTCTTATTCATCCGGAAGACGCCCACGCCGCTCGCGCGGTGGGGGCCGACGCAGAGGAAATCAGGACCGCTTTCGGGGACCCCAGGAACCGGTAAAGACGCAGAAAAAGACGTTTTGGCAGCGGGTTGCCGAGTTCTTCGGAAACGGCGGCGAGAAAAAGAAAGCGCAGGCACAACCGCGCAATGGCGCGCAGCCATCGCGGCCTGCACGCAAGCCCGAACGGGTTGAAGTCACGTCGCCGCGTCTCTACGTTGGCAACTTGTCGTTCGACGCCACCGAGAGCGATCTCTTCGACTTGTTCAACGGCGTTGGACACGTGCAAAACGCGGAGGTCGTAAGCTATCGGCACAACCAGCGCTCGAAAGGTTTTGCGTTTGTCCAAATGCAAACCGTCGAGGAAGCCAAACGCGCGGTGGAGGAATTGCACGACAAGGAATTCCTCGGTCGCAGGCTCGTTGTGAGCGGCGCGAAGTCCGATCAGCATCAACCACGCTAGGGCGTAAACAAGGAATGACGGCTTCCCAGCCGTCATAATAATATCGACGGCCGCCCAGGCCGTCGCCCCTTGAATTTGGACGCCGCAGCGCTAAGTCCCTACCTTTTAATCTCGAGATATGCGCGCGCCTCGACGTGATTCGTCCCGGGCTGGAACTGTTCGACGCGCATTTGTTTCAGGAACCAGCGGCCCTCGATTTTTTGTGCGGAGACTACCTCGAAGCGTTTAATTAGTTTCGCGTCCCAATCGTAGCCCTCCATGCGCATCAGTGCGCCGCTGGCCTTGTCCACCCACAACAGCACGTTCGAATACGTCGACTCGCGCGAAGGTGCGCGTAACTGCAGTTTCCAACATTTCCGGGTGCGGACCTTTTCCTCGCCTAACAGGCGCGCGTTGGGCCAGTAGAGGAATTTGAATGCAAGATCTCCGTAGGTCAGAATTGTGCCGCGAATCTTTTCCTGGAGCTTCGACGCGCCGACTTTTTCCGTTCCTGCGTCGGTTACCAGCTCGAGGCGTGAACTGTTTTCGCCGAGCCGCAACTCAAGAGTCTCATCCGGATTTGTGAATGTATACCGGATCAAGGGCCCATTCTGCATCAGCCTAAACGGAATCGCGACGTCATCCTGACGAAGCTGCCCTTGCAGATCGAGCTGCTGGCGCGATTCAAGCATACGAACTGAATCGAGAATGTCTTTCGCCGATGGCGTGGGCTCCGCCGACATGCACGCGGAAGCCAGCGTGAGGCAAATGACGAATGCCGAATGACGAATGACGAAGGAATGACGAAATCCGAATGACAACAGGATGGTATCTGATCGTATTTTCGTCATTTGAACATTCGAGCTTGTTTCGTCATTCGACATTAGTGCTTCGTCATTCTAGCGCGTTTGTTTATTAACCGCGTAGGCAGTAAAACTTAAAACTATTAACGCCGTCGCATGGAGCAGTCCCTTTTTCACACCATTAACCAACAATGGACGAGTCCAACCCTCGACTTGTTCATGGCGGGGTTGAGCGATTCTCAAATTTGGAGGCCATTCCTCATCGCAATTGGAGTTGGTGCGCTGATTTTCGGCGGATTCAAAGCGCGTGCGTTGGTCATCTGTCTGGGCATCTCTTTGGCAATCGCCGGACTGGTCACAAGTGCATTAAAATCCAACGTGGCCCGTCACCGACCAAAACACGTCCAGAGTGTTCGGATGGTGCAGTTACAAAAAGCCCGGCCGAAATTTCTGACGTTGTTCGAGAAACCGGTCATTCGGTTTTCCGATTCTTCGGATCGCACCCGCTCCGGACCTTCGTTTCCGTCCGGACACACTGTAAACAACACGATTGCCGCGACGTATTTTACCTTGTTTTACCGCCGCCGCGGCTGGTTGTACTGGTTCGTTGCTCTGGCGGTTGGATATTCGCGCATCTACCTGGGCGCGCATTGGCCCAGCGATGTGGTGGCGACGCTCTTTCTCGGAATCGGTGAAGCATTGCTTCTGCTCTCCTTCTTTGAATTGATCTGGAGAATCGTAGCGCGGAGATGGATGCCAGATGTGTTTGCGCGCCATCCGAGTTTGTTTGGTGATTTCAATGGCAGGGCGCGACCGCCGGTCGCGCCGCAACGCGCAAGATGAGTACGACGCGCGTCGTCTGGCTCTTTGTCGCTGCGCTGACAGTGATTCGTTTTTCACTTCTGGCAACGACAGATCTCTCGTTCGACGAAGCGCATTACTGGATGTGGTCCGAGCGGCTGGCGCCAGCCTACTTCAGCAAGGGACCTGGTATCGCTTTCGTCATGCGCGCAAGCACTGTTGTTTTTGGCGCGAATGAGTTCGGTGTTCGCTTTTTCAGTCCTGTGCTGGCTGCGGCCACAAGTCTGCTCCTGTTCTATTTTGCGCGCCGCTTGTTCGGCGCCACCGCTGGCCTGTGGGCGGTGATTGGTTTGAATGCCACACCAATTTTCAACATCGGTGCGGTGGTGATGACGATTGATGCGCTGTCGATTTTTTTCTGGATGGCGGCGATGTTTACCTTCTGGCTCGCCCTCGAAAAAAGTCCGAGGTTTTCGTGGTACTGGCCGCTCACAGGTCTGCTGATCGGACTGGGATTTCTCTGCAAATATACGAATGCATTCGGATTGATTTCCGTGCTAGCCGTGTTGGCGCTTGTGCCACGGCTACGACGGGAATTCAAACGGCCCGGAGTGTATTTGCTCATCGCGATGTTCGTTCTTTGCACGATTCCGCCGATCGTCTGGAACGCGCAGCACGCCTGGATTACGCTGGCGCATTTGCGATCGCGCGGGAATCTCGAACGCGGCTTTGGCTTTCATCCGGCTGAGATGCTCTCATTCCTGGGGCAACATTTCATCGTCTATTCACCCCTGCTGTTTCTGGCGTTGATCTGGGGTGTGATCGCAAGTTGGCGGCGCATCAATCAGCAATTCAAAATTCTTTTTCTTATGTGGTTCGGTTTGCCGGTGTTTCTTTTTTACTTGCTTCTGTCCTTGAACAAGAGCGCGGCGCCGAATTGGGATGGCCTTGCGTTCTTTGGTTTCGGATTAGTCGCGACGTATTTCTGGTGGGAACGCGTTCAGAGGAGCGTTCTTTTGCGGATATGCGCTGGCATCGCCGTCCTGGTGGGTTTGACCATGAGTGTGGTCGCATTGGACACAGATTTGCTGCGCGTGGCCGGCTACCAACTGCCGCGAAGTGATCCGAGTGATAGGATGCGGGGATGGAAAAGCGCCACCGGGGCGCTGGAAAAAATGCGCAGCGATCTTGAAGCGCAACTGGGCGAGAAACTCTTCCTCATTGCTGATGCTCGCGATCGCGCGTCGGAAATTTCGTTTTATCTGCACGACAAACAAGTCGAAGGCCCGGGGCATCCGCCCGCGTACATTCCCGAATCGCAGGACATGGTGAATCAATTCTCGTTTTGGCCGCGTTACGATCAGTTCGAGGAGCTAAAGCCTGGCATGCAACGACCGGACGGCGAGGTTTACACCGAAGAGAATGGCGTCAACTTGTTTGTCGGACGCGATGCGCTTTTTATCAGGGCTGGAGAGAAGGAACGCGTACCTCGCAACATACAGAGCGCATTTCATTCCAGTGACTTGATGGGAACAATCGAAGTGTCACGCTACGGAAAGGTGATACGGATTTGGCAGGTGTTCCTGTGTCGAAATTATCGGACACTGCCGTTGTAACCCAGCCATCATGGCTGGAAAGTCCGCACGGCCATCTTGGCCGCGGGGTTACCAGGCTGGGAAGCCTGCTCGACGGCTCAGGCAAGATGCCTAAGTTACGCCGACATGCACGAACCCGCAGTTTCAGTCATCGTCCCTGTGTACAATGAGGAGGAGAACGTTCCCATTCTGCAAGCGGAGCTTAGAGCTGCCCTAAGGGCCATCGATCACGAAGTCATTTTTGTCGATGACGGATCAGCGGATCACACCGTGGAGCGAATTGAGGCCGCGCCGAATCTGCGAGTGATTCGTTTCGAAAAAAATGCCGGTCAAAGCGCCGCGATGTATGCCGGGCTGCAAGCCGCGCGGGGAGCAGTTCTTGTTCTCATTGACGGCGATTTGCAAAACGATCCCGCCGATATTCCAAAATTGCTCAGCGAAATCTCAAGCGGCGCCGATCTCGTTTGCGGTTATCGCGCGCTGCGCAGGGACACGCGTGCGAAACGGATCACCAGCCGGATTGCGAACGCCGTTCGCAGCCGGTACACAAAAGACGGCGTGCGCGACACCGGTTGCACGCTCAAAGCAATGCGGCGCGAGTGCGTCAGCGCGCTGATTCCGTTCAAGGGTATGCATCGCTTTATTCCTGCGCTGATTAAAAACGCGGGATACCGGCTCGTGGAAATTCCGGTGAACCATCGCCCACGACGATTTGGTCAAACTAAATACGGCCTGGGTAATCGCGCCGTCCGCGCCACCGCCGACATGTTCGGTGTGCGCTGGCTGCTCTCGCGGCGTTTGAATTTTACAGTGCGCGAGAAATGAAGCGGGTGATGTCGAGCGGCAAAGCTAGAGGTATCCTAGAATGATCCGGCCTCTCATGGCATTGACTGTGGTGTATCTATTCGCGGCTTGGAATGTTCCAATGTTGGGTGATACGGACGTGCAGAGTGCCGTGCTGTACGCGCCCCAGCCCGACTACCCTACCGGAGCGCTTAGACGTGGTTGGGAAGGCGCTGGCGTTTTGCGGTGCAACGTGCGACCGGACGGTGCTGTGTCATCGGTGATCGTGCTACAGAGCACCGGGCATGCGATTCTCGATCAAGCAGGGATTGCCGCCTTCCAGAGATGGCGCTTCAAGCCCGGATCGGTTAAAGCTGTAAAAATACCGCTAAGGTTTTCGACGCATCATGGCATCCGTCATCGCATGGCTGGCGCGGTGATCGCAGACTAAGCGGCTCACCAAAACGCGCTTGTCAACCTATGCGCTGCCGCTAAGCTTGGCCTCCCGCACGGAGCATCTGCATGTCCCTCGCCAATTTACTTTCTGCCGAGCAAATCATTCCCGAGA